>Ga0075420_100002993_pt1 | contig 14693 bp, 15 predicted proteins | sample SoiMetdeltSBSDD4_FD_75296 | JGI IMG/M metagenome (GOLD analysis project Ga0075420, IMG submission 75296) | Bulk soil microbial communities from a Populus tree surrounding site in Tennessee, USA - Soil MetaG P. deltoides SBSDD4 | ecosystem: Environmental > Terrestrial > Soil > Tree plantation... | reverse complement strand
CTCCGGCAGCGTCGGGAAGTCCTCGGCCGGAAGCGTGCGCAGGTGGAACTTGGCGGAACCGGAGATCAGCTCCACGTCTTGCTGGGAGCTGCGGTACTCGAGCGTCAGGTCGTCCTTCGGCAGGGACCGAACCACGTCGAGCAGCAGCCGGCCGGGGATCACGGCCAGTCCCGGCGAGGCGTCCCGCGGCTCGAGCACCACCCGGACACCGAGCTCCATGTCGGTGGCCTCGAGCTCCGCCTTGCCGTCCTCGACGCGCAGCAAGACTCCCGACAAGGTCTGGATCGCACTGCGCGTGGACGCGCCGCGGACCGCAATGCCAAGACTGGCGAGGAACGTTTCCCGTGAAACGGTGAGCTTCAACTCGAACTACCTGTCTCTTTCTTGAGGTATTTGGCGGTGTTGAAACGTCGACATCGGGCTGGAGGCCGCTTGCGAAGCGGGATCGCACCTGTCGGGGGTGTGTGAATTCTTCCAGTCGAGCCGGTCATCATGCGGGTCGGCCGAGCCGGCGGCGCAGGTTGTCGACCGCGCTTTGGAGGGCGGGGTCGGTTCGCATCGCGGTGCCGACGCGGTTGAGCGCGTGCAGGACGGTCGCATGCTTGCGCCCGCCCACACCGCCGCCGATCTCCGTGAGGTTGTGGTCGGTGAGCTCGCGGGCGAGGAACATCGCCACGTGCCGGGCGTTTGCCACGGCGGGGCGGCGGTCGCGGGCGAGGAGCGCCTCGCGTTCCACGCCGAACTCCTGGGCCGTGGCGTCCAGGATCTCCGGGATCCCGCAGGTCTCGCGCCCGTTGTCCTCTCCCAGCCGGCGCAGCACGTGTCGTACCAAGGCGGGTGTGGGTGGTTCGCCCTTCAACGATGCGTAGGCCACCACGCGGATCAACGCACCTTCGAGTGCCCGGACGCTGGTGGCGACCCGCGCCGCGATCTCGTCGACCACCTCGGGGGTGACATCGACGCCGTCGAGGCGGGCGCGGGTAGTGAGGATCGCCCGCCGCACGGCCACGCCGGGCCGGTCCAGCTCGACCACGAGCCCGGCGCGAAAGCGCTCGATCAGCCGCTCCTCGAGCTCCGAGATCTCCTCGGGTGTGCGGTCGGAAGTCATCACGAGCTGGCGACCGGTGTCGAGCAGCGCGTTGAAGGTGTGGAAGAACTCCTCGCGGGTCTTCGTGCGGCCGGCGAGGAACTGCACGTCGTCGATGAGGAGTACGTCCGAGCCGCGAAAGCCCTCCTTGAACGCGGAGGTCTTGCGCGCCCGCACCGCGTTCACGAATTCGCCCGTGAACTCCTCGATCGTTGCGTAGCGGACCTGCAGGCCGCCGCCGTAGCGCTGGACGTAGTTTCCGATCGCGTGCAGCAGGTGCGTCTTGCCGATCCCCGGCGACCCGATCAGGAAGAGCGGGTTGTAGGAGTGGCCCGGCAGCTCGGCCACCGCCAGCGCGGCGGCGTGCGCAAAGCGGTTGCCCTCGCCGATCACGAACTGGTCGAAGGTGTACTTCGGGTTCAGGGAGCCGGCGGGCCGTTTCGGGCTCGCGGTCGGCTTTCCGGTCGCCCCGGGCTCACCGTCGGCCGCGGTCGGTCGGGGCGGAGCCCAATCGGCGCCCACGATCTCGACGGTCGCGCGCGAGTCGAAGACGCCGGCCGCGGCGCGCCGCAGCAGCGGCAGGTAGCGCTCGGCGACCGAGGTGCGGATGTGCTCCGGCGCCCGCACGTAGAGCGTGCGGCCCTCGAGTCCGGCCAGCTCGAGCGGCTCGAGCCAGATGTGGAACTTGAAGTCCGGAGTGTCGCGGCGAAGCTCCTCGCGGATGTCGTCCCAAAGCTGGTCGAGCTGTGCAGGCACAGGAAGTCGCGACCCTCCTCGGGGTCCGGATCAAGGCTGGTGGGAAAGGGAGGGCGACGCCGGCCCCGCGGCTCGGAGACCCTCGGCGAGGCGAGTCTACACCCGCGTTCCGGAGGCTGAGCCGGCTCCCCGGGGGGTCCTCGCAAAACGCGAGAAAAGCGTCCCGCGGCGGTTATCGACACGAAATCGACAGGCGGCCGGCGGGCGATCTTGTACCCTGGCTGTCCCGATGAAGCGGACCTACCAGCCGAAGAAGCGCAAGCGCGCTCGCACCCACGGATTCCGTGCTCGGATGAGCTCGCGCGCCGGCCGGAGGCTGCTGAAGCGCCGCCGGGACAAGGGCCGCAAGCGGCTCACTCCCTAGCCCGATGGCCGACCGCGCGCGCCGCAAGCGCCGCAGGCTGTCGCGCAGCGGCGAGTTCGAGCGCGTGTACCGCGAAGGCCGCTCGCACGCGAGCCGCTACCTGGTGGTGTACGCGTTCCCGCGTGCCGACGAGGATCGCGATCCGCGGCTCGGGGTCTCCGTCGGGCGTAAGCTGGGCGGCGCGGTCGAGCGCAACCGCATGAAGCGCCTCCTGCGCGACGCCTTTTGGGCGAGCGCCGACGGCCTGAGCGACAGCCACGATTTCGTGATCGTCGCCCGGCCCCCGGCGGGGGAGCTGGCGCGCGAAGGCGGCGAGCCGGCCGTGGAAGAGGCACTCCGGGCGGTGCTGAGCGAGGCCGGGCTCGCCGGCGAGGAGCCGAGCCGGTGACGGCGCTGCGGTCCGTGCTGCTGGCGCCGGTCCGCCTCTACCAGCGCGCCATCTCGCCAGGCCTGCCCGCGCGCTGCAAGTACCATCCCACCTGCTCCCAGTACGCCGTGGACGCCGTGCGTCGCTACGGTGTGCTCCGGGGCGTCGTCCTCGCCGCCTGGCGGTTGCTGCGCTGCAACCCCTGGAGTCACGGTGGAGTCGATTACGTGGAGGACCAGAAGCTGTTCCCCCCGCGCCCCCAGCCCTGATCCATGTTCATCGCCAACGTCCTTCAGCCTCTCATCGACGCCTGCGAGTGGGTGCTCGAGTTCTGGCACGGCGTCATCGGCAACGGCCCGAACTCCTGGGGCTGGTCGATCATCCTGCTGACCTTCACGGTGCGCATCGCGATCCTGCCGCTCACCTTCAAGGGCGTGAAGTCGATGCAGCGCCTCCAGACGCTGCAGCCCGAGATCAAGAAGATCCAGGAGCGCTACAAGGACGACAAGCAGCGCATGCAGCAGGAGGTCATGGCCTTCTACCAGCAGGAGAAGGTCAACCCGCTCGGCTCCTGCCTGCCGCTGCTGCTTCAGATCCCGTTCTTCATCTCGCTGTTCTACCTGCTGCGCTCCGACTCCTTCCAGCAGGACATCGCCGCGAACCCGGGCTTCTTCCCGATCGACGACCTCGCGGCCAAGGTCGACGATCCGGTGCTGCTGGGCGTGCTCATTGTGCTCTACGTGGGCACCCAGCTCGCTGCCAGCGCGGTCACGGCGATCAGCGCCGACCCGATGCAGCGGCGCATCATGCTCGCGCTGCCGTTCGTCTTCGTCGTTTTCATCATCAACTTCGAGGCGGGGCTGATCCTCTACTGGATCACCACCAACGTGTGGACGATCGGGCAGCAGCTCCTCGTGCGGAAGCTCTACCCGAAGCCGGTGCTCGACCGCGAGGCCGAGGAGGAGAAGGTGAAATCGGCGCCCGCGCGCGGGAAACCGGCGCCGGCCGCCGCCGCGGCGGTCGCGGACGGCGACGCCGCACCCGCGAAGACGAAGGGCAGGTCGAAGGCCAAGGCGGATGCGTCCACGGCCGGCAACGGCGGGCCCGCCAAGCCGCCGCCGGCCTCGCCGCGCAAGAAGAAAAAGCGCTCCGGACGGCGGCGCTGAGCGTGCCGCGACGATGTCCGTGAGCGAGGAGCCGCGCCCGGAGGAGCTGTCCGCCGAGGCGCAGGGCGAGAGCCTGGGCGAGGCCAAATGGGCCGCCATGAAGGCGCTCGAGCCGCGCTTCCCCGGGATCAACGCCGAGTGCGTGCGCTTCGACGTCGCCGAGGAGCCGGGCCAGAGCGGGCCGGGCAGCCTCGCGCGCGTGCGCGCGGAGGTGGACGTCGAGACCTGGCGCGCCGTGGCGGAGTCGATCCCGGATGAGCCAGCGGAGCGCGTCCGGGCGATCGTTGGGCGTGTGGTGCACGCGCTGGGCCTGCGCGCCACGGTGGACGTCGACGAGCGCGACGACGAGATCCGGGCGACGGTGAACGGCGACGAGCTCGGCCTGCTGATCGGCAAGCACGGGGCCACGATCGACGCGCTCCAGCACGTCGCCTTCCGGGCTGCGTTCCTCGGCTCCGCAGAGCGGAAGCAGGTTGTGGTCGACGCCGCCGGCTACCGCGAGCGCCGCGAGCACGCGCTCCACCGGATGGCTGACCGCGCCGCGACCGAGGCGATCCGCTTCGACCGGGCGGTGGAGCTCGAGCCGATGCGCGCGACCGAGCGCAAGGTGGTGCACACCTACCTCAGCGAGCGCGGCGACGTGGAGACGCACAGCGAGGGCGACGAGCCCGACCGCCGGCTCGTGGTGTCGCCGGCCCCGAGCTTCCGGGAGTAACGCCCGCTGGGCGTTTCACGGGAAACGGGCGCCCTCCGCGAGGCGCTCGAGACGCTGGCGCGCCACCACCGGCTCTCCGCCGGCGCCGACCTGCAGATGGAGCGCCTGCTGCGCGCGCTGGCGGCCGAACCGGACCCGCACACGAGCGTGAGCGACCCTGCGGCCGCCCTCGACGTGCACCTGGCCGACTCGCTGAGCGCCATCGGGCTTTCCGGCGTGGCCGGCGCTCGGCGGGTGGCCGACCTCGGGGCGGGCGCCGGTTTCCCCGGTCTCGTGCTGGCGATCGCTCTGCCCCGGGCGCGCGTCGACCTGATCGAGTCGGCCGGGCGCAAGGCGGCGCTGATCGAGCGCCTGGCGCGGGAGGCGGAGATCGAGAACGCCCGCGCGGTCACGGCGCGCGCGGAGGACTGGGGCGCCCGCCCGCCGGCGCTCGGCGGCGGCGCCGAGGCGTACGACGTCGTGACGGCTCGCGCGCTCGCCCCCCTTCCCGTGCTGTGCGAGTACGCGGCGCCGCTCCTGCGCCGCCACGGCCGGCTCGTCGCCTGGAAGGGCCGCCGCGCTGCCGACGAGGAGGAGGCCGGGGCGCGCGCCGCGGAGCGCCTGGGCCTGGCGCTCGAGGCCGTGGTGGCGGTCACGCCCTTCGAGGGCTCGCGCGACCGCCACCTGCACGTGTTTCGCAAGCTGGCGCCTACGCCGGAAAGATTCCCGCGGCGGCCGGGCATGGCACGCAAGCGCCCGCTCGAGTAGTTGCTTCGCTTTCGCATATCGGGGCCGGGCGCGGCGTCGGCCAAGGCAGGGCCTCGACCTCGGAATCGGACGCTGCACGTCCTACCCAGCCCAGCCCAGGTCCCGCCAAAGCCCGGCCCCAAAGAAAAGGGAGGAGGCGAGATGGTGGACGAGGAGGGTTCGGCTCCGAACCGGCGAATACGCGAGCAGGCCGCCGTGAGGACGGCAGTTCCGACCGACCTCCGCCGTAGCGTCCAAGGAGCCGAATGGGCAGCGTCGTTGCGATCGCCAACCAGAAGGGCGGGGTGGGCAAGACCACCACCGCCGTCAACCTCGCCGCGAGCATCGCGGACGCGGGCTATCCGACCCTGCTCGCGGACCTCGACCCGCAGTGCAACGCCACGGTTGCACTTGGGCTTCCAAAGGACGGCTCGCCCAACGTCTACGACTGCCTGGCGGGCGAGCTCACGCTCGCCGCCGCCGCGATCCCGAGCGGCCACGAGGGTCTCGACGCGGTTTCGTCCACCCCCGAACTGGCGGGGGCGAACGTCGAGCTGCCGCGGATCGCCGGCTCTGAGTCGATCCTGCGCGGCCGGCTCGGCGGCGTGCGCGACCGCTACCTGATCACCCTGCTCGACTGCCCGCCGTCGCTGGGCCCGCTCACCGTCAACGCGCTCGTGGCCGCGGACAAGGTGATCGTGCCTGTGCAGACCGAGTACTTCGCCCTCGAGGGTCTGGCGCAGCTGCTCGACACGCTCTCGCTCATCCGCCAGGAGCTCAACCCGCGCCTCACCGTGGCGGGGATGATCCTTACGATGCACGACGGCCGCACGCGGCTCGCGCGCGACGTGGAGCGCGAGCTGCGCGAGCACTTCCCCGAGCTCGTCTTCGACACGGTGGTGCCCCGCAGCGTGCGGCTCGGCGAGGCCCCGAGCTTCGGCCTGCCGGTGCTGCGGCACGCGCCCCAGAGCGCCGGCTCGGTGGCCTACCTGAAGCTCGCAAAGGAGGTGGCCGCCCGTGCCTGACGACCGCCGCGGCATGGGTCGCGGCCTGGCGGCGATCCTGCCCCGGGGAGCCCAAGGGGAAGAGGGACTACGCGAGCTGCCCGTCGAGCTGGTCAAGCCGAACCCCCGCCAGCCGCGGCAGGCGTTCGACGAGTCGGCCCTGGCGGAGCTCGCGGAGTCGATCCGCGCCCGCGGGCTGCTTCAGCCGATCGTGGTCCGCGCGCTGCCCGCCGGCGACTACGAGCTCGTAGCCGGCGAGCGGCGCCTGCGCGCGGCGCGGATCGCCGAGCTCGAGTCGATCCCGGCGGTCGTGCGCGAGGCGGACGACTGGGAGCGCCTCGATCTCGCGCTCGCGGAGAACATGGCTCGGGTCGATCTGAATGCGATCGAGGAAGCCCGCGCCTGCGCGATGCTGGTCGACGACCTCGGGCTCACGAAGGAGGAGGTCGGCCGCCGCGTGGGCCGCAGCCGGGTCGCGATCTCGAACCTCATCCGCCTGCTCGAGCTGCCCGACCGCGCGCTCGAGCTGATCGAGACGGGTGAGCTGAGCGAGGGGCACGGGCGGGCGCTGCTCCTCTGCAAGGACCACGACACGCGGCGGCGGCTCGCATTCGCCGCTCGCGACGGGGCCTGGTCGGTGCGCGAGACCGAGCGGCGCGCGCGCGAGGCGGAGACCGGGAGCGCGGAGCCGCCGCGCCCGCGCGCGGTGGTGCATCCCGATCTCGCGGCGGCGCTCGCGGCGGCGGAGGATGCCCTCTCGGCGGCGCTCGGCCGTGAGGTCCGCGTCCGCGCGAAGGGCCACGGCTGCCGGGCCGAGCTCGACTTCGAAACCCCCGCCGACGCCGTCGACCTGGCCGAGCGAATCCTGCGCGCGCCGGTGCGCCGAGCCGCCTGAGCCGGGCCTCCGGACACCGCTACAATCGGCCGGCGCGGGCGATTAGCTCAGTCGGTTAGAGCGCGTCTCTGATAAGGACGAGGTCCCTGGTTCGAGTCCAGGATCGCCCACTCCGAACCTCGAACAGGCGAGTGCCGGAGCCCCCGTCAAACGGGGGCTCCCGTTCGTTTGGAGAGGGCCGGTCCGTGTTTCGCCCCCGGTCTAGACTGTCGAGCTAATGCAGGAGATGGTCATTTATGGCGTGAGCTTCGACATGGTCGGCAAGCAGCCGATCGTGCTCCTGAAGACGCGCGAGGGCAACAAGTTCCTCCCCATCTGGATCGGCCACCCGGAGGCGGCGGCGATCCTCATGAAGCTCCAGGGGGCCAACACGCCGCGCCCGATGACGCACGATCTGATCAGCGAGATGCTCTCCGAGCTCGAGGTGAGCTGCTCGCGGGTCGCGGTCACCGAGCTGCGCGAGAACACCTTCTACGCCGAGGTGACCCTGCAGCTGAACGGCCGCGAGATCCCGATCGATTCGCGGCCCTCGGACGCGCTCGCGCTGGCCGTGCGCACGGGCGCCCCGATTTTCGCCGCCGAGGACGTGATCTCGGAGTCCGCGATCGAGTTCGAGCACGAGGTCGAGGACACCGAGGAGGTCGTTGAGAAATTCAAGGACTTCCTCGACAACGTGACGCCCGAGGACTTCGCCTCGGGCGAGGATCAGTAGCGCGCGGCGGCCGGCGCGAGCTCGAGGATCTTCCCCACCAGCTCGTCGAAGCCGATGCCGGCCGCCTCGGCCGCCTGGGGCAGCAGGCTTGTCTCGGTCAGCCCGGGGATCACGTTGGTCTCGAGCACGGTGAGCTCGCCCCCGGCGTCGACCATGAGGTCCACGCGGGCGAACGCCGTGCAGCCCAGCAGCGTGTAGGTGTGCAGAGCCAGCTCCTGGGCCCGCTCGCCGACCCCCTCGGGCAGATCGGCCGGGCACACGAAGTCGGTGCGGCCGATCTCGTAGCGGGCCTCGAAGTCGTAGAAGTCGTCCTCGCGCGGCACCGCCTCGACCACCGGCAGCGGCCGGCCGTCCAGGACCCCGACGGCCAGGTCGCGGCCGTCAACGTAGCGCTCGAGCAGCACTCGCGAGTCGTAGGAGAAGGCGGCCACCAGCGCGGCCGGCACGTCGTCCGCCGTGGGGGCGAACTTGATCCCGAGCGCCGATCCCTGGCTCGAGGGCTTGACCACGATCGGGAAGTCGAGCCGCTCTTCGATCGCCGGCAGCGCCTCGGCCGCGCCCAGCTCGCGGAACGCAGCCTGGTTGAAGGCGAAGAACTCCGGCGTGGGGATCCCGGCCTCGATCATCAGGTGCTTGGCGAGCACCTTGTCCATCGCCCGAGAGCAGGCGAGCACGCCCGAGCCGGTGTAGGGGATTGCCAGGATCTCGAGCAGCTCCTGGACCGTTCCGTCCTCGCCGTCGCGGCCGTGCATCGCGATGAACGCGACGTCGGGCGCGGCCTCGCGCAGGCGCCGGATCAGGTCCACGCCGGCGTCGATCGGGATCACTTCGTGGCCGAGCCGGCCGAGGGCGTCCTCCACCCGCGCGCCCGAGCGCAGCGACACCTGCCGCTCGAGCGAGCGCCCGCCCTTCAGGACGGCGACCCTGCTCACCTCAGGAGCCCCGGGCGCGCCGTTCGCGCTCGGCGGGCGGCGGCATCCGCAGCAGCTTGCCGCCGCTGGGCGCCTCGACCTCGCCCGTGAGCGTGCCGTACAGCTGCACCTGCTCGGTGACCACCTCGCCGATGCGGCGTATCCCCTCGCGAATCGCGTCCTCCGGCGAGGCCGAGAAGTTCAGCCGCATCGAGGAGCGTCCGCGGCCGTCGAGGTAGGCGGCCTCGCCGGGCACGAAGGCCACGTTGTCGCGCAGGGCGCGGGCCAGCAGGTCGGTGGTGTCGATGAAGTCGGGCAGCGTGGCCCACACGAACAGGCCGCCGGACGGGCGCGTCCACTCGGCCTGGGGCGGGAAGTGCTCCGCCAGCGCGTCGAGCATGGTGTCGCGGCGCCTGCGGTAGACGTCCACGAGCGAGCCCACGTAGTCGCGCCAGTTGCCACGCTCGAAGTACGCCTGCAGCATCAGCTGGGAGAGCGTCGAGGTGCACAGATCGGCGCCCTGCTTGCCGAGGTTCAGCTTCTCGAGCACCGGACCGGGCGCCGCCACCCAGCCGAGGCGGATGCCGGGCGAGAGGATCTTGGAGAAAGTGCCGAGGTACATGACGAAGACGCCTCGGTCGAGCGCGTACAGGGGCGGCAGTGCGTCGCCCTCGTAGCGCAGCAGCCCGTAGGGATTGTCCTCCAGCACGAGCAGCTCGCGCTCGTGGGCCAGCTCCACGAGCCGGCGCCGGCGCGCGAGCGACATCGTCATTCCGCCCGGGTTCTGGAAGGTCGGCACCGTGTAGATGAACTTGGGCCGCCGCTCGAGCCGGTCGAGCGTCTGCTCGAGTAGGTCGACCCGCATGCCTTGGGCGTCCATCTCGATCTGGATCACCTCGGCCTGGTAGGCCGAGAACACCGGCACCGCGCCCGGGTAGGTGGGCCCCTCCGCGAGCACCACGTCGCCCGGGTCGATCAGGGTCTTGGCCACCAGGTCGATCACCTGCTGGCCGCCCGTGGTCACGAGCACGTCCTCGGGGTCGACCCGCATGTCCTCCGCGGCCATCACCTGGGCGATGCACTCGCGCGTCTCGGCGAGCCCCTCCGTGGGCCCGTACTGGAGGGCCTTCGCGCACGACTCCGCGGCGATCCGCTGCGTCACGGCGGCGAACGTGTCGGGCGGGAACGTGCTCGTGTCCGGCAGCCCGCCCGCCAGGGAGATCACCTCTGGGCGCGCGGTGACCGCCATCAGGTCGCGCATCGCCGACGACTTCATGACCCTCGTCCGGGACGCGAAGAGACCGGCGTAGCGCTCGATGTCGCGAGACGTGCTCACGAGCCTGACGAGGGTAACCTCACCGCCGGCAGGCTAGATGATCATCGACCGCGCATGAGTCTCGTGATGGACATCGGAACGGGCGCCGGGCTCGCGGGAGCGACCGGCGTGCGCCCCTACCTCCCGCCGCTCTTGGCGGGCGCGCTGGCGCGCGGCGACGTAGGAATCGACTTCGATGGGACCGACTGGAGCTTCCTCGAGTCGCCTGCGTTCCTGGCCGCGCTGCTCGCCCTCGCGGTCGTGGCGTTCCTCCTCGAACGCGGCCCGCGCGGCCGGCCCGTGGAGATCTTCAGCGGGGTGGCGGGGATGGTGCTCGGCGCGCTGCTGTTCGCGGGCGCGATGGCGGACGGCGGCGAGGCGAGCTGGATCGGTCTCGTGGCAGGACCGCTGTGCGCGGCCCTCGGCTGGCTGGCGGTCGGCGGCCTCGTGGAGCGGGCTCGCGGCCGACTCGACGACAGCGCGGCCGTGCTGCTCACGGTGTACGCCGACGGCGCGGCGCTCTTGCTGGCCGCGCTCGCGGTGTTCGTCCCGCCGGTGTCGTTCGTCGCACTGATCGGCTTCGCCGTCCTGCTTGCCGGCGGGCGCAGGCGCGAGGGCGAGAAGTACGCCGGCCTGCGGATCCTCCGCTGACGCCGGTGTCCGCCGCGCCGAAGAAGCTCGTCCTCGCGGTCATCGACTCGCTGAAGCCCGAGATGCTCGACTTGGCGATCGAGGAGGGGCACGCGCCGGCGCTCGCCACGCTCGTCGAGCGCGGCACCTACGTGCGCAACTGCCTGTCGACCTTCCCCTCGGTCACGCCAGTGGCGAGCGCGGCTATCGCCACCGGCCACGGCCCCGGCGAGCACCACATCCCCGCGATGAACTGGTATCACCGCGGCGAGGAGCGCTACGTGGAGTACGGCTCGTCGATGCCGGCCACGCGCGCGTTCGGGATCGTCCGCTCGCTCTACGACACCGTCTACAACATGAACCTCGCGCATCTCTCGCGCGCGCACCGGACGGTCTACGAGCACCTCGACGACGCCGGCTTTCGCACCGCCTGCACCACCTACCTGATCTACCGCGGGCGCACGCGGCACGACCCGTCGGGCGCGAGCGTGTACCGCCGGATCGCGGAGGCGGCGCAGTTTCGCCACGCCGTCTATGGCGCCCGCGAGCTCTTCTACGCGGACCTGTTCGACTCCCGGGACACGGGCTGCACCTCCGCCCTCGGGCTGCCAGGCCAGCGCGACCGCCACACGGGCTGCGTGGGGGCCTACCTGGTGGAGCACGATCTGTTCGACTTCCTGCTCTTCTCGCTGCCGGACAACGACACCCACTCGCACAAGGTCGGCCCCGAAGGGCAGGTGCGCTCGATCGCGGAGGCGGACAGGGCGCTCGAGCGCATCATGCACGTGGCGGGCGGTCCCGAGGCGTTCCTCGAGGAGCACGCCGTGATCGTGATGTCCGACCACTCGCAGACGGCCGTCGAGGAGAGCGTGAACCTCGCCGACGTGCTTGCCCGCTGGCGCGTGCTCACCCCCGGCGACCCCGCCCCGCTCGAGGCGGAGCTGGCCGTGTGCCCGTCGGCGCGCTCGGCGATGGTCTACGTGCTCGACGAGGAGCGTCGCGCGGAGCTCGTGCCGCAGCTGACGGACGAGCTGCTCGATGTGGACGGCGTGGACCTGCTCGTCACCCGCGATGAGGGCGGCGCCCTCGTCCGCTGCGAGCGCGGCGAGCTGCGCTTCGCCCCCGGCGGCGAGCTCGCCGACACGCGCGGCGGCTCCTGGACGCTCGACGGGGACGAGGACGTCCTCCGCCTCGACGTGATCGACGGCCGCGTGACCAGTGAGACCTACCCCGACGCGCTCGGCCGCCTGTGGTCGGCGCTCGTGTGCCCGCACTCGGGGGACCTGCTCGTGTCGGCCGCGCCCGGCTTCGAGTTCGTGGACTGGGGGGGCGCCCACCATGTGGGCGGCGGCAGCCACGGGTCGCTTCACCGCGACGACTCCGAGGGAGTGCTGCTGCTCTGCGGGGTCGACTCCCAGGAGCGCGAGCAATGGTCGCTCACCGACGTCACGCCGCTGGTGCTCGAGCACTTCGGTGTACCCTCGGCCGGGTGACCGAGGAGGCGAAGGCCGCCGTCGCCGAGACGCCCCACCCCGTACACGTCCGTGTCCGCACGGGGCTGCGCAGACCCCACAACTGGTTGCAGTTCGTCAAGTTCTGCGCGGTCGGCGCCTCGGGCTACGCGGTCAACCTGGCCGTGTTCGCGCTCTGCGTGGAGCTGCTCGGCCTGCACCACCTCGCGAGCGCCACCGCCGCGTTCGTGGTCGCCGTGATGAACAACTTCTGGTGGAACCGGCACTGGACCTTCCGCGCGCGCGGCGGGCACGCCGGCTTCCAAGCGGCCCGCTTCTTCACGGTCAGCGTGGTGGCGTTCCTGTTCGCCGCGACGGTGCTCGAGCTGCTGGTGAGCGTCGCGAACGTGGACGAGATCCTGGCCCAGGCGATCTCGATCGTCGTGGCCACTCCGCTCAACTTCATCGGGAACAAGATGTGGAGCTTCCGCATCGAGCTCTCGCGCGACTGAGCGCCGCGCTCGCGGCTGTCCTCGCCGCGCTGCTCGTGCTGCCCGGGGGGGCCGCGGCCGCCGACGACCTGCGCGTTCCGGCCTCGCAGACAGAGCCGCCGCGCTTCTTCGAGCGCAGCGCCCGCGAGGTCAAGCGGCTCGCGGCCAGCGCGGAGGTGGTCGAGGATGCCCGCCGCGACGGTCCGCTCGACCCGACCGCGTACACGAAGGGCGGCGGGCGCTGGCAGGTGAGCTTCTTCCGCGGCGGGCACGAGGTCGCGCAGGTGCAGGTCGACGACTCGAGCGGCGCGCTCCTCGAGGAGTGGTCAGGCCACCAAGTGGCCTGGACCATGGCGCGCGGCTACGAGGGCGCGTTCGGCCGCACGCTGAACGCGCCGTACGTATGGCTCCCGCTCTGCGCACTGTTCCTGGCGCCGTTCGTGGACCTCCGCCGGCCGCTGCGGCTCCTGCACCTCGACCTGCTCGTCCTGCTCGCCTTCGGCGTGTCGCACGTGTTCTTCAACCGCGGGGAGATCGGCGTCTCGGCGCCGCTCGTGTACCCGGTGCTCGCCTATCTGCTCGTGCGGATGCTGATGGCCGGCTTCCGCCCGCGTGCCCGCGCCGGGCCGCTCGTTCCGCACGTGCCGGCCGCCTGGCTCTTGCTGGCGCTCGTGTTCCTCGTGGCGTTCCGCATCGGCCTCAACCTCGCCGACTCGAACGTGATCGACGTGGGCTACGCGGGGGTGATCGGCGCCGACCGGGTGGTGGACGGTGACCCGCTCTATGGCAAGGGCTTCTCCGAGGACGTGGAGCGCGGCGACACCTACGGGCCGGTCAACTACCTGCTCTACGTCCCGTTCGAGCAGGCGCTGCCCTGGAGCGGCCGCTGGGACGACCTGCCGGCGGCGCACGGGGCCGCGATCGCCTTCGACCTGCTGGTGATCGGCGGGTTGCTGCTGCTGGGGCGGCGCCTGCGACCCGGGCGGGACGGGACCCGGCTTGGCGTGGCGCTCGCATACGGCTGGGCGGCGTACCCCTACACGGCGTTCGTGCTCGAGTCGAACGCCAACGACGCGCTGGTGGCGCTGGCGGGCGTGGGCGCCCTGCTCGCCTTCACCGCCCGCGACCGGGTGCGTTCGGCGGCCGGCGCGGGTCTGTCGATCGCGCTGGGAACGGCCGCCAAGTTCGCGTCGCTCGCCCTCGCCCCGCTGTTCGCCCGGCGCGCGCCGCTGGTGTTCATCGCGGTGCTCGTGCTCGCGCTGGCCGCCGTGGTGGCGCCGTTCGTGCCCGACGACGGGCTGCGCGAGCTCTACGCCCGCACCGTGGGCTATCAGGCGAGCCGCGGGTCCCCGTTCAGCGTCTGGGGTCAGGTCGAGCTCGGCTGGCTCCAGACCGCGGTGAAGGCGGGGGTGGCCGCGCTGGCCGTGCTGGTGGCGTTCGTGCCCCGACGACCTTCGCCCGCCCAGATGGCGGCGCTCGGCGGGGCGGTGCTCATCGCGCTCCAGCTGGCCGCGACGCACTGGTTCTACCTCTACGTGGTGTGGTTCACCCCGTTCGTCCTCGTCGCGCTGTTCGCCGCCCAACGGGAGCCTGTGGAGGAGCCTGCGGCGGAGGCGCCACCGCCGCTGCGAGAGCCGGTCCCGGCGTGAGGCGCGACGTCTGGCCGGCGGCAGCCCTGCTGGTGGCGGGCTGGGCGCTGACGCTGCGCGTGATGCCATGGTCGGACGAGCGCATCAACGACCTGGGCGTCTACCGCGGCTTCGCCGCCGAGATGGTCGCCGGCGGCCTGCCCTACCGGGACTTCTTCTTCGAATACCCGCCGCTGAGCGCCCCCGTGCTCTGGCTGCCCGGCGTGTTCGGCACCGGCTACGAGAGCTACCGGATCTCGTTCGCAATCGCGATCCTGCTGCTGGCGCTGGTCGTGATGCTGCTCCTGGCGGCGCTCGCCGAGCGGACGGGCGGCGAACGCCGTCACGCCCTGTATGCCGCCGCGCTGATGCCCCTCCTGTGCGGGGCGATGCTCCGCACGCACTTCGATCTCGCCCCGGTCGCGATCGTGCTCGTGGCGCTGTGGCTCCTGTGCAGCGGGCGCGCCCGTCTGGG
>Ga0075420_100002992_pt1 | contig 14697 bp, 13 predicted proteins | sample SoiMetdeltSBSDD4_FD_75296 | JGI IMG/M metagenome (GOLD analysis project Ga0075420, IMG submission 75296) | Bulk soil microbial communities from a Populus tree surrounding site in Tennessee, USA - Soil MetaG P. deltoides SBSDD4 | ecosystem: Environmental > Terrestrial > Soil > Tree plantation... | reverse complement strand
GAGCTGTCGCACATGTTCTTCCTGCCGGCGGTGGCGCGCTGGTGGAGCTGGCCCTCGCACCCGCCGATCGAGGAACGCATCCGGCTCGCGCACCCGCGCTTCCAGCAGGAAGACTACCGGCGCACGCGCCACGCCGCGACCTACCGCGACGGGCGCGTCGCGGTCCTCGACGGCGCGGGCAACGTGGTCAAGGTGGCGGGCGGGCTTGGCGCACTTGCCGCGCTGGTCGAGGCCCCGCGCCCCGAGCACGTGGACCACGCGCGCCGGCTCCTCGAGCGCCTGCCGGCGACGTTGAAAATGCGCCTGGCGGGGCCCGAAGCCGCGGCCACGGCGATCCTCGAGCTGCTCGCCGGGCACGGCGAGCTCGCGGGGGTCGGGCGCCACCAGGCGCTGCTCCTCATCGAGCTCGCGCTGCCCGCGCTCAAGCAGCTGCCGCAAAAGCGCCGCGACGCCTTCCTCGCCGAAGTGAACCGCGTGGTCGAGGCCGACCGCAAGGTGACGCTTTCCGAGTTCGTGCAGGCCACGCTGCTGCGGCAGCACCTGCGCGAGGGCGCGGGCAAGCCGATCCGCACGGAATTCTCCAAGGTCGAGCAGGTCGGTCAGGACGCGCACGCCGTGCTGTCGCTGATTGCGCACGCTTCGGGCGGCGACGCGGCGGCAGCGCACGCGAAGGGCGCCGGCGTCCTCGGCATCGCCCTGGCGGCGCCGATGCCGGTCGCCGAACTGTCCACCGCGCGCCTGGGCGAGGCGCTCGAGCGGATGCGCCACCTGCAACCGTTCCAGAAACCGCGCGTGCTCAAGGCCTGCCTGGAGACCGCCGCCGCCGACGGCAAGTTTCGCCTGGCGGAAGCCGAGCTGGTGCGCGCGGTGGCGGCGACGCTCGATTGCCCGCTGCCGCCGGTGATCGGCGCGCTCGACCCCGCTACACTGGCGGCATGAAGGTTTTGCAGGCCGCGCTCGCGGCCGCAATCGACGGGGAGGTGCGCTTCGACGCCGGCGCGCGCGCCGCGTACGCGTCGGATGCGTCCAACTACCGACAGGTACCGATCGGCGTGGTGCTGCCGCGCTCGGCGGAGGACGTCGTCCGCGCGATGGGCCTGTGCCGCGCGCATGGCGCGCCGGTCCTCGCGCGCGGCGGCGGCACCTCGCTCTGCGGGCAGAGCGTGAACGTGGCGGTGGTGTTCGATTTCTCCAAGTACATGGACCGGGTGCTGGCGATCGACCCCGCCGCGCGCACCGCGCTCGTCGAGCCGGGCGCGGTGTGCGACAGCCTGCGCGGCGCGGCCGAGGCGCACCGCCTCACCTTCGGCCCCGATCCGGCCACCCACAGCCGCTGCACGCTCGGCGGCATGATCGGCAACAACTCCTGCGGCGCGCACTCGGTGATGGCGGGCAAGACGGCGGAGAACATCGAGGCGCTGGAAGTGCTGACCTACGACGGCGCACGCTTCTGGTGCGGGCCGACGGACGAGGCTGAATTCCGGCGCATCCTCGCGCTCGGCAACCGGCAGTCCGAGATCTACGCCGCGCTGAAGGCGCTGGCGGACAAGTACGCCGGCCTGATCCGCGACGGCTTCCCGAAGATCAAGCGCCGCGTCTCGGGCTACAACCTGGACCAGCTGTTGCCCGAGAACGGCTTCAACGTGGCGCGCGCGCTGGTGGGATCCGAGGGCAGCTGCGCGCTCACGCTGCAGGCGAAGGCGACGCTGGTGAAAAGTCCTCCGCACCGCGTCCTGCTGGTGCAGGGCTACGCCGACATCTACGCCGCGGGCGACGCGGTGCCCGAAGTCCTGGCGGCCGGCCCGATCGCCTGCGAAGGCCTGGACGAGAGGATCGTCGGCGGCCTGCGCGAGCGCCGCCTGAAGCTGGACGACCTCGCGCTGCTCCCCGAAGGCCGGGCCTGGCTGATGGTCGAGTTCGGCGCCGACACGCTCGAGCAGGCGATCGACAAGGCGAGCGCGCTCAAGGGCCGCATCGTCACCGAGCCGGGGGAGACCGCGCGGCTGTGGGCAATCCGCGAGACCGGCGCGTCGGCGACCTCGCTCAACCTGAAGGGCACGCCGGGGCCCGATCCGGTGGTGGGCTGGGAGGATGCCGCAGTGGACCCGCTGCGCCTGGGGGACTACCTGCGCGAGTTCCAGGCCCTGGTGGACCGCCACGGCTACCGCACCTCGCTCTACGGGCACTTCGGCGACGGCTGCATCCATGCGCGCATCACTTTCGAATTGCGCACGCCCGAGGGGCTGGCGAACTGGCGCGCCTTCCTGCAGGCGGCCACGGCGCTGGTGGTGAAATACGGCGGCTCGCTCTCGGGGGAGCATGGCGACGGCCAGGCGCGCGCCGAGTTCCTGCCGGCGATGTACGGGCCGGAGCTGATGCAGGCGTTCCGCGAATTCAAGCGCATCTGGGACCCGCAGAACCGCATGAACCCGGGCAAGCTCGTCGACGCCGAGGGCAAGGCGATTCCGGTGGACGCGCATCTGCGCCTCGGGCCGCAGTACAGGCCGGTGACGCTGCAGACCCGGCTCGCCTTCACGAGCGACGTCGGCGACGGCTTCGGCCGCGCCGCCGAGCACTGCATCGGCATGGGCAAGTGCAGATCGAAACTCGGCGGCACCATGTGCCCGAGCTATCGCGCCACGGGCGAGGAGCGCTACTCGACGCGCGGCCGCGCCCGCCTGCTGTGGGAGATGCTGCAGGGCGAGGTGATCAAGGACGGCTGGCAGAGCGAGGAGGTGAAGGAAGCGCTCGACTGGTGCCTCGCCTGCAAGGGCTGCCGCAGCGATTGCCCGACGCACACCGACATGGCCGCCTACAAGGCGGAGTTCCTGTCGCACTACTACGAGAAGAAGACGCGGCCGCTGGCGGTGCGGGCGCTCGCGCGCATCGGGGAATGGGCGCCGCTCGCCGCGCGCGTGCCGGGGCTGGCCAACGCCCTCGGCGCCCTCGGCCGCCCGCTCGCGGGCCTGGCGACGGATCGTCCCTTGCCGCGCGTCGCGGCGCGGAGCTTCCGGTCCCGGTTCGCGCCCCAGGGCAAAGGCGAGCGCGTGATCCTGTTCGACGACACCTTCAACGGCTACTTCCGTCCCGGCACCGCGGCTGCCGCAGCGAAAGTGCTCGCGCATGCCGGCTGCCGCGTGGAGCTGCCGCGCAAGCACCTGTGCTGCGGGCGGCCGTACTACGACGCGGGCATGCTGGACCGCGCGCAGGCGGCGCTGGAGGTCGCGCTGCAGGTGCTCGAGCCGGGCGTGCCGGTGGTGATCCTCGAGCCCGCCTGCCTCTCGGTGTTCCGCGACGAGCTCGCGCAGCTGTTCCCCGGCGACGCGCGCGCCGAGGCGCTCGCGCGGCGCACGCTGTCGCTCGCCGAGTTCCTCGAGCGGCGCGGCTACGCGCCGCGGCGCGCCTTCGGCCGCGCCATCCTGCAGGGCCACTGCCACCAGAAGGCGCTCGCCGGCACCGGCCCGGACGTGAGGCTGTTGCGCGCCGCCGGCATGGAGGTCGAGGCGCCCGACACCGGCTGCTGCGGCATGGCGGGATCCTTCGGCTTCCGGCAGGAAACCGCGGCCGCCTCGCGCCGCATCGCCGAGCTGGCGCTGCTGCCGCGCCTGCGCGCCGCGGCGCCCGACGCCGTGGTGGTGGCCGACGGCTTTTCCTGCCGCGAGCAGATCGAGAGCCTGGCCGGGCGGCCGGCGCAGCACCTCGCCGAGGTGCTCGCCGCCGCGCTCAAGTGAGGACCGTCGCCGCGGCGGGGCTGCTTGCCGCGGCCGCCGTCGCGCAGGCGCAGACGCCCGGCGAGCGCCTGCTCGAGGCGATCGCGCAGGACAAGGAGCCGGTCGCCGCCATCCTGGTGCTGGGCGGCAAGGCGGACGTCCACGCGCGCAACGCCAGGCGCGAGACCCCGCTGCACCTGGCGGCCGAGAGGGACATGCGCGCGCTGACGCGGCTGCTGCTCGACGCGGGCGCGCGCGTGCGCGCGCGCAGCGCCAGCGGCGAGACGGCGCTGCACCACGCCGCGCTGAACGCCGATCCGGCCTGCGCGGCGCTGCTGCTCGAGGCGGGCGCCGATCCCCGGGCGCAGAACGACCACGGCGAGACGGCGCTGCACTGGGCGGCCTACGGCGGGCAGCTGCAGGTGGCCCGGCTGCTCCTCGAGCGCGGCGCCGATGCGGATGCGGCGAACCTCGATGGCAACCTGGCGCTGCACGGCGCGGCCAGCGCGGGCCATGCCGACATGGTGCGGCTGCTGCTGCCGCGCACGCGCGCGCCCGCATCGAGGAATCTGGAAGGCAAGAGCGCGCAGGACCTGGCGCGCGAGCGCGGCCACGAGGACGTGGCCGCGCTGTTCTAGGCCAGGCCGAAGCTCGCGGCGAGCAGCTCGTAGGAGCGCAGGCGGCTGGGGTAGTCGCCCGTGATGGTGAGCACCATCAGCTCCTCGGCGCCGTAGCGCTCGGCAAGCGCCGTCGCCTCGCGGCGGCATTTCTCCGGCCCGCCGATGATGGCCCGATCGCGCTGGGAGAGCACGTAGCGCCGCTGTTCCTCGGCATACACGTGGCGCTCCGCTTCCTCCAGCGTCGGCACCGGCGTGTCCAGGTTGAGCGCCATATGCAGGCGCCGCAGGTCGATCGAGGCCGCCAGGCGCTCGGCCCGCGCATCGGTCTCGGCGCAGATCATGAACACGCAGACGAGCGCCGCGCTCGCGCCCTCCCGCGCCGAAGGCTGGAAGCGTTCGCGGTAGGCGCGCGTCACCGCGTCGCCGCCCTTGGCATTGATGAAATGCGCGAAAGCAAAACGAAGGCCCAGCTGGGCCGCCAGCGCCCCGCTGTAGTCCGAGGAGCCCAGCAGCCAGACCTCGGGGGCCGTCGTGCCGCCGGGCTGCAGGCGCACCCGCTTGTGCGGGTGATCGTCGGGCAGCGTGCCGTCCAGGTGCCCGACCAGTTCCCAGACGCGCTGCGGGAAGTCGTCCGCGCTGGGGAACTGCCCGCCGCCCACCGCGTGCGCGGTACGCTGGTCGCCGCCCGGGGCGCGCCCCAGGCCGAGGTCCACGCGCCCCGGGTAGAGCGCCTCGAGCATGCGGAACACCTCGGCCACCTTGAAGGCGCTGTAGTAGGGCAGCAGCACCCCGCCCGTGCCCACGCGCATGCGCCGCGTCTCGGCGCCCAGGCGCGCGAGCAGCACCTCGGGGCAGGGGTCGGCGAGCGCGGCGATGGCGTGGTGCTCGGCGAGCCAGTAGCGCCGGTAGCCCAGTTCGTCCGCGCGGCGCGCCAGTTCCAGCGTGGCCTGGACCGCCTGGGCCGGGGTGTGCCCCGAGATCACCGGGGACTGGTCCAGGATGGAGAGTTTCAGGGACACCGCGCATTATCCTAGGCGGCCCGTAAGCAGCGGACGGCCCGTTTCGACTGAATCCCATGCGCTACGCGCTCGGCCTCGTCCTGGCGTGCCTGGTGACCCCGGCACAGGCGGCCCAATGCGAGGCCCGCTCCGGGCCCCGGACGACCGCCCTGGTGGAGCTCTATACCTCCGAGGGCTGCGACAGCTGCCCCCCGGCGGACCGCTGGCTGCAGGGCCTCGCCGGGCGGGGCCTTGCCCCGGACCGGGTGGTCCCGCTTTCCCTGCACGTCAACTACTGGGACTACATCGGCTGGAAGGATCCCTACGCCCAGCAGCGGTTCGCGGACCGCCAGCGGCGCCTGGCGCAGGTCATGCGGGCGCGCATCATCTACACCCCGCAGGTGCTGCTGCAGGGCCGGGATTTCCGGGGCTGGCACGGCGCCGGATTCGAGGCGGCCGTGGCGGCGATCAATGCCCGAGCGCCCGGGGCGCGGATCGACCTCTCGCTCCGGGCGGGAGGCGCAGAGACGTTCGACGTGACGGCGCGGGCCGAGCTGCTGGACGCCTCCCAGGGGCCCGACGCAGCGCTCTACCTGGCCAGCTACGAGAACAAGCTGGTGTCCCGGGTGACCGCCGGTGAGAACCGGGGACGGTCCCTCGCCCATGACTACGTGGTGCTGGAGTGGGTGGGCCCGATCGCCTTTGCGGGCGGCAGGGCGGAGGGCCGGCGCTCGGTTCCGCTGCTGCCCAAGGCCGTCCCGGCCAACTCCGGGGTGGCCGCGTTCGTCCAGAACCGGCGCTCCGGCGAGGTTCTGCAGGCCCTGATGCTCCCGGCCTGCCCCGGCTAGGGCCCCGAAAAGCTTCCCTGCGGGGGTCGGCCGCCTTGGGTATTATTCCGGCGGTCTTGATCGCAGGGGAAACCCTGCCCGGAGGCAGCAGCTGTGCTCGCGACCCAGATTCGCCAGAAGGACGGAATCTTCTATTTCGTCAGCTATCCCGCCAAGGACCTCCTGGGCCGGGTGCGGTTCATCAGCCGCTTCTATGGCGAAGGCGAGCAAATCGCCCCCTCGCGCATCGCCCAGGACGACGACATCGCGCAGTTCATCTCGCGCATCGAGCGCACCGACCACGCCTTCCAGCGCGGCCTGTCGCAGGCCAAGGTGCGCCAGCTGCGCAATTTCTACGAGACCGCGGTGACCCAGCCGCCGATCCCCGGGACGGTGCTGCTGTTCACGTCCGAGACCCTGCGCTACCAGTCCGCGGGGGACGGCATCGGGCACCTCTCGGAGCCGAACCAGAAGTTCCTCATCATCGACGGCCAGCACCGCCTGGCGGCGCTGTACTTCTACATGCTGGACAAGCCGGCGGAGGCCGCCACCATCCGCGTGCCCTGCATGATCTTCGACGGCCGCAGCGAAGACTTCTCCACCGAGATGTTCGTCATCATCAATTCCACGCCGACGCGCATCAACAAGAGCCACCTCGTCGACCTGTACGAGAAGGTGTCCTGGGCGGCGCCGGACCGCAAGTTCGCCGCGCGCCTGGTGGACAAGCTGTACCGCGAGGGCGACAGCCCCCTGCGCTACCGCATCAACCGCCTGGGCGGGCGCAGCCAGCGCGACAAGTGGATCCTGCAGGCGGAGCTGTTCAACGAGCTGCACCGCTGGGTGCGCCTCGAATGGCGCAAGATCCAGGTGTCGGGCGGCAGCGCGAAGAACGTGGACAAGTACTACGGCGCGATCCGCGACTTCCTCAAGGCGGGGAAGGACGTGTTCGGCGACACCTGGGGCAAGGACAACTACATGGTCACCAAGCCGGTGACCCTGAAGGCGATGATCCGCGTGTGCACCGCGCTGGTGCGCGAGGATGCCGAGCCCGCCGACGGCCGCCAGGCGCGCTGGGCCAAGCGCCTCGCGCCCTGGGGCGAGATGGTGCGCGAATTCCGGGAAGAAGGCTTCTACGAGCGCTTCGCCGCCAAGGGCGAGGTCGAGCGCGTGGCGCGCATCCAGCGCGACCTGGCGCGCGCCGCCGGCATCGAGGTCAAGAAGGGCTGATCGCGCCTGCCGCCGCGAGGCGCGCGATGTCCGGCTCGCGGTATCCCAGCTCGGCGAGGATCGAGCGGCTGTGCGCACCCAGCGCCGGCACCTCGTCCATGCGCGGCTCGAACTCCGACAGGTTGAACGGCGGCTTGGGCGCGCGCACCGCGCCCGCGGAGGTGCCGACTTCGCGCCAGCGGTCGCGCGCCGCGAGCTGGGGATGTTCCCAGAACTCCTGCATGGTGTTGAGGCGCGCGTTGGCGATGCCGGCCGCTTCCAGCCGCGCCTCGGCCTGCGCCGCCGTGAGGGTGCCGAACACCTTGTCGATCGCCGCGTGCATCGCGTCGCGGTTCTGCATGCGCGCGGGGCTCGAGGAGAAGCGCGCATCCTGCGCCAGCGCGGCGTCGCCCAGCACCTGGCCGCAGAAGCGCGCGAACTCGCGCTCGTTCTGGATGCTGAGGAACACCGCCTTGCCGTCGCCCGCGCGGAACGGGCCGTAGGGCACGATGGTGGCGTGGTAGGCGCCCGAGCGCGGCGGCGCGCTGCCGCCGTAGGCGGTGAAGTAGGCGGGGAAGCCCATCCACTCGCCCAGCGCCTCGAACATGGTGATGTCCAGCGTCGCGCCCACGCCCTCGCGCTCGCGGCGCAGGAGCGCGGCGAGGATCGCGCTCATGGCGTACATGCCGGCGGCGATATCGGCCACGGGGATGCCGGCCTTGGCCGGGGCTTCCGGCGTGCCGGTCACCGACAGCAGTCCCGCCTCGCACTGCACCAGCAGGTCGTAGGCCTTCTTCGCGGCGTAGGGCCCGGAGGGCCCGTAGCCGGAAATCCCGCACCACACCAGCTTCGGGTGGCGCGCACGCAGCTCGGCCGCGCCCAGGCCGAGTCGCTCCACCGCGCCGGGCGCGAGGTTCTGCACGAAGACGTCGGCCCTTGCCAGCAGCCGCGCGAGGACCTCCTTCGCCTGCGGGTGCTTCACGTCGAGCGCCAGGCTTTCCTTGGAGCGGTTGGTCCACACGAAATGCGACGACAGCCCCCGCACGGAACGGTCCATGGCGCGCGACTGGTCGCCCGCCTCCGGGCGCTCGATCTTGATCACGCGGGCGCCGAGCTCGGCGAGCTGGCGGGTGCAGAACGGCCCGGCGATCACCTGCTCGAGCGCCACGATCGTGACGCCCTCCAGCGGGCGCCTCACCGGAACGCGACCGTCAACCCGGGAAGCCCGAGGCCCTTGAACGCCGTGCTCCAGGTTTCCCCCGGCTTCACCGGATGGGCGTCGGTCCAGGTGCCGGTGGAGACGATCTCGCCGGCGTGCAACTGGTCGAACTCGGGCTGGATGGCGAGCAACTCCACCAGGTGCGCGAGCGCGTACAGCGGGCTGTCGAGCACGTTGGCGCCGGTGCCTTCGTCGATGGTCTGCTTGCCGCGGCGCAGCGCCACCCGCGCCGCCGGGAGCCGCGCCTCGAGGTCGGGGATCTCGGCCACCGGCAGCTGGGTGCCGAGCACCAGCCGGCCGTGCAGGCCGTTGGCCGCGGTGCAATCGGGCAGCGTCACCTTCCAGTCCGGGTGGAAGCACTGCACGATCTCGCAGGCGTGGGCCACCCAGTCGATGGCGGCGAGGATGGCGTGCGCGTCGTGCGAGCGCGGCGGCGGCGCCTTGAGACCGAAGCAGATTTCCGGCTCGATGCGCGGCTGCGGCAGCCCCTCGAGCGCGACTTCGGCATGGTCGCGATCGGCGCGCACCAGGGTCTGGTCGTACACGAAGCCCCAGATCGGCTGGTGCACCCCGTAGCGCGGCCAGATGCTGCGGTTGGTGAAGCCGATCTTGCGCCCCACGGGCTTCCAGCCGATCGCCAGGCGGTGCTGGTGCAGGCGGCGCATCGCGCGGTAGCCCAGCTCGGCGTCGAGCGCCGGGTGGCGCGTGCTGAATTGCGGCGCCGTGTGCCCGTTGGCGGCCAGCTCGATCAGCTCCTCGGAGACCGCGCGCAGGGTGGATTCCGGCATGGAGAAAATTCTACCTCCCCGGCGTGGTTGCACCCCGCCGTTTCGCGTGCAAAATACCCGCCATGGAAGCCCATCTGATCTGGCTGCTGCTCGGCCTGGCGCTGGTCGTCGTGGAGCTGATCACCGGCACCTTTTATCTGCTCGTCCTCGGCGCGGCAGCGCTGGGCGGCGCCGCTGCGGCCTGGGCCGGGGCGGCGTTCCCGGCCCAGGTGATCACCACCAGCGTGGTGGCGGGCGTCGGCCTGTACTTCGTGCACGCCTACCGCGCCCGCAACGCCGCGCAGCAGATGGCGCCGATCGACGCGGGACAGCCGGCGAATTTCGAGAGCTGGGTGGACCAGCCGGCGGGATTGGCGCGCGTGCGCTACCGCGGCGCGAGCTGGGAGGCGCGGCTCGAGGGCGGCGAGGCGCCGCAGCCCGGCGCGGTGTTGTACGTGCTCGCCGCCGAAGGCAATACACTGAGGGTCACCGCCCGGCGCCCCGCCTAGGGCGCGCGCACGCTGCCGAAGGAAAACCATGCTCGCCAAGCTGATCGTCGCCGTAGTCCTCGCCGTGGCCACCGGCGTGCTGACCTCGAAACCGAGCTATGCCGTGTACGTGTTCCTCATCGCGGCGGTGGTGGCGTTCGTGCTGGAGGGCGTGCGCGTGGTGCCGCAGCAGAGCGCTTTCGTGGTGGAGCGCTTCGGGCGCTTCCGCGCCACCCTCGAACCGGGCCTCAACTTCATCGTTCCGGTGTTCGACCGCGTCGCCTACCGGCATTCGCTCAAGGAGGTGCCGCTCGACGTGCCCGAGCAGGTGTGCATCACCAAGGACAACACGCAGCTCGGCGTCGACGGGATCCTGTATTTCCAGGTCACCGACCCGCGGCTCGCGTCCTACGGCTCGTCGAACTACATCGCCGCGATCTCGCAGCTGGCGCAGACCACGCTGCGCAGCGAGATCGGCAAGATGGAACTGGACAAGACTTTCGAGTCGCGCGAGGAGATCAACAAGCAGATCGTGCAGGCGCTGGACGAAGCGGGACGCAACTGGGGCATCAAGGTGCTGCGCTACGAGATCAAGAGCCTCACGCCGCCCGAGGCAATCCTGCGCTCGATGCAGCAGCAGATCACCGCCGAGCGCGAGAAGCGCGCGCTGATCGCCAAGTCCGAGGGCGAGCGCCAGCAGGAGATCAACGTCGCCGACGGCGAGAAGCAGGCGGCGGTGCTGCGCTCCGAGGGCGAGAAGCAGGCCGCGGTCAACCGCGCGCAAGGCGAGGCCACCGCGCTGCGCCTCATTGCGGAGGCCAACGCCGCCGCGGTGCGCGCGGTGGGGGAGGCGATCTCCGACAAGGGCGGCATGGACGCGGCGAACCTCAAGGTGGCGCAGGAATACGTCGCCGCGTTCTCCGAGCTCGCCAAGCAGTCCAACACCCTGATCGTGCCGGGGAACGCCGCCGACATCGCGGCGATGATCACCACCGCGATGACCGTGCTCGACAAGACGCGGCAGACGCAGGCCGCGGCGAAGGGGGCCTGAGATGTCCGTCATCGCGGTCAACCACTTCACCATCCTCACCGACAAGCTGCCCGAAACGCTCGCCTTCTACGAGGAGCACCTCAACCTCAAGGCCGGCGCGCGCCCGCCGTTCACCTTTCCGGGCGCCTGGCTGTACGCCGACGGCGGCCGCGGCAGGGACGCGATCCTGCACATCATCGCCGGCGTGGACGGCAAGCGCCTGGTGAAGGGCGTCATCGACCACATGGCCTTCAGCGGCGCGGGGCTGGCGCAGGCGGTGGCGAGGCTGAAGGCGAAGGGCATCGCCTACGAGTTGCGCCGGCTGCCGGCCTACGGCACCTGGCAGCTGTTCTTCTTCGACCCGAACGGCGCCAAAGTCGAGATCGATTTCGACCCGGCGGAAGCCGCGCCGGCTTGAACCTGGTGCAGCGCGTCGCGGGCGCCGCCATCGGCGTCCTGCTGATCGTTGTCGGCCTGGTCTTCGCGTCCGTGGTGCTCGCGGCGGGCGCGGCCATCGCGCTCCTCGTGTGGGCCTGGCTGTGGTGGCGCACGCGCGACTTGCGCCGCGCCGCGCAGCGCGCCGACGGCACGGTGATCGAAGGCGAGTTCCGCGTCGAGCGCGAGGTCAGCCGGCTGGACGAGCCGCCGCGCTAGGGCGCCGCGGCCACTGCACCGCGGCCACCGTCGCGAGCAGCCCCAGGCCCACCACGCTGGAGATCCACTCCGGGGCGATCAGCAGCAGGGCGGCGGCCACCAGCAGCCCGCGCTCCCACAGCCGCGCGTTGGCCAGCAGGTAGCCGTGCAGCCCCGCGGCGAGGCAGATGCAGCCGAGGCTTGCCGAGGCCAGGGCCAGCAGGCTGACGTGCACCTGCCCCCAGCCGTTGATCATCAGCAGCGCCGGCTCGTAGACGAACATGAAGGGCACGATGTAGCCCGCCGCGCCGACGCGCATTGCGGCCCAGCCCGAGTCCCACATGTCGGCCTTGGCGAGGCTCGCAGAGGCGAACACCGCCAGCGCCACCGGCGGCGTGATCGCCGACAGGATGGCGAAGTAGAAGGCGAACATGTGCGCCGCCGGCGTCGGCGCGCCGAGCTTGATCACCGCCGGCACCAGCAGCGCCACCATGACGATGTAGGCGGGCGTCGTCGGCAGGCCGAGGCCCAGGATGATGCCGGCGATGGCGGTCAGCGCGAGCGCCAGCACGAGCGAGTTCTGCGCCAGCTCGAGCACCACCTGCGTGAACACGATGCCCAGTCCGGTGATGGTGGTCGCGGCGATCACGATGCCGGCCACCGCGCAGGCCACGGCCACCGACAGCGTGTTCTTCGCCCCTTCCTCCAGCGCCTCGAACACGGTGCGCCACGAGATGCCCTCGCGCGTGGTCTTGCGCAGCAGGGCGATCGGCAGGCAGGCGAGGGCGGCGAACAGCGCGCACAGCGGAGCGCTGTAGCCGGCGATGAGGCCGATGAAGATCATGAAGATCGGGATGAACAGCTGGCCGCGCTCGAGCATCACGCGGCCCAGCTGCGGCAGCTGGCTGCGCGGCACGCCGTGCAGGCCGTGGCGCTTGGCCTCGAAGTGCACGGCGAAGAACACCGCCACGTAGTACAGGATCGCCGGGATCAGCGCCCACAGCGCGACCTGGGCGTAGGGCACGGCGAGGAACTCGGCCATCACGAACGCCGCCGCGCCCATCACCGGCGGCATGATCTGGCCGCCGGTCGAGGCCACGGCCTCGACCGCCGCGGCGAAGTGCGGCCGGAAGCCCGAGCGCTTCATCAGCGGAATGGTCATCGGGCCGTCGACCATCACGTTGGCCACCGCGCTGCCCGACACCGTGCCGAACAGGCTCGAGGAAATCACCGACACCTTGCCGGGACCGCCAGCGGTGTGGCCGGTGAGCGACAGCGCGAAATCCATGAACAGCTTGCCGGTGCCGCTTTTCTCCATGAACGCGCCGAACACCACGAACAGCATCACGTAGCTCGCCGACACGCCCAGCGTCGAGCCGAATATGCCCTCGGTCGACAGGTAGATCTGCTCGAGCAGCACCGGGGTCCGGACGGTGGTGAAAAACAGCGGGTAGGCGAGGAAGCCCAGCGCGGTGAGCACCAGCCCCCAGCCGAGCACGCGCCGCGTCGCCTCGATGGTGATCAGGATCGACACCCAGCCGAAGAACATGTCCCAGGGCGTGAGGTCGTCGATATAGATGATGCGGTTGGTGAAGGCCTCGTAGTTGAAGAAGATGTGCAGCACGAATCCCCAGCCGAGGGCGAGCAGCGCGAGATCGGCGAGGCGCCACAGCGGCCCGCCGCCGGGCTTGAGCGGGTAGAGGATGAAAATCAGCGTGAGCGCGAACAGCAGGTGCGTGCCGCGGAAGATCACCGCTTCCGGCGGGCCGAAGCCGGCGACATACATGTGGTAGGCGGACATCGCGATGGCGACGACCGAAACCACCCACTTCAGCGCGCGCTCGGTGGGCGCCGTCGCCGGTTTTTCTTCCTCGTATTCCGCCATTCCTTCCCCCTGACGAGAAACGGGGCGGCCGTGCCGCCCCGTCCTCCCGCGTCCGCGGTCAAGCCGCAGTTACATTGCGCCGGCTTCCTTGTAGAACTTCACCGCGCCCTTGTGGAACGGCACGCCGATGTCGAGCGCCATGTCCTTGGGGGTCGAGCCGCCGATCGCCTTCACCACCGCGGCCATGTCGTTCACGCCGGCGGCCATGGTCTTCGCCATGCCGTACACGGTGGCCTCCGGGAGGTCGCAGGCGACCACCACGTGCGTCGAGTAGCCGATCACCGGCACGTCCTTGTCCTGCTTCGGGTAGGTGCCGGCCTTGATGATCAGCTTGTTGTGGCCGGCGTTGGATTGCTTGATGGCATTGAAGGTCTTGTCGTCCACCGGCACCAGTTTCACGTCGCGCGCGCTGGCGAGGTCCATCACCGCCGAGGCCGGGGCCGTGGTGCCGAGGGTGAACACCTGGGCATGGCCGTCCTTCACCAGCGACACCGCGTCGTTGTAGCTCGCCTGGAAATTGATCTTGGACAGCGACTGGTAGGTCATCCCGTTCAGCTTGAGGACCTGCTCGGTGAGCAGCTCGCCGGTGTTGCCCTTGGGCTGCGTCACCACCGACTTGCCCTTCAGGTCGGCGAAGGAATTGACGTTGGCGTCGGCCACCGCCACCACCTGGAAGTACTGCGGGTACAGGTTCGCCAGCTGGCAGACCTTGGTCACCTTCTTCGGATAGGGCGCCGCGCCCTGGAATCCGAGGACCGTGGTGTTCGAGTTGGCGAGGCCGATCTGCGCCTTGCCCTCGTCGACGCCGCGCACGTTGGAAATGCCGGCACCGGGCGTCTGCGTGATGGCGAGGCCGGGAACGTTCTTCTCCCACATGCCCTTCAGCGCGCCGCCGAGCGGGATCCACGAGCCGCCCTGCGGGCCGGTCATGAACGTGACTTGCTGGGCCGCGGCTGGCGTGGCGAAAGCGGCGCCCGCCGCAAGGGCGAGCAGGGACAGTCTGATTTTCATTTCTCCTCCTTCGTTGGACTTGCTGAAAGGCTGCGAATGCGCCGGGGATGATAGCGCGAGTCACGCGCCAGAGGATGCTGCGCTGCGCAAAAACGGGCGTCAGACAACCCGCGTGAGCACCGGTTTGCCCGCGAAATGGGCAAGGAGGTTGTCCACCTGCAGGTTTCCCATGGCGGTGCGGGTTTCCATCGTCGCGCTGCCCACGTGGGGCAGCAGCACGGCGTTGTCGAGCGTGAAAAACGCCGGCGGCACGCGCGGCTCGTCGGCGAACACGTCCAGGCCGGCGCCGGCGATTCTCTTCTC
>Ga0075420_100002990_pt1 | contig 14698 bp, 13 predicted proteins | sample SoiMetdeltSBSDD4_FD_75296 | JGI IMG/M metagenome (GOLD analysis project Ga0075420, IMG submission 75296) | Bulk soil microbial communities from a Populus tree surrounding site in Tennessee, USA - Soil MetaG P. deltoides SBSDD4 | ecosystem: Environmental > Terrestrial > Soil > Tree plantation... | reverse complement strand
GCTCGACGTTCCGCGGAGTCAGCAGGAAGACCTTGTCGGCGACCCGCTGCATGCTCCCGTCGAGCGCGTAGGTGAGGCCGCTCGAGAAGTCGATCAGGCGCTTTGAGAGGTCAGTATCGGCGCCCTGGAGGTTGATGATCACCGGGACCTGCGCCTTGAAGCGGTCGGCGATCTGCTGTGCGTCGTTGAAGCTCCGCGGCACGACGAGGTGCACCTTCGCGGGCGGGCCGGTGTCGACGCTCCGCAGCCGCGTCGCCCCGCCCCGACGCGACCGCGTCGGCTCCTCGGCAGGCCACTCGTCCGCCTCGGGGGCGCTCGGCAGGCGGCGGACGTTGTGCCGGTCGCGCTGCCGGTAGCTCTCCTCGAGCTGCTCGTTCGTCACGTAGCCGTCCTCGTCCCACTCCTCCTCCTCGGCGATGCCGAAGTAGACGAGCGTCCGGTTCCAGAGGTCGGAAAAGCCCATGACCGGCCGATTCTAGCCCTGCTCGCGCGCCGGGCCTCGAGGTCCGAAGAGGACCTCCCCGACCCGCACGTAGGTCGCTCCCTCCTCGGCCGCGACGCGATAGTCCTGCGACGTCCCCATGCTCAACTCTGCGAGACCGTGCTCGGAGGCGAGCTCGTGCAGTCGGCGGAAGAACGGCCTCGAGGCCTCGGGATCCGTGGCGAGCGGCGGCATCGTCATCAGGCCGCGGACGAACGGGTAGCGCTCGAGGTAGCCGGCGATCTGCGCGGGCTCGACACCGGACTTCGTCTCCTCCGCCGCGAGGTCGACCTCGAGGAGCGCAGGGATCTCGAGGCGCCGCGCCGCGGAGTCCGAGGAGAGCGAGTGGACGAGCTCGCAGAGCCGGTTGACGACCTTGACCTTGTTCGACTGCAGGTGACCGATGAAGTGCCAGCGGAACGCATCGCCGTACTCGGCGTGCTTGCGCTCGAGGTCCTGGGCCCTGTTCTCCGCCACGACCTCGACCCCGGCCTCCGCGAGAGCCGCCAGCTCGGCGACGGACACGTACTTCGTCGCGACGACGACCGTCACGGCCGGGCCGACCTCGTCGCGGATGCGGCGATACCGCTCCGCGATCTCGTGGGGCGCGGCGACGCTCATGCCTCGATCGCGGCGGCCAGTAGCTCTCGCGCCGCGGCGAGCTCCGACTCGCGCCCGTCGAGCTCCCCGTTCAGCTTCCGCCGCCTGAGCTCCGCGAGAACCTCGCCCACGCGCGGAGACTCCCCGAGGCCGAGCTCCGCCAGGTCGGAGCCGTCGATCTCGAGCCGGACATCCCGGAGCCGCGTGAAGTAGTCGCGGAGCTCGGGGAGCTCGTCGTGGGCGAGCGCGAGGAGGGGCGCGTCGGGGGCGTACCGCTCGATCAGGCCGACGACCTGGGCGGGATCCAGCCTTTCCGCACGGAGCCGCTCGAGAATCCGCGGGGAGACCGCGATCGCGCCGACCACGTGCTCCACGTCCCGGCGGCGCACCTTCAAGCGCTCGAGCCAGTCATAGGCCTCGTCGGAGCTCAGCTCGCGTCCCAGCGCCGCAAGGCCGAGGCGCCACGCCGGGACCTCGAGCGCCAGCTCGTCGCGAAGAGCAAGCGCTCGGCCGAAGAGCTCCGCGGCCTGCTCGTCCGCGCGGAGATGGGGATGCACGGCCCGGTCCGCCCCGAGCGCCCCGAGGCGCAGGATCCCCTCCACCGCGCCGGGGTCTTCGAGCAGCGCGACGAGCTCGTCCCGAAGACGTGCGGACGAGAGGTCGCCGACGAGACCCATCTCGATGCAGCCGCGCGCCAGGCGCGCGGAGTGCTCGTCGAGCCGGAGGCCGTACCGCGCCTCGTACCGGACCGCACGGAAGATCCGCGTGGGGTCGTCGATGAACGAGAGGTTGTGGAGGACCCGGAGGACGCGCGCCTCCAGGTCGGCGCGGCCGCCGTGCGGGTCGACGAGGCGGCCGAAGTCTGCGGGCGCGAGCGACGCCGCCATCGCGTTTATCGTGAAGTCCCGGCGCAGCAGGTCTTCCCGGAGACCGGCTCGCTCGACCGTGGGGAGCGCCCCGGGAGCGTCGTAGAACTCGGTCCGGGTAGTGACGACGTCGAGGCGGGCGCCGTCCCCGTACTGGACGATCGCGGTGCCGAACTTCTCGTGCGGGGTCACGCGGCCGCCGAGGGCGCCGGCGAGCGAGTGCGCGAACGCGATCGCGTCCCCCTCGACCGCGATGTCGACGTCGAAGCCGACCTCTCCGAGCAGGATGTCGCGGATCGTCCCGCCGACGAGGTAGACGCCGTCGGCGCGCTCCCCGAGCGCGGCGATCGCGTCGTAGAGGGGCTGCAGCTCCGTCAGCTCGCGCAGCTCCTGCGCAAGCGTCTCGACCGCTTCCTCGGAACGAGACTCCACGCCTTCCAGCTCGCGCAGGAGGTCCGACCGCGTGACGATCCCGACGAGCTCCTCGTCCCGGAGCACGGCCACGCGGCCGTCCTCCGCGGCGGTGACGAGCGACTGTAGCTCCGCCAGCGTCGCCTCCTCCCCGGTGCGCACGACCCGGCCGCTCATGATCCCGCGCACCGGCGCGTGCGCGAGTCCGTGGCCGAGTGCCTTGTCGAGGTCCTCGCGGCTGACCGAGCCCACCACGCGACCGTCCTCGACGACGAACACCCCGCTCTGGCCATGCCGCTGGCAGAGCGTCATCGCATCGCGCACGCTGTCGTCGGGGCCGACCGCGCGCGGCGGTCGCGACATGACGTCACGCGCGCGCCGCGGCTCGTCGATGAGCTGCCCCAGCTCCTCGACGACCCGCCGGCGAACGGCGTCCAGGCCCTCGCGGACGATCGCCGACGCCGCCTGCGGATGCCCGCCGCCACCGAGCGCGGCTGCGATCCGCGAGGCGTCGATCCGGTCGGTGCGGCTGCGCGCGACCAGGAAGACGCGGCCCTCCATCTCGACGAGCAGGACGAGGGCGCGAGCGTCGGTGAGGTCGACGATCTTGTGTGCGAGGTTCGAAACGCCCTCCACGTAGGCCGGCCAGGTGGCCGTGGCGAGCAGGATCTCCTCGCCGGCCGCGTCCAGCGGCTCGAGTGCATCCAGGAGATGCTGGAGAAGCTCGCGCTCGTCGCCCTGGAGCGGCATGTGCAGATAGGTGCCGACCAGGTCCTGGCGAGCGCCGTGCCGCAGGCACCACGCGAGCGCATCGACGTCGCGCCGCGTCGTCGTCGTGTAGGTGAGCGAGCCCGTGTCCTCGTGGATCCCGAGGGCGAACGTCGTCGCCTCGAGAGAGGTCGGCTCGAGCTCCCGTTCGGCGAGGATGCCGACGAGCGTGGTCGTCAGCGCGCCGTCGTCGGAGAGCACAGCCATCGCCGGGTTCACCCATTCGGGCAGGTCGGCGTCCGCGTGGTGATCGAACAGCGCCTTCTCCACGGTGGGATCGAGCGCGACCTGCTCCAGCTCGCCGAGGCGCGAGGCGCTCGTCGTCTCGACCACCACGAGGCGCCGGATCGCGTCGAGCTCGAGCCGGGAGACCTCGACGATCGGCCCCAGCTCCTCCGCGTGGAGCCGGTAGAAGTCGCGGACGTTGCGGTTGAGCGGGCCGACGGCCACGACGGCGCCCGGGTAGAGGTGGCGCGCGGCGAGCATCGCCGCGAACGCGTCGAAGTCCGTGTTCCCGTGGGTCGCGATGACCGCTTCCGCCCGCACCGGCTCATTCTGCCGCCCTTCCGCGCGGCGCCGGGCGATCGAACGGGCCCGCAAGAGACGGCAAGTTACAACTTGTCACTTGCGCTGTCACCGGGGAACCGCCGGCGCCACGCGAGAGGTAGTCGGCGAAATCAGGCCCCGTTCGAGCCCAAGTTACAACTTGTAACTTGGGCCTCTCCGGACTGCGTCTCGCGTTCGGGCGGTGGAGGCCCCTGCTGCTGTTGCCCGGGTAGGCCTGTTGTGAGGTGGTGCGCGGCGATTTCGCTCCGACGAGCGCGGCCGCGGGACCCCTAGACGTGCGCGATCGCCTCGATCTCGACGCGCGCTCCACTCGGGAGCTGGGAGATGCCGACCGTGGAGCGCGCAGGAGGTTGTTCTCCCACGTGCGTCGCATAGACCTCGTTCATCCCACCGAAGTCTGCGAGGTCGACGAGGAAGACGGTCGTCTTGAGCAGCTGGCCGAGGCTGCTGCCGGCCGCTTCCAGGATCGCGCCCAGGTTCTGCATGATCTGTTCCGTCTGCTCGCCCACACCGTCGCCGGCGAGCTCTCCGGTCTCCCGGGAGATGCCGAGCTGGCCGGCGACGAAGACGAGTTCGCCGACGCGGATCGCCTGGTTGTAGGGAGCGCCCTGGAACGGCCCGGGAGCGCGGTCGGTGCTGATGACGTCCTTCGTTGCCATGCCTGCCTCCTCGTCGGCGAGCGGGTGGTCACGCGTCGGCGCAGGCGCGGGCGAGCGCGACGCCGAGTGCCTTGAAAATCGCTTCGAGCACGTGCTGCGAGTCCTCGCCCTCGAGCAGGCGCACGTGAACAGTCAGGCCGGCCGCCTCCGCGAGCCCGTTGAGGAAGGCGGCAGCGAGGTCCGTGCGCAGCCCTCCTGCCCGCGTCGAGGTCAGGTCCGCGTTGGACACGACAAGCCACCGCTCCGACACCTCGACGACGACCATCGCGAGCGCCTCCTCCGCCGGCGTGACGCCCAGCCCGCGGCGGGCAGCTCCGTCGCGTGCGAGCAACGGCCGGAATGCGGCCCCGAGCGTGGCCCCCGCGGTGCCGACCTCGGCCTCGGGCTCATCGGGGGCGACCTCGAGGCGGATTTCGAAGCCGCCCGTCGACGCGAGCAGCCCCACGAGGTGGTCGAGGACCGCGACCCCGGTGGCGACGCTGCTCGGGCCGCCGCCGCGGCCGATCTGCGCCGCACCCTCCTGCATCAGAGCTCGGCCCGGTCGATCGACGCGCCGAGCTCTCGCAGCCGCTCGTCGATGCGCTCGTAGCCGCGGTCGATCTGACGGATGTTCCCGATCGTGGACGTTCCCTCGGCGCACAGGGCTGCGATGACCATCGCCATCCCGGCGCGGATGTCCGGGCTCTCGAGCCGCTCTCCGTAGAGCGTCGCCGGGCCGGTGACGACGACCCGGTGCGGGTCGCAGAGGACGATGCGAGCCCCCATCGAGACGAGCTTGTCCACGAAGAAGAGCCTGCTCTCGAACATCTTCTCGAAGATGAGGATCGTCCCCCGCGCCTGGGTCGCGACCGTGACGGCGATGGAGGTGAGGTCGGCCGGGAACGCGGGCCAGATGCCGCTCTCGATCTTGGGGATCTGCCCGCCGAAGTCGTCCTCCACGTGGAGGTCCTGCCCGGGCGGCAGCCGGACGCTCGAGTCGGAGACCTCGATCTCGATCCCGAGCTTGCGGAACGCCGGAACGACCGAGATCAGGTCGTCCGGCGACACGTCCTCGACGACGACCTCGCCCCCGGTCGCCGCCGCGAGGCCGACGAAGCTCGCGACCTCGATGTGGTCCGGCCCGATGCGGAACTCCCCGCCCGTCAGGCGCTCGACGCCCTCGATGTGGAGAACGTTCGACCCGATGCCGTCGATCCGCGCGCCGAGCGAGACGAGGAACCGGCAGAGATCCTGGATGTGGGGCTCGCACGCGGCGTGCCCGAGCACCGTCTTTCCCTCCGCGAGGACGGAGGCCATGATCGCGTTCTCCGTTCCCATGACCGAGGCCTCGTCGAGGTAGAGGCGCGTGCCGACGAGCCGGTCGGCGGAGAGGTCGTAGACGCCGTCGATCTCGAACTCGGCGCCGAGCGCAGCGAACGCGTGCACGTGTGTGTCGAGCCTGCGTCTCCCGATCACGTCGCCGCCGGGCGGCGGGACGGTGACCCGCCCGAAGCGCGCGAGCAGCGGTCCGGCAAGCAGGAACGAGGCGCGGATCTCGCGCGCGAGCACCGGGTCGAGATCGCTCTTCTCGACGCCCACGGGATCGACGCGCACCTCGTTCGGGCCGGTCCAGGCGACGTCCGCGCCGATGTCCCCGAGGAGCTCCACCATCGTCTCGACGTCGCGGATGCGCGGGACGTTCGAGAGGTGGACGACGTCGCTCGCGAGGATGGAGGCGGCGAGGATCGGGAGCGCCGCGTTCTTGTTCCCGGCGGCGCGCACGGTGCCGCTCAGGGGGCGCCCGCCCTCGATCACGAAGGACTCCATGGCGCGGGAATGGTACTCGGCGACCGGTTCCGGGCCGGTCGCGACGCGAGACGGCGGCGTCACGAGGAGAGGTGCTCGATCTCGAGCTTCGGCAGGGGGTCGCCGGGCTCGAGCCCGAGGACCTGGAGGTAGAACGAGAGCTCGGCCTCGAGCGACCGCACGATGTTCTCCGCCTTGCGGAACCCGTGGCCCTCGCCCTCGAAGAGCAGGTACGCATGCGGGACGCCGCGCTCGCGCAAGGCGGCGACGATCACCTCCGCCTGGGCGGGCGGGACGACCTCGTCGTCCGCTCCCTGGAGCACGAGCATCGGGGTCGAGATCCGGTCGGCGTAGTGAATCGGGCTGCGTTCGCGGTAGAGGTCGGCGCGCTCGGGGTAGGGGCCGACGAGCGTGTGCTCGTAGCGGAGCTCGAACTTGTGCGTGTCTCCGGCGCCGAACGCCTCCAGGTCGGCGAGGCCGAAGTACGAGGCGCCTGCGGCGAACGCGTCCGTGAACGTGAGAGCGCAGATGGTCGTGTACCCGCCAGCGCTCCCGCCGGTGATGAGAAGTCGCTCGCCGTCGACTTCCCCGGTCTCGACGAGGTGGCGGGCGGCGTTCACGCAGTCCTGGAGGTCGACCACCCCCCACCGGCCGTTCAGCCGCTCGCGGTACGCGCGCCCGTACCCGGTGGACCCGCCGTAGTTCACGTCGCAGACCGCGAAACCCCGCGACGTCCAGAACTGCATCTCGAGGCTGAACATCGGTGTCGCGTTGCCCGTCGGGCCCCCGTGGCTCATGACGATGAGCGGCGGGAGCTCGCCGTCGGGGCCGGCGAAGCCGGGATTGGTCGGCGGGTAGTACAGCGCGAAGGCCGTGAGCCCGTTCTCGGTCGGGAACTCGATGGAGCGTGGCACCGAGAAGTAGGCGGGGTCGACCTCGACGTCCGCGCTCCGGCGCAGCACCTCGGTCTTCCCCGTCGGGACGTCGAGCCGCACGACCTCGTGCGGCCTCGTCGCGGAGCCCGCGACGAGCACCGTCGTCGAGCCCTCGGCGACGAGATACAGCCGCGAGGCGTCGTAGGGCAGGCCCAGGTCGTCGAGCGAGCCCGTCTCGGGATCGAGCACCGCGAAGTGCGTCCGGCCCTCGCGGTCGTAGCTGCACACGATCCTGCCGTCTCCGAGGAAGGCGTACGAGCTGGCGCCGAACACCCACGCCGGATAGCCGAACTCGGCCTCGGCCGCGTACAGCACCTCCCGCTTGCCGGCGCGGACACGCTCGAGGTTCCACCAGCCGCTCCGGTCGCTCGCGAACACGAGGTCGCCGCCGGGGCTCCATTCGGGCTGCCAGATCGACTCCTCACCCGCCTTGCCCGCGACGAGCGAAACGTCGCTCAGCGACCCGTCGGGCCCGAGCCCGGCGGTGAAGAGCTCACACCCGTCCCAGGGCATCCAGGGGAGGTCCCAGGCGAGGAAGCAGAGCCGCGTCCCGTCCGGAGAGATACGTGCGTTCGAGTAGAAGTCGCGTCCTCCGGCCACGATCCGCGGCTCCGCGGAGCCGTCGGTCGGCACGACGACGAGCTCGTTGACGACGTCGGCGGAGCGCCCGCTCTCGGGATGGCGCTCGCGGACTCCGATCCAGAGCTTGCCGTCGGGCGTGACGCGACCGTCCGCGTACCGGTGTGTGCGGCCCTCGACGTCCGGCGTGATGGCCACAGGACTGGAGCCTGGCTCGACGCGGTACAGGCGCTGGTCGTCGAAGCTCGAGCAGAAGGCGACCCCGTCAGCGACGCAGTATGCGCCGCCGCCGTACTCGTGCACCATCGTCCGCAGGTTGAAGCCGGCAGGCGTCACGTCGCTCGGGTCTTCGCCGCCCTCGCTCTCCATCAGGACGACGCGCCCGCCCTCGGCGGGGCGGCCTTCGAGCCACCACGTCGTCCCGCCCGAGATCCACGGCAAGCTGAGCGACGTCCCCGCGCGCGCGACCAGCTCCGCGCTGATCGGCGACGACCAGGTGCCATGCGGCGCAACGGTCGGGTCACGATCCTGGGCAGCCAACGGCGGCGGCTATCGTACTCCGCCGTGCGGCCGACCCGCGACCAGGCCTGGGAGACGCTCACGCGCTATACGACGAGCGAGGCGCTGCTCCGGCACGCGCTCGCGGTCGAGGCCTCCGTCGGCTTCTACGCGAAGATCCAGGGCGAGGACCAGGAGTTCTGGCGTGCCACCGCGCTCCTGCACGACTTCGACTACGAGATCCACCCCACGCTGGACAAGCATCCGCAGGACGGAGCTCCGATCCTGCGCGAGGAGGGCTACCCGGAGGAGCTGATCGAGGCGGTGCTCTCGCACGCCGAGCATCTGGCGATGCCGCGCGATACGCCGCTCAAGAGGACGCTCTTCGCCTGCGACGAGCTCTCCGGCTTCGTCCACGCGTGCGGACTCGTGCGACCGACGGGCCTCGAGGGCCTCGAGGCGAAGTCCGTCAAGAAGAAGCTGAAGCAGCCGTCCTTCGCCGCGGGCGTGCACCGCGACGAGGTCTACGCGGGCGCGGAGCTCCTCGGGCTCTCACTCGACGAGCACATCGCGAACGTCGTCTCCGCGATGCAGCCGATCGCGAAGGAGCTCGGCCTCCGCACCGCGGCGAACGCTCCCTAGACGGGGCATGCCGCCTCGCAGCGGCGAGCGTTCACTACAAGAGTCCGTCGAGCGCACGAGCCCATCGGCGCCGTGCGCCCCTAGGGGAAGGAGCACGCATGAGCAGGGGACGAGTGGCGATCCTGGCCAGCGCGGTCGCGCTGGTCGTGGCCGCCGGCGCGGCCTACTCCGCGATACCCGCCGCGGACGGCGTCATCACGGCCTGCGTCCACCGGAACGGGAACGTCCGGTTGATCGACGCGGAGGCGGGCGCGGCCTGCCAGGCCAACGAGACCGACGTGACGTGGGGCCAGGAAGGGCCTCAGGGGCCGCCGGGGCCACAGGGACCACAGGGACCACAGGGACCACAGGGGACGCAAGGCGCACAGGGCCCGCAGGGGCCTGCCGGTGTGTCGGGTCGAGTGGTCGTCCAGGCAGCCGTCAACGCGAGCGGCGCCGCGCTCGCGCAGTGCCCGCAGGGAAAGGTCGCGCTCGGTGGCGGCTACAACGGCACCGGAGGCGCGGAGGCGAGCTTCGACGGCCCGGCCGATGCGCTCGGTGCGGGGCAGGGTTGGCTCGTCATCGGCGAGGCGGGGGGCACGCTCACCGCGTACGCGGTCTGCGCGACCGTCGGCTGAGCGATCAGGAGTGGCGCTCGAGGAAGGCGAGGACGCGCGCCCACGCGTCCTCGCTCTCCGCCGCGAACGCTTCCTGCTTGCGGTCGAAGAAGCTGTGCGGTGCGCCCGGGTAGATCACGACCTCGTGCTCGACCCCGGCCGCGGCGAGCGCGTCGTCGAACGCCCGTGAGTCCTCGACCGGGATCCCGGGGTCGTCGCCGCCCTGGAGGGCGAGGATCGGCGCCTCCATCTCCGCGGCTCGCTGTATCGGCCCAGGCGTGCCCGCCGGCCGGCCCTCCCCCGGGCGTCCGTAGAAGCCGACGGCGCCGGCGAGACCGTGACCGCTCGCAGCCGCGAGCCACGAGTTGCGCCCGCCGAAGCAGAAGCCGAGGGTGAAGACCGAGCTGCAGCCGGCGTCTCGGAGCTGCGCGACGCAGGCGGCCACGTCCGCCTGCACGCCCGCGGGCGTCGTCTGCTCGACGTGCGGCATGTACTCGAAGTCGTCGTCGCGCTTCTCGACCCCGGCGGTGCGCCCGAAGTAGTCGAACGCGACCGCCGCGTACCCGCGCTCCGCGAGCCGCAGCGCAACCTCCTCGTAGAAGCGGTAGAGGCCCCGGACGTCGGGAAGGACGACGACCCCGGCGCTCGCGGGCTCGTCCGGCGACGCGGCGAACGCGGCGAACCTGTTTCCGTCGTCCGCGGTGAGGACGAGATCGTCGTGGGAGACCGCCGCCCCCGAGAGCGGCCGTATCGGCGGGGACGAGTCGGGGTCGAAGCACATGCCTCGACCCTACAGCGCAGCCACGAGCCGCTCGAGATCCTCGCCGCTCGTCCACCAGCCGACCGAGGCGCGCACGAGGCCACGGCCCGGGAGGTCGCGGACGATGACGCCGTCCCCCGCGAGGCGCGCGACCACCGCGGCGCTCTCCTCCGCGGCCACATGCCACGAGACGAGCGTCCCGCGCTGCTCCGGCACGACGACGTCCGCGCCCGCTGCGAGCAGGAGCTGGCGCAGCTGCTCGGCGGTCGTCGCGGCGCGCTCGAAGCGCCAGTCCGGAGCCGTCTCGAGCGCGACCCGGAGGCCGACGACCGCCGCGTTCGGCGTGAGGTTCGGGTCGAAGCGGGCGGCCCCGGGACGCGGCTCGAACGACCCGTCCGCCTCGTAACGCTGCTGCGCGAGGTAGCTCGGGCGACCGACCCGGAGACGGTCCGGGTCGGCGACGACGAGCGCGCCCGTCCCCTCCGGCCCGCACAGCCACTTCTGCCCGGAGATCGTGTAGTAGTCGAGGCCGCGCGCGTCGACCGGGATCGTCCCCACCGACTGCGCGCCGTCGACGAGGATCGGCAGGCCGGTTTCCTGCCTCAGCTCGTGCACGGGCAGCACCTGGCCGGTCGTCCAGAGCACGTGGGAGAGCGCCAGGAGTCGCGTGCGCGGGGTGACCGCGGCGACGATGCGATCGGGGTCCGGTGGGGTGACGAGGACCCGTGCCCCGGAGGCGTGGAGCGGGCCGACGAGCCCGAAGTGCTCGTCGGTCGTCGTGACGACCTCGTCCTCCGGGCCGAGGTCGAGGCCGGCGAAGACGATGTTGCAGCCGTCCGTCGTCGATGCGGTGATCGCGACCTGCTCGGGGTCGACCCCGACGAGCGCGCCGAGCTCTCGCCGGAGCACTTCCCGGAGCTCGAGGATGTGCTCGAAACGGCGCGCAGTCCCCTTCCCCTCGGCGAGCCAGCGCTCCTCGTCGGCGACCATCGCGTCCAGCGTCGACCGGGCGAGCGGGCCGACGCTTCCCGCCTGGAGGTATGCGAGCCGCTCGAGCACGGGGAACTGCGCGCGCGCTGCCTCGAACGTCACGGCGGGGATTCTGCCCGGTGACGCTCTAACGTTTCCGGCCATGCGCGTCGTCCTCGCCGACCCGCCCGCGTACACGCCGCCCTACGACCGGTCGCTCGCGGCCGCGCTCGCACGCGCAGGCGCCGACGTGGAGCTCGTGACCTCGCGCTTCCGCTTCGGCTCCGTCGCCGCCTCCGACGGCTACGCGACCCGCGAGTGGTTCTACCCGCTCTCGTCGCGCATGGGCTCCGCACGACTCCGGCTCGCGGTGAAGGCGCTCGAGCACCCGTTCGGGATGGCGCGGCTGGCGACGGTGAAGCCGGACGTCCTCCACGTCCAGTGGTTCGGCGCCGCCGAGGCCGACCGCTGGCTCTTCCGACCACGGTCGCCGGTCGTCTTCACCGCCCACGACATCGTCCCGCGGCGCACCGCGTCGAAGAAGGGCGTCTGGCAGGCACTCTTCGGTCGCTGCGACCGCGTCGTCGTCCACTCCCACCGTGGCCGCGCCGCGCTCGCCGACTTCGGCCTCCCCGGAGACCGTCTTCGTGTCATCCCTCACCCGGCATTCCGCTCGGACGTGCTCCGCGAGGACGACGGCAGGACCGCGCTCGCGCTCGGGCTCATCCGGCCCTACAAGGGGACCGAGGACGCGGTCGAGGCGGTGCTCGGCGTCGACGGGGCGAGGCTCCTGGTCGCGGGCGACCCGCGGATCCCGCTCGAAGGTCTGCAACGGATCGCCGGAGACCGCGCCGAGTGGCGACTCGGCTTTCTCCCCGACGCGGAGCTGCGGCGCGCGCTCTCGGAGGCGACGGTCGCGCTCTTCCCCTACCGCGCGGAGATCGACGTCTCGGGAGCGCTGCTCCAGGTCCTCGGCGCCGGCGTCCCGGCCATCGTCTACGACATCGGCGGGCTCGGCGAGGTCGTCGGCCGGTTCGGCGCCGGCGCCGTCGTGGAGCCGGGGGACGTCGGAGCGATGGCCGCTGCTTTGCGGCGCCTGCTCGACGACGCCGACGCGCTGGCCGGGGCCCGGAAGGGCGCCGAACGCGCCCGCGCCGAGCTCACCTGGGAGGCCTCGGCCGCCGCGCACCTCGACCTCTACCGGGAGGTCACCTGATGCTGCGCCGCCGGGGAAGGTTCGACGAGCTTCTCGAGCGGCAGCTCGACCTCTTCGCGACGGACGAGGGCGACCTCCTGCGGGAGGCCAGCGCGGCCGACGATGCCTGGTCGAGGAGCCCGAAAGAGGAAACCGAGGAGCGTTTCGGCGAGTATCAGCTGGTCGTGGACGCCCTCGCCGACCGCCTGTACGACCTTCGGGAGGCGTACGCGTCCACGCTCGACGGGCACACTGCCGAGGAGTACCGGTCCGCGTTCAACCGCGCCGCGACGAGGCGCTTCCGACGGTTTGCGGCGCTTCTGGAGGACTAGCGACGTGTCGGCGCTCATCGAGGACTACGGGCTCATCGGCGACCTCCAGTCGGCAGCGCTCGTCAGCCGACACGGCTGCATCGACTGGCTCTGCCTCCCACGCTTCGACTCGGGTGCGATCTTCGCCGCGCTGCTCGGAACGCCGGAGAACGGACACTGGACGATCCGGCCGACCGCCGAGTTCCACTCCCCCGGGCGCCGCTACCGCGGCGACACGCTCGTGCTCGAGACCGAGCTCGAGACCGACACCGGCGCGGTCCGCCTGATCGACTTCATGCCGCCGCGCGAGACGAAGCCGGACGTCGTCCGCATCGTCGAGGGCATCCGTGGCCGCGTCGAGATGCAGATGGAGCTCGTGCTCCGGTTCGACTACGGGTCGACGGTCCCCTGGGTACGGAACCTCGACGGCACGCTCGTGGCGATCGCGGGGCCGGACGGCGTCAGCGTCCGGACGCCGGTCGAGCTCGAGGGCCGCAACCTGCACACGTACGGCTCGTTCACCGTGTCCGAGGGCGACCGCATCCCGTTCGTCCTCACCTGGTACCCCTCGCACGAGGCGCTTCCCGAGCCGATCGATGCCGAGACGGCGCTCGAGGACACCCTTACCTACTGGGACGAGTGGGCGGGCATCTGCCGCTTCCAGGGGCGCTGGCACGACGCCGTCCACCGCTCGCTCCTCACGCTGAAGGCGATGATCTACGCGCCGACCGGAGGCATCGTCGCCGCGCCGACGACCTCGCTTCCCGAGGCGCTCGGCGGCGTCCGCAACTGGGACTACCGGTACTGCTGGCTGCGCGACGCGACGCTCACGCTGCTCGCGATGCTCCGCGCCGGCTACGTCGACGAGGCGCACGCCTGGCGCGACTGGCTGCTGCGCGCGATCGCCGGGTCGCCCGAGGACGTCCAGATCATGTACGGGGTCGCGGGAGAGAGACGGCTGCTCGAGTTCGAGCTCCCGTGGCTCGAGGGGTACGAGGGCTCGCAGCCGGTCCGCGTCGGGAACAACGCGGCGAACCAGCTGCAGCTCGACGTCTACGGCGAGGTGATCAACGCCCTCTACCAGGCGCGCGTACGCGGTGTGGGAGCGTCGGACGACGCCTGGTCGGTCGCGGGGAAGACGTTCGAGTGGCTCGAGTCGGCCTGGCGCCAGGAGGACGAGGGCATCTGGGAGGTTCGCGGGCCGCGACGGCACTTCACGCACTCGAAGGTCATGGCCTGGGTCGCGTTCGATCGCGCCGTGAAGAGCGTCGAGCGACTCGACCGCGACGGGCCCGTCGATCGCTGGAGCGCGACGCGGGACGAGATCAAGGAGGACGTGCTCCGCTCCGGGTTCGACGCCGAGCGCGGGGCGTTCGTCCAGTCCTACGGCTCCGACCGCCTCGATGCGAGCCTTTTGCTCATTCCCCTCGTGGGGTTCCTGCCCGCCAAGGACCCGCGCGTCCTCGGCACGGTCGCCGCGATCGAGCGCGAGCTCCTGCGCGACGGCTTCGTCGAGCGCTACCGCGCGGACGAGGAGAACGTCGCCGTCGACGGGCTCCCGCCCGGCGAAGGCGTGTTCCTGCCGTGCTCGTTCTGGCTCGCCGCGGTGTGGGCGCAGCAGGGGCGGCTCGACGAGGCCGTCGAGCTCTTCGAGCGGCTGCTCGCGCTCCGTAACGACCTCGGCTTGCTCGCCGAGGAATACGACCCGGAGCAGAAGCGCCTCGTCGGCAACTTCCCCCAGGCGTTCACGCATCTCACGCTCATCGAGACGGCGTTCACGCTCCAACGCCGACTCGACCAGCGCGAGAAGCGCGCGTCTCGAGCCCAGCAGGCTTAGCGCCGGCCGAACGAGTGCGGGCGCGGGAGCGACTCCCACACCGAGTCGCTCTCGGCCGCCGCCCGCGCAAGCGGTCCGAGCGACTCGATCCGAGAGACGAGGACGTTCCGGTTCGCGCCGACCCGCTCGTAGCGACCGCTCGCGAGGACGAGCGGCTCCGCGCGGACGGTCGCGCGATGCCGGTCGTAGACGGGCGGCGGGACGATGAGGTTCACCTGCCCGTGCTCGTCCTCGAGCAG
>Ga0075420_100002989_pt1 | contig 14700 bp, 14 predicted proteins | sample SoiMetdeltSBSDD4_FD_75296 | JGI IMG/M metagenome (GOLD analysis project Ga0075420, IMG submission 75296) | Bulk soil microbial communities from a Populus tree surrounding site in Tennessee, USA - Soil MetaG P. deltoides SBSDD4 | ecosystem: Environmental > Terrestrial > Soil > Tree plantation... | reverse complement strand
ATCCCTTATAAAGAAAAAACAGCTCTTGACAGGTTAGGTGAAAAAGATATCATGAACCTGATAAGGCAATTGTCGCCTGGTTATCGGACCGTTTTTAATTTGTACGTCGTTGAAGGCTATACACATAGGGAGATCGGGGATATTTTAGGAATAAGCGAGGGTACGAGTAAATCACAACTGGCAAGAGCAAGAATGATTCTGCAGGATATGGTGATCAATTTCCTGGATGAGAAGGACAGAAAACAGAAAGTAGAATGAACTCCGAGATGCAAAAAAGACTGTATGATATGGAAGTGACACCGCCGCAAGCGGTTTGGGAAAAGCTTTCTCTAACCATTGATGAGATCAATGCAGATAATCTTCTTGCCCAGAAAGTTTTGAATGCTGAATTGATTCCTCCGCTGTCCGTTTGGGAAAAAATTAATTCGGCAATAAACGTTGTTGAAGAAACACCAATTCCACAAAAGCGTCCCGTAATAAATCTTAGAAAGTTTGCTCTTGCGGCAATCTTAGTTGGAGTAATTGCTACCGGGTGGATCGTTTTTCAAAACATCAATCTGAAACCAAGAAGTGTAGCAGAGGTTTCCCCTGGGTCCGCTGAAAAAACATCTGGCAAAGAAACAGATACTGCCCAGGGCAACAATCAAGATGAAGTTATTGATAGCCCGATTAACAAAGTACTTTCGCGTGATAATACGTCCGTCGATATCCAACATAATACTCCGGTCAATATCAGAAGTAACCCACGCTTTAAAAACAGAAATACCCGCACGGCCCAGTCGTCGCCTGTTCAATTTGCATCTCTAAGCACCCCGCGTGCAAAAAGTTTTGATCGCTCAATTGATGATCTCTCGCTGGTAACATCTGATCAGCAATATTTAACCATGGTAAATGCAAATGGAAGATTGGTCAAGATCCCCGCTCAATTAGCATCACTGGCACCGCATTTACAAGACAAACCTATTACCGAAGATATTTATGAAATAATGTTTGGCCAAGGCACTTATTGGAAAGAAACCTTGCATGAATGGAGGAAAAAAGTTGCTTCTGCGCCTGGAGCCTCAGGAGACGCGTTTACCAGCTTTATTGAACTACTCAAATCCGTTCAGGATAAATAGTGTTTCCTTATTTTTATTGAAACAATTGACATGGCAAGGATAAAAATTGATCTGCCGGGTAAATTCTGCTTTGTTACAAAAATTCCTGTAAGGATTACTGATATTAATTTTGGGGGACATGTTGGAAATGACACAATTCTATCGATTGTGCATGAAACAAGGGCTCAATTTTTTAAATATTGCGGTTATGATGAATTGAATTTTGGCGGCGCAGGAACCATTATGAGTGATGTGGCGATAGAATATAAAAATCAATTGTATTACGGCGATGAGATCATTTCCTCTGTTGCAATTGGCGAGATAACAAAGGTGGCATTTGATCTTTTTTACAAGCTTGAAAAAAAAATCAATGACAAGTTAGCTCCTGTCGCTTATGCAAAAACATGGATGGTTTGTTATGATTATACCCTGAAAAAAGTTGTTGCCATACCAGATGAAGCGAGAAATAAAATTATAAGTCCGTAGGTTCTTCATCACTATTCCAGATCTTCCAGTTCACTTCAGCTTGTTCAACAAGCATGTCATAACCATTTTGAATTATGGCTCCGTTCTCCTCTCCTTTTTTTAAAAAGAGTGTTTTTGGCGGATTGTAAATAAGATCGAACAGGAAGTGCTCTTCTGTAAGAAATTCGTAAGGAATTGGCGGTGCTTCCACTATGTTGGGAAACATTCCTAAAGGTGTTGTGTTTACTATCAATTTATATTTTGAAATGATAGACTTTGTCAGTTGTTCATAAGAGTAGCTATCGGCAGATGGTTTACGGGAAACTTTTTTATACTTTATATCATATTTATCCAGCACATACCTTACCGCCTTGGCGGAACCGCCAGTGCCAAGAATAAGGGCGTTGGAATGAAGAAAGGGATTCCAGTTTTTTTTCAATGATTTTTCGAATCCGGCAATATCGGTATTATACCCATACAATTTCCCGTTCTTTATTTTAATGCAATTGCACGCCTTAATCTTTTTTACCACCGGTGAAGCATGATGAAGAAAAGGGATCACTTTTTCTTTGTAAGGAATAGTAACATTCAAGCCTTCAAGACCAGGCTGGCTAATAATTTTTTTAAACTCATCAATAGAAGGAATGGCGAAATTCTCATAGGTACAATCACTGAGCCCCTCTCTCTCAAATTTTTCTGTAAAGTACTTTTTTGAAAAAGAATGTGATAAAGGAAATCCGATCAAACCAAATAATCGCATCAGGCTTCTTCTTTATTCAGGAATAAATGGAAAGTATCGCCGCGAAGACCCACTCTCATTGCTTCTAAAGGAAGCATTTCAGTTGGGGCAATATTTCCAAGATTTACGTTACAACCAATTAGCTCGATAAAATATAACTGCTGTGCTTTTTGAGGCGCTTCCCAAATTATTTTTTCCGCGGGTATTTGCGTCAATATCTCCTGTACAAGACCCTCTCTCACTTCTCCGCTTCCACGATAAATACCAACATTCCCAGCTTCTCTTGCTTCGGCAATTACATACGATGCCCCGGAATTTAATTCAGCACGCATCAATTCGATCCATTTGTACGGTGGAATGATATGCTCAGCATCTTTACTCCCCACCTCGCTCAAAACAGTGCCGTGCTTGGTTAGTTTTTCTATGTAACCACATTTCTCTGAATGTGGAATGGTAATTGATCCATCGCTCACTTCCATATAGGTAATGCCGTATTCTTTACAAACGGCGATATAATCCTCAAATTGATTACGTATCAAAAAAGCCTCAAACAAGGTACCGCCGAAATATATAGGTATGTTATAAGAGTGATACACGTCGATCTTTTCTTTAAGATTTGGCGTTACAAATGAAGTTCCAAAGCCAAGCTTTACAATGTCAACATGCGGATGTGATACACTCAAAAAATTCTTTGCCTCATTTATGCTAAGTCCTTTATCCATCACCATTGTAAGCCCCGATGTCCGCGGCTTTTGGTTACGGTCAGGAATGCTGTTTAAATTAAAATTCATAGTTGATTTTATTGATGCACATTGTTCATGACAAGGCGGCAAAAATAGGAAAGAATGAGCAGAGTCAATCTGAACCTTATCAGCAGGCAAGATTGGATTGATCGCTATTTCGAACGTTTTCGTTTGGCTTTCGAAATAACTTCAACCACATGATGATTCTGCAATATCGAAGGGTTTAGCTCTACGAATTTTCTTACAAGCTTTGGTGCTTTTGTCATGGCATGTTCTAATTGAAGTATCGCCTCTTTTGTTTTTCCTAACGCAAATAAAACAGCGCTGAGGTAAAAATAAAATATTGGTTGGCCATTCAGGATCTTTATAGCAGCTATTGCCTGGTCTCTGCCTTCTTCAAAATATCCGGCTTTGAAAAGGCATCTCACAAGAGCTTCCCAACCATTTTTATTTTTTGGACGCTGACTAACTACATCAGAAAAGAAATGAATCGCATCTTTAAAAAATCCTTGCTGCATTTTGCATTCACCCATCAGCAAATTGTATTCTGACTGATGACGGTGAATTTTTAGAGCAGATTCGAGTTGTTTCACGGCACTTTCCCACTGTCCTTCGTTAAAATAGGTGCAGGCGATTTTATAATAAAGTTTGCTATCGTCCGGCGCGATGTGTGATGCCTTTCTATAATAAAATCTCGCCTGTCCATTATTATGAAGTTTATCATAACAAAAGCCAAGCGCCTCGTATATCAGGGCCTCGGGCTTTGTAAGCTCAAGCACTTTTTGTAAGACGTCGATCGCTTCTTTATATTTTTTTAACCTAATATACGCGTCTCCCATATTACGGTACGCATAGTCAAATTTTTCATTTATTGCCACTGCAAATTGATATGCATCGAGGGCCTTTTCATACAATTTTATGCCCTGGTATGCAGCGCCAAGATTAAACCAGGCAAGATCATTATAAGGGAATTCATCGATGATCTTTTGGTGCAGCTTTATGCTTTCTTCGTTTCTCCCGGTGAAATCGGTCCAGAAACAGATTTTATACAACGCTTCCTCATTATTCGGCTCCTGCTCAAGTATCAATTTTAGACAATCAAATACTTTTTCAAATTCCTGGTAGTCATCATATACATCAGCTAATTCAAATAAAAGAGATATTCGCTCTTCACCGGTAAAAAGATGGAGTGCTTCTTCTAATATTTCAACAGCTTTTTCCTGCTTATCTAATGCCAGGTAAGCATCCGTCTTGAGGATATAAACATTGATATCGCCGCTATCCAGCGTGGCGGCGTGATCAAGCAGGTTCAGTGCCTCCCGGTATTTGTGTGTGGCGATCAGCAAATCGGCTTTTCGGATCACCATTGTAGAGGAAAAAGGATATTGCTCTGCACCCTTTTCCGCTGCCTCTAAAGCGCTGCTGATGTCTTCTTTCTCATCAAAATAATCTATGATCTTCTCGAAAGATTCTTCATCAATGTAAGAGTGGCTTCGCCCTTTTTTCAGATTTTCGTATCGTTTGAGAATTTCCTGTAGCTCGTCGTCGTTTCCTCGGAGTGGATTTTCTTTCATAAGTGCATGGGGTTTAGTCAAGTTATGGATTTTTAGAAAAACAGGCAAGTTTTAATAACTTTTTTCCTTTTCCAGCGTTAAATAAATGTAAAAAATGTGGATAGACGGTTGGTTTTATGAATATTTTTGTTTTTATATTTGCTTAAGGATGAAGGACTATCGGATTATAATCAAAAAGATGCTAACGAGAAAACTGGCAACACTACTCCTGGTAGGTTTGTCCGTTGCAGCATTTGCTACATTAGGCGATGGAAAATCTAAGAAAAGATCTTCTCTTCTTAACTCTAAGCCAACAATCATCCCCGGTAAGTTTTCTTTGAAATCAGGCTATCAGTATCGTGGCAGCCAGATCATGAATCAAACAAATGATAAGAACGCCTTTACCCGTAATTCTTTAGTTACCTATCAAAAGGGCAATATGACTTATATATTGCCTGTTAAGACAATTGTTCCTCAGAAATTAAAAGTTACTGTAGGTATTCCGCAACTTAACAAGTGATCACTTGTTGCTCTTCCCGGCATTATTACTTTCTTCGTAGGTCATTATTCTGAACCCGCTTTTAGGCAATTCGAATTTCGTAGCAGGTATAATACTAAAATTGACTTTTGAAACAGTGTAAGTGACCTTCAGGCTCCCAACAGTTGTTTCGTATTCCATTGCAAGGCCGGGCAATGATTTGTAAGCGTATTCAAATTCCCTGTTATTTGCTACAAGGTCCTTGGTAAAAAAAACTGTAATGGTCGTACCATCCTTCATGGTACCAATTGCTTTCTGACATTTATACCCAGCGATATCTTTATACTCCTCTTCATATTTAAAAACAATACCCTCATATTTTTTATTGGCGTCTTTCCAGTTTTCCGGCGTCATCGTGATCATGTATTTCTGGTCGCCATATTCCTTCAGCACGTTTACATTGCCGGTTTTTCCATCCACTATGGTAGACTCCACGCCCAGGGAGCTTACTCTTTCAAAACGGGTTTGATAGCCTTTGAGGTAGACAATACTCGTAGCTCCGTTGAACATGTCTGCAATAGACGGGTTAGTATTGCCGGTGTTTACGACTATATCATAAGAAATAGTTCCTTCGGTGATCCTTTTTTGTGCATTCGCCGTGAAAGCCAAAAAAAGACTGCCGCCGATAAGCAATAAAGCTGTGATCTTTTTCATTGTTTTAAAAGTACTAAAAAGACGTACCAAGTTAGCCAAATAGTTGTAAGGCTTTGTAAAGCCTTTTTAACAATTACGAGGATTTAACAAAAATCAGCGTTTGCCTTTTGCCTGCATTTCTTTCATCTTTTTCTGCTGTTCCTGCATTTGCTCAAAACGCTCCTGCCATTTGGTTTTTGTCTTAGGTTTCTTCCTGTTCTCTTCTATTTTAGCGAGTATCTTGTCGTGATTGATAATATAGGTCTGGATAACAAACTGCAGGGCTAAGGTGACGAGGTTTGAAACCGTATAATACCAGGTAAGTGCCGAAGGAAGCCTGTTGAAAATAAACAAAAGAAAGACCGGGAAAATATATGGCATGTATTTCAAAACCGGATTACTCTGATCCGGGGTCATGCTCATACTATAAAAAGAAATAAGAAAGCTGGTGAGACAAGCCGTGATCGTAAATAGGCTTACATGGGATCCATATATAGAACTTATAATAGGAATGTTACCAAAATCCAGGATCGAGTCGTATGCAGAAAGATCTTTTGCCCACAAAAAGTTCTCTCCCCTGAGATCAACATAGGAATTAAAAAAACTATACAAAGCAAAGAAAATCGGGATCTGCAATAATGCCGGGATACAACCACCCAAAGGATTCACGCCAGCTTCCCTGAACAATTTCATTTGTTCCATGCTCATTGCCTGCTGGTCCTTTCCAAATTTTTCTTTTAGCTTATCGATCTCCGGGCGAAGGGCCTTCATTTTTGCACCACTTAAATAACTTGTGTAAGTAAGTGGTGAGATAAGAAGCCTGATAACAAAAGTCAGCAATAGAATAGCAATGCCATAGCTGCCCACTAACTTGCTGAAGAAATCAAATACAGGTAATACAATGAACTTATTAATAGGTCTCACGAAAGCATAAATACCCTGGCCAAGATTTACCAGTTTACCCATCTCCATATTATACTTCTTCAGAAGGCGATAATCGCTCGGGCCATAATAAATAGACAATGGTATAGCAACATCTGCTCCTTTCGCTGCATGTTGCAAAGTCGTGGTTGATTGAACTACCGTAACGGAATCATTCGGGCTTGTCCATTCCATTTTACCACCCGAAAACTTATCTTTCGCAACCAGTATTCCATTAAAAAACCTTTGACGCATAGCCACCCATTGCACGGGTTTATTAAACTCAACATCGCTACGACGTCCAACCGTGAAATAGTCGAACTCGCCATCCATCACATACCCCATTTGCGAATTCGTTCTCTCGTACGACATATCCTGCTCCTGCAGCATTGCCTTGTATTGCCATTGAAGATTCAAGGTTTCATTGTCTAAAAAGGTATTTGCTCTGCTGAACTTCAAGTTAAAGTCGATCATGTAATCATTTTTCTTCAAAATGAATTCATGTGTGATCGAGCGTCCTGTGCTATCGCCAAGAATATAAGTAATGGTTTGAGACGAATCACTATTTACAACAACACTGCCTGCTTTAAAATAAAGATCTTTGATTTGAGGGACCTGACTTCCGTCACCCTTGATCCTATAATCTATTTTATCAAAATCGGTGGATGCAAGTCGTACGGGTTTCTGTTGTTGGTCCTTGAATTTCTTTAGCTCCACAAATTTTACCTGGCCTCCCTTATTAGTAAAGCCCACATTCATCAGATCATTCGAGTAAATAGTAACCTGCTCTGTTCCATTAGTCGCTTGTTGAAACACTCCTGTTAAAGCAGGCGTTTCAACGGTGTCAGGTTGTGAAGGATTATTTATTCGCCCTGAAGTATCTGGTTTTGGCTTAGGCTGACTTGCCTTAATTGAATCTTCTCTTGCCTGCTTGATCTTCGCCAGTCGTGCTTGTTCCTGGCGTTCCTGGCTGGTAAAATAAAAGAAACCAAAAAAGAGCAGCGCCAACAACACAAAACCAATCACCGTATTACGATCAAAGTTCATTTAGCTAAAAATTTGGAGTGGGCAAAGATAGGGTAAAGGCAGCAGTTAAAGGTTAAATTAGGCGCTGGCAAATGACTGCCAAATTCCAAAAAACAAATTCCAAATTCCAGAAAATCAAATCACCACGTCTTTCAACTGAAGATTCTTCACCATTGGTTTGCATTCATTGTATTGCTTTGCTGCCGCTACAAAATGAACAAACAATGGCTGCGGATTTTCTACCGTGCTTTTTAATTCCGGGTGATATTGTACTCCTATAAAAAATGGATGTGAAGGAATTTCCATGATCTCCACCAAACCGGTTTGAGGATTGCGACCACTTGCGATCATACCATTATTTTCAAATTGAGTAAGATACTTATTGTTGAATTCATAACGATGGCGATGTCTTTCTCCCACCTGCAGCTTTCCATAAATTCTATGCGCCAACGTTCCTTCTTTTATATCGCATGCATAGGAACCCAGCCTCATTGTACCACCTTTCATTGTGACCTTTTTCTGTTCTTCCATCATGTCGATCACCGGTTCATCACAGGTAGGATCCATTTCTGTTGAATGCGCATTCCTGATACCCAGAATATTTCTTGCATATTCTATTACCGCCATTTGCATTCCGAGACAAATACCAAAAAATGGTAAGCCTTTTTCTCTTGCAAATTTCACCGCAGTGATTTTGCCTTCAATACCACGATGTCCAAAACCCGGCGCCACCAATAACCCATCAAGACCCGCTAATTTATCTCCCACATTATCTTCCGTAATAAATTCTGAATGGATATACTGAACCTGTACCTTACATTCATTTATCGCACCCGCATGAACAAACGATTCAAGAATTGACTTATAGGCATCCTGCAACTCAACATACTTACCAATTAATCCAATCGTAACTTTTGATTGTGGATTCTTCAACTTATTTAGAAATTCTTTCCACCTTCCCAATTCAGGTTCTTTATTATTGTCGATCTCCAGTTTCTTTAATACGATCTCATCCAACTTTTCCTCCATCATGATCAGCGGCACTTCATAGATCGTACTTGCATCTCTTGCTTCTATTACTGCTTCTGGTTTTACATTACAAAACAATGCGATCTTTCTTTTTATATCATTGTTAATCGGTTCTTCGGTCCGGCAAACAATTACATCTGGAAACACTCCCTCCTGGCTCAGCAACTTAACCGAATGTTGTGTAGGTTTTGTTTTTAATTCCTGTGCCGCCCTTAAATAGGGTATCAATGTTAAATGAACCACCAACAGATCTTCCTCGGGTAGCTCCCATTGCAATTGACGAACAGCTTCAATATAGGGTAGCGATTCAATATCACCCACTGTACCGCCGATCTCGGTGATCACAATATCGTAATCGCCACTTTCACCAAGCATTTTCATCCGGCGTTTTATCTCATCAGTAATATGAGGGACCACCTGGACCGTCTTTCCCAAATAAGCGCCTTCCCTTTCCTTATTAATCACCGTTTGATAAATGCGACCTGTCGTAACATTATTTGCTTGCGATGTAAATATGTTCAAGAATCTTTCGTAATGTCCAAGATCAAGATCCGTTTCAGCCCCATCTTCAGTTACATAACACTCGCCGTGCTCATAAGGATTTAACGTACCCGGGTCAACATTTATATAAGGATCAAATTTTTGAATAGTGACACGTAGCCCTCTTGCCTGCAATAATTTGGCAAGCGAAGCCGAAATAATTCCCTTCCCCAATGACGAAGTAACTCCCCCCGTAACAAATACATACTTGGACATATCTTTAATTCTTGTTTAAAAAAATAATGAGCCCGGCAATACGATCACTATTCAACAACTGTTGCGTCGCACTCTTGTACTGCGCCAATTCTGTTCAGCAATAAATTTTCAGAGAAATCAGTCAGCCACTAATTTGACCAGACGGAAAGAAAATAATCCGGGAGGTCATGCAAAACTAAGCGGAATTTCCGTTATTGAGAAACTATAAATTCAAGATTGTGGAAAAAAACCAAACTAACCTTTTTACCGCAGCAAAAGTCTGCTTTATCATTCTTTTATCACATTCATTTTGTACACTCCATGCCCAGAAACAGAAAAAAATAAAGTTTGAGGGACGCTGTGGATATTTTTATCAATCAATTGAGCATATTCATAAGGTCATCGGCAGGGAAGTAGTCTTTTATGACTTTAAGCCCGGCGAAGTTGTAGCCAGCATTGGCGCCCAATGCTGTAACTGGGAAGCTGCATTGGCTGCGGTAACGGACAGTGTGCTCTTTTATCTTGAAGATATTGACTCTATTAAGTTTACAAAAGAACAAACAGCGTTCGCATGGAACTATTATGCTACGCTTCGAGGCAGACCCATGACCAGTAATTATAAAATGATTCTTGGTGATGAAAAGTCAACATCACTTCCTGAAAATGTTTTTGACAAAATTCTTATCATAAATAGTTTTCATGAATTCACTTTCCCAACAGAGATGCTGGCAGATATCAAAAAGAAATTAAAACCTGGCGGTATTCTTTATATTGACGAAGCATTACCAAAAAGACATGGTCAGTTACATGGCATTTGTAATATGCCTATGCTAAGTTCTGATCAAATGATTCAACTGTTTTCCAAAAATGGTTTTGAATATGTAGATGGACTTGATTTCAACTACAGGCAGAAAAACCCCGTGAGAAAGATTTTTGCTTTTAAAATAAAAGAGTAAGTAAAAAAAGAGGGAATATTAATGGCCCTGTGCATCTTCAACCCGTCTCAAATGTTTTCCACTTTTGAAATTTTTGATATTCCGTTCGATCACCTCTAAAAGATAAGCAAGGTCAAAAGGCTTTTCAACAAAATCATCTGCACCAGCTTTCACAGCCAGCACACCGATATCGGGAGAAGCAGAAACCATTATCACAGGGATCTGTTGCGTTTGTTCATTGGTTTTTAAATGACGGCAAACATCTAAACCATCAACACCTGATAACAATCTATCAATGAGAAAAAGATCGGGAATCCTGAACTTGTTTTTGAATATCTCATTTGCATCATCCTTTACTTCAATGTCATAACCGGCTTTAGCTAACACGATATTGAATATATCCCTTATCCCGGGATCATCATCTGCTATCAGTATCTTATGCTTCATTGCTATTGGTTTCGCAAAAGTTATGCCTTTATCATCCGGTCCAATTATTTTCTTTCCCCTCCATTGGGTTTTGATGTCACATTCTGAAAGTTCAGAATTCTTTGGTTTTGAAATGACTAATCGAATATAATTACTTCAACTTGCTTATTTTTATTATTCAACCACTGCTATGAGAAAAATACTTTTCTGCCTGCTCGCAATTATTTCTGTACAAATACTTCTTGCACAAAAAATTTATATATGGTGTGGCAGTTTAATTGATGGCATTTCAAATGAACCGAAAAAAAATATGACCATCGTTGTTGAGAAAAATAAAATTGTTGCCGTTGAAAATGGTTTTACCAAAGCAGGCGCATCCGATAAAACAATTGATCTTAAAAATAAAACCGTAACTCCGGGATGGATGGATATGCATGTGCATATGGAGGGTGAAACAAGTCCTAATGCATACCTTGACCGGTTTACGTTGAATCCGCCAGATCTTGCTTTTAACTCTGTTGGCATCGCCGAAAGAACTTTAATGGCAGGCTTTACGACAGTAAGAGACCTTGGTGGCACGGGTGTAAATGTTTCTTTGCGCAATGCCGTTAATAACGGTAAAATAAAAGGTCCGAGAATATTCACAGCTGGTAAATCAATTGGAACTACAGGTGGTCACGCTGATCCTACAAATGGTTATAGGAAAGACCTGATGGGTGACCCCGGCCCGGAACTCGGCGTTGTAAATAGTGTAGAAGACGGACGCAAAGCCGTGCGTCAACGGTATAAGGATGGATCGGACCTAATAAAGATAACTGCAACGGGCGGAGTGCTGAGTATGGCAAAGAGTGGACAAAATCCACAGTTCACTGAAGAAGAAATAAAAACGATTGTGGAAACCGCAAAAGATTATGGCTTTACAGTCGCGGCACATGCACATGGCGCCGAAGGAATGAAAAGAGCAATCCGTGCAGGTGTTACTTCCATCGAGCATGGCACCCTGATGGATGATGAAGCAATTGAACTGTTCAAAAAATATGGTACATGGTATGTGCCAACTATCACAGCAGGAGAATCAGTTGCCGATTCTGCAAAGAAAGTCGGCTACTATCCTGAAATGGTAGCTGCAAAAGCAAAAGTGATCGGCGCTCAAATCAAATTCACTTTTGCAAAAGCATATAAAGCAGGAGTGAGAATTGCATTTGGAACCGATGCGGGAGTTTTTAAGCATGGAGAAAACTGGAGGGAGTTTGGTTACATGATAAATGCTGGCATGCCTGCGATGCAAGCGATAAAAGCAGCAACAATAAGTGCAGCTGAACTTTTAGGAATGAAAGATCAGTTAGGAAGTATCGAAGCAGGTAAATTCGCCGATATAGTTGCCGTAGATGGCGACCCGCTAACAGATGCAAAAGTTTTTGGAAAAGTTGTTTTTGTGATGAAAGATGGTGTGGTGTATAAACAACAATCCCCTGGTTTCTAATTCTATTTTAATTTGTTCCACCAACAATGTATTACTGGTATATTAATTGTCTTAGCAATGGAAAATACGTCTATGAAACTAGCAGCAATTTTATTTAAATCTGGTTTAGCAGTGGCCGGTGCGGGGATCTACCTGTTCTTCAGAAGACTTGTAAAAAAGGCTAAAAAAACGGAAAAAGAAATAGAAAAAAAAGTAAAAACTAAGGGAGCTGCCATAAAAAAGGCAGTAACAAAAAAGCCAACTGCAAAAGCCCGTCAGAAAAAATTAAGAGAGACCGGGGAATTAATTGCATCCCGGTAAAAATAATTTTTTAATGATACAGAAGTTGATGAACAAAATAAAGAAGCAGTTCAAACGACTGCTTCTTTATTTTAGAGATGGATCATTATGAAGCGGGGACAATTTTATAAACTTTGCCAGTTGTTCCGCTTGGGCCCAAGACAGTGGAAGTAGCCACATATATTTCTCCATTCAGATCCTGGCCAAAACCTTTTACAAATGCACCGAGGTGATCAGGAAAACTTTTCAATGAAAGTTTCTCAAAAGGCCAGAGACCAGGTCCTGCAGGTTTAGCAACAAAGATCTCACCTTGCGGGCCTGCAAATGATCTTGAGAAACTACCAAACACATAGTCTCCTTTCAAACCATGCAGCTCTTTACCACGATATACATGTCCGCCAATAACGGTAAGTGATTTAACACTGCCGGGTGCAGGATTAGCTGCATTCATCATTTCAATGACGGGATCAATAAGACGATTACCAAAATTGTCGATGGTCGGGCAGTCGCTCATTACAGTTGAAGGAGCCGCTGCATTAAAACAATGAGTTCCTTCCTTTACATTCCATCCATAATTACCGCCTTTATCCACTACACTTACTTCTTCCCATAAAACCTGCCCTGCATCACCTACAAATAATCTGTTGGAGCCGCCCATATCAAATGACATGCGGTATGGATTTCTGAAACCATATGCATAGATCTCATCTAAGCCGGCTCTGCCCACAAATGGATTGTCCGGAGGAATACCATACGGCATTGCTCCATCCATATCAAGACGCAAAATGCTTCCCCATAAATTCTGTTCAACATCCTGGCCATTGCCGCCTGCATTCGCAGCATACCAATCTTCCACGTGTCCTACCGGCGTATCGTTTGCCCCGCCGCCATCACCGATGGATATATATAAGTATCCGTCCTCACCAAAGATCAGCGTACCTCCGTTATGATTTCCCTGCGGATCATTTATTTCAAGAAATACCCTTTCAGAACCCATATTAACAACATTTGGATTAGCAGAAATTCTGAATTCAGAAAATCTTGCAAGGTTATTCCAGGTTGTTGTTGGCGTTGGTCCGCCTGCTCTTGGCGGAGCATTGTAATAAATAAAGAGTCTTCCGTTTGTTGCATAATCCGGATGAAAAGCGACACCGAGTAAACCTCTTTCATCAAAACCCGGACTGAGCGGTTGCATTCTGCTTGTAAGATCAATAAATGGTGTTGGCAATTTATTACCTTCTGCATCCAGTACCCATAGTCTTCCGATTTGGTCAATAACAACTAAACGACCGGTGTTATCCGGTATGGCCACGACACCAATTGGTGACACAAATCCATCAGCAATCATTTGCAGATCTGCATTTTTCAATTTGGCCATGGCCGATGCTGTAGCAATTTCCTCTTGCACAGTTGGCGCTTCAGTTTTTTTACATGCGGAAAAAAATAAAATTGATACCAGGAAAAATAAGATCCTCCTGGCTGGCAAAGCCAGTCCACTTCTTTTCATAATGATAATATTTATACAGTTAAACAATGGCTCCAAGGTGGAAATCGCTTAACAGCCAATGCTGGCCTGAAACAAATATGTACTTGTTTAATTCGAAGGGAGATTAACAAATGTCCCGGGCGGAACTTCACGTCTTAACGTCGTGTCTTTGTCAGGCGTTGCCTTTTAAAAGAAAATATAATTTAAAGTTCGACTGCTGAGGATTCAATCTTTGGCAATTTTATTATAGCTCGCAACAACACCGCGGATCAAGGATGAACTAAAACCCTGGTGCTCCATTTCATTTAACCCGGCAATCGTGCATCCTTTTGGAGTAGTTACTTTATCGATCTCGTATTCCGGGTGACTTCCTTTTTCCAATAATAATTGCGCAGCACCTTTAACTGTTTGCGACGCAATTAATGTGGCCGTTAAAGAATCAAACCCAATTTCAATTCCTCCCTGAATATTTGCCCGGATATATCGCATGGCATAGGCAGTACCACATGCGCCAAGCACTGTTGCCGCATCCATTAATTTTTCATCGATCATCACAGTTCTGCCCAACTGATCAAATAATTGTTTGATATAATTTATTTGAGAAGATGAGGC
>Ga0075420_100002982_pt1 | contig 14717 bp, 14 predicted proteins | sample SoiMetdeltSBSDD4_FD_75296 | JGI IMG/M metagenome (GOLD analysis project Ga0075420, IMG submission 75296) | Bulk soil microbial communities from a Populus tree surrounding site in Tennessee, USA - Soil MetaG P. deltoides SBSDD4 | ecosystem: Environmental > Terrestrial > Soil > Tree plantation... | reverse complement strand
CACGAGCTGCGGGCGTTGATGCGCGCCTGGATCGAGCATCCCGACAACGAAGCCCTCAAGGCGCGCTACACCGCCGCCCAGGCCGAGTACCAGAAGCTCCGCGAGGCCTGGCAGCATGGCGAGGGGGCCGCCGCGTCCACCTGATCGTCCGCCGGCCACTTCTGTCGAGTCCTTGCCTTCTGTCGTCACAGGCTTGACACAAGCATCACAGAACGCCCCTCCGGACCGCGTCGCCGACGAGCCGTCCCCGTTCGTGCTATCGGGACAGGGTTATGCCGAGCCGATCGGGTGGCCCCTGATCCACGATAAGTCTGTTGGGGGCGCCCGTGAGGCAGTTGCGTACCGCTCCGTTGTCGACGATCCTCGTCGCGGTGACGGTGATCCTGATGGCGACGGTCGAGGTCCCACGCCTGGGAGCGGGGCCTGCCATCGCCAGGGCCGCGGACATCCAGGCCGCGTTCCGCGATCTCCCGGCGTCCGTGCTCACCGGCGACATCCTCAAAGTCGAAGTCGACACCCCGAACGACTCCACCTGTGACGGCTCGATCGTCTACCGCGACAACACCGAGCAGAAGCTGAAGTCGATCGAGGAGACCGAAAGTCGCTGCCGCTGGAGCGTCATCGTCCCCGAGAACGTCCGGCGCGGCGAGGCCGACGTCTACGTGACGGTCAACTACAAGGAGGAGCGCACCACCCTCCGCTCCACCATCGACGTCGTCCGCGGCCTCGACGACGTCGGCGTCGTGCTGCGCGAGCTGCCGGGCAACGTCAAGCGCCTGAGCGACTTCGCGATCCGGCTGGACGTCCCGGACAAGTCGAGGTGCGAGGGCACGATCGCCTACGAGGACGGCGTGACCCAGGAGCTCCTGCCCCAGTTGGAGAGCAAGGAGCGCTGCCGCTGGGACCTGACCGTCCCGGCGTCGGCACCCCGGGGAAGCGCCCGCGTCACGATCTCCATCACCGCCGAGGACGGCCAGATCACGACGCTCGCGACGAGCTTCGAGGTCGCCCGCGAGAAGGACGGCGCCGATCTGCTCGTCGCCCTCAAAGACCTGCCGGCCACCGTCCACCGCGATACCAGCCTGCCGGTCCGCGTCCTGGTGCCGGCCGGCGCGAAGTGCAGCGGCGAGATCACCTTCCGTGGCGCGCCGAACGCCGACCTCGAGGAGACGCTGGAGCAGAGCGGGCTCTGTCGCTGGAGCGTGGAGGTGCCCCAGGACGCCCGGCGCGGCGATTCCGAGCTGACCGTCACGGTGAAGTCCGACGGCAAGGAGGCCACGCTCAGGGCGGTCGTCGCGGTGGACGAGTCCCCGGCCTACGTCGACGCCAACTTCAAGGACCTGCCCGGCTCGATCCGTCGCGGCGACGACCTCGAAGTCCGCGTCTCGGTCCCGGATGGCGCCGTCTGCTTCGGCGTGGTCACGTTCGACGACGGCGTGCAGAAGGCGCTCGACACCCAGAACGAGAAGCGGGACCGGTGCCTCTGGAGCGTCGGCGTCGGCAGCCAGACGCCGCGCGGGCCGGCCGTCGTTCGGGTCGTCGTGGACGACCACGGCCTGCGGACCACCCTGACCTCGAACGTGATGGTCGAAGGGCGCGAGGACGACCCTCTGACCGGCTTCTGGGAGAGCGTGCCGAAGGAGGCGAAGCCCGGCGACAAGTTCGAGGTCGCCGTCAACGTCGCCAGCGGCACGAGCTGCGTCGGCAAGATCGAGTTCCCGGACGGCGTCCGCTGGACGCTCGGCGACCGCACCGAGGACGACGCCTACTGCCGCTGGATGGTCGAGGTCCCGACCCGGGTCAAGTCGGGCAAGGCCCAGGCCGTGGTGAAGATCGAGAGGAACGGCAAGCTCACGACGCTGAACGCCGATTTCCAGATCAAGGGGCAGCAGGGCGCCCCGTCGAGCGCCAGGACCCGCTGACATTGCCGGCCCGGCCGTCCCGTCCGCTATACTCTTGGAGCCGAACGGCAGACGGGGTGTAGCGCAGCCTGGTAGCGCGCTTCGTTCGGGACGAAGAGGCCGGAGGTTCAAGTCCTCTCACCCCGACCAATGGCGTCACGAAGGCGAGGCATCTGCCTCGCCTTCGTCGCTTAAGCCGGTCGCCCGCTGCGCGCCGCCGGCCTACCGGCCGAGCTTGCCCCGCAGGTGCGCCAGCGCCGCCTCCAGCTGGCTGTCCTTCCCCTGAACCAGCAGCGCCGGGTCCAGCTCCGCCACGATGTCGGGCTGAAGCGGGTTCTTCTCCAGAACGGTGCCTCCGGCCGTCTTGATCGACTCGGTGGCAATGAGAAGCTGTGAGCCATCGGATAGCGAGAAGTTGACCCCGTTCTCGACTGCGCCTACCGTTGGCGTTCCGATTATGTCGGCTACGCGATGCTCGCGCAGAAACGCTGCCAGGAGTTCGGCAGCACTCTCAGATTGCGAATCGACAAGGACGACGATAGGCACCGACTGTCCCCAGAAACCACCAGATGTGCGCACGAGCCGCTGCTTGTTCTCTCGGTTCGTCAGGATCATCAGGTCCGCGTCCTGAATAAACCGGCTGGCGACTTGCGCGGGGCTCTGCCCGCCGGGGACTCCGCGAACATCTATAACCAGCGCCCGAACATGCGCGCCGGACAGTCGAGCGACGGCCTGGTCAAGCAATGCTAGTTCGTTCGGGGATGCGAAGACGCGGATGCGCAAGTAGCCGATCTGGTCGTCCAGGACGCGACTTGAAGCCCAATCGACGTTCACTTCTGCTCGAGCGATTGTGAATTCCACGAATGCGCCAGCTCTCTGCACGGTGATTGATGCCGTCGAGCCGACTGGACCACGGACTCGCTCGCCCAACTGCTGCGGCGTGAGCCCTGCCACCGGTGCTCCATCAACGGCAACGACCTGGTCTGCCAGCCGAACACCCGCAGCTTCAGCCGGGCTCCCTGGGAAAACCTCGGCGACCGTGAGCGAAGGCGTAACCCGAATACCGACGCCAGCGTATCGCTCCTGGGCCTGGGGTGTGATCACGACTTCAGGCGGCCGTAGCTTGGTGTGGCTCGAAACGAGTGAGGCGGCCATGCCGCCGACGATTGCTCGGTCAAGCTCCACCTGCTCGCCCGCGCCCGCCAGCACCGTCACCAGGCCGGGGTAGGCGCCCTGGAACCCTTCCCAGTCCTTCGCCCGATCCCCACTGAACGTCGGGGCGCCGGGCGACGTCGCGCTCGCCCGCTCCTGGACGAATCTGGCGCCGCCCTCCCAACCCCCGGCCAGCAGCGTCTGCGACGACGGCGGCGTCACGAAGCGATCCATTAACAGGTCGAACGCCTGTTTCACGAGCGGGCCGGGCGCGGCCTGGGCCAGCGGCGCCGCCCGCGCCACGGTCGCCCGCTCCCCTTCCCACACGCCGGCGCCGCTCGCCACCACCAGAAGAAGCGTCAGGATCGTCCCCACGATGCGTTGCCTCGGCCTCAACGCGCTACCCTCCCCCGGAATTGCCGCCCGACGCCGAGACGACGCGCGGACGCTCGTCGCGTCGGCGCCTCCCCCAGCCGGCGCCGACGATACCACGTATCGCGTGCCGGCACAACCGGAGTCATACGGAAGGACCGGCCCGCGGTCCGCCGTTCGACGGATTCCGGACGGTCGCCTGCCGTGCGACAATACGGCAGATCCGCTGCGCCGCCAGGTGGCGGACGCGCCGGTCGCCGGGAGCGTCGACGTGGAGAGCTCGTTCACCATCGCCCGCATTCGCGGGATCCCGATCGGCGTCCACTACACCTGGGCCATCGCCATCGTCTTCATCACCTGGTCGCTGGCGGCCGGCTACTTCCCGTCGAGCTATCCGGGCTGGTCGCGCCAGGCGTACTGGATCGTCGGGGCGGCGGCTGCGCTGCTGCTGTTCGTCTCGGTCCTGTTCCACGAGCTGTGCCACTCGTTCGTGGCCCAGGCGAGAGGCCTGGCCGTCAAGAGCATCACCCTCTTCATCTTCGGCGGCGTCTCGAATATCGCGCAGGAGACCGAAGACCCGCAGGACGAGTTCCTGGTCGCCATCGTCGGCCCGCTCTCCAGCTTCGCGCTGGCCGGCCTGTTCTGGGTCGGGCTCCAGGCCATCCCGAACGACACCAGCCCGCTCGGCGCGCTCGTCAACTATCTCGCCACGATCAACCTGGGCCTCGCCGTCTTTAACATCCTGCCCGGCTTCCCGCTCGATGGCGGCCGGGTGGTCCGCGCGATCCTCTGGGGGACGACCGGCAGCATGGTCCGCGGCACCAACGTCGCCACCACGATCGGCCAGTTCGTGGCGTTCCTCTTCATCGCCTACGGGTTCTGGCAGATCTTCGAAGGCGAGCTGCTGAGCGGGATCTGGATCGGCTTCATCGGCTGGTTCCTCAACAGCGCGGCCGAGGCGACCCGCCGCCAGGTCCAGGTCCAGGAGGGATTTCGAGGGATCAAGGTCTCGAGTGTGATGACGCCAGATCCGCCGGTCGTCTCGCCGGCCCTCCCGGTCCGGGCGCTCGTCGACGAGTACGTCCTCCGACGCGGCCTGCGGGCGCTCCCGGTCGCGCAGGACGGACGGATCGTCGGGCTCGTCACCCTCTCCGACGTCAAGCACCTGCCGGAGTCGGAGTGGTCGGCCAACTCGGTCGGCGCGATCATGACCCGCCCGCCGCTCCGAACGATCGGCCCGGACGCCCCGGTCACCCGGGCGCTCGAACGGCTCGTCGAGGACGACGTCAATCAGCTCCTGGTCGTGGACCGGGACGGCACGCTGCTCGGCATCCTGACCAGGGGCGACGTCATGCGTTTCCTCCAGCTGCGCGGCGAGCTGGGCCTGCGCCGCTAGGGTCGATGGGCGCGGGACGAGGGGCGACGGACGAAAGGCGACGAGCGACCGCGCGGCCGGCCAGCGCCACCAGCGTCGTCAGGCCGCCGGTCGCCAGCAGCCCGAGCAGCGGCTCCACGGGGTACCGATACCGCGCGTGCGGCGCCACCAGCGCCACCGCCGCCAGCAGCAGCCCGACCACCACCAGCAAGAGGAACGCGGCCACCGCGGGCCGCTGCGCTCGCGCCCCGATCCCGAGCGCCAGCCCGACCGCGCCCACCAGCGCCAGCAGCGGGATCGTCGGTCCCAGGCGGGCCGGCTGGAACAGGCCCATCAGCGCCTCGGCCTCGTCGTACTGGGCCTGCTGCAACGGCGAGGGCGGCCCCAGCAGGTAGCCGATCTCCTTGTTCGCCTCCCACTCCTCGCGGTTCCCCCCGTCGCGCCGGGTCTGCCAGTGGTCTCGGTACCGTTCGGGCGATCCCTGGCTCAACTGCCAGAACCAGCGCGCCGTCCCGAGCAGGTAGTAGCCCGGCTGGCGGAGAATCGCCTCCAGCGAGAGGTCGCGCATCAGCCGGTTCGCCTCGGCGTCCGAGCGCCCCAGCTCGCGCGTGATCCGGTCGCGCGTCGGCGTCACGAACCGTCCGCGACCGGCCCGCATGATCTCGCGCGCCCGCTGGCGGGCGGGATCCGGATCGTTCGGGTTCTCGAAGGCGAAACCGGCGTCGTGGCGCATCGCCCGCCCGACCAGCGTCGACCCCGCGTTGCCGTCGGCGCTGAAGCTGTCGTGCACGAGGGCGTTTCGGGCCATCCACGGCAGCCAGACCAGGCCGAGCCCGACGAGCAGCGCGAGCGCCGGCATCAGGACGCTGAGGAGGCCGCTACCCCCCGGCCCCCTCCCCCGGCCACGGGGGAGGGGGGGCCTTGCCCCCTCTCCCGGCATTGCACCCTCACCGGGCCTTGCTCCCCCTCCCGGCAGCGCTCCCTCTCCCGGCAGTGCTCCTTCTCGCTCTGGGAGAGGGCTGCGGTGAGGGCTGGGAGTGCGCCACCACACCGCCACCGGCAGCGCCAACAGCGCCGCCACCGCCAGCACCAGCCCGACCGGCCGCGTCAGGGCCGCTACGCCGATCAAGGCCCCGCCGATCAGCAGCGCCCACCAGCGGGACCGCTCGATCGCCAGCGCCAGCCCGCCGATCGTCAGCGTCGCCAGCGAGATGAACAGCGTCTCGGCCATCACGTATTGCTCGGCGACCAGCAGCGGGCCGCTCAGCCCGACGATCAGCCCGGCCAGCAGCCCCGTCCAGGCGCCCCAGAACCGGATCCCGAGCAGCGCCACCAGCAGGCAGGTGACGACCCCCAGCAGATGCTGGACCAGCGCCAGCGCCGTCAGATCCTCGCCGATCTCGCGCACGACGAACGCGATGAAGAGCGGATAACCCGGCGTCCGGCGCAGGTCCAGATCGAACCCGACCTCGCGGGCGAGCTGGTACCCCGGCCAGAAGTAGTTCTCGCTGTCGCCGATGATGAAGACCGGCGCCCGGAACAGGAACGCCAGCCGCAGCCCGAGCGCCACCACCGCGACGATCGTCACGACGAGCCAGGCGGGCGGGCCGGGAACGCGACGGATCAGCATGGCCCCGGAGTGTACCAGCCGGGTCGTCCGCCGAGCCCCGAGCCGGCCGTCGGTCCTTGCCACGCGACCGTGGCGCAGCCGGCCTCGCGCGCGACGGCGGTGTTAGCCGTCGCTGCAACAATCCGCGCTCGCTCAGCGTCTTATCTGTAGGTGGCACGCCCGGTGCCTCCGACGACTGATGCTGAGAGAAGACGGGATTCCCCGCCGCTGCCATCGGGCAGCGCGCGGCTCCGTCGGGAGCGAACGATGCGCGCGATGAATGGCCTGGTCCGTCCCAGGCACAACCGGATCCTCGGCGGGGTCGCGGCCGGGCTGGCCAACCGCTTCGGCCTGCCGGTCTGGCTGGTCCGCCTGTTCTGGTTGATCCTCTTCCTGCCCGGCGGGCTGCCGGGCGTGGTGCCGTACGTGATCCTCTGGATCGTGATGCCGTCCGAGTAGTCCGGAGTCGGGAGTCAAGAGTCGGGAGTCGGGAGTCGGGAGGGGCGTCAGCGCGACCGCGCTGGCCCTCCTCCGGTATCCTTCTGGGCACGCGGACCCCGGCGACCTCAGAAGGAGCGCGTGGTGGCGACGACCCTGGACCGTATCGCCGATCTCGGCACGGATCTCGTCGAGATCTACCGGCTGATGCTCCTGACGCGCACCTTCGACGAGCGCATCACCCTGCTTTCCCACCAGGGCCGCGTCGCGATCTCCGCATCCGTCCGGGGCCACGAGGCGGCCCAGGTCGGCAGCGCCTGGGTGGTCAGGCCCGGCCAGGACGTCCTCTACCCGTACTACCGCGACATCGGCGTGGTGCTCACGCTCGGCATCACGCCGTACGAGCTGTTCCTCGGCACGCTCGACAAGGCCGGCGAGCCGTTCTCGGGCTCGCGCCAGATGCCGTTCCACTACACCTCGCAAAAGCTGCGGATGCCGACGCCGTCAACCTCGATCGCGACCCAGATCCCGCACGCGGTCGGCGCCGCGCTCGCCAGCAAGATCCGCCGCGAGGACGCCGTCACCTTCTGCTGGTTCGGCGACGGCGCCACCAGCAAGGGCGACTTCCACGAGGGACTCTCCTTCGCGGCGATCCACCGCCTGCCGATCGTCTTCATCTGCGAGAACAACCAGTACGCCATCTCGGTGCCGCTCGCGCTCCAGTCGCCGGTCCCCAGCGTCGCCGAGCGCGCCGCCGGCTACGGCATCCCGGCCGAGCGCTGCGACGGCATGAGCGTCCAGGAGACGTATGCGAGCGTCTGCGAGGCGGCCGAGCGCGCCCGTGCCGGCGGCGGGCCGTCGCTGGTCGAGGCCTCGGTCTACCGGCTCGGCCCGCACACCAGCCACGACGACGACACCCGGTACCGCTCGCGCGAGGAGGTCACCGCCTGGGAGGCCCGCGAGCCGATCGCCCGGCTGCGCACCGAGCTACTCGATCGCGGCCTGCTCGACGAGGCCGCCGAAGCCGCGCTGCACGCCGACGTCGAGCGTGAGATCGCCGAGGCGCTGGCTCGGGCCGAGGCCGCGCCCGAGCCGGACCCCGCCGAGGCGTTCCGCGACCTGCTCGCCGACTACGTCGCCCCCAATCCGTTCGATCATCGACGCGCCACCCGAGATTACGCCCCTCGCCAGAGCGGCGAGGGGATCCACGCCACCGGGGCGCGCGGATGACGACGGTAGCGCCCCCCTCCCCCAACCCTTCCGCCGCACGCGGGACAGGGGAGGCTCACGCTCCGGTTCCCCCTCTCCATCGCAATGGGGAGGGGGGCAGGGGGTGGGGCTTCCTTCGCTGGCTCCAGGCACACCCGGACCTCGTCGCGGTGCTCCTCATTCTCCTGGTCGCCCTGACCCTCCGGAGCGCCTTCGCGTTCCGGGTGCCGGCCTTCGTCACCAAGGACAGCATCGAGTACGTCGAGCCGGCCCTGGCGCTCGTCGACCGCGAGCCGTTCGGGCTGGCGCAGCGCCGCACGCCCGTCTACCCGATCGTCATGGCCGGGTCGGTCGCCCTGTTCGGGCGCGACCTGCTGGCGATCACGTTCGCCCAGCACCTGCTGGGGATCGGCACCGCGATCTTCACCTACGGCATCGGGCGGCTCGCGTTCGGGCGGGCGGCCGGGCTGCTGGCCGGACTCGCCGCCGCCCTCTCCAGCCCGCTGCTGATCTACGAGCACTACCTCATCACCGAGTCGGTCTTCACGTTCTTCTTGATCCTCTCGATGCTGCTGCTCGTCGCCGGCCTCAAGACCGAGCGCGGCGCCTACTTCGCCGCCGGCGGGCTCGCCCTCGGCATGGCTGCGCTGACCCGGCCGGTCGGCCAGGCCGTCCTCGTCGCGCTGCCGCTCGCGGCGATCTTCGTCTTCCGACGCTGGCGCCCGAGCATCGTGGCCTCTGCGCTGGCGGTCGGCTGCTTCGCGCTGCTGGTCGTCCCCTGGGCGATCCGCAACCAGGTGGTCTACGGCACGGCGGGAGCGGCCAGCACCGGGCGGTTCTTGATCTCCCGCTCGGTCAAGCACGAGCGCAACTTCGTCTTCTACGAGGAGTCGGTCGGCGCCTACCCCGGCGAGGACCCGCAACGCACGAAGGCCCGCAAGATCGCCCAGGAAGTGACCGACAAGCGCCCCGAGCCGGGCCAGATCTTCCAGCGCATCCGCGACAACCTGGATCTGACCGAGGCCCAGACCGACGCGATGCTCAAAGACATCGCCCTCGAAGCGATCATGCGCGACCCGATGCTCTGGGTCTCGGGCACCGTCGAGATGTATTACGAGCTGTTGAAGGGCGCCCCGAAGGAGGAGGAGGTCCACTGGCACCAGGAGGTCCACGAGCAGCCTCGCGTCGCGAACCAGTGGGGCCGCTTCAATGAGCTGCTGGAGGCGCCGCCGCCGGCCCACCGCAACGAGGCCGCCGACGCCGAGCTGCTCGGGAAGATCTTCCGGCCGTCGCGAGTCGCCTGGTGGCTCGTCGGGCTCGGCCTGGTCGGCATGGTGCTGGCGGTCCTCGTCCCCGCCTACCGTCCTGCCGCCCTGCCGTTCCTGGTCGCCTTCGTCCTGATCGCCGTCAGCGCGATGCTGGTCGGCGACGTCCCGCGGTACCGCTACCCGGTCGACCCGCTGATGTACGTGATGGCCGCCGGTGGCTTGATCGGCTCCCTCGGCCTTGTCGTTCGACTGACCCGCCACGCGACCGGGTTGACCTCACCTCCGACCGCTCTCCGACGCGGAGAGGGGAGGGATGCTGCTTCTGCTCCCCCTCTCCGCGCCGGAGATGATGTCGGCGAAGCCGATATTCGCGCCGCGCAGCGGGTTGGGGGCCATGGGGTAGGGGCCCCATGGTAGGAGTGATTGAGGTCTTCCGGTATCCTGGACGCGCACAACCTTCAAGGAGCCGCACGCGCCATGCTCTACGCGTCCGAGCACCCGCTCGTCCGTCTGAAGGTCGCCGAGCTTCGGGATGCCCAGACTCGCCCGCCCCGCTTCCGCGAGCTGGTGCGTGAGATCTCGATGCTGCTCGGCTACGAGGCGCTACGCGGCCTGCCGTTGGCGCCGAAGACCGTCCGCACACCCCTCGCCGATGCGACCGGCTACGACCTCGCCGTCTCAGTCGGCCTGGTCCCGATCCTCCGGGCCGGGCTCGGGATGGTCGACGCCTTCCTGACGCTCGTGCCGGGGGCCGAGGTCTGGCACCTGGGCCTCTACCGCGACGAGGAGACCCTCAAGCCGGTCGAGTACTACAACCGCCTCTCGCCCCAGAAGCCGCCCAGCGGCGACGAGGTCCGCTCCTGGGTCCTGCTCGACCCGATGCTCGCGACCGGCGGCTCGGCCATCGCCGCCGTGGACGTGCTGCGCCGAAGCGGGCGCCGTCCCCTCACCTACGTCGGCCTGATCGCGGCCCCCGAGGGCATCCGCGCCCTCCAGGCCGCCCACCCGGACGTCGACATCTACGTCGGCGCCGTCGACGACCACCTGAACGACCACGGCTACATCGTGCCCGGCCTCGGCGACGCCGGCGACCGCCAGTTCGGCACCTGACGAGGGGTATACTGCCCCAGATGAAGCCACCTGCGCGACCAGCACCGGCCTCCGATCCGCACGCCCGGGCCCGGCTGCGCCTGCTGGACCTCGCGGAGGACGCCAGCCTGTACTTGCGTCGGAGCGCCGAGCCGTCCGTGCGCGTCGCCGCGGCCCTGCTGCTCGCCGCCTCGCTGGCCGCCTGCTCCTCCCCAGGCTCATCCTTCAGCTCGGGCACCTCCGCCGGCGCCCCGGCCGTACCGCCGCTCGCCCAGGAGGTGAAAGAGGGACTGCCGGTCGCACCGGGCACCTATCCGATCTCGCCAGGCTCGCTCAGCCGCGACGCCCAGGGCATCTACGGCTTCAGCTGGCGGAACCCGACGGGAGCGGCCACCTGGAACCAGGGCCGCTCCAGCCTGATGAAGCTGGCCCAGGGGACCGAGGACACGCTGGAGGTCCCCCAGGGCGGCGATCCGGTCCTGCGCCTGAAGCCGGACACGCCGATCACCCTGCCGGACGACGATGGCCCGGTCGGCGGCCCGACCCCGACACCCGGCACCTCGAACGCCTCGACCTCCGGCTCCTCGTCGTCCTCCTCGTCCAGGAACCGCTCAATCGCCTGGTACCCGTTCTCGACCGGCGGCGGCACGTCGACGGCCTCCACCAGCCCGGGGTCGAGCAGCACCGATACGGTCGCCGCCACGACCCCGGCCTACCGCAACCCGCCGGCCGCCGAGCCCGGCCAGGGCTCCGTGCGTGGCGCCAGTTCCTCGCTGTCCGCCCCGACGTCGAGCGCCCGGACCTGGACCTCGCCATCGCGCGCCGCCGCCACCGGCCAGGCCGGTGGCCCCGGGAGCGGTACGGCGGCCACGTCGCGCTCGGGCGCTGGCTCCGGCATCGCCCAGGGAGCCTCCCGACCAGGATCGTCGTCGTTCTCCGGCGGCAAGAGCGGGTCGAGCGCCGGCAGTAGCAGCAGTAGTAGCAGCGGCGGCTGACCGACCGCCTGGGCTCGCCCGATGGCCTCCTCCCGCCGCGAACCGTCGCTCGCGCACCTGATCCGTCGCAGCCCGGCCCTGGACGCCTCGACCCGGCGACAGTGGCTCACCGTGCTGCCGCACCTCACCCCCGACGACCGCGAGCGCCTGCGCGCGATCCTGCTGGATGCCGACCTCACCCCCCAACCCCCGCTCCGGCGCGGGGAGGGGGCGCACGGGCCGGAGTGATGGCGGTCTCACTGCTCGCCGAGGCCCTGGTACGCTGGCAGCACGCCGCCGGACCCTTCTGGCCGTACGTCTGCGCGGCCCCGTTCCTGGCGACTGGCGAGGACGGGCTGCTGGCCCGGCGCGCGCGGACCGACGGTTTCCGCCGCCCGGCGCGGCACGGCCACGCGATGGCCGATCGGCTGCTGACCGCCGCGCGCATGGACGACCCGGCCGACCGTCCGACGGTGCTGCTGGCCGATCTCCCCCCGGAGCCGATCCTGGCCGCCGCTCCGAGCCTGGTCGAACGCGGCTGGTACGTGGTGCCAGTCGTCCAGCGCTGGATCGCCAGCCCGGCCGTGCTGCCGTGCCGGCCCCTGATGCAGCGCCTCGTCGTCGGGGCCTGGCGCGCCCGCCGGCCGACCTCCCCGCGCGGCGCCGTCCTGATCGCCGACGGCGAGCGGACGGGGCCGGTCGGCTACCCCGCCACCGTGCACGGCCGGGCGTTCGACAACCGCTACGAGTACCAGATCTGCCGCTTCCCCTCCACCGATTTCCTGCGGGCGCACGGCGTCGAGCGCATCGCCTGGATCACCGGGGGCGCTCGCGCGACCGAGCGGCCGGTCCGCCCAGACCTGGCACCGTACCTGGAAGACCTGCTCCGGGCCGGCCTCGCCGCGGACGTGCTGCCGTGGCCACACCTGTAAGGGTGCAAGGCTTGCGCCCTGGCGTGGGTGCGGTCCGAGCGCTGATCGAGGATCCGGCGCGCATCACGCCGGCCCGCTACCGCCGCTTCTGGCGCCGCGCGCAGCTCGACGCCCGCATCCCCGACCTGATGGTGCGCGGCGAGCCGTACCTCGCCCTCAACGCCCTGGTCCTTCCGGACGCCGATCGACGCTGCCTGGAACGCCTGACGGCCATCTTCTCGCGCGTCTTCCACCGGGCAGGCCGGCGCGTCGCCGCCGACGTCGCGACCACCATCGCGCTCGGCTTCCCCTGGGCCGCCGCCGAATTGCTGGCCCGCGAGCCGCGCAGGGTCCCGTTGATCGGCCGCTTCGATTTCGTGCAGGACGCGACTGGCGACTGGCGCCTGCTGGAATTCAACGCCGACACCCCGTCAGGCGTCCGCGAGGGCGTCGTCTGCGACCGCCTGGTCGCCGAGCTGCTCCCCGAAGCCCGGGGGCTGGTGCGCCCCGGCGCCGACCTCGGTCCCCGGCTCACCGAGGCGGTCCTGGGCGCGCTCACGGGAAAGGCCGCATCCGGCACGCTCGGGATCGTGACCACCGCCAGCGAGCTCGAAGACCTCTCGCAGATGGCGTTCACCGCCGACCTGCTGCGGCCGGCCCTCGCCGAGCACGGCTGGGACGTCGTCCTCGGCGATGCCGGCAACCTCCGGCTGACGCGGGCCGGCCTGTCGCTGCTCGGCCGGCGGATCGACGCCCTCTACCGCTACCTCCCGTTCGAGGCGATCTTCGGGACGCCCACGTTCGTCGCCATCGAGGAAGCCGCCGCGCTCGGCGCGGTCGAGATCCTGAACGGCCTCTACGGACTCCTCCTCCAGAACAAGGGGCTGATCGCCTGGATCTGGGCGCACCGCGACGAGCCCGGCCTCTTCGACGACGAGGCGCGAGCGGCCATCGCCGAGCACCTGCCGGCCACCTGGCCGATCGCGGACCTGCCGCCGGACCGATCCCGCGCAGGCCTGGTCGCCAAGCAGGTCTTCGGCCGCGAGGGCCAGGAGGTCTTCTTCGGCGAGGACTGCTCGGCCGACCTCTGGTCCGCCCTGACGCGCCGGCGGACCTACGTGGCCCAGGAGCGGGTACGGGTGGCTCAGACACGCGCGGTGGTCCAAAGCTCGCTCGGACCGGAGCTTCGGGACGGCTACGCGGCGGTCGGCTGCTTCGCCGTGAACGGGCAGTTCGCCGGCTGCTACACCCGCTTCGGCGACAAGATCACCACCGCGCGCTCGAAGTGGCTCGCGACCTTCGCCGCGCCGGAGAGGCAGGATGGCTGACGGCCAGCACGTGACGTACGGCCCGCACACGACGCCACTCCCGTCCGAAGCGAGTGTCGCGTGCGACGCCTGGGTCGTGGACGGCTTCGCGCCGCTCCCGGGCGACGCGATCAGCCTGCCCGGTGGCGACCGTGGAATCGTGGAGACCGTCTACCTCTGCGCGGAGCCGAGTGGCGACGCCATCACCCGCTGGACCTGGATCGCCCTCGCGGACGGCCGGCTGCTGGAGGTGGCCCCGCGCGGCTGCGCCCTCTACGCGGAACCACGCGTGCTGCAGCGGGGCACTGGACGCTTCCTCGAGCTGACGGCGCAAGACGGCGCGCTGGTGCGCTTCGAGGAACGGGTGCGGGCCGGCACCTGGGAGGATCGGCCGGTCCGCCTGACGCTCGGCCGGCGGCGCTGGCGGCTCACCTCGACCGGCACCGTGGCGGCGCAACGCCTCGGGCCGGTCCCGGCAAGCGCCTGGGGCCAGCTCGGTGCGCGGCCACCGACCGACGATTCGGACGTCTACTTCACGTTCGTCAGCCTCACCGACCCCGAGGCCCTCGGGCTGGGCCTCTGGGCCGTCGACGTGATCCTGGCGTTCGGCCGCCGCCTCGGCGCCTCCCCGCGCGCTGCCGGACTCGCCATCGCCGGGGACGCAGCGCCCCCGGCCGTCAGTTGATCGCCATCGCGACGATCACCGCCAGCCCCAGCACGAACGCCCCGGCCAGGATCGCGGCGGCGACGTTCCCGTCCTCGAAGATCCGCTTGTTCAGGTCGGTCGGGGTAAGCGCGTCGAAGACGCGGTAGCCGACGAACAGCAGCGCGAAGCCCAGCAACGCGAACACCAGCGACAGCACGATGTTCATCACGGTCTGGGCGACGTCCATCTCGTAGCACTCCCCCGATACTCGTCCGCCACGCCGACACAGCGGCCACCGTGCAGTCTAGAGACGGCCCGCTGGTGTGTCAAGGACGGCGCTGGACGCTCAGACAATTGGAGATAAGACGGGTCGAGATCTTATGGTAAGCCGCACGGAGAGGTGCGGCGATGGAGCGGGTGTGGTATCGGCAGGATCGAGCGGTGGTGGAGGCGGCGCTGCGGGCCG
>Ga0075420_100002981_pt1 | contig 14718 bp, 10 predicted proteins | sample SoiMetdeltSBSDD4_FD_75296 | JGI IMG/M metagenome (GOLD analysis project Ga0075420, IMG submission 75296) | Bulk soil microbial communities from a Populus tree surrounding site in Tennessee, USA - Soil MetaG P. deltoides SBSDD4 | ecosystem: Environmental > Terrestrial > Soil > Tree plantation... | reverse complement strand
CGCCGGGTGCGGTCGCGGTATACCGGGGCGCTCGAGCCGATGACACGGGCCGGGGTCGCGTACTACGAGCGGGAGCAGCGGGAACTGGTCAGGCTCAATTATGTCGAGCCGACCCGCTCGCCGCTTTCGGCCGCGTCCGGCGAGGCGCTCGGTTATGTCGGATACTTCGCCGAGTTGATCGACGAATGGGCTCCCGAGGCGCATGCCGATGAGCGGCTGTACCGGTTGGGCTCTTCGGTCGTGGATGCGATGACGGCCGGCGCGCCGGTGGAATTGCTGGCGCGCTATTTCGAATACTGGTTGTTGCGGTTGCAGGGCGTGTATCCGTCGATCCGGCAGTGTCCGGCCTGCGGGGCGGGGCTGAGCGACGGAGCAGCGATGCCGGCGAAGGATGCCGTTCTCCTGTGCCGCGCGTGCGCGCCGGGTGTCGCTGGCACGCGGTTGTCGCCGGAAGCGATGTTGTTCTTGAGGAGTGCGACGGCGGTGGCGCCGGACAATCTTGCGGCGCTCGCGCTCGGCGCTCACGCGGCCCGCGAGCTCGAGACGGCGCACCGGCGATTGATCAGCGTCCATCTCGACAAAGATCTGAAGTCGGCGCGCGTGCTGCGCGAAATGCGGCAGGCGCGTTAGGACCACTCGGGTCAGCAGCGCACCCGAACCAAGCTCAGAAGGGAAAGGGAGACGTTTCAAGCTCCGTCTGCATGGTCACTCTTCAGCAACTGATCTTCAAGTTGTCCGAGTTCTGGGTTTCCCGAGGCTGCCTCCTCCAGCAGCCGCTCGATATCGAGATGGGCGCGGGCACGATGCACCCCGAGACGTTCCTGCGGGTCCTCGGTCCCGACCACTGGAACGTGGCGTACGTCCAGCCGTCGCGCCGGCCCGCCGACGGCCGTTTCGGCGAGAACCCGAACCGCCTCTTCAAACACCAGCAGTACCAGGTGATTCTCAAGCCGGCGCCCGACGACGTGCAGCAGCTTTATCTGCAGAGTCTGGAAGCGTGCGGCATCGATCTGCGCGCCCACGATGTCCGGTTCGAGGAGGACAACTGGGAATCGCCGACGCTCGGAGCGTGGGGGATCGGCTGGCAGGTGCTGTTCGACGGCCAGGAGATCACGCAGTTCACCTACTTCCAGCAGGCCGGCGGCGTCGACCTGTCGCCGATTTCGGTGGAGCTCACTTACGGCATCGAGCGCTTCGCGATGGCGCTGCAGGACGTGGACGATGTCTACGAACTGGAGTGGGCGCCGGGCGTGAAATACCGCGACGTCCGTCATCGGGACGAGGTCGAGCAGTCGAAATACGCCTTCGGACAGATTGACATGCCGGCGGCCGAGCTGCACGCGCTGCACCGCAACCTGTTCGATCAGTATTACTACCTCGGCGAGACGCTGCTGCGCTCCAACCTCCTGCTGCCCGCGCTCGACTACTGCCTGAAGTGCTCGCACATGTTCAACCTGCTCGACGCAAGCGGCGGGATCGGGGTCACCGAGCGGATGGCCTACATCCTCAAGGTGCGGCAGCTGGCGGTGGCGATTGCGAAGGGGTGGGTGGGGGAGGATGGTGCCGGCGACAGCCGCTCCAAGGATCACCCGCCCACGGCTGGGCCTTCGGCCTCCACGACGATACGACGACACGACGACACGACGAAAAGCAATGGCTAGAGCCCGGAACAACTGTTTTCCGTCGTGGCGTCGTGGCGTCGTGTCGTCGTCCAGCGCGAAGCGACCCCGTGATCGCGATCGCAGAGTGACGGTGAAGACCGGTGGAAGAGATCCCCTGAATGGATAGAGAGCTGCTGATAGAAGTCGGTGTCGAAGAGCTCCCTGCCGCGTGGATGCCAGGCCTCACCCGCCAGCTTGGCGAGCGTCTCGAGGCGCGGCTCAAGGAGGCGCGCATCGCGCCCGGCGCGCCGGTGGAGAGCTACAGCACACCGCGTCGTCTCACCGTGCGGCTCGCCAAGATCGCCGAGCGTCAGGAGGACCTCGAAGAGGTCGTGACCGGACCGCCGGTTTCGGCGGCGTTCGATGGCGAAGGCCGTCCGACACCGGCGGCGGTAGGCTTCGCAAGGAAGCAAGGCGTCGCCGTCGAGGAACTCGGACGGGCCTCGTCTTCGCGCGGGGAGTATCTGACCTTCCTGAAACGCCAGCGCGGCAAGAGCGCCATCGATGCGCTGCCCGATGTGCTCGGCGGCGTGCTGCGCGACCTGACGTTCCCGAAGCAGATGAAATGGGACGCGACCCTCGACGATGGCCGGGGCGAGTTCGTGTTCGGGCGTCCGATTCGATGGCTGCTGTTCCTTTACGGCGGGCGGGTAGTGCCTTTCACGATCGGGCGCGCCGCCAATGCGGCCGGGTCCTCAGTACAGGAAGTGCCGTCAGGCGCGCTGACCTACGGCCACCGCTTTCTCGCGACCAGCGGCCGCGCCGGCCGGTCGATCAAGGTACGCAGCTTCGACGAATATCAGCTGCGCCTGAAGGAGCACTTCATCGTGCTCGAGCATGCCGAACGGCGCGATCGCATTGCACGCGATCTCGAGGGTCATGCCCGCCGGCTGAACGGCCGCGTGGCGCTGAAGGATCACCAGCGTCTGCTCGACGAAGTCGCCGATCTGGTCGAGTTCCCCGGCGTAGTCGCAGGATTTTTCGATCGCGCGTTCCTGGCGCTCCCTGGAGAGGTGCTGGCCACCACGCTCGTCCACCATCAGCACTATTTCCCGGTGGTGTCCGACCGGGGAGACCTCAAGGAGGCGTTCCTGGCGGTCGTGAACACGCAGCCGAAAGACGAGCGCCTGATCGCGAAGAACGCCGAACGGGTCGTGACGGCGCGGCTGCGGGATGCGCGGTTCTTCTGGGAGAGCGATCGCCGGACCACCCTGGAGTCACGGCTCGAACGGTTGCACACGCTGCTGTTTCACAAGAAACTGGGGAGTTACCGCGACAAGGCGGAGCGCATCGAGACCCTGGCGGCGTGGATTGCCACGGATGTGCTTGGACAGCCTGACGCGGCAACGTTCGCGGCGCGGGCGGCGCGCCTCGCCAAGGCGGACCTGACAACGGAAATGGTGTTCGAATTTCCCGAGCTGCAAGGCACGATGGGCGGAGTCTACGCCCGCGAAGAAGGCCAGCCGGAGCAGGTCTGGAAAACGATCTATCACCACTATCTGCCGGTCGGGGTGGAAGCCGATGCGCCGCCCGGCAAAGCGGACCTGGGGGCCGCGGCGGTGACCTGGGCGGCGGTGGCGCTGGCCGACAAGCTCGATACCGTCACCGGACTGATGCATGCGGGCGAGCGCGCGACCGGATCCCGCGATCCCTTTGCTCTCCGTCGCCAGATGCACGGGATCGTGCGCGTCCTGATGGACCTGCCGGAACTGGCCGGAATCGAGCGCGAGATCGCCGTCGGTCCGCTCGCCGATCGTGCCCGCCAGGCGTTCGTCGGCGCGACCGCCGCCGTGACGGAGCAGGCGGCGGGATTCGGCGTCGAGCGGGTGCGCTTCGCGCTCGAGCAGCGTGGATTCCCCGTCGAAATCATTCGCGCGGTCACCTCCACCCCCGACGTCGTGCCGCTGCGGGCGCGTCGCGTCGCGGAAGCGCTCCAGCGGATGCGCTCGTCCGAGGACTTCCAGGCGCTGGCCGTCCTCTTCAAACGCGTCAAGAACATCGCCCGCGAACTGGCGGACGTGCCGGCGCTCGACCGCGAGGCGCTGACCGAGCCCGCCGAGCGCGCGCTGCTCTCGGCGCTGGACGGGGCACGCCCCGGGATCGATGCGGCCGCGGCGAGGGCCGACTACACACGTGCGTTCACCGACGTCGCGGCCCTGAGGCCGGTCGTCGATCGATTCTTCACCGAAGTATTCGTCATGGCCGAGGACGCCCGCGTGAGGACCGCGCGGCTGACCCTCATGGCCACCCTGCGCGACATGATTCTCGCGCTCGCGGACATCTCTGAAATCGTTCCTCACACGGAGTAGGCAGTCGCAATGGCAAAGAAGCAACAGGCTCGAAAGTCAGCAGCAAAGAAGTCGTCGGCCAGGGGCTCGTCTGCAGCGAGGGCGAAGGCCGTCGCGCCGAATGGCAGGACGTCCAGGAGCCTGAACGCGGCGAAGGGCACCAGGTACGTCTATCTGTTTGGCAAGAAAACCGACGGCAACGGGACGATGAAGCCGCTGCTCGGCGGCAAGGGTGCGAACCTCGCCGAGATGTGTCGGATCGGGTTGCCGGTGCCGCCGGGATTCACGATCACCACCGAGGTGTGCACCTACTATTACGCCAACAAACGGACCTATCCCGCGGCGCTGCGCGCGCAGATGGAGCAGGGCATCGCCTCGATCGAGCAGCAGACCGGCAAGAGATTTGGCGACCTGAAGAACCCGCTGCTCGTCTCGGTGCGGTCGGGCGCCCGCGACTCGATGCCGGGGATGATGGACACGATCCTCAATCTCGGCCTGAACGACGACACGGTCGGAGCGCTGGCCGCGAAGACCAACAATCCCCGCTTCGCGTGGGACTGCTATCGCCGCTTCGTACAGATGTACGGTGACGTCGTCCTTGGCGTGCAGAAGCGCCCCGACGAGGATCACGAGCCGTTCGAGACGGTCATCCACACCCTCAAGCACGAGCGCTATCACCAGGACATCGAGGACACGAAGCTGACGGTGGCGGACCTGAAGGAGCTGGTCGCCCGCTTCAAGGCACTGGTGAAGGAGCGCGTCGGCAAGAACTTCCCGGCCTCGCCGTGGGACCAGCTGCTCGGCGCCGTCGGCGCGGTGTTCGGCTCCTGGATGAACGACCGTGCGATCGTCTACCGCCGCAAGTACAACATCCCGACCGAGTGGGGCACCGCGGTCAACGTGCAGGCGATGGTCTACGGCAACACCGGCGATCGCTCGGGCTCGGGCGTGGCGTTCACCCGCAATCCGGCCAACGGCGTCAAGGAGTTCTACGGTGAGTTCCTGATCAACGCGCAGGGCGAGGATGTCGTGGCCGGCGTCCGCACGCCGGAGCCGGTGGCGGAGCTGAAGAAGCAGATGCCGCACGCGTATCACGAGCTGGAACGCATCCGCCAGACGCTCGAGAAGCACTTCAAGGATGTCCAGGACTTCGAGTTCACGATCGAGGACGACGACGTCTACATGCTGCAGACGCGGAACGGCAAGCGTACTGCGATGGCGGCGCTCAAGTTCTCGATGGACATGTACAAGGAGAAGCTGATCGACTGGAAGACGGCGGTGATGCGCAATCCGGCCGACCAGCTGGAACAGCTGCTCGCGCCGGTGTTCGACGCGGCGGAAGCCGCCAAGGCCAGGGCGATTGCCACCGGGCTGCCAGCCGGACCGGGCGCGGCGTCCGGTCAGATTTACCTGAACGCCGAGCGGGCGGTCACGGCCGCCGACAAGGGTGAAAAGGTGCTGCTGGTCCGCATCGAGACATCGCCGGAAGATCTGCGCGGCATGATCGCAGCCGAAGGCATCCTGACCGCGCGCGGCGGCGTGTCGTCGCACGCTGCGCTCGTGGCCCGGCAGATGGGCAAGGTCTGCGTGTGCGGCGCGGCGGCGGTCGAAGTCGACTACAACTCGCGCACGGTGACGGTCAAGGGCCAGAAGTTCAAGGAAGGCGACTGGATGTCGATCGACGGCACTGCCGGCAACGTCTACGCCGGACAGGTCAAGACGGCACCGTCGGAGATTGTCGCCGGCCTGATCAACGGCGACGAGACGGCAAAGAAGACCGAGAAGTTCAAGCACTTCCAGCAGTTGATGAAGTGGTGCTCGGATGCGACGCGCATGGTCGTTCGCACCAACGCCGACACGCCGGAGCAGACCGCCAACGCGGTCGCCTTCGGCGCGGTAGGCATCGGCCTCACCCGCACCGAGCACATGTTCTTCGAAGGGGACCGCATCGATGCGATGCGCGAGATGATTCTCGCGGAGACCGTCGAAGAGCGGAAGGCCGCGCTGGCGAAGCTGCTGCCGTACCAGCGTGAGGACTTCGCCGGGATCTTCCGGGCGCTGAAGGGCTATCCCGCAACGATCCGGTTCCTCGATCCGCCGCTCCACGAGTTCCTGCCGCACACGACGGAGCAGCAGGAGGAGCTGGCGAAGAAGATGCGGGTCCCGGCGTCACGCCTCCAGCAGCGGGTCTCCCAGCTGCACGAGTTCAACCCGATGCTCGGGTTCCGCGGCTGCCGGCTCGGCATCGGCTATCCGGAAATCTCCGAAATGCAGGCGCGCGCGGTCTTCGAGGCGGCCGCGGAGGTCCAGAAGGAAGGCATCAAGGTCCGGCCCGAGATCATGATCCCCCTCGTCGGGTTCAAGAGGGAGCTGGATCTCCAGATCGAGGTCGTGCACAAGGCGGCCCGCGAAGTCGAGAAGGAGCAGAAGGTCAAGCTGAATTACATGGTCGGCACGATGATCGAGGTCCCGCGCGGTGCACTCACCGCCGACGAGATCGCGCAGTCGGCCGAGTTCTTCAGCTTCGGCACCAACGACCTGACGCAGACCGGCCTCGGCATGTCGCGTGACGACTCGGGCTCGTTCCTGCCGCAGTATGCGGAGCTCGAGATCGTCAAGAAGAACCCGTTCGCGACGATCGACGCCACCGGTGTGGGCCAGCTGGTCGACATCGCGGTGAAGAAGGGCCGCGCCTCGCGTCCGAACATCAAGCTCGGAATCTGCGGCGAGCACGGTGGCGATCCGTCGTCGATCCAGTTCTTCGAGAAGGTCGGGCTCGACTATGTGAGCTGCTCGCCCTATCGCGTGCCGGTCGCGCGCCTGGCCGCTGCGCAAGCGGCGTTGCAGATGAAGCCCGCCGACTAGCTCTGTTATGGGTGGCTTCCGACGACAGCCGCATCCTTCCGGCTGAAGCCGGAAGCCACCCGCCTTCGCGCTCCGCGCTACGGCGAGGCAGGCTCTCGAAAGTGGGGGGCTTCCGCCTGAAGCCGGAAGGATGCGGCGTCGCTGCTAAGATCGCAGCCTTGGTCAAGGTCTACAAACACGAGGGCGCGGGCACGCGGGTCGTCGAAACCGTGGACGCGGCCTGGCTGCAGCCGGGAAGCGGCGTCGTGGTCTGGGTCGTGATGGACAACCCGACCTCCGAGGAAGCGAAGATCCTCAGCAACGTCTTTCACATCCACGAGCTCGCGATCGAGGATGCACTGGCTGAGATCCATTTCCCGAAGATCGAATCCTACGGCGACTATCTCTACCTGGTCCTGCACGGCATCGACTTCCAGGCCCGCCATCACACGTTCAGGACCAAGGATGTCGACTTCTTCGTCGCGCCGCAGTTCCTCATCACGATTCACCACGGCGTGTCCCGATCGATTCAGAAGGTGGAGCAGGTCTGCGAGCGCAACAGCCAGATGCTCGCTGAAGGAACAGCTGCCCTGTTGCACCGGCTGATCGACGCGCTGGTCGACAATTACCGGCCGGAGATCGAAAAGCTCCAGGAGCGGCTCGACAAGCTCGAGACCGAAGTCTTCGAAAAGCCCAATCCGAAGCTGGCGCGCCAGATCCTCGACTTCAAGCGCGACGTGGCCTCGATGCGGAAGGTGGTGCTGCCCGAAAGGGACGCAGTCGGCCGGCTCGCGCGGCGGGAATTTCCGTTGATCACCGAACAGCTGGCCTATCGCTTTCGAGACGTGCACGATCATCTCGTTCGGCTGTCCGACGAGGCCATGTTCTTCCAGGATCGGATTTCAGGAATCCTCGACGCGCATCTGTCGGCAGTTTCGAACCAGCTGAACGCGGTGATGAAAGTGCTCACGCTGATTTCGACGATCTTCCTGCCGCTGACCGTGCTGACCGGCATGTACGGGATGAACGTGACGCTGCCGCACATGCCGGGCGGCGACCCGTGGCAGTTCTGGTGGGTGGTCGGCATCATGGTCGCCCTGTCCGGCGGAATGATCATGTATTTCAAGAGCCGGGGGTGGATTTAGAGGGTTCCTGGTTCCTGGTTCCGGGTTCCAGGTTCCGGGTTCGGTTCCAGGTGCCTGGTTCGGTTCAAGGTTCCAGGGTTCGTGGTTCCGGGCGGCAGATTCGACGACGTGATTCCGCTTTGATGCTGCTTGTAAACTTGAGTGCCGACCGTGCTGAATTCGGTCGCTGTCGCCGGACTTGGAACCCGGAACCCGGAACCTTGAACCGAACCGGGAACCTTGAACCGAACCCTGAACCCGGCACCTGGAACCCCGAACCGATACCTTGAGTCCATGCCCCGCATCCACCGTCTCCCATTGCACCTCGCCAACCAGATCGCCGCCGGCGAGGTCGTCGAGCGTCCGGCGTCAGTGGTGAAGGAACTGGTCGAGAACGCGCTCGACGCAGCCGCGACCCGCATCACCGTGACGATCGAGCTGGGGGGCAAGAAGCTGATTCGGGTCGAAGACGACGGCGAGGGGATGGACGCGGAAGACGCGCAGCTCGCGGTCGAGCGGCATGCCACCAGCAAGATCAGGACGCCCGACGATCTCGGCGCGATACGCACGCTCGGGTTCCGCGGGGAGGCGCTGCCCAGCATCGCGTCGGTGTCGCACTTCGTCCTGCGCACGCGGGCGCGAGGCGCGCAGAGCGGGACCGAGATCCGGATCGACGGCGGCAGGATGGCGTCTGCCCGGGAAATCGGCACCAGCGAGGGTACCTGCATCGAGGTCGCGGACCTGTTCTTCAACCTGCCGGCGCGGCGCAAGTTCCTCAAGTCCGACGTTGCCGAGGCGACCCAGGTCTCGCGGTTGATCACGCAGCTGGCGCTTGGCTATCCGGAGATCGGCTGGTCGTTGACGTCGAGCGGCCGCAGGGTGCTCGAGTCTCCGCCGGCAGCGGGTCTGGCCGAGCGGTTCTTTCAGTTGTTCGGCGATCGTCCGGATCTGCTCGAGATTCACAAGGACGCGGCGGGGATCTCGATTCGCGGCTACGTCGCGGCGCTGGGTGATCACGGCCCCGTCCGCGGCCCTCAGAACGTGTTCGTCAACCGTCGCATCGTGAAGGACCGCACCATCGCGCACGCCATTTCCGAGGCCTACAGCGTCGCGACGATCAAGGAGCGCAGCCCCGAGGTTCACCTGTTCATCGACATTCCGCCGGACCGGGTGGACGTCAATGTTCATCCCACCAAGGCGGAAGTGCGGTTCCTCGAGCAGTCGCTCGTGCACGAAGTATTGCGGCGCGGCCTTGCCGATGCGCTCGGGCGCGGGCCGGCGCCGGAACTGCAGCTCGCGCCCTTCGAGAGCCGGCCCGGCGAACCGCGCCCGATGACGATCCCCGGCGTTCTCGCGGGTGCGACCGTCGCCAGCCGATGGTCGCCGGAGCCGTATCCGATCGATCGCCCGATTCCATCCGCGACGGCGGCGGCCTGGCAATATCGGCCGGACGGCAGCCGGTGGTCCGAAGCCGCCGCGACGAGCGTCGCGACCGGGATGGCGACGTCCGCCGCCGCCGAACCGGTCACGCCACCCGACGGGCAGGCTGACCTCCGGCCGATGATTCCGCTTGGCCAGTTCCGCGATACCTACATCATTGCCATCGACGACGAAGGCATTGCGATCATCGACCAGCACGTCGCGCACGAGCGCGTGCTGTTCGAACAGGTGATGGAGAAGCTGACGGCCGGCAAGCTGGAAAGCCAGCGCCTGCTCGCGCCGATTGTGATGGAGGTGTCGCCATCGCAGCTCCAAACGCTCACGCAGCACGCCGAGGTGCTGCAGCGGTTCGGTCTGGAAGTCGAGCACTTCGGCGGCGACGCCGTGCGGCTCTCGGCAGTCCCGGCACTCCTCGAGCCCGGCGAGTGTGAGGCCGCCATTCGTGCGCTCGCGGAAGATCTGGAGGGCGGTGAACCTGGCGCACGCGTCGGCGATGCGCTGCGGCGAATCGCGGCCACGATGGCCTGTCACGCGGCGGTGAAGGCCAACTACCCGTTGACCCACGAGAAGATGCGCTACATTTTGGCGGAATTGCGACGCACCGCGTACTCGAGTGTGTGTCCGCACGGCCGGCCGGTGGTGCTCCGTATCACTCGCCGTGAAGTGGAGAAGAACTTTCAGCGAATCTGACCCGGGATCCCATGCCAGACACGCCTGAAGTATGGCTCCGTGGACCGCTGCCCGACATTCCGCCCGCGCTGCACCCCGTGGCCCATTCGCTGTTGCAGTCTCGTGAGGAGCTGCACGCCACGCTGCACGGGGTGTCTCCCGACGATCTCTGGACCAGGCCGTCGGGCGCGGCCTCGATCGGATTTCACGCGCGTCATGCGGCCGGCAGCCTGGATCGGCTGTTTACCTACGCACGGGGCGAGCTGCTGACAGCGGCTCAGCGCGCCGCGCTGGCCGCGGAGGGCGCGCCGGACGTTCGTCCGCGGATGATCGCGGTCCTCCTGGCGGAATTCGACAGCGCGGTCGACCGCGCGCTGGACCAGCTGAAGGCGACCGACCAAAAGACGCTTCTCGAGTTCCGCGGCGTCGGGCGAGCGCAGCTGCCGTCGACGGTCATCGGGCTGTTGTTCCATGCGGCGGAGCACACGCAGCGCCACCTCGGCCAGATCATGACGACCGCGAAGATCCTGGCCGGGCAGCCGAAGCCGTGACCCGGACTGCTTCGCGTTCCGCGGTATCGCTGACGCTCAGCAGCCTGCTCTGGACGATCCTGCTGCCGGGAGTCGTCTCGGGCTACGTTCCGTGGGCCTATTTCGGCGTACGTGACACGTCCGTGAACCTCGCGAGCCGGTTACAGCTGCTCGGTCTTCTCTTGATCCTCGCCGGCGCCGCTCTCCTGGTCGCCTGCATCGTCGAGTTCGCGCGGAGCGGTCGAGGAACACTGTCCCCGGTCGACCCGCCGACGCACCTCGTCGTGCGCGGCCTGTACCGGTATGTCCGTAATCCGATGTATCTGAGCGTGACCGCCATCCTGCTCGGCGAAGTGATGCTCACGCGGTCTGGTGCGCTCGCCCTGTATTGGCTGATCTGGTTCGTCGTGGTGAATGCGTTCGTAATCGGCTACGAGGAACCGACGCTGCGCGTGCAGTTCGGAGAATCGTACGACGAGTACGTGCGAACGGTCGGAAGGTGGATTCCCAGGGTCGCGCGGAGATAACATCTGCCGGATGTGCCGCAACATCAAGGTACTGGCGAATTTCGAGCCGCCGGCGACAGACGAGGAAATCCGCGCCTCGGCCCTGCAGTTCGTGCGGAAGCTGAGTGGCACTACCAGGCCTTCCCGCGCCAACGAGCAGGTGTTCGACCAGGCCGTAGAGGAAGTCACGGCCGCGGCGACAAAGCTGATCGAATCACTGGTCACGTCGTCCATCCCACGGAACCGGGAAGAGGAAACGCGCAAGGCCCGGGAACGGTCGCAACGGCGGTTCGCATGAGATTGCAGACTTCTGTGTTGAGCCTGCTGCTGGCGGCAGCGCCCGGCCTTGCTGCCAGCTTCCAGGGCACGTCGACCCAGACGACGCCGATCCTGAAGTCGGAGTTCCTCTTCGAGAAGGTTCCCTTCGCGAGTGCTCACGCCTCGACGATCGCCCGGACAAAGGAAGGTTTGGTCGCGGCCTGGTTCGCAGGGACGCGTGAAGGCGCGCCCGACGTCGGCATCTGGACCTCCCGCGAGACGGGCGGCACGTGGTCGGAACCGAAGGAAGTGGCCAACGGCATTCAGCCGGACGGCACGCGGCACCCCTGCTGGAACCCGGTGCTGTTCGAGACCGCGCCCGGCGTCCTGACGCTCTTCTACAAAATCGGTCCCAGCCCGCAGCGGTGGTGGGGCATGACTCGTACGTCGCGAGATGCGGGACGGACCTGGGCCGACGCCCAGCCTCTGCCGGACGGCACTCTCGGGCCGATCAAGAACAAGCCGGTCCGCCTTGCCGACGGCACGCTCATCAGCCCGGCCAGCACTGAATCGCCCGAGCAGCCGAGCAGGTGGCGCGTGCACTTCGAGCGCAGCACCGACGAGGGCAAGACCTGGAGCCTCGTGCAGTTGCCGGCTGCGACGGGCGCGCCGATCGACGCGATTCAGCCCAGCATCCTCATCCACGGAGCGGGCCGGCTGCAGGCAGTGGGGCGCACGCGGTCGGAGCGCATCTTCGAGACCTGGTCTGCAGACGCGGGCAAGACGTGGTCACCGATGACGCTCACCGTGCTCCCGAACCCGAGCGCCGGCACCGATGCCGTCACGCTCGCCGACGGTCGTCACCTGATCGTTTATAACCACACACCCAAGGGACGGACGCCGCTCAACGTGGCGGTCTCCCGCGATGGCAAGCTGTGGGAGGCGGCGCTCGTGCTCGAGAACGAACCGGGAGAATACTCGTATCCCGCGGTGATTCAGACTCCGGATGGACTGGTGCACGTCACGTACACGTGGAAGCGCCTTCTCATCAAGCACGTGGTGATAGATCCCAGGCGCCTGCAGACGCTGCCGATGCCGGACGGCAACTGGCCCGCGACTGCCGGCGCGCCCGACGTCAAGAGGTGATCGTCAGGGCACACGAACACCCACACTTTTGAAAGGATGGGGACAATGAGAGCCCAACGGCCGCGCATCTTCCCACGGTTGGTCGCCGTGTTGACCGCCCTTCTCGCCTCCATCACCATGACCGCGCTTTTCGCCCGGCAGCCGCAGGGCACCCCGGTGGCCGTGGACAAAGACGACCTGGGTGGCATTGTGACCAGCGCCAAAGGCCCGGAGGCCGGCGTCTGGGTTATCGCCGAGACCACGGAACTGCCGACGAAGTTCGTGAAGATCGTGGTCACCGACGATCGCGGCCGGTACCTGATCCCCGACATGCCGGCGGTCAAATACAACGTCTGGGTGCGGGGCTACGGGCTGGTGGACTCGCCGAAGGTGCAGGCGTCGCCCGGGACGGCGCTGAACCTGAACGCGGTGATCGCGCCCGACGCGAAAGCAGCGGCCGAATATTACCCTGCCGGCTACTGGTTCTCGCTGATGAAGGCGCCGGAACCGACCGAGTTCCCTGGCACCGGGCCGTCGGGCAACGGGATCGCGCCGGGCATGCGCAGCCAGGCCGAGTGGCTCCGTCAGATGAAAAATGGAACCTGTCTGGCATGTCACCAGCTCGGTAACAAGGCCACGCGCGAGATTCCCGCCGCGCTCGGCAGCTTCTCGTCGAGCGCGCAAGCATGGGAACGGCGGATCGCGTCGGGGCAGGCAGGCCTGAACATGATCCCGTCGATGAATCAGATCGGCCGTGAGCGCTTTCTCTCGGTGCTCGCCGACTGGACCGACCGCATCAAGGCGGGCGAGCTCCCGCCGGCGCCGCCGCGCCCGCAGGGCGTCGAGCGCAATATCGTCATCACGCAGTGGGACTGGGCCGATCCCAAGGCATACCTGCACGACGTGGTGTCGACCGATCGCCGCAATCCAACAGTGAACCCGAACGGGCCGCTCTACGGCGCGCTCGAGCTGAGCGCGGACTATGTGCCGGTCCTCGATCCGATGGGGAACGAGGCCGGGAAGATCCAGCTCACCGTGCGCGATCCGAACACGCCACCGACGAATCCGAAGATTGCCGCGCCCTCGCCGTACTGGGGTGAGGAGACGATCTGGACGAGCAAGAACAACGTCCACAATCCCATGCTGGACGAAAAAGGCCGGGTGTGGCTCACGTCGACGGTGCGGCCGGCCGAGAATCCGGCCTTCTGCAAGGAAGGATCGTCGCACCCCTCGGCCAAGCTGTTCCCAATCGAACGCGCCGGCCGCCACCTCGCCGTCTACGATCCCAAGACCCAGAAGCTGACCCACATCAGCACCTGCTTCGGCACCCATCACCTGATGTTCGCCAACGACGCGAACAACACGTTGTGGACGAGCGGCGGCGGTCAGGTCGTCGGCTGGCTGAATCGCAAGATGTTCGACGAGACCGGAGACGAAGAGAAGTCCCAGGGTTGGACCGCCCTCATCGTCGACACCAACGGCAACGGCAAGCGTGACGCGTACACGGAGCCGAACCAGCCGATGGATCCCACCCAGGACATGCGGTTCGGCGGCGGGTTCTATGCGGTGGCGCCGGCACCGGACGGTGCGATCTGGGGAACGGTTCTCGGATTCCCCGGGACCGTGGTGCGGCTCGATCCCGGCAAGAATCCACCCGAGACCGCTCTCGCCGAGATCTACCAGCCGCCGGTGGAGACCGGAGGCTTCTCTCCGCGCGGCGGCGACGTCGATCGCAACGGCGTCTACTGGGCGGCGATGGCGAGCGGACATCTGGGCAGCTTCGATCGCCGCAAGTGCAAGGCCCCGCTCAACGGCCCGAAGGCCACCGGGCAGCACTGCCCCGAGGGATGGACGTTCTACCCGGAGCCGCTGCCTCAGCTCAAGGGCGTCGCGACACCGGGCAGCGCCGAAGGCAGCTACTACACGTGGGTCGACTGGTTCGACACCTCGGGCCTCGGTGCGAACACACCGATCAACACCGGCAACCTGTCCGAAGGGCTGCTCGCGCTGAAGGACGGCAAGTGGGTCGTGATGCGCGTGCCGTATCCGCTCGGCTTCTACACGAAGTGGCTCGACGGCCGCATCGACAATGCGAAGGCGGGCTGGAAGGGTAAAGGGCTGTGGGCCACGGTCAGCACCCGGACGCCGTTCCACATGGAGACGGGGAAGGGGACCACCAGTAAGGTGATGAAGTTCCAGGTGAGGCCGGATCCGCTCGCGAAGTAGTTGAGAGCGGGGGAGCTGGGGAGCTGGGGAGCGGGGGAGCTGGGGAG
>Ga0075420_100002979_pt1 | contig 14719 bp, 14 predicted proteins | sample SoiMetdeltSBSDD4_FD_75296 | JGI IMG/M metagenome (GOLD analysis project Ga0075420, IMG submission 75296) | Bulk soil microbial communities from a Populus tree surrounding site in Tennessee, USA - Soil MetaG P. deltoides SBSDD4 | ecosystem: Environmental > Terrestrial > Soil > Tree plantation... | reverse complement strand
AATCGCCGCGGCCCGCCGAACCACCGGACTCGCGTAACCAATTGCTACTGCTCGACATTTAACCGGACAGTACTGGTCAGTAATCAGTTACCAGTTCTTACAGGTTCCAGTTTAGCAGTAGAACACCCCCGGAATGCCGCTCGCGCGAGCGTGGCATTCCGGGGGTGTTCCCTCGTCCCTAGTCCCTAGTCCCTCGTCCCTCGCTCTATTTCACCCTGCCCGGCGGAACCGTGTAGATCAGCCGAGCCGTGGCCCTGTCCGCAGCCGACAGCTCTTTGACGCGAACTTTCGGCGTCATGATGTTGGCGCTGTCCTGCGTATGATCGAGCCCGATCAGGTGGCCGACCTCGTGGAGTGCGATCGCGCGCACCGCCGAGCTGTCCAGCGGCTCGCCGCCACGGTGATGCACCGCGAGCACGATGTTCGCCTCGACGATCCACCAGTCGTCGTCGTGCGCCCACAGCGTCTTGCCACTGATCTGCTCACTGAACCGGTCGATCCACGTCACGTGAATGTCGGCGCGCGACGAGTCGACGACGAACGTGAACGACAGCGGGATGCCGGTGTTCATCCAGTCGTCGAACGCGGCGCGCACGAGCTCCGGATACACCACGTCGAAGTCAGCCACGGGCGACTCCTGCTGCACCCACACACGCAGCGGACGGTTGCGCCGGTCCGGCCAGCGCGCGAGCGACGAGTCGCGCTGGAGCAGAAGCTCCTCGACGTATGTCCCCGGCGAGCCCTCACGAAGGCGGCGGCGGATTGCCTCGACATCGCGCGCGGGCGTGAGCTCCTCGATGACCGGCGCGTCGACCGTTCTCACATGTCCCGAATCCTCCGTCGCGCTCGCGATGCGTGCCGACACGGCACCGCCGAGATAGGCGGAATACACGCGAGCGGTTCGGGCCTCGACGCCAACGAACACCGCCAGCGCGGTGACGATCGTGCCGAACACGAGATCCAGCCGACGCATGAGTCGTGAGGCTACGGCGACGGAGTCGAGAGAAACGACTCGGTGAGAGTGAAGAACAGCTCCGGAGACTCCCAGAACGGCATGTGGCCCGCGCCCGGGACGATCTCGAGACGCGCGTTGCCGAGCGTCGCAACGATGTCGTGTGCCACGCTTAGCGGGAGCAGATCGCGGTCTCCATGAATGACGAGCGTTGGGACCGAAACGGCACGGAGCAACGTTCTCCAGTCGTAGCCTTCGCCGCGAAGACGGGACGCGACGGCGGCGCCGGCCTGGCTGCGCGATCGCGGCGGCGAGAACATCGCGGCAAGCGTCGGATCAGCGAACCACGCGGAATACATCGCGCGCGAGTACGCGCTGTGAACATCTGGGTCGGCGGCGAGCAGCGCCTGCATGTCGATGCGCTCCAGGATCGCACGATCGCCGGGCGACAACCGGGGCAGTGCGTCGCGGAGCAGGTTCTCCTGCCAGTTCCCGACCGGCCCCACACTGTCCACGAGAACGAGCCGTCGCACTGCGGCCTGGTCGCGTTCGACGCCGAGCATCGCGAGGCCGCCGCCCCACGAGTGGCCGAGGACATCCCACGTCGAGAGCCCGATCGCCTGGCGCAGTGCCGGGAGGTCGCCGGCGTCGTGCTCGATGCGCGCGCCACGGGCACCGGGCGGAACCTGCGATTCACCGCGCCCGCGCTGGTCGTAGAGAATGACCTGCCGGCGCTCGGCGAGTGGCGCGAGCGCGGGCCACAGCAGGTTGTGGTCGAACAGCAAACCACCATTGATGCAGACGAGCGGCGTGGCACCGCGTACTTCAGGGGAGAAGTACACGGCGAAGTCGAGCCCGCGTGCCCGGACGGCGCGCCGAGTGAGGCGCGGCGCTCGGGGGCGTGAGCGTCGAAAAGCGATGAAACGTTCTCGGGGGGTTATCGAACGGGAGGCAACGGCAGCGCCAAAATAGTGATGTGCATCACAATCGCAACAGTGGATTGCCCGTTCTGACCGCCGCGACGAGTTTCCGGCCATGTACGTGTTCGAAGTGATCATTGCCCTCCTGCTCGGCGGCGCCGGACTCACGCTGTTGGCGCGCCGAATCGGGACGCCGTACCCCGCGCTCGTCGCGCTCGCGGGCGCCGGGTTGGCGCTCGTGCCGGGGACGCCGACGCTGGTGCTCGATCCCGAGCTCGCGCTGACTCTCTTCGTCGCGCCGGTGCTGCTCGATTCGGCGTTCGACGCGTCGCCGCGCGACCTCCGCGCGAACTGGCGCGTCGTCGCCGGTCTGGCGCTCGGTGCGGTGCTGCTGACGATCGTCGTGGTCGCGGTCGTCGCACGCGCACTCGTGCCCGACCTGCCATGGGCGGCGGCGATAGCGCTGGGAGCCATCGTCGCCCCGCCCGACGCAGCTGCGGCGACCGCCGTGCTCAAGCAGCTCCGTCCGCCTCATCGCCTGCTGGTGATTCTCGAGGGCGAGAGCCTGTTCAACGACGCGAGCGCGCTGCTCGTCTACCGCCTCGCGGTCGGTGCCATGCTCGCGGGTTCACTTTCGGTGGGGAGCGTCGTACCCACGCTGCTGATCGTGACCGTCGGCAGCGTCGTGCTCGGTGTGGTTCTCGCGCGCCTCTTTCTCCTGTTCAGCATCCACATCGAGGATGTCGCGATCGCGGTGGTCGTGCAGTTCTGCGGGACGTTCGCCGTCTGGCTCCTCGCAGAACGGCTGCACCTCTCGGGCATCCTGACGGTCGTCACGTTCGCGATGGCGACGGCACGCCGGGCGGCTGAGCTCGTTCCGGCACGGATTCGCATTCCGTCGTTCGCCGTGTGGGAGTTCGCGGTGTTCGTGCTGAACGTCCTCGCGTTCATCCTCGTCGGCTTCCAGCTCAAGGCGATCCTCGGGCGGATCGACTCCGCGACACTGCTCGCGTACGCAGAGATCGCGGCGGCGGTATGCGTCGCGACGATCGTCGCTCGGATCGCGTGGGTGTCGGCTGCCGCCGGATTCAGTCGGTGGCGCTGTCGGCCGAGGCCGGACGGAGCCGCCGGGCCTCGCGACGCGATCGCGCTGTCGCCCCGCGCAGCGGCAGTCGTCGGATGGTGCGGCATGCGCGGGATCGTGACGCTCGCCGCAGCCCTCGCGCTGCCGACGGGTGGCGAGGGGAGTGCGCCGTTCCCGTACCGCGATCTCATCCTGTTCACCGCCTTCTCCGTCGTGCTCGGCACTCTCGTCGTGCAGGGGATGACGCTTCGTCCGCTCATGAATCGCCTCCGCCTGCGAGACGACGGGTCGGTGGAGCGCGAAGTGCGTATCGCTCGAGTCGAGACACTGAAGGCCGCGCTGGCGGCCACGACCGAGCTGCCGGGTGAAGACACATCCACGTTGCTTCGACGTCGCTACGAGGTTCTGCTCCGCCGGGCCGAGGAGGAAGTCCGAGATGGGGACGCCTCCGCGGTAGCCGACTCTCCGGAGTCGCGCGACGGGAGCGGTTTCAGCGTGGACGCGGCGATCGTTCGCACCGCGACGACCGCGGAGCGACAGCGGCTGCTGGCGTTGCGAGCGGACGGGACGATCGGTGATGCGGCGTTCCAGCGCGTCGAGCAGGAGCTCGACTGGGAGGAGCTCGACCTCCAGCAGCTGATGCCTAACGGTAATTCGCGTGAGTGAGGAGTACGGTTGATTCCATTGTCGGTGCTCGACCTCGCGCCGATCGTCGAAGGCGGCGATGCGGCGCAGTCGTTCAGAAACAGTCTCGACCTCGCTCGACACGCCGAGCGGTGGGGATATCGAAGGTTCTGGCTCGCGGAGCACCACAACATTCCGAGCGTCGCCAGCGCGGCGACGTCGGTGCTGATAGCGCACGTCGCGGGTGGGACGTCGACGATTCGCGTCGGCGCCGGCGGCATCATGCTGCCGAACCATCCGCCGCTCGTCATCGCGGAGCAGTTCGGAACGCTCGCATCGCTCTTCCCGGGTCGTATCGACCTCGGCCTCGGGCGCGCTCCCGGATCCGATCAGGTGACCGCGCGCGCGCTGCGACGATCGCCCGAAGCGGGCGATGCGTTTCCGGACGACGTGCTCGAGCTCATGTCGTACTTCCGACCCGCCCAGCCAGGACAGGCGGTGCGCGCCGTGCCGGGTGAGGGACTCGACGTGCCGATCTGGATTCTCGGATCGAGCCTCTTCGGCGCGCAGCTCGCTGCCGCGCTCGGCCTCCCGTTCGCGTTCGCGTCGCACTTCGCCCCGGCGATGCTCGATCGCGCGCTCGATGTGTATCGCGCGCAGTTTCGACCGTCGCCACAGCTCGCGCGGCCACACGTGATGCTCGGTGTCAACGTCTTCGCCGCGGACAGTGAACGCGAAGCACGGCGGTTGTTCACATCGCTTCAGCAGGCGTTCATCAACCTGCGTCGCGGGCGTCCGGGGCCGTTGCGGCCGCCGCTGGACGGCTTCGCGGAGACGCTCGCCCCGTTCGAGCGCGCGATGCTCGACGACATGCTCTCGTACAGCGTCGTGGGAACCGGGCCGCAGGTCGCTGCCGGGCTCGAGTCGATCGTCGCGCGCACCGGCGCCGATGAGCTCATGATCGCGTCACAGGTTTTCGATCACGCCGCCCGCCTTCGGTCGTACGACATTGCTGCAGCGGCGGTGACGAGCGCGGCCCCGGCAAGTGCGGTTCGCTGATCGATGTCCCCATCGCGAGCAACCGAAACCAACCGCCCTCGCAGTGGGCCTCGCCGGATCGCACGGGCCGCGATTCGAGCGCTCATGGTGCTCGTCGCACTTCTGGTGGTCGGTGCGACGTCGCTCTGGCTGATTGCGCGTGAGACGATGGGCGCCGCACCAGAGGGCGCGCGCCTCGCGCGCATGCAGCGCTCGCCGCAGTGGCGCGACGGCGTCTTTCGCAACCGGTTGCCGCGCGTGGATGGTCCGTACTCGCGGATGGTGGGGGAGTTCTTTTTCGGCGGCTCCGACTTCCGAACGCCTGATTCGGCCATCACGATCGTCCCGCGCACCGCGGCCGACTATCGGGAGCCGCCGGCCAGCGGGCTGCGAGTGACATGGCTCGGGCACTCGACACTCCTGCTCGAGATCGATGGAAAGCGGGTCCTCATCGATCCGGTGTGGGGCGAACGCGCGTCACCGTTCACGTTCGCGGGCCCGAAGCGCTTCTTCGCGCCGCCCCTTCCACTCGGCGAGCTGCCTGACGTCGACGTCGTCGTGATCTCACACGATCACTACGACCATCTCGACATGGAGACGATCAAGGCGCTGACCGGCCGAAACGCGCGGTTCGCGGTTCCGCTTGGCGTTGGCGCACATCTGGAGTCATGGGGCGTGCCTCCATCGAGCATTATAGCGGTGACACCGCGCTCGATGACTCGATGGTCGAGATCGGACGGCGGCTCGGTCCGTTTCATCTGACCATGATCGAGGTCGGCGCGTACGACGCGCTCTGGTCGGACGTGCACCTTGGTCCGGAGCAGGCCGTCCGCGCGCACCGCCTCGTGCGTGGCGATGTGATGCTTCCGGTCCACTGGGGGCTGTTCGACCTCGCGCTGCACGGGTGGACGGAGCCGATGGAGCGGGTGCTCGTTGCGGCGAAGGCCGAAGGCGTGCGTGTCGCCGCGCCGCGTCCCGGTGATCGTGTGGAGCCGGCGACGTTCACGGCGCCAACCCGGTGGTGGCCGACCGTTCCCTGGAAGACGGTGCAGCAGGCTCCGGCGTTCTCGACGGGCGTCGAGCACCTGATGCGCGCCGGCGCCGCGCCGTAGCGGCGGTCGTTCCTCGACTTCGGCGCTTCGCGCCTCCGCCCGGAATGACAACGGCTCGCCAGAGCTATAATCGCCCGCTCGGTCGCCGGCCCTCTCGCATCGCCGCGATTTGCGCCGCGTCATAGGGCGGCGTGAACAGCTCCGGTCGCGCGTGCCAGCAGCGGAACAGGTCGGCGATGAAGTGCATCCGCTCCGCGAGGTCGGCCCAGTCGGTCGCGCCGCTTCGTGCCGTCGCGTCAGGTGTCGGGTCGATGGTGGAGAGGAGCGTGCGCAGCTGCGCGTGGCGGATCTCGCGAAGGTCGGCGGCGAACTCGCCGCGCACGTCGCTGCCGAGTCTCACGACCGTGCCAGGGAAGTGCAGCGTCATGAGCAGCTCCGTCAGCACGAGTCGCATCCGTCGACGCACGGCGGCCACGAGCGCGTCTATCGCGACATCGGCAGGCATGGGCTTGCCCGAGAGTCGCGCCAGGCGCGCACGCGTGCGGAGCCACATGCCAGGGAAGAGGAGGGCGAGGAGCTGCGTGCGCACGGCCTCGGGATCGATCGCGGCGTCGAGCGACGCACGAATCTCGGGTTGGAGTCGGGTCTGCTCGTGTAGCCCGATGAGCAGATTCCCGAGCAGCAGCAGCGCCGCCCGGTCGGCGGCGTTAGGCGTGCGACACGCTTCGCCGTACGCGGTGAACGCTTCGCGCAAGAGACGCTGCCCGTCTGGCGGCTCGCCGCCTCGCAGCTCGGCGCAGAACGCGCTGGTCGCGGCCGAGTCGGGAGCGCCGTTCGCGGCCGCGGTCGCGAGCCACCGCGCGAACTCGCGTCCGATCTCGACGAACACCTTGCGATTTCCGATCGCGACGGCGTCCGCCGCTCGCCGAAGCGCCGCTTCCGGATCGAGAACGCGGCGAATCGACGCGCTGAGAGTGCCGCGGATCTCGCGTGCTCCGAGCGCGACGATCCGCTCGATGAGCCCGGCAATCTCCGGCGACCCCAGCATGTCGGTTGCTGCCTGCTCGAAGTCGTCGCCGCGGATGGTCTGTCCCGCCTGACGAGACGCCCAGGTCGCGAACGTACACCAGTTCGCCCCGGGCGCCACGCGCGTTGCGAAGGCGCCCGAGAGCTCGTGATAGCACTGCGTGATGCGAAGATTTCGGACGACAGGGTCGGCGATCGCCGAGATCGCGTCGACCTCGCTCACACTCGGAGTGCTCACTCGGAATGACGTCAGATCGCCGTGGTCGCCGCTGGCGCCGCGCCCTCGGCGTACAATGGCGTGGAGCGCAGGACGGCGGCTTCATCTTCGGTCATCTCCACCGGAATGTCGGCGAACAGCGGCGTCGTGAGATAACGCTCGCCGGTATCCGGCAGCATGCAGAGAATCGTCGAGCCTTTCGAGGCTTCCTCCGCGACCTTCATGGCTGCCGCGAAGGTGCCGCCGGCCGAAATGCCGACGAAGATCCCCTCCTTTCGCGCCAGCTCGCGACTCCACCGCATCGCCTCGGGCGGGGTCACGGTGATCACGCGATGCAGCACGCCGGTGTCGATCGCATCGCCCGTGAGCTTCGGGATGAAGTCCGGGCTCCATCCCTGGATCGGGTGCGGCTTCCACGCCGGGTGCCTGGCGGCAGGTGACCCGTCGCCGTTCCGCTCCTGCTTCGTGCCGCTCGACACCAGCGGGGCGTCGGCGGGCTCGCAGAGTACGATCTTCGTTTCCGGGCGCTCCTTCGACAACACGCGGGCGACCCCTTTGAGGGTGCCACCAGTCCCGAACCCGGTGACCCAGTAATCGAGCCGCTGGCCCGCGAAGTCTGTAATGATCTCGCGCGCCGTCGTGCGTGTGTGTATGTCCGCGTTCGCTTCGTTCTCGAACTGGCGCGTGAGGAACCATCCATGCGTCTCGGCGAGCTCGATCGCCTTCTTCACCATGCCAGTCCCGCCGGCGGGCGCCGGTGTCAGCACGACCTTCGCGCCGAGGAATCGCATCAGCTTTCGTCGCTCGACGCTGAACGACTCCGCCATTGTGACGACGAGCGGGTACCCCTTCTGCGCGCACACCATCGCGAGGCCGATGCCGGTGTTGCCGCTCGTGGCCTCGACCACGGTTTGCCCGGGCTTGAGCGTGCCTCGCCGTTCGGCGTCCTCGATGACGCCAAGCGCGAGGCGGTCCTTCACGGAGCCGAGGGGGTTGAAGGCTTCGACTTTGACGTGGAGGTCAATGCCGGCGGGTGCGAGCTTGGAGACCCTAACGACTGGGGTGTTGCCGATGGTCTCGAGAATGTTGGCGAATCTGGTCATCGGTCCGAGGTCGAGTCGCGTGCGTTGGCGTGCCGTTGGCCGCAGCCGATCGATTGGAACCCATGGCGGCTGCGCTATCGCAATGATACTCACTCCGGGTGGTCAACCTGAACCGCCAGGCTCACCGGGACGCCGTTTGCGTCTCCGGCTGCGCGGCAGCACAGGCGAGCCGGCCGGGTCTTCTCGCCCGCGTCTTCCTGTTCGCGGGCGAGCGGGAGCGCGCGATCGACCAGCTCGAGGTGCTGCTCGCGGTGCCGAGCTACCTCTCGCCGGCGTGCTGCGCGTGGACCCCACATGGACGCCGCTGCGCGGACGCCCCAGATTCGAGCGGCTGCTTGCCGAGCGCCGGTAGGCGCGGGCAAGGATGGGCGATCGCGTTCCCCGCTTACCGGGAGGGGTCCGTGTCGATCAGCGCTGGTCTCGCACGCGCGCGCGCCCCCACGCCGCGTGCTCGCGCACGAGCGGTCCTCGTCATCGAGCGCGCGCCTGAGCACGTCGCTGTCCTCCGGAGTGCCTACGTTGCCTAACGCGACCGCCGCGTTCCGCTTGAGCCCGCGCAGCTTCGCGCGTTCCACCGGTGACGCCGCGACCGCGGCCGTACCGCTCGGACACAGCCCGGGGCAGAATCCTCTTGACCCTCACGTTGCGTGAGCCCTTAGCATGCGACGCCGCCGTGGGGGGAGGGCTCCACTGGACACGGGAGGAAGGATGGCCTACACGGTCAAGCGGGTCGCCGCGCTGTCGGGCGTCAGCGTGCGCACGTTGCACTTCTACGACGAGGCGGGCCTGCTGAAGCCCGCCTACACCGGCGCGAACGGGTACCGCTTCTACGAGGAGCCGCAGCTTCTGACCCTTCAGCAAATCCTGTTTTATCGGGAGCTGGGCTTCGAGCTGCGACAGATCCGGCAGCTTCTCGGCCGGCCGGACTTCCAGCGGGTCGACGCGCTGCGATCGCACCGCGACGCGCTGGAGGAGAGGCTCGCCCGGACGCGGCGCCTGCTCGAGACGATCGACCGCACCATTGACCACCTGGAGGGGAGTAAGCCGATGAAGGACGAGCAGATCTTCGCGGGGTTCACCGTCGCCGCGGGCGACGACCGGTTCGGCGAGCGTGTCCGGCTCGGAGGGGAGCCGAACGACTGCAAGGTGGCGGCGGCGGACACCGGCGGCGCGATGTCCGTCTTCGAGTTCCGCGGTCGCGGCGGCTGGCCGCGGCACGCGCACCACGAGCAGGACGAGTGGCTCTATGTCGTCGACGGGGAGGTCGAGTGCGAGGTCGGCGACCGGCGGCTCCGCCTGGAGCGCGGCGAGTCGGTGTTCGTGCCGCGCACCGCTGCGCACGCGTGGGCGTCCAGGGGCGAGGTGCCGGCAACGGTCCTCGAGGTGTACCAGCCCGCTGGCCGCATGGAGCAGTTCTTCCGCGAGGTCGGCCGGTACGCGGACCCGCCGATCCACGAGGCGCTCTCGCTGGACGAGATGCTGCGGTTGTTCGACGCGTACGGCATGCGCCTCCTTGGCCCGGGGCTCGGGCGGGACGAATGAGCCGCGCCCTCCGCGGCAGCGGCCGCGACCCGGATTGGCGCTCCCGCCACCGACCGATTCTTCACGCACTGCCGCCGCCGTTCCGTATGTGCCGTGCTGCCCTGATCGCCGCGCTGCTCACCGCCCCCACGCCGCTCTGGGCGCAGCAGCGCGCAACCGTCATCCCCGACTCCACCGTCCGCGCCATCATCACCGAGCGCGTGGACGCGAAGCTCACCGCCGCACACGCTCGGCGGCGAAGCGGCTGCCCGGGCAGGACATCGGCCTCGGCTCGAACCGGCGCGCCGTACCGGGCGGAGACACCATCGTGTCGAAGAACGGAAACCACACCGGAGGATCGTGGGTACACCGCGGCGCGCCGCACAGGCGTGGTCGTTCTCGCGAACTCGAGGATGAGCATGGACGACATCGCGTCGCGCCCGAGCTGCCGCTCGCGCCGCCGACGCTGCCGTCGTGGCTCGGCTCACGTCGGTGACGCCGCCCGCCGTCGTGCTCGACCGATACGTGGGGGAATACGCGCTCTCGCCGGATCTCAACGCCGTCGTCCGCCGCGAGGGGGAAAGGTCTCGTGATCGAGCCGGGTGGCCTGACACCGCGCCCCCTGTTCGTCGGCCCGCCACCGAGGATGCGGCTCTTCCCCGAGCGCGCCGACGAGTTCTTCCTCAAGGACCTGGACGCCGAGGGTCAGTTTCCGGCGCGACGGCTCGGGCCGAGTGACAGCACTCGTCTTGCGGCAAAACGGGCGTGAACAGGTGGCGACGCGGATTCCATAACAGTGGGTGGGTTTCAGACGATGCGCTTTCTCATCTCGGGTCGTCGCGCGGCGCCGCTCGCGCTCGTCGCACTCGCCCGCGTCCCCGCGGGGTGTACTCCCGTTCCTGCGTCGGCGGCCGGCGCTCCGGCGGCAGAGGCCGGGGTGCTCGCCGCCGCAGCGCACTCAATGGTCGTGACCGCGAGCCGGCCGGCACGCTGACCCTGGAGGATACTCGCATGCGAAGCCGGATGCTTTGGGCGTTCGTGCTCCTCCCGCTCGCCGTAATGACGCCGTCCGTGGTGCACGGCCAGGCCGAGGGCTGGTGGCGCCACATGACCGTCCTCGCGGACGACAGCCTCCTCGGCCGACAGACTGGGAGCCGCGGCGAGAGAATGGCGGCCGAGTACGTCGCGGAGCAATTTCGACGGGCGGGCCTCGAGCCCGCCGGCATCGACGGTTATCTCCAGCCGGTGAGCTTCGTCTCCCGCACGATCGATGAGTCGCGCTCGCGGCTCACGCTTGTGCGGGCGGACGGCACGACGGAGGAGCTAAAGCTCGGCCCCGACGCCTACGTCAGCCTGCGGTTCTCGCGCGGGGGCCGCGTCGAGGCGCCGCTCGTCTTCGTCGGCTACGGCCTGGTCGTGCCGGACAAGGGGTACGACGACCTCGCGAGACTCGACCTCCGCGGCAAGGTCGCGGTGCTCATCACCGGCGGCCCGCCGAGCATCCCTGGGCCGCTGCTCGCGCATCACCAGGCCGAGCGATGGGAGCCGCTCCGGCGCGCCGGCGCCGTCGGCGCGATCACGATCCAGCAGCCGCGCTTCCGGGATGGTCCGTGGGAGCGGGCGACGGCCCAGCGACTCCTGCCCGCAATGGCGCTCGCGGACAGCGCGCTCATGGATCCGACCCTGTCCATTGCCGCGGCGCTCAACGCGACGCGAGCGGACGCGCTGTTCGCGGGCGCGGGGTATACAATCGCCGAGCTTCTCGCCATTGCCGACAGCGGCAAGTCGCTCCCGCGCTTCCCAATTCCCGCGAAGCTGCACGCGGAGATAACGATCGTCACCGAGGCGGTGGAGTCGCGAAATGTCGTCGGCCTCCTGCGCGGACGCGACCCGCGGCTCGCGCGCGAGTATGTCGTCGTGTCGGCGCACCACGATCACGTCGGGGTAGGGCGAGTAGTGGACGGTGACAGCATCTACAACGGCGCGATGGACGACGCGTCCGGCGTCGCGACCGTGCTCGAGACGGCGCTCGCGATGGCCCGCGGGCCCGTCCCACGCCGCTCGGTGCTCTTCTCCGTCTTCACGGCGGAGGAGAAGGGCCTTCTCGGCTCGCGCCACTTCGCGCGGCGGCCCACCGTGCCTCGCGACGCGATCGTCGCCGACCTCAACGTGGACTTCGCGCCGCCCTTGTTTCCGCTGCGCGCCGTCACCGCGCTCGGCGATCAGGAGTCCGACCTGGGCGACGACGTGCGGCGCATCGCGAAGGCGCGTGGGATCCCGGTGCTCCCCGACTGGGAGCCGCAGCGCAACGCGTTCATCCGAGCCGACCACTACAGCTTCATCCGCGAGGGGGTGCCGGCGCTCGCGCTCAGCGTCGGCATCGAGCGCGACTCCCCTGAGCACCGCATCGCGCGGCGTTGGCTGGCCGAGCGCTACCACGCGCCGAGCGACGATCTCGCGCAGCCGCTGGACCGGCAGGCGGCGGACGACTTCAACCAGTTCTTCCTCGACGTGGTGCGCGCGGTAGCCGACCGCCCGACGCGCCCACGGTGGAACGTCGACAGCTTCTTCCGCCGTTTCGCCGAGAAGTCCAAGTGAGAAGGCGGGAGGAATCTACGAGTCCTTCGCCGTCGCGAGTCGGTCGAGCGCCCACGCGGCATGCTCGCGCACGAGCGGCTCCGGGTCGTCGAGCGCCGCCGTCAGCGCCGGCACGTCGTCCTCGGTACCGACGTTGCCTAACACGACCGCCGCGTTGCGCTTGAGCCCGCGCAGCTTCGCGCGCTTGATGGGCGAGCCGGCGAACGTCGCGGAGAACTCGGGCTGTGTCATCCCGAGGATCTCGCGCGCGAGCGCCCGGGTATCGCTGGCGCCTAACGGCTCCCGGGCACGGTAAGGGGAATCGCCAGGCAGCCCGGTCGCGAACCGCTCGTTCCACGGACACACGTCCTGGCAGATGTCACAACCATAGATCAACCCGCCGATGGGCTCGCGAAGCTCCTCCGGAATCGGGCCGCGGAGCTCGATCGTGAGATACGAGATGCACCGGCGTGCGTCGAGCACGCCCGGAGCTACGAGCGCGGTCGTCGGGCACTCATCGAGACACCGCGTGCACCGTCCGCATCGCTCCGCCTCGAATGGCGCATCCGCCTCGAGATCCACGTCGAGCAGGACCGCACCAAGGAAGAAGAACGACCCCACGCGCGGGCTGATCAGCATCGTGTTCTTGCCGAACCAGCCGAGGCCGGCCTTCCGCGCGAGATCGCGCTCGAGCACCGGGCCCGTGTCGACGTACGCCTTGCCGGCCACCGGCGCTCCGACCCAGCCGTCGATCATCCGCTGCAGCTCTCGGAGGCGACGCTCCATCACGTCGTGGTAATCCTCACCTCGCGCATAACGAGCGACCGGCCCGCTCGGCTCGCGGCCCCCGTAGCTCATCGCGACCACGACGGCGCTTCGTGCGCCGACAACGGGGCGCCGCGTATCTCGTCGCTTCTCCGCGCCGCGCTCGAGGTACGACATCTCGCCCGCGTAGCCGCGCTGGAGCCAGTCGTCGAACTGACTCGCTGTAGAGACCGGCCCGAGTGTCGTGATCCCAACGAGGTCGAAGCCGAGGCCGAATGCCTGACCCTTGATCCGCTGCTCGAGTGTGAGCTCGCCGTCCTGTGCTCGAGCATCGGTCGCCGGGAGGTCGCGGAGGGCCGGCGAGTGCGCGCTCATTCGCCCCTGCCGACCCAGCGTGCGTAGCGAACGACGTCCTCGACCGGAGGGACCGCATCGTAGTCCCCGTACGCGGTGTGCATGCGCCACCGCACGTAGCGCTGCGAGGGGAGAGGCAGGAACGGGAACCGGCGATACCAGCCGCGCGCGCGAAAGCGCCACGCCACGCGAACGAGGTCGACCGCGAGCGTAGGCTCGCGGAGCGTGCGGGCAACGAGGCGGAGCGTCAGACCGGGCCACATGACGCCCGGAAATCTACAGGCTCGACCGCTCCACTGCGGGAACAGCTACTCCGTATCGCCCCGCTGTCTCGCCTTCGAGTACCAGCGCGCGACCGTGAACAGAATCCCCGCGTACCCCACGATCTGGCCGCCGCGCCACGCGATTTGACCGAGGTCATAGTCGGTCGTACGAAGCCCCCACGCCATGATCACGAGGCCGACGCCGCACCATGCGATGCACATGAGGCCCATTCGAACGGTGGCCCAGAACGAGTCCCGTTGGGCAAGCCGGTGCTCCTGGACTCGCTTGACCTCCATTTCTTCGCGAATGTGACGCGGCAGCGGCATGTGGAGCGTGTCGCAGGGGGTTCGGATTCTCGCTACTTCTTCGTGAGTATCAGGATTACCCCGCCCATGTGTCCGGTTCCCCAGGTCGTCGTGGCATCGCGGGAATTGATGTACCGGATCTCACGAATCTGGGTTGCGTTGACGTTCGAGAGCATCGAGAGGTTACCGTACTCGATGTTGTCTACGTAGACTCGTGGTTGCACGCTCTCGCCGGTGCGGTCATTCGGCGATGCCAGCCCTCGCGTCCGCAGCATCTGCGGGCGGAGCTTCTGGATGATCTGTAACGCGTTCGCTGCATCGGCGGCGCGCGTCGTGATCTCGGCTTCGGCAATGATGTCGCGGTCGACTCGGGCGCTCGCGGTTCCGCTCCCAGCCGCGCCCCCGCCGAGCGCACCCGCGCTCGTCCCGGAGCTCCCACACGCGGCGCTCGCCACGATCGCTGCAATGAAAATCACCGACCATCGCTCACGCATTGCTACCTCCGGCCGAGGGACGCCGCCGTCACGCGACGGCGGACTCGGCATCACGGTCGTCGTCGGAACGCTCCGGCGCAAGACCGACGTCAGGTGCGTGGGGCGAATCGCTCGACACGCCCCGCGCAACGAAGCTCAGGCCGTCGAGGTTGGCGGGAATGGGAAGGCCGAGTGCGGCGAGCGCGCTCGGCATGATGTCCACGGTGCGGCGCGGCGTCGCCGCGAGCGGCCGGTTGGTGAGAAACGGCACGAGCATGTGGTCGCGATGCAGTGCACCATGCGACGACACGTGCGGAATGGGCTCGTACTTCCCGCGGAAGTCCCAGTCGCGTGAGGCGGAGAGAATCATCTCGCCGCATCGTGCCGAGCGTGCGAGCCGGAGAAGCTGCACGAGCGCATCAGGATAGTCGGAGTCGCGACAGA
>Ga0075420_100002977_pt1 | contig 14730 bp, 5 predicted proteins | sample SoiMetdeltSBSDD4_FD_75296 | JGI IMG/M metagenome (GOLD analysis project Ga0075420, IMG submission 75296) | Bulk soil microbial communities from a Populus tree surrounding site in Tennessee, USA - Soil MetaG P. deltoides SBSDD4 | ecosystem: Environmental > Terrestrial > Soil > Tree plantation... | reverse complement strand
CCGCCCTCGTCGCGGGCCGCCAGCAGCAGGCCGACGACGTCGTCGGCCGCGTCGGCACGGGCGCGGTGCTCGGCCAGGCAGCGTGCCGTGAACGCCGCGAACCGCGCTTTGGCCCGCGCGTAGCGCCGCCAGGGCGGGAACCACCAGGATTGGAACGCCGCCACGTGCACGAAGATCGGGCGCACCAGGTGCAGCAGCTCCGACATCACGCGGTGCCCCTCGGCCTGGAGCGGCCCGTCCGCGACGCCGAACACCACCCGCAAGATCACCTCGCGCGAGACGTCCAGCATCGCGTGGTAGAGCGTGACTTCCTGGCCGGGCTGCCATCGGTCGATGCGCTGGCGAGTGAGTGCCTGAATCACGCAGCCGTACTCGCGGACGCGCTGCAGGTGGAAGGCCGGTGCCAGCAGCTGGCGCTCCCGCCGGTGCCGGGCGCCGTCCATGATCCAGACCGAGCCGGAGCCGGCGAGGCCGGTGAACTGGCGCTTGTGCGACGCTGCGTAATCGTCGGGGTCGGCCGTCAGCACCTCGCGAGCGCCGTCCGGCGTCAGCACCAGCACCAGCCGCATGTCGGAGGTCGTCAGCGTCACCAGCTCGCCGTAGCGGCGTCGGAAGCGGGCGTACTCCTCGACCGGCCGCTGCACGAAGGCCCAGAGGCGCCACGGGTTGAAGCCCGGCCCCGGCGGCAGGCCGGTGGGGCGGGCGGGCGCGATCAGCGTGCGACCGCCGCTCATCGCCGAGGCCCCACGACCCGCGCTCGGACGCCGTGCTTCGGACCGGTGATGATGCTCTTACGCACCTCCTCATCCTCGCCAATGATCTCGAGATCCCAGCGCCGGACGATCTCGGCCAGGGCCACGCGTGCCTCAAAGTCGGAGAGCGCCGCGCCGATGCAGCGCCGGTGGCTGCCCCCGAACGGCAGGAACTCGTACGGGCTGAACGTCCGCTCGACGAAGCGCACAGGACGGAAACGGTCCGGCTCGGGGTAGATCTCCGGATCGTGGTGGATCGCCCCGATCCCCACGCCGACCGAGATCCCGGCCGGGAGGGTGTACCCCAGAAGATCGTGGGTCTCCAGCATTCTCCGCCCGATCTCCGGCAGCATCGTGTGGAGGCGCTGCGACTCGTCGCAGACCGCGCTCAGGTATGACTGCCGGGCGACGACCTCGGGCGCCGCGTCCGGCGGGAGGGCGTCGACCTCCTCGCGCAGCCGGGCCAGGACGGCCGGGTGCCGCCCGAGCTCGTAGATCGACCACGAGAGCGCCGTCGCCGTCGTCACGTGGCCGGTGAACGCCAGGGTACCAAGCTCGGCGCTGATCTCGTCGTCCGGGATCGGGTCGCCGTCGTAGCGCGCCGCCAGCAGCAGCCCCAGCACGTCGTGCAGCTCGGCCCCACTGGCGCGGCGCTCCGCGACGCAAGCCCGCAGGAACTGCCCGAACGCCTCCTTGGCGCGGGCGTACTGGCGCCATCGCGGGTACCACCAGTGCTGGAGCTCCGGGATGAACGACACCGTCGGACAGACCGTGCGCAGCACGTCGGACATGATCTGGCGGCCCTGATCGAGCAACGGTCCCCGTTCGAGCCCGGACAGCACCCGCAGGATCGTGTCGCGGGTCAGCGCGACCATCACGTCGAAGATGCGAAGCTCCTGGCCGGGCTGCCAGGCATCGGTGTGGCGCCGCGCCGCCGCCTGGATGAAGTACCCGTGGTCGCGAATCGCCTGCAGGTGGAATGCTGGCGTCAGCAGTTGACGCTCTCGGCGGTGGCGCTCCCCTTCCAGCACCCAGAGCGCGCCCGCGCCGGTCAGGTTCGTGAGGCTCCGCTTCTGGGTCGCGCCGTACCAGGATGGATCGGCCGTGAGCACCTCGCGCGCCCCGGCCGCCGTCATCGCCATCACCAGCGGCCCGTCACTGCCGTGGATCATGACCACGTCGCCGTAGCGACGCCGCAGCCGGATGTGCTCGGGTCGGGGGCGTTGCAGGAACGCCCACTGACGGAGCGGATTGAGCCCCGGACCGGGCGGCAACCCTTGACGCACGCCGGTCGGCCCGATCCCGGTCACCTTTTGCGCAGATCGCTGCCACACCCGGAGCGCCATCACTCGCCTCCTCGACCGCGCGGGTACGGCTCGGCGCCGCTCTGAGCCGAGACCTCGTGTTCCGGAACGGGCATGGCCTGCATCTCCCAGCGCCGGCGCAGCACGCGGATCGGCACGCCGTGCTCCGGCCCCGAGCCGATGTTGTGCCGGACATCGCGATCCTCGGCGATCGACTCCAGGTCCCAGGCACTGACGACCGTGGCCAGGGTAATCCGCATCTCGTAGTCGGAGAGCGCCGCGCCCAGGCAGCGCCGATCCCCGCCCCCGAACGGCAGGAACTCGAACGGCGAGTAGGTCCGGTCGAGAAAGCGCTCGGGTCGGAACCGGTCAGGCTCCGGGTAGATCTCGGGGTCGCGGTGAATCGCGGCGATGCCCACCGACATCGGGACGCCGGCCGGGATGGTGTAGCCCAGCAGCTCGCGCGGCTCGCGGGGCACCCGCCCGACTTCGGTCAGGATTGTGTGCAGGCGTAGCGTCTCGTTGCAGACGGCACTCAGGTACGGCTGCCTGGCGATGAGATCCGGCTCGGGGTCGGGCCCGAGCGCGTCCAGCTCATCTCGCAGCCGTGCCAGGATCGCCGGATGGCGCCCAAGCTCGTAGATCGCCCAGGCCAGCGCCGTCGCCGTCGTCTCATGGCCGGCCAGCAGGATCGTGATCAGCTCGTCGCGGATCATGGCCTCGGGGATGGCCGATCCGTCGGCGCGGCGCGCCGCCAGCATGAGGCCCAGCACGTCGTCCGATTCGCTCCTGCGCGCCCGGCGCTCGGCCAGCTCGCGGTAGACGAACCGCGTGAACGCCGCCCTCGCTCGCACGTACCTGCGCCAGGGCGGGAACCACCACCGCTGGACGAACCAGACCAGGGCGGTCCACCGTGAGGTGGTCTCCAGCAGCAGCTTGAGCACGCGGCGGCCTTCCCGCAGCCTGTCGCCCCGGTCCACCCCGAGCACTACCCGCAGCACGAGATCGCGTGAGATGTCGAGCATCGCCTCATACGCGTGTAGCGTCTGGCCGGACTGCCAGCGATCGGTATGCTCGCCCGCCAGCTGCTCGATCGTCCGGCCCCAACCGCGCACGCGCTGGGCGTGAAACGGCGGCGCGACGACCTGGCGCTCCTGTCGGTGCTGCTCGCCGGCCATGACCCACAGGGAGCCCGTGCCGACGATGCCGGTGAACGCTCGCCGCATGATGACGTCGTACCCGTCGGGATCGGCCGTGAGGATCTGCCGCGCCCCCTCCGGCGTCAGCACCAGCACGAGCGTGCCCTCGAACGTCCGGAGGGTCACCGCCTCGCCGTAGCGACGCCGAAGCTCGACCTGGAGCTGGCCGGGTCGTTCGAGCAGCGGTCCGGTCCCGAGCAGCCCGAGCCGCGGCCCCGGCGGCAGGCCGGGGCCGCGTGCGGCCCTGTCAGCCGATCGGTCAGGTGCGGCCGTCATGGCCCACCCCCGGCCCCGGTCCACTCAGGATGCACGTCTGCCCGCTCCGACTGCCAGCGACTCCGGCGTCGGCAGGTAGCCGACCCGCCGGAGGTAGCGGAGGTAGGTGCCCATAAGCTCCGGGCCGACCGCCGGGCAGGCGATCCCGGAGCCCGCCAGCGCCCGCTGCGCCCGCTGACAATCGTAGTGCGGCAGCTGGAGGCTGCGATCGTCCATCTCCATCAGCATCGCCTGGTACGGGAAGAGGGCATTGTTCGCGAAGTCCGGATGATGGACCATCTCGTCGCGGATCTCCACGAACGGGCGCTCCTGAAACTGGTAGCCGAGGCCCCGGATGAACGCGAGCGCGTCACGCATGTGCCAGCGCTCGGGGTTCGTCAGGTGAAAGACCTCGCCGATCGCGTTCCGCTGGAGCGCCAGGTACACCACCGACTTCGCGACGTAGTCGGCGGGCGCGATGTCCAGGTACATGTCGAGCGACGGCATCGCCCCCAGCTGGAGGAATCCTTTGATCGAGGCCAGGATGAAATGATCGGTCACGCAGCGGCCGGTCTCGCTGTCCCCGCCGACCTCGCCGGGGCGGTACCGGGTGACCGGCAGGCCGCGCTCGGCGGCGTACAGCAGGCAGCGCTCGCCCACCCACTTCGACTCGTCGTAGCCGAGATTCAAGATCTCGCCGTGCTCGAGCGGGTCGCGTTCGTAGAACGTGTTCTCGGCGCCCATCGGCCAGATCGCGGCCGTGGAGAGGTAGTGGACCGGGGTGATCCGGCGGTGGAACGCCAGCCGGATGATCTCGTGGACGCCGAGGACGTTCGGCGTCCGCAGCGCCTCGTACGGGTAGATGAAGTTGACGTGCGCCGCCGAGTGGACGATCGCGTCAAGCTCGCGCGCCAGGCTCTCGTAGATCGTGTCTTCGAGGCCCAGTCGGGGCAGCGTTACGTCGCCCTCGACCACCCGCACCCGCCGGCTCCAGGCCTGCTGCCACCACTCGTCGTCGCGCCAGAGGTCGTACCCGCGCAGGCTGCCTTCGAGGCGAGCGCGTGCGCGCTCACCGCGCTTCGGCCGGACCAGACAGACCAGCTCGACATCGGTGGTGCGCAGCGCCTGGGACAGAATGTGCCCGCCGATGAACCCGGTCGCGCCGGTCAGCAACACGGTACGAATCTCGCCGCGCGGCCGATAGATGAGCCCCCGGGCCGGCCCGATGCTCGACGGTAGCTGCGCCTCGCGCAGCAGGAACGCCATCCGCTGCTTGCCCCAGTCGGAGGCCCCGGCGCGGCTGTCCGCCGTCCCATTTGAGCCCCCGGCCCGCTCACGGCGCCGCCCCTCGATCAGGGCCGCGAGCTTCTGTAGCGTCGAGGCGCCGAACAGCTCGCGCATGGTGAAGGTGACGTGGAAGAGGCCGCGCACTTCGAGCAGCAGCGGCGTCATCAGCAGCGAGTGGCCGCCCAGGTCCATGAAGTCGTCGTCGCGGCCGATGCTGTCGACGCTGAGGTTGAGCACGCGCGCCCAGGCTTCGGCCAGCTGGCGCTCGGTCGGCGTGGCCGGTGGGACGGTGCGGCTTCGCGCGGCGCCGCCATCGGCCCCCGGCGTTGGCAGCGCCGCTCGGTCAACCTTGCCGTTCGGCGAGAGCGGGAACGCTGCCGAGAACAGGACGTGCGGCGGCACCATCGAGTCGGGCAGCCGCTCGCGCAACCGCGCCCGGATCGCGGCGGCATCCGGGGCGTCGTCGGCGCCATCGCCGTGACCCGTGTCCGTCACGACGTGGGCCACCAACTGGGTGTCGCCGCTCGGGTCGGTCCACGCCGTCACCACTGCGTCGCGCACGCCGTCCAGAGCCCGCAATGCCGCCTCGATCTCGCCAAGCTCGATGCGGACGCCGTGGACCTTCACCTGATCGTCGACCCGGTCCAGGCAGACGACGTCGCCGTCCGCTCGGTAGCGCGCAAGGTCGCCGGTCCGATACAGCCGCTCGCCTGGACGGAACGGGCTGGCAATGAACCGCTCGTTGGTGAGCTCGGGCCGGCGCCAGTAGCCCCGAGCGAGGCCGTCGCCGCCGACGTACAGCTCGCCAACCGCGCCGATCGGGACCGGCTGGAGCAGCTCATCGAGGATGTAGAGCTGGGTATTCGCGAGCGGACGGCCGATCCGCATCGGTTCGTCCGGCGCGGTCACCACCGCGTACGAGGACGAGAAGATCGTCGTCTCGGTCGGCCCGTAGAGGTTCCAGACGGCCTGACAGCGCGGCAGGAGCTGCTCGGCCAGCGCACGCGGCAACCGCTCGCCCGTCGAAATGATGCGGAGGTCGCGGTCGCCGCCCCAGCCGGCCGCCATGACGGCTTTCCAGGTCGACGGGGTCGCCTGCACGACCGATGGCTTGCCGGACTCGATGCGGGCGGCCAGCGCGATCCCGTCGGCCACCAGGCCGTCCTCGCCCACCTCCACGACGCCGCCCGAGATCAGCGGCACCAGCAGCTCGACCAGCGAGATGTCGAAGGAGGGTGTCGTGAGCGCCAGGAGCGAGTCGGCGGCCGTGAACTTGACCAGTCGCTGCGTCGCCGTCAACACGTTGGTGAGGCCGCGGTGCCGAACCTCAACGCCCTTCGGCTGGCCTGTCGAGCCGGAGGTGTACAGGATGGAGGCGCTGGCCGATGCCGCGGCCGCCGGGACGCCAGCGAGCGGTGCGCCGGCCTGCTGGCCTGCGTCTTCCACGAAGAGGGGCCGGGTGCTCGGCAGCCGCGCGGCGAGTGCTTCGAGCGGACGGCTCGTGACGACGGTCTCGATAGCGGCGTCCTCGACGATGTACGCAAGCCGTTGGAGCGGGAACGCCCGATCGAGCGGCACGTAGATCGCGCCGACACGCCAGATCGCCAGCAGCGCTGGGATCAGGTCGAGCGAGCGCGGGAGCAGGGTGCCGACCCTGTCACCCGGGGCGATGCCCCGCTCGTGCAGGCGACCGGCGATCTGCTCCACCCGCTCGACGAGCTGCTGATACGTCAGCGTGTCGTCGCCGAAGCGGATGGCCGGCCGGTCTCCCCGGGCTCGATCCCGCTCGACGATCAGGTCGAGCGCCGTCCGATCGTGCGGGTACCGCTCGTCGTTTGGCCGCCAGATCGGGAAGTTGGCCAGGATCGTCTGGAGCTCGTCGGGCGGCATGATCGGCAGCAGGCCGCACGGGTCAGTCGGGCGCTCGATCCCGGCCTGCAGGAGCTCCAGCAGGCCGTGGAGCCAGCGCGTGACGGTGGTGGCGCTGAACAGCTCGGTGCTGTATTCGCAGCCGAGCCGTGCGCCGTCGTCATCGACCTGCCAGCTCAGCTCCAGGTCGTAGCGAGCCCTCGCCCCGGCCACCGCCACCGTCGACACGTCGAGCGGCTCGAACGAGGCGCCCGCCGGGGGCGGCGCCGTCCGGAACGCGGCCGAGAAGATCGCCGAGCGGCTCTGATCGCGCGGAAGCTTCAACGCCTGGATCAGCTCCGCGAGCGAGACCTGCCGGTGCTCGCGGGCCGCGCCGAGCGCGGCGTCCAGCGCCCGGATGTGCTCGACGAAGGACCGGCGCGGCTCGTACCGGGACCAGACCGGCAGCATCGTCTCGGTCGCCGCGACGACGCGCCGGCCGGGCTCGAGATCGGCCGCTCGGCCGCCGGCGCCGACGACGATCTCGTCTTGCCGAGCCAGCCGGTGGAGCAGCACGGTGAACGCCCCGAACAGGACGGACTCCGGCGTCGAGCCCACGAGGTTGGACCAGGCGTGCAGGCGAGCCGCCAGGTCGCCCGCGATCGGCTCCACCAGCCGGGCACCGGCGTAGCTCTTGACGGGCGGTCGCGGTCGATCCGACGGCAAGTCCAGCTTCGGGACACCGTCGGCGAACAGCCTGAGCCAGTACGACTCGGCGTCCCGCCGGGCCACGGCGCCGTCTTCGACGAGCCCGGTCTCACGCCGCGCGACGTGCGTGGTCCACTGGACGCCGAGCGGATCGGCGTCCTCGTTGCCGCCGCTCGCGACCGCGAAGAGATCGACCGCGCCGCCGCGCGAGGCCGTTCGATAGACCTCGGCGAGGTCCTCGAGGACGATCGCGAGCGCCGCGCCGTCGAGTACCAGGGCGTGACCGACCAGCATCAGGACGTGCTCGGTGTCCGAGACCCGCAAGAGCTCGGCCCGGAAGAGCCGCTCGCCGGGCTCGAACGGATGGCCGGCGATGGCGGTCAGCCGCCGGTCGAGATCCTCCGCCCCGCAGCGGGAGACGCGGAGCTCGACGCGGTCGTCAAGGGTGATCTCCAGCCCATCGGCGTCCAGCGCGAGGGCGGTGCGGAGCGCCTCGTAGCGGTTGCCGATCGCCAGGACCGCCGCCTGGAGGGCCGGGCCGTCGAGCCGGCCGCGCAGGCGCACCGCCAGCGTCTCATTCTGGGCCGCCGCCGCGCCCGGCGAGTAGCGGGTCAGGAACGCGGCGTGCTGCTGTGATGCCACCAGCGGGACCGCGCGCACGGCGCCTCGCTCGCGGGGCCGACCGACGCGCCCCTCGGCCTCGTCGTCCGCCGCGGCGCTCGTCTGCTGAGCCTGCACCGCCTGCGCGACGTACAGCGCCAGCGCGCCGATACCGGCCTGCGCTTCGACGATGCGGCGAATCGAGACCAGCACGCCGAACCGATCGTAGAGGCGACGTAGCCCCTCGACGAGCGCCAGCGACGACGTCACGATGTCGAGCAGCGGGACGTCTTCATCGACCTCGGCTGCGTCGGCGCCGATGACGTCGGCGACGATCTGCCGCAGTGCGGCGCGGATCTCCGGGATGTCGATCTGGACGTCCGCCCGGACGTCGCGGTTCTCCTGCATCGTTCCTTCCCGTCGGCGACGCTGCTCGCCTTACGATCGGTCCGCGAGGGCCTTGTAGGGCTCGATCAGACGAGGACCTCGGCGCCCTCGCCGATCTCGACGAGGTTGGCCGGGCCGGTCGCCTGAGCACGCTGCTGCACGATCCGCTGGCGTAGCTCTACGTACCGCTTCTCGGCAAGGAGGGTCTGGATCAGCGGCGTGTAGAAGGGGCCGTCCTCGATCAGCCGGATCTTCTCCGGGGTGATCTCGACCATCTCGTACTCTTCGAGCGCCTTCCAGATCCCCTCGAACTGATCGAAGGCGTCGACGCCGTACGCCGCCGCGAACTTCGCCCGGTCGACCTCCAGACCGAACAAGTTCCGCCAGAGCATCGAGATCTGGAAGTCTTCGATCTGGTGGCGGAAGCCGCACTCGACCGGGAACCGCCCGCCGTCGATGGCGTCCTTGTACAGCTTCAGGTTGCGCTGATTGATGTACGACCAGGAGCGCCGATCGTCGAGCGAGACGTCGCCGAAGAAGGTGATCGCGGCGTAGCCCAGGCCGACCGTGTCCATGCTGTCGAAGCGGCGGGTGACGCCCTCCTCGTACGGGCGGCTGGCCGGGTCGCCGGGCTTGCGCCAGTTGTACGCGGTCACCTGCTCGTAGCCGTGGCTCGTCAGCAGGTCGCGCGCTACGCGGTACATCTCCAGGTTGCTCAGCGTGCTCGGCAGCTCGTGGAAGCGGTTCAACGCGAAGTCGGTCGGGCCACCGACGTTCAGCTCGTAATGGGTGATGTCGTAGACGCCCCAGGAGATGACCGTCTCCAGGTCCTGGACCATCGTCGAGACGGTCTGCTGCGGCCAGCCGAAGATCAAGTCGACGTTGCAGGCGAGCCCGAACTCCTTGGCCCACTCGATCGCCTGGATCGTGTGCTGGAGGGTCTGCCGCCGGCCGCTCAGGGCGTTCAGGCGCTCGTTGATCTGCTGGACGCCCATGCTGATGCGGTTCATGCCGGCCGCTTTGATCTGCTGGATCTTGTCGCGCGAGAAGAGCTGCGGGATGCCTTCGAGGGTGATGTCGACCCAGGGGTTGATCTCGGGGAAGAGGTCGCGAACGAGCTCCATGAGTCGCGGGTACATCTCGGCCTTGTACAGGTTCGCCGTGCCCCCGCCGAAGAAGACGGCGCCGAGGGTGGCTCCCTGGAGCGCCTCCTTGTACATCGCGGCCTCGCGCTCCAGGTAGCCGAAGTACGCTTCGAGCGCCGGGTAGCCGACGAACTCCTCGACCGGGAAGAGGCAGTAGCCGCACTTGGCCGGCGCCGTCTTGATGCAGTACGGCGCCCCGATGTAGAGGTTGACCAGCGAGTCGCGCCCCCGCTCGCGCAGACGCTGGCGGTCTTCGAGGATCTCGCCGACCGGCACCTCGGTCTCGGTCCAGTAGCGCGGCGAGGGGAACGCGTGCTGGATCTTGTTCACCTGGCGCTTGTCGAGGTGGCTCTCGATGAAGCGCCGCGCGTCGTCAAGGTCGACCGACAGGTTGGAGCGGGTCACGGCGATCTCCTTCGCGCGGGTCCCTGGGAGCGCAGCCACGGGGGCTGCGCTCCCAGGCGTCGGTTCTCGGTGCGTCCGTCGGGCCGGAATCAGCGCCGGCAAGCGGGGGGTACACGGGGGTTAGTGGGCCGTCACCGCGACCGGCTCGGCCTCCTTCACGGCGCCGTTGGTGGTCCCATTCGTCGCTCCGCCGGCTGCCAGAACGTCGTCCAGGATGAACTGGGCCAGCGACTCGATGCTCTGGTAGTCCAGCCCTTGCATCGGCTGGAAGCGGAAGCCGAGCTTCTCCTGGATGCGGCGCTGCAGCTCGGTGACGAGCAGCGAGTCCAGCCCGATCTCCAGGAACGCGGTCGACGGATCGAGCGTGTCGAAGTCGAGCGCCTCGGCGGACTGGCCCATCGTGTCCTTGACCTCGTTGGCCAGCCACTTCGTGACGACGCCGATCCGCTCGTGCTGGCGCACGTCGCGTAGCTGTTCGAGCAGCTTGTCGCGCGACTCGCCGCGCAGAATCACGACCTCCTCGGTCTGCGGCGCGCCATCTGCCGATGGTGCCAGCGACGCCGTGCGCCGCAGCTCCAGGTTGTCGATCTCGGCGATCAGCTCGCCAGCGTCGGTCAGCACCCGGACGGTTGCCAGGGCGGCGCGGCCGTCCGCGTGCGTGGCGACGCTGACGTGGCTCCAGACCTGGCCCGGCAGCGGGCGGCGCAGGGTGATCGCCTGGATCGTCGCCGGTACGAAGGCGCCCCGGAAGGCGACGCCGTCTGGCGATTGTAGCGCCGCGCCGAAGACCTGCAGGCAGCCGTCGAGGAGCACGGCGTTGGCGTACGGAGTCGAGCCGGCCGACTCGTCGACCTGCGAAGCCGTGACGCGCCCGATCGCAACCCCGGACTCGGGCTTGCCGAGCCAGAGCTCGCGGACCGTCGCGAAGGTGGCGCCGTATTCGAGGCCGGCCTCGCGCAGCCCGCCGTAGAACGGGCCGATCTCCAGCTGCGAGTCTTTGATCGGGTCGAGGTCGGTGGCCAGCGAGACCCGCTCGGCCTCGGCGCTGGCCGCGACGATCTTGCCCCGGCAGTACCGCTCGCGGCCACCCTCGCCGGCCCCGGAGATCGTGAAGGTCGCCTCGCCCGCGCCGTCCGCCGCCACGCCCTCCAGCGACAGGCTGACCTGCTTCTTCTTGCGGTACGCCAGCACGATCGGGCGCTCAAACACGACGTCCTTGAGCACCACCGCCCGCCAGTCCTGGCCGGTCGCGGCAGCGAAGCCGCGCGCGGCCATCTCCAGGTAGGCCATGCCCGGGAAGATCGTCATGCCGAGCACCCGGTGATCGGTCCAGGGATGGCTCGCGGTCAGCGTGGTCTCGAAGACGACCCGGCGTGACCCGACCGACGCCACCTTGCCGAGCAGGGGATGCAGATCCTCCTTGATCGCGAGGGGCTTCTCAGCGCTCTCGCCGGTCGGCGCGGTCAGGTCGAGCACCCGGTCGCCGCGCAGCCAGTGCCGATCGCGGCGGAACGGATAGAGCGGCAGTGACAGCCGGCGGTACGACGGACTCCAGAAGAGGCGATCCAGGTTGACCGGCACGCCCTCGACGTACAGCGAGCCGAGCGCCTCCAGCATCTGTGCGAGATCGTCCTGGCCCCGCCGCAAGGTGGTGACCGAGCGGATCTTGCCGAGGTCGAACGAGCCGGCGATGGCCGGCGTGAGGGCCGGGTGCGGCCCGATCTCGATCAGCACCGAGGCCCGGGCGTCGATCAGCGCGCTCATGCCCTCGTGGAAGCGGACCGCCTGGCGGACGTGATCGCTCCAGTACGTCTCGCCGATGTCGACGTCGTCGACGAAGTCGCCGGTCAGGTTGGAGACGATCGGCACCCGCGCCGGCATCGCGCGCATCGTCGCCGCGACCGCGTTCAGCTCCTCGAGGATCGGGTCCATCAGCGGCGAGTGGAAGGCGTGCGAGACGTCCAGTTGCCGGGTCCGGCGCCCGGCCACCTTCGCGATCTCGGCCACCGCGTCGATCGTCTCGCCCTGGCCCGAGATCACGATGGCGTTCGGGCCGTTCACCGTCGCGATCGAGACGTCAGCCTCCTTGCCGGCGATCCAGTCCCGGGCCTGCTCCAGCGTCCCGTCGACGGCCAGCATCTTGCCGCCGGCCGGCAGCGAGCCCATCAGGCGACCGCGCGCCACTACGAACCGGGCGGCGTCTTCGAGGCCGAGCAGGCCCGCGACGCAGGCCGCCGCGATCTCGCCGACGCTGTGGCCGATCACGAAGTCGGGCTCGACGCCCCAGTGACGGAGGAGCTGCGCCAGCGCGTACTCGATGGCGAACAGGCCCGGCTGGGCGTAGCGGGTGTTGCCGAGCAGCGTCGCCGACGAGAGCCCGAACAGCACCTCGCGCAGCGGCGTGCCGAGGTCCGCATCCATGATCTCGCCGCACCGATCGATCGCCTCGCGGAACGGCTGCTCCGACTCGTACAGGTGCCGCCCCATGCCGGCGTACTGGGCGCCCTGGCCGGTGAACACGAAGGCGACCTTCGGCTTGCGGTGGGCGGGGGCCTGGCCGGCGGCTAGCCCGGCCGGTGTGCGGCCCTCGCGCCAGGAGCGGAGCCTGGCCCGGGTCTCCTCGGTCGAGTGGCCGACGACGGCCAGCCGGTGCGGCAGGTGCGTCCGGCCGATCGCCGCCGTGAACGCGACGTCCGCCAGCGGGAGGGGGTCGTCGCCGCCGAGACGCTCGATCCAGCGATCGACGAGGTCCTGGAGCGAGCCGGCCGACTTCGCCGACACCACGACCAGCTCGGATGAGCGAGCCGTGTCGCCGTCGTCCTCCGAGGCGAACCGATCGTCCGTGTCGCCGCTCGGCGCCTCCTGGAGGATGGTGTGGGCGTTCGTCCCGCTGTAGCCGAACGAATTGATCCCCGCGAAGCGGGGCCGGCCGTTCCTGAGCCAGGGGACGCTCGTCGCCGCGACCTTGATCGGGGCCCGCCCGAGGTCGATGCTCGGGTTCAGGCGCGTGAAGTGGAGGCTGGGCGGGATCAGCTCACGGTCGAGCGCCAGCGCCGCCTTGACCACGCCGAGCAGGCCCGCGCCGGACTCGATGTGGCCAAAGTTGGTCTTGGCCGAGCCGACGTAGAGCGGATCGTCGCCGGCGCGGCCGGGGCCGTAGACGTTGTTGAGCGCGCTCATCTCGATCGGGTCGCCGACCTGGGTGCCGGTGCCGTGGGCCTCGACGTAGCCGATCTCCGTCGGGCTGATCCCGGCCCGGGCCAGGGCGGTCCGGATGACGCGCTCCTGGGCGCGGCCGTTCGGCGCGGTCAGCGCCGGCGTCTTACCGTCTTGATTGACGGCCGTGGCGACGATGCTCGCCAGGATGTGATCGCCGCGCTCGATCGCCTCGGACTGCCGCCGCAAGACGACGGCGACGCAGCCCTCGCCGCGGACGTAGCCGTCGGCGCCGGCGTCGAACGCCCGGCACCGTCCCGACCGCGACATCAACCCGACCTTCGAGAAGGCGACGTAGATGCCGGGGTGCAGGATCGCGCTGACGCCGGCGACGATCGCCGTGTCGCAGTCGCCGGCGAGGATGGCCTGGCGAGCAAGATGGAGCGCGACCATCGAGCCGGAGCAGGCCGTGTCCAGCGCGAAGGTCGGCCCCTCGACCCCGAGGAAGTGGGCGACTCGCCCGGCCGTGATGCTCATGGCATCGCCGACGGCGTCGTAGGCGGTGATGCCGGGCAGCCCCTCGAAGTGGCGCTTCAGCTGCGAGTAGTCGTTGGTGTTCATCATCGCCAGGAACACGCCGGTGTTGCTCTGGCGCAGCTCGTCGGCCGACTGGCCGGCGTCCTCGAGGGCGTGCCAGACGGCCTGGAGCAGCATCCGCTGCTGGGGGTCCATCCGCGAGGCTTCGGCGGCCGAGATGTCGAAGAAGCCGGCGTCAAACCGATCGATGTCGGCGACGAAGCCGCCGTGTCGGACGTAGCTCCGGCCGGGCGCGACCGGGTCCGGGTCGTAGTAGGTCTCGACGTCCCAGCGATCGGGCGGGATCTCGGTGATGCAGTCGCGTCCCTGGCTCAGCGCTTCGTACAGGTCGTCGACGCTCGAGACGTTCCCTGGCAGCCTACAGCCAACGCCGACGATGGCGATGGGCTCCGCGGCGTGGGCAGGTCCCTGCAGCCCGGTGCCGTAAGCCATGGGTGCTGCTCCTCTCCATGATCGCCGGGCCACCGTCCGCCAGGCTCGGCGACAGCTTGCTGGGTGCTCCTACGTCGTCCGCAACAGGTCCGGCGCGTGCCCTCGCGCACGCCGGGAGCTCGTGTGAGAGGATCTGACGGGTCGATGACCCCACGACCAGTCCGAGCGCGCACGGTCGGCACGACCCGCGTCCTCGGCCTGGGCGCAGCTCTCCGCGATACGCTCACCCCCCATCATGGCGCTGAGATTCGGCGAACGCTCGGGCTTCGGTGCGATGACTGACGGCGCGAGCGGCCCCACCTGCGCAAACGCCGTCCGCTGCGTATCGCCAGAAAGCGCGAAATGCAGCGGCCCGACGAACGATAGCTCCTGGAGCCCAAGTGACGGAGCAAGGCGCGCGACGCGACGCGTCGCCGCTCGATCGATCCAGTTGATGCCAGGGAGAGGTGCCCGCCGTTCTGCCCGTGAGGGCAGACCCCTGACGCAATCCCACGGTAGCATCGCCCCCATCGCCTGTCAAGTGAGATCGGGCGCGTTCAGACAATTGGAGATAAGGTCATGGTGTAGGAGTGCGGCTGAGCTGAGGGAGGAGGCTGTCGCGCGGGGGACGTCCAAGGAGGGCTAACAACTCTTCGAGGGAGAAGACGGCGTAGCA
>Ga0075420_100002975_pt1 | contig 14732 bp, 9 predicted proteins | sample SoiMetdeltSBSDD4_FD_75296 | JGI IMG/M metagenome (GOLD analysis project Ga0075420, IMG submission 75296) | Bulk soil microbial communities from a Populus tree surrounding site in Tennessee, USA - Soil MetaG P. deltoides SBSDD4 | ecosystem: Environmental > Terrestrial > Soil > Tree plantation... | reverse complement strand
CCGCAACCGCCGTCAGGATGACTGCGACGATCGCGAAGATCGTCGGGTCCGTCGTGCTCACGCCGAATACGAGCCGCTCCAGTGCACGCGTGGCGAACACCGCCCCGATCCCTCCGATGAGCACTCCGGTCAGCGCGAGCGCCAGGCCGCGGCCCACCACGAGCCGCAGCACACTCGATCGTTGCGCGCCGAGCGCCATGCGGATCCCGATCTCCGCCGTCCGCTGCGCAACCGTGAACGAGAGGACGCCGTAAATCCCGATCGCGGCCAGCAGGAGCGCGACGACGGCGAACAACGACAACAACGCTGTGTTGAACCGCGAGTCCGCGATCGTATCCCCGAGGATCTCGTCCATCGTGCGCACGGTCTCGAGCGGCAGGTCGCGATCCATCCCCCAAACGAGCTGGCGGAGCGTCGGCACGAACGCTTTCGGATCGTTCCGCGTCCGCACGAGCAACCAGTTGTCGTTGAACGTGAACTGCGCCATCGAGAAGTAGGTTGCCGCGTCCGCCGGCGCGCGTGGGCCATTGAACCGCTCATCAGCAACGACGCCCACGATCTCGAATTGCGACGGCATCCCACTCCACCAGGACGCGCGGTTGATGCGCCGGCCGATGGGATCCTCGTTAGGAAAATGCAGCCGCGCGAACGCCTCGTTGATGACCACCACTCCGGGTGCCCCGACGCCGTCCGACTCCTGGATCTCGCGTCCCTTGAGGATCCTCGCGCCGACCGAGCGGAAGTACCCCGGCGACACCGGCCGGATGCTCGACTCGGGCTCCTGACCCTGGGGCGGCGGTTGCCGCCCGTCGATGAGGAAGCTCGAGGTCCACCCCGGCGCCAGCGGATGCTGCATGGCGATGGCGACGGACTGTACTTCCGGACGGGCCGCAATACGGCTCTGAAGGTCCGCGTAGAAGGCGCGAACACGGTCACCGTCCGCGTAGCCGGCGTATCGCGATTGCGGCAACTGGATTTGCACGACCAGCATGCGGTTCGGCACGAAGCCAGGCGCTACCTGCTGCATCTTCCGGAAGCTTTTCACGAGGAGCCCGGCGCCGACGACCAGCACGACTGCGAGCGCCACCTCCGACACGACCAGCATCTGCCGCAGGCCGCGCCGGGCGAGGCCGCCTCGCGCTCCGCGCCCGCCTTCCTTGAGCGCCGCGATCGGCATCGCGCGCGACATCTGCATTGCCGGTAGCACACCAAAGACGATCGCAGTGATCACCGAGAGGAGAAGCAGGAACAAGAGGACGTTCGCGTCGATACCGATCTCCTCCGCGCGCGGGATCGTGCGCGGCGCTCTCGCCACGAGAGCCTTGCTGCCGTAGTGCGCAACGACCAGCCCGAGTGCGCTGCCGATCGACGTGAGGACGAAGCTCTCCGTCAGGAACTGGCGAGCCAGGCGACTCCACCCTGCACCGAGTGCAGTGCGTACGGCGACCTCACGCGTGCGCGCGGCGGCGCGGGCGAGGAAGAGGTTCGCGACGTTGACGCAGACGATGAGCAGGACCAGTCCCACGGAGCCGAGCAGCACGAGCAGGGCCGGCCGCACATCGCCGACGATAGCCTCCGTCATCCCCTCCACGCGCGCCCCGCGTTTGGCGTTGATCGCCGGGTAATCCATCTCGAGCTGACGCGCGATCGCGCCGACCTCGCGAGTGGCAGACTCGATGGTCGCGCCTGACCCGAGCCGACCGAAGATCGTGAACGAGTGCTGCCCGCGCGTCCGCGGGTCGTTAGGTGCGGCGGCCGGATACCAGACGTCGGTGGCGCCGGGAAAGCGAAACCGCGGAGGCATGACCCCCACGATGGTCGCTGGTCTGCCGTCCACCGACACGCTCGAGCCGATCACGTTCGGATTGGTGTTGAGCCGCTGCCGCCAGAACGCATCGCTCACAATGACGACCGCGGGCGCGTCCGGGCGGTCCTCCTCGGCGAGGAACCCGCGGCCAAGCGCTGGAGCCACCCCGAGCGTCCCTAACGCGTTCGCCGTGATGGGCGATCCCGAGACGATCGCTGGCTCGAACGATGCCCCGGTGACGGTCGTCTGAGCCACCGACACCGCGGCCAGTTGGGTGAACGACTTGGCCCGGTCCCGCATGTCGGCGTAGTCGGGGTACGAGCTCAAGCTGCCCACCTTGGCCGAATCGCCGTCCGTCGGCGTGCCGAACACGAAGACCAGCCGCTGCGGGTCGGCGAAGGGCAGGGGGCGCAACAGCACCGCGTTGACGACGCTGAAGATCGCGGCGTTGGCGCCGATGCCTAACGCCAAGGTCAGCACCACGACCGCCGTGAAGCCCGGCCAGCGCGTGAGCGTGCGAAGCGCGTAGCGCAGATCCTGAGAGAGCATCGAATCGCCTCCGTGGCGACGTCTCAACCAGATGGAATCGGGGCAAGCCCCCAGGGCGCGCACCAGCAAGGCCGCGCGGGCCATCGCGGAGAACCCCGGCCCTCGCCGAACGCTCCACGCATACGCGAGCTCTGCCAGCCACTCGGAACGCCATTCGGCTCGTCGGTCGGGCGGTACCAGGAGTGCAAACAGCGCCACCACGCGCGCACCGGGTGGCCGTTCGAGCGAACCGGTGCTCGCACCATCTCGGGAATGCGAGCTCACGGGAGACCCTGATCGCGCACGGCTCGCCTCACGCCGGGCGTGGGTCAGGGGCGGCGGTCCGGCCGCCAAATGCACGGGCGAGCGCTGGGTAGCGTTGCATGGCGTCGCGAGTTGCCTGCGCGCCGCTCCCGGTCACGGTGTAATAGCGCCGGGGTGGCCGCTGCTCCTCGCGTGCCGTTTCCACCGACTCCCACTGCGACCGAAGCAGCCCAGCTTCCTCGAGGCGTCGAAGTACTGGATAGACGGTGCCACTCGGGAGTCCGGTGGCATCCGTGATGTCGAACCCGTAGCGGTAATTTCGGGACACCGCCATCAGCACCATGGCGGTGGGCAGGGTGAGTCGAGGCGATCGCGGCATGTGGCGTCGGGTGAGCTATGTAAAACTCTACATAGGTAGAGTTCACCAGTGCCGCGCTCGTGTCAATGGGCTTCGAGGCAGACGGACTCTTGCGGGGGTGGGCCGGTGCACGACGGGTGCGAGCCGTCGTGGCTGCGCGCCGCTTTCCGGTCAGCTCCCGTGGCCCGTGCGCGCGGCGCTGTCCGATCGCGCGACCAACTCCTCGAACAGAGCCTTCAGCGCTCCACGACGCATTCCCTCCTCCGCGAGCCGTCGCGCCGCGTCCGGGCGGCCCGAAGCGAGGAGGCACGAGGCCAGTCCGTACCGGACATCCGGTCTGTCGCCGTCTTGCGTGAGCGCCTGCTCATACAAAGGAAGCGCCTGGGCGCACATGCCGGCGTCACGATATTGCGTCGCGAGGTAGTTGAGGGGTGATACGTCGAGCGGCGTGGGGTTCAGCGCGATCGCGAGGCGCAGGCGGCGCTCGCCCTCGGCGCGTTTCCCCTGTTGGAACAGGATCTGACCGTAGAAGAACTGCGCGCGATAGCTCAGTGGCGCGTCCTCCACGGTCTGCGTGAAGAGCGTCGCGTCGTCGTGCCATACCCGATGGCGCATATTGCTTCGGCCCACGCCGAGCGCGACGCAGACCGTCGTCGCAGTCGCTACGAGCGCACGCGTAAGTGTCGCTCTCGCGCCTTGGGCGCGGCGTAGCACGACCGATGCGGCGGCGCCAACAGCCAGCATCGCGCCCACGCTCGGAAGGAACAGAGCGCGCTCCGCGACCACCAGTACGTAGAACAGGTTGCTTACCGGCACGAGCGTGATGGCGGCGAGAGCGAGCCCGACCCGGGCTGCCGAGCGCTCTGGGCGCGTTTCCGGTCGTCCTCTCCCCACCGCAACGTAGAGCGCAGCCAGAGCCGCCAGTACGAACACGCCGAGCAGCACCTCGGCGCTCACGCCGTCAGGAATGCGAACGTGCTGCGGGCTGTAGTCGGCCGAGAGATGGACTGGCCATGTCAGCAGACGTACCCAGTGAGGCGCCACGACGAGCATCATTCCGAGGCGGGCGACTCCGTGGACCGGAATGACGTCTTGCTCGCCGAGGAGGTTGCCGAGGACGGCCGTCCGCGCGACGACGTAAGCGATCGCCACTGCCGCGAGAACGGCGTATAGCGGCGCGACCTCGCGAAGGCGCCTTCGCAATGCGGCACCGTTCCCATCCTCGGTTGGTACCGCGAGCCACTCCAGAATGAGGAGAATCACGGGGAGCAGCACACCGTGTTCTTTCGCAAGGCATGCCAGCGCGAATAGCGCCGCGATGCACGACGTCGCGATCGGGCCCATGGAGCCGACCCTGCGTCGCCGAAGGTAGACCACCGCCGCCGCGAGGATTGCCACCGCCGTGACGAGCTCGTTCTGCCCGACTGCGTTGGACACTGCCTCGACGTGCACCGGGTGAACGGCGAACAGCGCGGCGCCCACGAGCGCCCCTGGTGCGGGCAATAACATCCGAAAGAAAGCGAGCACCAGCGCGCTCGCCGCGGCGTACAAGGCAACGCTCGTCGCGTGAAACACCCACGGCGCACCCCCGCCCGCGGCCCACTGCAGTGCGTAACCAACGGTGACGACCGGCCGGTAAAGCGAGGCGCCGTATTGCGGCGGCCAGTACGGAAGCGTGAAAAGCCGCCACACCTCGTCGAGCGAATGCACGCGCGCATTCCTCGCCACGAGGGCCACGTCGTCCAGCGCATACCCGTTGGCCAGGCTCATCGCCGACGCCGCAACAGCCAGTGCGACGACTGCTCCGTAGATCAAAAGCGAGGATCGAGGCGTGACGGCGCGCATTCAATTGTGCAGGATTTGGTCGACGGTGCGTCTGGTCGCAAAGGATGACGCCTGCCGGAAGGCGCACGTTTCCCCGGAGGGTCAGATCGCGTCCAATCTCGTGGCCTGCGGAGGTTGACCGGTCGCGGCCATGGCCTACATTGCACGTTTTCGACCCCTCCCGGCCTGAACACCGTCGGGCGGGTCGCCGGTGCGCGCCGTAGCGGCGCCGGTCGGGAGCGAGCCCTCGGGAGCTTTCGTGGCAAACGAAAAAGTCTGCCCGCAGTGCGGCACGCGCTACGAGGCGGACCACATGTTCTGCTTCCTCGATGGCGCTGCCTTAATCCAGGCCCATAACTCGACCGACCTCGTCGGGTCGATCATCGCCGACCGATACCGCGTCGTCTCGAAGCTGGGCGACGGCGGGATGGGGCAGGTCTATCTGGCCGAACACGTTCGGATGAAGCGGCGGTGCGCGGTGAAGATCATGCGCCCGCAGCTCATGAGTGATCCCGTTGCCGTCGTCCGGTTCAATCGGGAAGCCGAGAACGCGAGCCAGATCTCACACCCGAACGTCTGCGCGGTTTACGACTTCGGCGAGACGCCCTCGGGGCTGATCTACCTCGCCATGGAGTTCATCGATGGCGAAGCGCTGTCGAAGGTCTTCGAGCGCGAGGAGTGGATCCTCCCCGTGCGCGCGGCAGACATCATCTCGCAGACGGCCGATGCGCTGAGCGCCGCACACGGACTCGGGATCCTCCACCGGGATCTCAAGCCGGACAATATCATGATCGCGAAGTCGCGAGCCGGGGCGGACCACGTGAAGATCGTGGACTTCGGCATCGCGCGCGTCATGTCGAAGGAGTCGCAGCAGCTCACGTCCACGGGCATTGCGGTCGGGACGCCGGAGTACATGAGCCCCGAGCAGTTCGCCGGGGACACGCTCGACGCGCGGACCGATATCTATTCGCTCGCCCTGGTGGCGTACCACGCGCTCACCGGCATGCACGCGTTCGGCTCGGGGACGACGACCGACCATCTGCTAGCGAGGCTCACGCAGCCGCCGCGCCGACTCACGGCCGCGAAGCCCGACATCGAGTGGCCCGCTGCTCTACAGGCGGCGTTCGACAAGTCCCTGTCAGCGGATCCGGCACAGCGCTACTCCGACGTCCTCGAATTTGCTCGCGATTTTACGGAGGCGGTGGCGGAGCTTCCGGTGACCACGACCGAGGAACACTACCTCAACGCGATCGCCACTCGTCGTCTAACGCCACCACGAACGTTCACGCCGGCCCGCGGCGTTCCGACGATGGATGTCGCCGTGACTCGCGACGCCAATACGGGCGAAGGCCCGGCAACCGCTGCGGGTGCGACGTGGGAGAATTCGAGGCCTGCGGTTGCCGTGACCACGCCTTCGGGTGAGCGGCCCACCCAGGAACTGACGCCGGCCGTGGTGACGGGGGCCGGCGCGACTCGGGTGGATAGTGGGGAGGCGACGCCGCCACACGCGTCTGCCGCGCTGGCTGGCTCGGACGACGAGGGCGACACGCCGACCGTCGCAGTGCCGCGTGTCGAGCCTGCGCTGCCGGCAAAGAGTCGCCGAGGGCTTCTCATCGGAGGCGGCGTGCTTGCCGTCGCCGCAGTCGTCGGCGCGCTGATGCTTCGCCCGAGCGCGGAGCCTACGACCGCGCAGGTTACCGCGCCGCCGGTGACTCCGACGGTCGATTCGGCGATAGCGGCGCCCGCCGCCGCGCCCGTGCCTGCGGACACGGTCGCACCAACTTCTCCGGCGGCTGCGACCGCGGCGGCGCTCGACTCGGCGGTAACGAAAACCCGTGGCGGCGTCGTCGCCGTTCTGTCGTCGGAAGGGCGGGGCACTGGCTTCCTCGCCGATACGTCGCGCGGCACCGGGCTGGTCGTCACGTCGACGTCGCTCGTGCCGGCGGACAGCCTCGTCGACGTGCAGCTGGATGGTTCCACCCGCGTTCGCGCGCGTCTGGCGGCGTCCGATCGGTCGGCGGGCGTCGCCGTGCTCGCGGTGGCGATGCAGCCGTGGTCGGGGTTCCGCGTGCTGCCGGTTGGCTCGGACACCTCGTACAAGGGTGGCGACTCGCTCGCGGCGTTAGGCTCGATGGTCGTCACGCCGGCGGCGAAGCGAGGCGTCGCACGAGCGGCGGACGATGGGAGAGTCCGGCCGGGGATGCCGGTGGTTCGAGGCGATGCGGGGCGTCCGGTGGTCTCATCCGCCGCGGCCGTCGTCGCGGTCGCGACAGCGCGTGGTGGCCAGCCCACGTTCGCTCCGGCGTCTGCGGTAGACGCGGCGCTCAGGTCGGCGCGGACACGGATCGGGCGCAGCGATTTCCCGGTGCCTAACGCCGCAAAGCTGCCGGCCTGGCCGGCGCCCGCGTACCCGACGGACGCCGTCCGTGAGGCCAGTCGCAAGGACACGATCGAGACGGCGCCATATCGCGCGGCCGGGCAGGGGTTCCGCGTGTTCGCGATGACGCCGCCGGTGCTCGCGTGGCGCGACTCCGCAATCGCCCGCACGAAGGCGTACTGGAACTCGCCGTTCCAGCTGAACAAGTACCCGTACGAGCTCGTCGATCCGCTGCAAACGTGGTCCGCGTTCCGCCCGACCGTGTCGGAGCGGCGACCCGTGATCCTGCTCAGCGTGGTGCCCGAAGGAGTTCCGGAGCTTCGGTACCGGCGCTTCCCCGACGTCAGCGATGGGCGGGCTGACCGGACCGACGTGCGCTCCGCACGGCTCGTCCGCGATGGTCGGCCCGTCGCGGCGCTCGACTCGGCACGCATCGTCGCCGTCGTCAATGCGAAGGACTATCAGGAGCGCCGGCGGCCGGTCCGCATGGAGCAGCTGCTCGTCTTCCGCCTCGACGAGTTTGGCCCGGCAGGTGCGTACTCGGTGGAGATCGTCCCGGGCACGGGGCGCGCGGTGAACCTCGCGCTACCGCAACCGTTGCTCGACGCCGTTAGGCGGGACGCCGCCCGCTGGCGCGCGAGCCGCTGACCTCTCGAACCAAGGCCGACTATGCCAAGCCGCTGAGTTGAGTTGACGCAACGCGCGCGGCTTCGGCCAACACGGCTGCCCCAACGAAGATGCTCTCTTCCGCGGCCGTGAACCGCGGCGAGTGCGCCGCGAGGCGCTCGCCGCCTTCCTCGCGGGCGCCGATGCGCATGAAGCAGCCGGGGATCCGCTCGAGGTAGAACGCGAAGTCCTCCCCGCCCATGTTCGTCACGCCGAAGGGCACCACCGCTGATTCACCCAGCACCGTCATCACGGCGTGTCGGGCCCACTGGGCCGGCCCGGGCGGATTCACGATGGGCGGGGTGCCGAGGTGCACCTTCACACGCGCGGTCAGTCGATAGGCCGCCCCGATCGACTCGGCGAGCCGGCGCACCTCGTCGCCGATCGTGGCGCGAATCTCGGGAGTGGTTGCGCGAAGCGTGCCGGTGAGCAGCGCGCGCTCGGGGATGACGTTAGGCGCCGTTCCGGCGTGCAACGTCCCGACCGTTACGACGGCTGCAGCCGCGGGATCAATGCGGCGAGCCACGATCGTCTGGAGGGCCGAGATCAGGGCCGACGCGCCGACGATCGGGTCGGCCGATTCGTGCGGCCGCGCGCCATGCGCGCCCTTGCCCGTAAGCTCGATCTCGAACGTATCGGCGGAGGCGGCGAGGGGACCGGCTTCGGCGACCACCTCGCCTACGGCGAAGCGGCGATCGACGTGCCCGCCGAAGATCGCGCGAACGTCGCGCAGTGCGCCCGTCTCGAGAATCGCCGATGCCCCCTCGCCGACCTCCTCGGCTGGCTGCAGCACGACCAGCACGTCACCTGCCGCCGGGGTGCGGGAGAGCAGCAGGCCCGCGCCCACCGCCCACGTCGCATGGATGTCGTGGCCACACGCGTGCATCACGCCGGGCGCACTCGACGAGAACGGCAATCCCGTCGCCTCCTCGATGGGCAGGGCGTCGATGTCCCCGCGGACCGCGACGACCGGGGCCTTTCTGTCACGTCCGGGGAATCGCGCGATCACGCCCGTCCGCGCCACGCGTGCGACGTCGACCGCGCCGACCGCCCCAAGCACCTCGGCAAGCCGCGTCGAGGTCCGCTCCTCGCTCCACGACAACTCCGGATGCCGATGCAGATCGCGCCGCAGCTCCACGAGCCGCGAGACATCGGCGTCGGTGAATAACGTCCGGAGCGCAGGCAGCAGAACGGGCGGCTCGGTCACTAGGCCGCCTGCGCCAAGGCCTGGCTCCGCACCGTCAGATTGTCGACACGATCCACGTCCACCGTGACGCCGATGCCGGGGGCATCGCGAGGCACCCGCACCATGCCGTTCGCGTCCATCGTCCACTCGGGAGTGACGATGTCACGCTCCCAGTAGCGCGCGCTCGGCGACAGGTCGCCGGGCTTCGTGAAGTTCGGCAGCGACGCCAGCGCGACGTTGTACGCCCGGCCGATGCCGCTCTCGAACATGCCACCGCACCAGACGGGGATCGCGTGCTGCTCACAGAAATCGTGGATCGCGATCGACGGCCCGAAGCCACCGACGCGCCCCGGCTTGATGTTGATGATGCGCCCGCTGCCCAACGTATGCATGTCGATCGCGCGGTCGAGCGACGTGATCGATTCGTCGAGACACACCGGCGTCTCGAGTCGGCGCTGCAACTCGGCGTGGCGCACGAGATCGTCGAACGCGAGTGGCTGCTCGATCATCATCAGATCCAGCGAGTCGAGCGCAACGAGCCGATCGAGGTCCGCCAGCGAGTACGCGTTATTCGCGTCGGCCATCAGCGGAGCTTCGGCGCCAAGGGCCTCCCGCGCCGCGCGCACGAACTCGACGTCCGAGCCGGGCATGATCTTGATCTTCACCTTCCGATAGCCCGCCGCGACCGCGGCGGTGGCCTTCTCGACCAGCGCTTCGGGCGAGCGCTCGATTCCCAGCGAGATCCCGGTGGCGATCGAGTCCCGAGTCCCGCCGATCAGGCGGGCCAGCGACAATCGATCGCGCTCGGCGGCTATGGCCCAGATGCCCATCTCGACGGCGGCCTTCGCCATATTGTGCCCGCGAAAGTCCTTCTCGAGCACGTCGTGCACGTCGCCGGGTTGCGCGAACCGAACGCCGAGGACGCGCGGGGCAACCCACTGCGTGATCGCCGTCCAGGCTGTGTCGATCGTTTCGGCAGTGTAGTTGGGTGCCTCGCCTGCAACGCACTCGCTCCACGCTCGTGTACCACTCACGTCGGTGAGCTCGAGCAGCAGGATTCGCCGGTTCGATACGACGCCCGACGAGATACGAAATGGCTCGCGCAAGGGGAGGCGAATCTCGCGCAGCTGGATCCCGGTGATCTGAATCATCCGTTGGTGTCCGCGGTGTGGTCGAGTTCGTAGGCGGGCATCGCGGCTCCGTCGCCGCGGTCGAACCCGGCGACGCGGTAGCCGCGATCGAAGTAGTGGAGGAACGCATCGCGTGTCGTCAGGCGCCACGCGAGCGCCGTGTCGGCGCCCAGCGCGTGGACGAGCTCGATGTCGTGGGGGACCTGAATACGCACGCGGGATGCGTCGGGGAGGGGATCCACGAGTGTGACCTGCTCGTCCGTCCACAGGTTCACGGTTGGCGCATCTCGTGTTGGGGACCACACAGGCGCGCGGTGGCGGCTCGCGCGGTCGTCCTGCGACAGGTCCCATTCCGCGATGAATCGGTCTGTCGGCAACCCACCGTGCAGCACGCTACCGGTATTGGACCCGTAGAGGTTCGGCACGTACTCCGCAATGCGGGCCCCGAGGCGGTTCAGATTGAAGTGTGCGTTGCGGGCGACGAGCGGATCGAACGTCCAGTACATCGCGTCGACGCCGATCGCTCGGACGAGATCGCGCTGGTAGTGCTTGAGCCGTTCGCCAAGGCGGTGGCCGCGCGCGTCCTCGCGCACGGCGAGCATGTCGGACCAGTGGACCGGGCGCCCGTTGCGGACGCCGGTGAGGCCGAAGACGAAGCCAAGCAGACGGCCCGACTCATCGAACGCGCCGGCACTCACACCGCCGACTTTTTGGGCGACTCGCAGAATCGCCGCCGGCACGCGGTCACTGAACCCCGCCCCCCAGATCTCATCCTGAAGTGCGACGGCGTCCTCGTAGTCCTCGACACTCTCGAGGCGCCGAAGCGTGATGCCATCGGGTCCGGCAATGCGGGGCGACTCTTGCGAGCCGCCGGCACGGTTCGTAAATAGCGACATATTTGTATACAATTCTGCTGACGAAGAATGTCTGTGCCGGGTGCCCGGCGCAAGCGTTCAACCTTACAGGACCTCAGCTCGCTTCCGCATGCGCGCCATTGGATCGGTCACAACGTTACTCCTCCTGGGGATCTCTTCCGCTTGCGCCACCGCGGCACGCGGCCGCAGCGACGCGCCCGCTTACGATCTCGTGATCGAGAATGGGCGCATCGTCGATGGCTCCGGGAACGCGTGGTCTTACGGCGACATCGCGGTTCGCGGTGATCGCATTGCGCGCATCACGCCCCGTGGCATGTTGCGCGGGGCGAGGGCAGCGAACCGACTCGACGCTCGCGGCCTCGTGGTCGCGCCCGGGTTCATCGACATCCAGAGTCACTCTCGTGGCGCGTTCCTCGGTGGCGATGGGCGTATCGTCAGCAAGGTCACGCAGGGGATCACCACCGAGATCATGGGTGAAGGGGCCACGAATGCGCCGGCCAACCTTCTGACCTCGGAGCTGGGCGAGCGCGCGACCCCCGCTCAGCGCCAGGAAGCCCTCCGATTCGCGGGGCCGCGAGGGTTCGACGCGTGGCTACGCGCGATGGAGGCGAACGGGGCCTCTGCCAACCTCGGCTCCTTCGTCGGCGCGACGACGGTACGGATGTATGCGAAAGGCATGGCGGAAGGTGCGCCGTCGCCGGCAGAGCTCGACTCGATGCGCACGGTCGTCCGCGAGGCCATGCGCGATGGCGCATTCGGTATCGCGAGCGCCCTCATTTACCCGCCCGGCGTGTACGCGTCGACGGAGGAGTTGGTCGAGACCGCGAAGGCGATGGCACCCTTCGGGGGCGTGTACATCACACACATGCGCTCGGAGGCGGACGAGCTGCTGGAGGCGATCGATGAGGCACTCCGCATCGGGCGCGAGGGCGGCGTGCCGGTCGAGATCTACCATCTCAAGGCCGCCGGCAAACGCAACTGGCACAAGGCGGCGCAAGCGGTTGCGAAGATCGACTCGGCCCGCGCGCTGGGTCAGGACGTGTCCGCAGACATGTACCCGTACGTCGCGGGCGGGACGGGCCTCGCGGCGTGCCTGCCGCCGTGGGCGTCGGCGGACGGCAAGCTACTCGCGAATCTCGCGGACCCCGCCAGCCGCGCCCGCATGAAGGCCGAGGTGCTGCAGGAGCGGACGGAGTGGGAAAACCTCTGCCAGCTTGCCACGCCCGAAGGCGTGACCGTCTCCGCGCTCCGAACTCCGCAATACCAGCAGTACTCGGGTCAGACGGTTGCGCAGATCGCTACGGCGTTAGGCAAGGACTGGCCCGACGCGGTCATGGACATGGTCCAGGCGGAGCAGGCGCGCATCGGCGCGATGTACTTCATCGCGTCCGAGGAGAACCTGGCGATGCAGATGCGGCAGCCGTGGATCAAGTTCGGCACGGACGCGAGCGGCATGGACCCCGATAGCGCCCGCGCGCTCGCGCACCCGCGCACGTACGGCACGTTCACGCGAATCCTCGGGAAGTACGTGCGCGACGACCGTGTGATGCCGCTCGAGGAGGCCGTACGGAAGATGTCGTCGGCGGTCGCGAGCCGGTTGTCGATTCGCGACCGCGGTGTGCTCCGCGAAGGCGCCTTCGCGGATATCGTGGTCTTCGATCCCGCGACCGTCGCCGATCGCGCCACCTACCAGCAGCCGCACCAGCTCTCTGTGGGGATGCACCACGTCTTCGTGAACGGGGTGCAGGTGGTGCGAAATGGTCGGCACACGGGCGCGAAACCAGGTCGGATCGTACGAGGGCCGGGTTGGACCGGCCGCGCGCAGTGAGCACGGTGGTCGCGCGCCGCGGAGGCGCGCGCGGGCGCGGGCCGAGGCCGCAACAGGTGTACGAGCGCCTGCGGCAGCTGATCGTCGATGGCCGCCTTCCCGCAGGCGCACGCATCATCGAAACCGATGTGGCGGCGCAGCTCGGCGTGAGTCGCACGCCGGTCCGCGGCGCACTGCAGCGGCTGCAGCAGGAAGGGTACGTCGTGCACTCTCCGACGCTGCGCCAGACGCGGCCGACGGTCGCGCCCCTCACGGCCGACGACGCGCGCGAGCTCTTTCTCCTCGTCGGCGCGCTCGAAGGGCTGGCCGCTTACCGCTCGGCGTTAGGCACGGCGGCGGAGCGCGCCGAGCTTGCAGGGGAGCTCGCGACGATCAACGACGCGTTTGCGGCCGCGGCCGCGGCGCCGCGCCCCAACCACGCGCGCATCTTCGAGCTCGACGAGCGCTTTCACCGCTGTTACATGATGAGTGCGGGTCCGCGGCTCCTCGCACTGCACGACGCCGTGAAGCCGCAAGCCGAACGTTACGAGCGGCTGTACGTGAGCATGCTCACGGATGAGCTGCCGACGTCGGTTCTCGAGCACCGCGTAATCGTGAAGGCCATCCGAACCGGCAACGCGGCCGAAGCGCAACGCGCCGTGGAAACCAACTGGCGCAATGCCGCCGAGCGCCTCGCCGCGGCGGTGGCGAAGGCCGGGGAGCGGGGCAGGCGATAGTCACGCGAATAGCCCGACCTGGCCACCCGTGTGCCAGAATACCACTGTCGCGTCACCCGGGATGCGCCCGTCGCGCACGTACGCGATGAGTGCGGCGAAGGCCTTCGCGGTGTACGTGTGATCGACGAACAGCGCCTCCGACCGCGCCGCGATTTGCTGCGCCTCGGTCGAGGCCGGCGTCGCGACGCCGTACCCACCGCCGACGAATGAGTCGTCGACTTCCACGTGCGCGTCGCGTGCGACCTCGGCCAGCCGCGGCCCGAGCAGCGGTTCCATCCCGGCGATGATGGCGCGCACCTGGCGCTCCACATCGCTCGCCGGATCGTCCGCGCTCACCCCGATCACTCGCGTCGAGAGTCCGTGCAGCGCGCACCCAGCGACGAGACCGGCCTGAGTGCCAGCCGAGGACGTGGCGTGGACGATGACATCCGGACGCACCCCTTGCTCCAGAAGCTCACCAACCGCCCGAACGAATCCAATCGCACCTTCTGGCGTCGACGCACCAAGCGGAATCACTGCGGGCCGGCCGCCCGCGGCGCGAATCGCGTCTGCCCTGCGGCCCATGGCCGGAGCGCGTTCGCTGCGCGACGACACGTACTCCACTTCGGCGCCGAGCAGCGCGTCGAGTAGGGCGTTCGCCGTGAGTCGATCGGGCCTTGTGCCATTCGCGATCAGGTGGCACCGCAATCCGAGCTTCGCGGCCGTCGCGGCGGTCGCGCGCGCGTGGTTGGACTGAATCCCGCCAACCGTGATCAGCGTATCCGCACCGTCCGCCACGGCGCGCGCGGCTACGATAGACAGCTTCCGAACCTTGTTGCCGCCAAAACCGAACGGGATCGCGTCGTCCCGCTTGGCGAGCAAGCGAGGCCCGCCGCCGAGCACGGCCCGAAGTCGGCGCAGTTCCTCGACCGGCGATGGTAGCGCGGCGAGCGACGCCGCAGGCAGCTCGCGGGCGCGCGCGAGGGCGGTTGAAGCGAGGTCGATGGTAGTCACGCGGAGAATGATGTAACCGACGATCCGGGACGCCAAGGCTTCCCGTCAGCGCTCGCGATCGCCGAACCTCATGGGTACGACCCGCTGGCGGGACCCGCGTCGCACGGCGAAAATGGCGCGGTCGCCTTCAGGACGTCGATATTACTCAGCGCGATGGTCCGGATGAAACGGTGACGTCGA
>Ga0075420_100002974_pt1 | contig 14733 bp, 17 predicted proteins | sample SoiMetdeltSBSDD4_FD_75296 | JGI IMG/M metagenome (GOLD analysis project Ga0075420, IMG submission 75296) | Bulk soil microbial communities from a Populus tree surrounding site in Tennessee, USA - Soil MetaG P. deltoides SBSDD4 | ecosystem: Environmental > Terrestrial > Soil > Tree plantation... | reverse complement strand
TGCGTCACGGTTTCACCCACACCGTTCCAAGCCCAGCGAAGCGCGCATGGAACGTCACCGGAGACGGGCCCAGATACAACACGGCCTGCCCCTGCAGCGGCGCAGCGCTTTCCTTCGCAGGGTTCCAGAACTGCACGCGCCCAGCCGGGAAGCAGACGGCCGACGCCTGCTCCGCGATCGTTCTGAACCAGCCGGTTTCCGTCGCGTTGTTCACCAGGGCGATCGCCACCGGCACGCGCTTGGACAGATAGGCGTCTACGAGCTTGTCCGCGAACTGCGGGATCAAGTCCTTCGCGTATGGCGGGTTCAACCACGTCCGGCCCTTCCACTCCCGCTCGAGTCCGTTGTCCTCGATCGAGTAGAACGTGGCGGCCTTGATCACCGTGTTGGCGGCTTCACACGAGGCGGGATCAAGATCGATCGCCCCGAGCACTTTCCGGGCGGCCTCGATCAACTCCTTCGGCGTGTACCACTCGTTATTGCCGGAGTTGTGCGCGACGTGCGGGATCCGGCCTTCTCTGACGTCACGGATCGCCTCCCTCCGCTCGTCCTCAGGGAGGGCAACCACAGTGGCCTGATCCTCTGGTTCGAGCTGCGTCAGGGCTGCGGCCGCGCTGACCGCAACCTCCCCACGTTCGACGGCCTCGACCAGCGCAGGAGCCCCATCTTCGAGCACACGCCTTGCGCGTCCGACGGAGTCCACTGAGACGTTGAGCATCTGAGCGGCGTCCGGCTGGGTAACAACCCCACCTTCCGCAATTGCGGAAGCTCGCTGTCCATTAGACAAAGTGGCGATCTTGGCCGCGACGAGGGCCCGCTGGCTCTCGTCCAGGTGCCGGCGGTGCAGGTTCAGGCTCACCACGAACGCCGCCGGAGAGCCGTTACCGTCCCATGTCCTGAACAGCGGCTCCACGCCGACGCGAGCGCACGCCTTGTAACGGTGACGCCCGTCGAGAATGCTGCCGTCCGGGTGGAGCCAGATCGACTCGCGCAGGCCGTGCGCCTTGACGTCTGCACAGAGGCGATCGAAGTCCTCCGGGGACATCGGCGGGAAGATCTCAGCGACAGGGTGCAGCTGGAGCTCGCTCACCGCTCACCTCTCCCCATGAGCGCCCGCAACCGCTCGAGCCGAGTCTTCCCCATGTCCAGTCGCCACGGGTTGGATCCGAAGTCCTTCCGGTGTCGCAGGAGTTCCTGGTACGCGCGCAGCCAGTAGCCGAGACAGCCCGCCGCGATCAGGCAGGGGATCAACGTGCGCATCAGGCCCCCGCCAGCAGGTAGACGGTGAAGATCGAGAACACGGCGAAGACAACCGCGATCGCCGCCATGGAGATCAGGGCCAGCCGGAAGCGCAGCTGCGCCGTCGTCCACCGATCCCGGTTCGTATACAGCCAGGAACTGATCAGCCCAGTCACCGGCAGGGCCCCGACGAGGATCAGCGAGAGCACGAGGAGCGCCGAGAGCCACTTCATCGCGCCAACACCATGAGCGAACCCAGCGCCCTGAGCAGCCGCACGACATGCCCCTCCGGCCTGTCCAACCGGAGGAAGAGCACGTCGAATTTCGCGAGGTGATAGGACGGCGGCAAGAGGAGTTCCTGCCAGGCGCTGACTTGCTCCCGGGCCTCCTTCGAACGCATCCGGCGAACGACGCTCTCTGACACGCCGATCAGATAGGCGGCTTCCCCGGAGGTGATCTGGGCCGCCGTCAAGGCCGCGTCGAAGAGTTCAGAGGCCAGTTCCCTGGCCTGCGTCTCTTTCAGACGCACGGCCTCGGCTGGCGTCTCTTTCGCACGCACGTCGAGGCTGGCTTTGAGCGGCGTGCGATTCGGACGCACGTCGTTCAACTGCGTCTCTTTTACAAGCAGCGCAGACGAACGGTTGGGTTGAGACTGTACAGGTGACTTCACGGGAGCGTCCTTTAACTGGCGCGGCGGAACGCGATCGGATCGATCGCGCGGTGCGTGCGCTGCGTGATCGCCTGCAGACGCTCGCCGATCAGGTGGGCTACGGCGCGATCGTGTCGAACCGCCAGCCACAGCGATCCCACCGACACGAGCACCGCCACGAGCGCAAAGAACAAGGCCGCAAGCGCAAGCGAGAGCAACAGCATGACGACTAAGCCCTTCGGTGGAGTCGGAGTGACGTGCGCTGGGTTAACCAGGTTTCGACGTCCGGCCGGTGCCACTCGTAGAGCGCACCGCGAACGTTCGCGATCCGTCGATAGGCGGGGACGTGCCCGATCTTGATCCGCTTGTAGAGCGTCGGCAGGCTGATCCCGAGCACGGCGCAGAGGTGCGAGGCGCGCATCGTGATCGGGAAGCCTTCCGCCTTGAGATCGATCGCGCTCATGACGCCACCGACTCAGGTACGGGATCGTGGTGCTCGGTCGGGAGACGCTCCACCGGCACGCGCAACACACGCGCGAGCGAGGCACGTTCGTCCTCTCGAGGAAACGCCCACCCGTTCTCGATCCGTGACAGCCGTGTGAAAGGGAGGCCCGTGAGGGCTTCGACTTCGGCTTGACTCTTCCCGATCTCCACCCGACGGCCTCGATAGAAGCGCCGGATCGCGTCGCGTCTGGCTTTGCTGATCATGACGCGACAGAGTTTGCCGGATCGGAAAGGTTACGTCAAGTTCTTTTTTGCCTGTCCGTCAAACTTGCCGAAACGCCAAGGCTTTTGGCTACTCTGTCCGGAGTGGTGGCGGTGTCGGACACGGTGGAGGAGCGCCTGCGCGCGTTTGTGCGGGCACGGATCCACCCGCAGGGAGAGTTCTATCGTCGCGGCGACGGCGGGGCCTTGGCGAAGGCCCTCGACGTCGATCAGTCCTGGGTGAGTCGCTACGTCGATCCGGAACCCGCACAAGGCGAAAAGCGTTACGCCAACCTCGATCAGGCGCTCGCCATCTGCCGGTTCTTCGGCGTCAGCCTAGATAGCTTCCAGCGAGAGACGCCACCAGCCCCACGACAGAGCCGCGAACAACGATCGTCAGCATGAGATCTCCCTAGTCTTCACGGAAACTTCCACGCCCCTGCGCGTCGATGATCCAGTTGGTTATTTCGAAGCGTTCTTGAGGATCAGATTCGTCAACGGCGTCCACAGGGCTCTCCATACCGCGGCGTCCGCGAGGTAGCCGTCCCAGTAGGCCTTCTTTTGTTCCGGCGTCATGCTTTGCTGCGCCTGCGCCCCGGCGTTGACGATCGACGTGATCATGTTGGCGAGCGCGGTCACGGCGGCTAACGGGTCCATGGCTCACGCCCCCTCTTTGTTGTCGGTGTAGTAGACGACGATCCCGACGAGCCCCGCGAGGCCGGCCATCACCAGCCCCTCGACGGCGAGATGCACGGGCGCCGGCATCGCGTGGAAGAACGAATACTGATCGAGGACATACATCACGACGATCCCGCCCATCGCCGCGACACCACCGTTGCGGGCCTTCTCGGCCCCGAAGAGGAATTTCATCGTCGATCTCCAAGGTGAAGGCCGATCGTCAGGCCCCAGGTGAATCCGAACGCCGTGCAGAACACATACGGGATCGCGTCGAGCAGGAACGAGCGCACGGCATCCAGCGCGTGCAGGATCGTCAAGGCCTGTCATCCTCAACCAACGGATACGGGTCGTAACTCGGATCAGTCGCCGCCGCCGTCAACAGCGGCCGCAACACCTCCGGCGGCTCGCCCCAATGTTTCGCCCAGCAGTGCATCATGCGCGACATCGAGAGCACGCGGCCGAGGATCCCCGCATACTGCCGCGACAACTTCAACTGCGCCCGCTGGACACGCCGATCTTCCACGAAGCGGAGCACCATATTGGCGATCACCGCACACACGAGCAGCACGAGCATCCACTGCGTCACCGGCTTACCCGCCCTTCCGGCTCTTATTGAAGGCCACCCCGCTCAGTACCAATTGCCCGATCACGACGGCCAGCACGGCATAGAGCAGATTCTCAAAGCTGCTGATGCGCCGCTCGGTTTCATCTTCTCGGCGCTCGAGGACGGACATGCGCACGTCCATGCGCATCGTCTCCAGCGCGGCGATGCGCCGCGAGTGATCCTCGGTGCGCCAGTCCTGGGCCACCAGGACAACCGCCGTCAGACACACGAACGCGATGAACAGCCAGACACTGGCGATGTGATGCCGACGCGCCCATGCGTTGCAGACTCTGCACACTCTGAACCTCTTCCGCGCCTCGTCGCCGGACGGGCATTCCTGCCGTCGCGATCTCGTCCCTACGGCAATTTCCTCCAGATCAAAAACAGCAGCACGTAGATCGGCGCCAACGCGACGACGCCCGCAGTGATCCAAAACGCGACATACCAACGCTCAGGCGTCACGATCACGCCGCCGCCAGCACGGTGTACTTCGCCGTCAACACCAGCGTGTTGGCGGCATTCCCACCCGTCAGTGCGCCAGCCCCGTTGTTCTCGAGTGACAAGTCGAGCGACTCGTTCGCGTGGAGCGTTCTCGGCACGGCGACGTTGCCCCAGCTCTGATTCGGATCATCTAAGTTGAACGGGAAGAAGTCCCACGCATGGTTCGCTGCGCCGAACGCGTCCGTGAGATCCGTCTTGGCCGGTGAGCCGCTCGCGGCGTCGTTCCGGAGATAGTTGCTCACGTCACCACCACCGGAATACCCGAGCACTAGGTAGGCGTTCGGATCGATATTTGTGTAGCCGCCGGCGGAGGACATCATCCGCGCGTCTACCCAGAACGGGCCGATCCGCAAGCCGGCACCAGGCGACGGGATGATCGTGATCGGTGTCGCGTTGAGCGCCTTGATCTGGGCGTTTGTCAGCGTCACCTGCACGACGGTGGAGCGCCACGCCTTGCTAGTCCCGAGGCAGATCTCGTCGAGGAAGTGTCGCAGCATTTAGACGGGCACCTTTCGAATGCGCAGGAACGCCGCGCCGAACACCGCGTGCGTCGCTCCGCCGAGGATCTCCAACCGATAGGACTTCACGCCGGAGGCGATCGTGGCCGTCACAGCGGCCTGTGCCACCAGCGTCGTCGAGCTGCTGGACGTGCTCACCGCCGCGTCCGATCCGTCCGTGGTGTTCCGCAGTCGCAACTGGACGGCCTGCGCGGCGTTCTCCGTCTTGTAGAAGAAGAGCACCTCGATCGTCATGCCGCCGAGGTTGTCCCCGTCGATCGAGATCGCCTTGGTGGGATCGACGGCTTCCCAGGTGGCCGCGCCCGTCACATGGCCGGTGATCTCGTCACCGCCCAGCGGCAGGTGATCTCCGATGTACGCGAGAAGATCGAGCGCTTGTCTGGCGCGCTCAGCATCCTGATACCCCCACCCATCGTCAAAAATGTAGGGCTGGATAGTCGTCAGGTTCGGATTGCCAGTCAGCGGGGCGAATGTTCTGCTCATCTGAGCCTATATGCGCCAACAGGCGGAGGCGCCAGCGACGTCTTGTCATAGAGGTTGTGGAGATCGTCAGTCTTGTCGCCCAGCAACGGGAACCACGTCGTTGAGATCCGCTGCAAGTCGAAGCCTTCCAAGATCACACTGTTCGGGTTCTCCGGATTCGTTCGGTGCTTCGTCACAATGAACGGCACCGGCTGATCGCTGTCGCCGAGCTCGTAGTGGTTCAGGCGAACTTGCGCGCCGAGTTCGTCCTCAAGGCCTTGGAAGTCCACTTCCCAGGTGGCGTATCGAGGCGCCACCTTGTAGCGTCCGAGGTGTCGGCCGTTCGCGTCGAAAGCTGTCGCCGTGTCTCGGGTGTAGAAGCACTGACGCACGCTCCGAACACGCGCCACGCCGCCGTGAGCCTCCGTCGCCGCTTCATCCTCGATCACCTGATCCACGATCCGGAAGGCGTTGGAGTCCGGATCGAAGTCGTAGTGATAGACAACCTTTGTCTCCACCATGTCGTGGGCGTACCGCACGTCCACCATCCGGATCACGTTGATCCGATCCGTGTAGAGCCGCCCATTGTCAGGATCGGCGGTGTCGTCGATCAGGATCGGATAGATCTGGCCGTGGTGGTTCGTGCCGACATGCGAGGCAAACGTCACATTGAACCGACGGATGAACTCTCGCAGGCTCGTCGGCACCGTGATCGCAATGGCGCCCTGATACCCACGGCCGCCGATCCATTCCACCGTCTTGTCCTGGCAGGCTTCGAAGGCGGACGGGCGCACCTTGGGCACGCCGTTGCTGTATTCCTCGAGCGGCCCGAACGTACCGGAGCGGTAGCCGAGGCCGCCGTCCTTGAAGGCGTATTCGTTCAGAACGTGCTGCAGCTGGTAGTAGGCTTCCGTGAGCGTCGGCCCTGAGCCGTCGCCGACGTCGTCGTCCCCGCACCCATTCCAGGCGAATGTCACGATCCCGCGCAGGTGGTGATCCACCAGCGGGCCGCGGGCATACATGGGCGCGAACTGCACGCCGTTCAGCACGATGAACGGATCGGCGTGCGGATAGCCTGGCCGGCCGTAAATCTTCACTTGCGTCGGATAGACGCTCTCCGGCAATCGGATCCGCTTCGGCGTTTCCCCTGCGGCCAGGTTTGAGCCGTAGACGTTGAAGATTTCCGAGGCCGCCCCGATCTTTGCGACGAACATGCGGTGCACTTGGTAGGCCACGCCGTCGATGTCGTGATCGATGAAGGCGGTATTGACGCGCGGCGGCGGTGGGCCGGAGGCGCTGCTCGAGCCGTTATCCCGAAATGTCGTATAGTCCGCGTCCAGCGTTTCGGCCCGCTTGCCGTTGATGTAGACGTTGTAGGCGGACGCCTCCGCGACGGCAGCCCAAGACAGATCCACGTATTCCTCGTCGCCGAGGTTGTCTGGAATGGCCGCACTGAGCTGCACCGAGATCGTCGTCTCGCCGACTTGCGAGAGGGCCGTCACCGCATAGCGCCGCTGGCGTGATCCCGCTGTCCCCGTAACCGTGCCGGTGAACCCCTCAGGCGCCGTCAGGCGCGGCATGACGAGGTTGTCGTAGAGGACGGTGCCGTCCGCCCCGATCGATACCCAGCCGGCGTCAATGAACGGCAACATGCCCTTGTCGGCATCCTCGTCGTTCTCGTCTACGGCCCCGCCATCGTTGAACTCGCCGAGGACGATCGGGAAGATCCGGTTGACGGACTCGTGCGGCAGGCCTGGGATGATCGCGTTCGTCATCCGGACGCCAAGCGTCTTCTCGAGATCGAACCCGGAGGTAAACGATCCGGCGGTGTCGGCGATCCGAATCGCGGCCTCACGCCCGACGAGCGTCTGGATATCCGTCACGCGTCCGCGGAGCAACGGCCGCCAATCCAGTTCAGCCGCTCTGCCGGCTTCTGACAGGAGCTCGATCACGGCTTCCCTGGCTGTCAGGTAGCGCGTTTCCGGTTCAGCCAGGAGGCCACGGAAGAACCCGTCGGCATCCGTCAGCCGGACGTCACACGAGGCGATCTGATAGTCGCCGTCGACGGCGGACATGGCCCGCTCGATCGCGCTGTAGCTGATGACACGCCCCTCAGTGAACTCGCCTGCGTCGGCCAACGGCCTGGTGCTCCACCGGCGTGTCACCGTGCCTTCTGACGCAGGGGCCAGCGTGTGGATGAGGACGCAGCGGACGGAGGGCTGCAGACGGGTGCTCATACGACAGCCTCCGCCCAGTCTTCAGCGTCCACCGGATCCGCCGCCGTCGGCACGAGCCCACCGCCTTCGCACGCCTGATCCCAGTAGGCGTCACTCAACAGGTTCACCGGCCCAATCGGGATCTCCGGCGGCAGGATCGGGCCAGTCGACGTCGACGGCGGTTGGCTGCTAGAGCTCCCGGTGGAGACGCTGCCAGAGCTCGTGCTGCCGCCTGTGCAGTCGCACGGCTCCCCTACCGCATTCGCGTCGCAGCACGGGATCGACTCGTCGACGATGACAATGTCTTCCGGAGGCGGCAGCCAGATATAGATCGGGCAGGACGCCGAACTCCCGAACCGAGCGGAGGGCGTGTCCGTCTGATCCGCGTTGTATTTCCCTTCCTCGTATTCCCTGAACCGTCGGCGATCGACTTCGACGCCGTCCTCGGCGCGTAGAAAGACGACATGGGCCACACCGGGTTCTGAGGCTGGGTGCAGGTAGACGACGAACTGCCCCGGCACGATGTCATACCCGAGTCGCGGTACCGCCCCGGCTGGCGTCAGGTAATCCGTCGAGAGGCCGAAGTCGTAGACGTTCTGGAGTTGGCCGCTAGCGCTGTAGCGCTTGACTTTGATGCGCCCGTTCGCCGCCGATGAGAAATACATCGCGACGAAACTGCCGTCCATTTCGAGGATGTCCCCGATCCGGTAGTCCGTCTCTGCCGCCGCCAGATCCGACAGCGGCACATCGTTGATGATGTCCCACCGCTGCAGCGGCGCCGACGCGATGTTCCGCGAGAACACCAGCACCGTCTCGTCGGCCGAGGCCGCCAATGACGCAAGACTGGTGATGCCCGTCATGATGTGCAGCGTCCCGAGCGTGCCGTCAGGGGCAACCGTCTGGAACGCGGACGGGCTGCTGTTCTCGCCGAGATAGAAGTTCCCGGCCTCGCGGTTGGCGCGGATGATCGGCGTGCCGCTGAACGGGATCGTGGCGATCGATGTCAGCGTGCGATCACGATCGATCGACAGCAGTTCGACTTCCGATCCGTCTTCATCCTGCTGCAGAATGACTTGCTGTTCGTTGAGGATGTCGCCCTGCTCGCCGGCTGGGAAGTCCGCCACGAAGTCCAGCACCACGTTGTCGACGGTGCGAGACAGGATCGTCGCCGGGAATCCGCCCGTGTCATCGGGGATGATGATCGCCCCGTCCTGCGTCACCGGCTGATGCTGGTGGGCCAGCACCTGCAGCGTCAGGTTCGACGGATCGAAGTCGCCGTTCTTCTCGGCTTTCAGATAGTAGAGTCCCGGTGAGACCGGGAACTGCATCGGCTTGTTGATCGCCCCGCTGAACAACAACGTCTGGCCGGCATCGTAGACACGCAGGCGCGGCTGATAGCCCGTGTCCTCCGCCCCGCCGAAGGCGAAGGCAAACACCTCCCGCTGCGGCTCCACAACGGGGAAGGAGAAGAAGACATCAGACGTGGTGCCGGCACCGTCGTCCACCCGCTGCTCGGCCGCCGCCGGCAGCGTGCCGAGCGCCGCGGCCGTCGCGAACGAGATATTGGAAGGCGCCGCCATCTAGGCCACCCTCCGCGCCGTCAGGTAGCTGCCAGCCTTCACCTTCGTGGCCGTGGCGTCAGTCACTTGCTGCGCCCACCACAACGTCACCGAGCCAGCGTTGGAGCCGTTGACGACGAACCCCTTCAGGAAGGCGATGCTCGGCGTGCCTGACGCGGCGTTGGTGCCGATGCCAAGCCCACCCACCGCATCCGCCGTGAAGCCGCCGCGCCAGATGCCCACACCAGACGCGCCGCTCACCCCGAGATCAGGGCCAAAGATCGCGTAGCTGATCTGCGTCGGACTCGTCGGAAACTTGAGGCCAACCTTCGCGTCGGCTCCGGTGACGCCGTCCAGTACCACATGGAACTCGAACTCCCAGGTTTCACCCGCGGCAACCGGGAACGTCAACTCGTCGTCAGCCTGCAGGGTGTTGTTGGTGACGCTCTCGTCGCCCGTCTTGCTCACGAACTTGAAGTCGAGGAGATCGCCGAGCGAGCTGGCTGGGACTGACGGCACGGCCCACGTCGCGTCTGCCTTGAGGAACTTCGAGGCCGCGGCATCACCAGCCGCTGGCGCCGGCGCAAGGCCTTTCGTGCCGCCTGAGCCAGAGTCGCCGACTAACGTATTGAGCACGGCCGTGGCCTGCGTGGCGGTGAGATCGGTGGGATCACCTGTGCCCGCTCCGGCTGCACGCCCCTTCACCGTGCTCTCGGCCATGTTGGCCAGCTTGGCGTTCGTCACGGCATCAGCCACGATCTCAGCGGTGTCCACCGCATCGTTCGCGAGCTTCGGGTTCGTCACCGCGTCGTTCAGGATCTTGGCCGTCGTCACGGCGTCGTTCGCGATCGTCGCGGCGACGCTGCCGCTGCCAGGCCCTGCCGTGACATCGCCCGTCAACTGCGTGATGCCACTCCCGCCGCCTGTCGCCTCATCGAACCCAGGATTGACGTCCGTGCCTCGACTCGTGAGCACCTGCCCCACGTCGCCGCGCGACAACACCCGCACGACTCTCGAGCCGTGGCCGATGACAGGTTCGGCCATTACCAGCGGCTCCTGCCGTACTCTTCGAAGAGCAGATCCACCGTCCAGATCCGAGGCGTCGAGTCCTGATGCGACACGATCGGCTTGGCCCTGAACGTGGCGAACGACACCAGCCGCGCGATGTTGACGCTGGGATCCGGAATGATGACGGACGGCCTCGAGAGTCCGCGCTGCGCCTGCCACCAGGCCTTCAGATCGAGCATCTCCGCTTCCGTCACGAGGAAGGTGCCGCCGAACGTCTCGAACGCGATCCCTTTGTCGTAGGGCATGACGGACGACAGATCCACCGGCGGCACGATGTTCTTGTGGAGCGCTTCCTCTTGGTGGCTGGAGAGCAACGGCAAGCGGATCGTGCGCAGGGCACCGGCGACGAGCTCGCCGATGATGATGTCCGTGGCATGGCCGGCGATCGCCACCGTGATCGAATCCCCTGCGCTTGGGGATCCGGCGAACCCGTAGAAGCCCAGCGGCACACCGTCCGCTGGCACCGTCGGCGCCGTCAACGACGCCGCCACGTCGCCGCCGATGGTGACACCCGTGCCGCCGAGGAGGTTGTGGTTAAAGAGCGCGATAACGTCGATCGTGTCGAACGTGTTCGTGATCGTCGCCGACAGGTTCCCGCCTGTGGTGCGGATCGGGTAACTCGGTTGGAGATCGCACAGCCATGCGGCCGGATAGTCCGCATCGAGATCGCCGCTCGAGACGGACGCCATCGCGCTCCAGATCTCGTCAGGCCGGATGTACCGAAGGAATTCGTCGGCCATCAGGACACCACGATCTGCTGGTGGACGCGCCGATACCGCGAGGCCGCTGGCCCGCCCTGCTCAAGTTCGTCGAGGGCCGCCATGAGTCCGGACTTGGAGGCTTGCGCCACCAGCGCCGGATCGCCTCCAGGCGCGTTCACGGTAATGTGGATATCGCCGATCGTCATCCCGCCACTGGAGAGTGGTGCAGAGGCTGTCCCGAGTGATGGCGTCGCCATCGTCTGAGACGCCAACCGCTGGACGGCCCCCCATGGATCGGTATTCAGCGCATTGACAGTCCGCGCGCCACCGAGCATCGACGTCGCAAACCGACTCAGCACCCCTTCGCCTGTCTGCATCTTCACCAGCCGCTCGTCCGACAGGAGATCGCCGACAAACAGCCCGCGATGAGCCGTGATCACGCCGCCGGTGTGGAACTTCGGCACCGCCACACCGCCGGTCGGCGTGCCAGGTGAAGGGATGCTGTCTGGGAACCGCGAGAACTCGTTATTGAGGGCTTGGGCGGCAGTGGTGGCTTCCGCAAACGCCGCGGGCAATCGGCGGATGGCGGCTTCCACGCCTTCGATCCCAGCCTTCACCCCGAGCACGGCATCGAGGATCTGCGCGTTGATGCTCTTCTGCTCTTCGCCCACCATGCCAGCCGCTTCAGCCTGAGCCAACAGGGCGAGGGTGGCTTCATCCGTGATATCGCCGAACTTTTGCTGGTGTTCCCAGAGCGCCTGCAGCGTGGGCTGCATGAGCGCCATCGCGGTATTCGCATCAACGCCGCGGGTAATCAGTTCGCCGAAGAGTGCCGCAGCATCGCGCCCGAACCGCTGCATGTCCTCAGACGTCAGGATCGTGGCCTGTGCCAAGCCCTGCATCATCTGCTGGAGGCCCGCGATCGAATCGAAGATGTCCTGGTTGGCCTTGATGACGGCGCTGACATCTGCCAGATGCTGAAACGTCTCAGTGCCCTCGAGTCCAAGGCGCTGCTGGAGCTCGATGAGTTGATCCAGTGGGCCTTGAATCGCGCTCAGTGCCTGGATGGCGCTGCCGCTCTGCGTCAGGATGATCGCGAAGGCGTTCGTGACGTATTCCGTCAGCAGCGTGAATGAGGCCTGCGTCTCTTCGGTGACTTCGGTGACACCCTCCATGGAGCGCGCGAACCCGTCAATGCGCTCCGTCAGTCCTGCAGTGAATGTCGCGACGCCTTCCGCCCAGTTCTGCATGATCTGGGCGTGCTTGTCCATGAGGGCGTTGATGTTGTCGAGGATCCGCTGGACTGCTTCAGGACCCTCTCGCACAGCTCGATTCAAGGCATCGATGACGGACTCACCAGAGCCAAGGATGCCGAGGTCTTCGTAGACTTGATCGATGGCCGCGATAGACCGAGACGTGTTGTCAACACCGACGCGAATCAGATCCGCCGCATCGGCACCATCAAGGAAGGCGTCCGAGAGATCGGCCGTGAACTCGCGCGCCAGAGCGACCGCCTGCTTGTAGTCTTCAATGGCGGCTGTGCCGTCCTGCATGGACCGCGTCAGGCCCACCATCGCGCCAGCCGCCAAGCCAATCGCTGCGCTCCAGCCTTGCGTCACCGCCATCAGTTGCGGGTTCAAGCCAGCCGACAGGCCAGCCATCGCTCCGCTCATGGTGTTCAGCGCCGCATTGCCGCCGCCTTCTGTCGCTTGGATGATGGCGGAGACGCCGTCCACGATGCCGGCGGCCACTCCGGCGAAGCTGGCTTGGATCTCCTTCCCAGTCGCGGCTGCCGTCTTGCTCGCCTGATCCCAATCGGCGAAGGCCTGAATGACGCGGCCGATCCCTGACACCAGCTGGCCGGCGCTGCCATCGAGTGTCGAGCCGAGGAACTGGAACGCATCGCCGAGATCGCGGAGCTGGGCCGCTTGCTCGTGGATCTTGCCCAACTCCAATTTGAGCAATTGCGACCACAGATCGGCGAGGGCTTCCGTGCCGTCCGTGTATTCAAAGAGCGGCGTCAGATCGATCCGTTCACCAATGAACGGCAGCGCCTTCATGGCCGCTTCACCGCTCACCGCCACTTCTGACAGGATCAGCGGGAGTTGACGGTTAATCTCGATGTATTTCGAGTTCTCGCCGATGAGATCCCGCATGTCCTGCAGCATCTGATCGGTATGGACGGTGTTCGCGATCGTCTGCCAGGCCGCCGGGATCTCGCGTCCCGCGCGCTGCATGGCGTCAACGGCCGCCGCCACGATCTCGGTGAACTTGCCCCAGTCTTCGGTGGAGAGCTGAATGCCCTGCTTGGAGAGCGCCGTCAGCGCATCCGACCACTGGTGCGCGAGTTCAACGGCATTCCTGCCGCTCAGTTCATCAACGATCGCCTTGACGGCAGCGTTGTATTGCTTCTGCGCGTCCGTGAGCAGGTTCGTCGCTCCTGCCGCGTCCGTGCCGGTGCGATGCATCGCCTCGTATTGCTCGACGATCTTCTGCAGTTCCGGCGTGAGGGCGATGCCCTGCTTTTTCAGGTTCTCAGCCGCTTCGGCGACTCGTTGGAAAACCCCAGGATCGAGTGGGCCGAGCGACAGCTGCTCATTGAGGATCTTGCTGAGTTCCTGGACGTCCTTCGCCAGCCCAGTCCCAGAAATTTGATCCCGCAGCCGCTTCGCCGCTGCGGCGGCCGCATCGAACCCGCCCGTCTGTTTCTCTGTGGCTTCGTGCAGCCGCATCGCAGCTTGGGTGGCGTCATACTGTGCCGCGGTGCCTTCCGGAAGGAGATGCACCAACTCTCCCAGCTTCGCGTAGACCTTCCCCAAGCCATCCGTGAGGCCTGACGTCTCGCCGATCCATTCGCCGATCTTCCATCCGGCGAAGGCTGCGCCGACGCCCAGCGCAAAGTAGGCGACACCCTGGAGCGTGCCGGCCAGCGCCGCACTCGCGCCGGAGAACAGCCCGAACTGCGCCGTCGCCGCCGACGCCAAGGCAATGAACGTCGGAAACGCCGCATTGAGGGCAGGAATGATGAGCGCCAGCGCACGAGTCGCCACGCCTGTCGTCGTGAAGGCCAGCGTCAGCGCCTGCGCGCCGAGCGCCATCTGGCCGAAGATGATCAGCGCCGGGCCGATCGCGGCGACAAGCAAGCCGAGCCCCACCACAGAGGCTTGGATCGGCAGCGGCAATGACGCGAAGATATTCGAGACGCCCTCAAGGACTGGAATCAGGCTATTGAGTACGCCGATAGCCGCCTGGATCATCGGCAGCAACGCATTCCCGAAGGTGATCGCGACGTCTTTGATCCGGTTCCACAGTAGTGTGAGTTGCGACTCCGTCGTCTTGAATCGTTCCGCCGCCTCCTCCGTGAGTGCGGTGTTCTTGCGCCACTCGTCGCCGGCCGCTGACGACGACTCGCCCACCATCTTGGCGGCCCCAGCCACGCGCTGGAGCGTGTCTACCTGACGCGCTTCCGTGATGCCCAGCGAGTCCAATGTGCCGATGAGATCGCCGCCCGTGTCCCTGATCCGCCCCAGGCCTTCGATGAAGAGCACCATCGCCTGTGCGGCGTCTTCTTTGAACAGCGTGGCGAATTCCGTCGTGGAGCGGTTGGCGACTGTCGCGAACTTCTCCAGTTCGGCTCCGCCTTCACTCACGGCACGGGCAATGTCTCTGAAGGTGCGCGAGATCGCTGATCCGCCACCCTCCGCCTCGAGCCCCAAGCTGGCCAGGGCGTTGGCGAATCCGAGCACCTGGGCTTGGGACAGTCCAAACGTCGCACCCGCACCAGCGATGCGCGTGGCCATCTCGAGGATCTGTGTCTCGGTGGAGGCCCCAGC
>Ga0075420_100002973_pt1 | contig 14737 bp, 9 predicted proteins | sample SoiMetdeltSBSDD4_FD_75296 | JGI IMG/M metagenome (GOLD analysis project Ga0075420, IMG submission 75296) | Bulk soil microbial communities from a Populus tree surrounding site in Tennessee, USA - Soil MetaG P. deltoides SBSDD4 | ecosystem: Environmental > Terrestrial > Soil > Tree plantation... | reverse complement strand
TACGAGAAGATGATCGCGTTCTCGCTGGAGATCATCTTCCGACCCCGGAACCCGGCCCGCTCCAGGCAGAGCAGGAACTCGTGCCAGTGGGTCAGGTTCAGCACGTGCTCCTGCGCGGTCGCGAGCTGGGCGAACTGCGCGTCGCGCCGCTCCGGCAACGGCCGGCCGCTCTCCAGGTCCTTACCGCGCAGCAGCGTGTAGACATTCTTGAGCACGGCCCGGCGGAACGCCACTGCCACCGCGGCCCGCAGCAGCTGCGGCGGCTGCGGCTGGAGGTACCAGTTGAACGGCGACGCTCCGGTGAGCGCCGGCACCCGGCTGGCCCGGCTGAAGTCCTCCAGGTCCCGGCGGCCCTTCTCCCAGAAGACCGACATCAGCGTCAGGATGAAGTCGGCCTGCACGAGCGTGACGCCCTCGCTGTTGATCCGCACGAAGACCTCGGCGACCTGCTCCTCGTCCACGCGCTCGGACAGCTCGACCGCCTTGAACGGGTAGAACTGAAGGTCGTAGAGGCGGTCGATCGCCTCCGCCAACCGCTCCTCCTCCGCGTCGTCCACCGGACGGCGCGCCGCGACCGCGGCGAGGTGTGCCTTGGTCGCCGCCCGCTTCCCGCCCGGCTGCCACAGCACACTGATGTCCGGGATGAACTCGGGGTCCTTCTCGATCGCCGCATCGGTGACCGCGAACGTCGCGTCGGCGGGCCGGAAGGCGATGCGGATACGGGACTCGGAGTAGTCGTCGTGGACCACGGCCGCGCCGGTCATCACCGCGAAGAGCGAGGTCAGCCGCTGCTGGCCGTCGACGATGAGCAGGTTGGGCACCGCCTTCGGCGTGCCCACCCCGATCTGGCGGGCGCCCGGGTCGGCACCGGTCTCCCAGAACAGCAGGTAGCCCACTGGGAAGCCCTTGTACATCGAGTCGAACAGTGCGCGCACCTTGCCCGCTGGCCACACGAACGGCCGCTGGATGTCCGGCAGTGCTATCTTGCCGTGCTCGATCGACTGCACCAGCAGCGAGACGGTGTATGTCGTGTCCTTGTAGAGCGTCTCCGCCATGTGTCAGTCCTTTGTGGTCAGAAGAGCGTCGCGGTCGGGGTGTCGGGCCGGCGACCCGCGCCGCGCTTGCGGGAGATCCCGCGCCGCGCCTCCTCGGCGTGGCGGGCGAAGTTGAGCTCCAGCAGGCGGTCCAGGATCTCCTGGCGTACGGCCGGGCCGATGGTGTAGCGCACGCCTTGCCGGGTCTCGTGAAAGCCGTGGTCCAGCACGAGGTCGTGCCAGCCGTACGCCTCGGCGACCGCGTGGTCGATCTCCACGTGGATCGCGCGCAGGCCGGCGATGTCGGCCGCAGGCTCGCGCTCGTCGTGGACCCGGTTGTAGGTCTTGGTGAGACCTTCGTCGCGGTCAAGCATCAGATCCCGCCGGTACGCGTCCAGCCGCTCCCCCAACTCCCGCATCCGTTGCGTGGGCTCCGGCCGGGCCAGCGTCTCGAACACATCCGACGGTGTGTAGCGGAGGTCCCCCTTGAGAGAGGAAGCTCGCGAGATAGCCCACCAGTAGTGCGGGGCACTCGACAGAAACGCCAAGTCAGCCGAGTCATCCGTCGCGAACACACCGAGCATATGCGAGAAGACCTGGCCGCTTCGCGAGAAAACTGGCAAGGCAACCTTGCTGACCAGCGCGATGACGAGTACGCGGTCGAGGCCCTGGATTGCCCGGTGCAGGTCGAGTGCTGGCCGCGTGAAGCGCCACCAGATCTCACGTCGGCTACGATCCCGGTTGCGATCCCGCTCAGGCTTGACGAGCCGGACCACCCGTTCGAAGCAGTCGGGGTACTGCTGTGCCCGCTCGATCGGCCAGTCACGGAAGTTGATGACCCAGCGCCTGGCGGAGCAGTCCGGCCGGGAGTTGAGATCCTCGCCGTTGAGGTAGGGAAACAGCACCTCGGCGTTGCGCGGGTCGCGCTCGATCAGCTCCCGCGCCTCCCCCGGCGTCATGGTGAAACCAAGGCCGAGGATGTTCGAGCCCTGGAACGCGATGCCGGCGTTGGCGGCGAGCCGATGCGGTGCCCCAGTGACCCGGCTGGCCGCGTCCAACGACGGCGTGATCTCGTTGACCGCCGCGTCATCCAGCACGACCCGCTCACCCTCCCCAGGGCGGCCGAGCCACACCTTCGACACCTCCAGCGTGGCCTCACCCGGCCAGCGCATGCTCTTCGTCGCCCGCACGATGGCCCAACCCCGCTCGACGAGACCGTCGAGGCCGACCTCCCGGGTGTCACCCTGAGCGATCGTGTTCGTAGCGAGCAGGCCGACCCGCCCGTGCGGCGCGATCTCAGCCGCGCGAAGGAAGAAGTACGCCACCAGATCCGCACTGCCGCGCTTCCCGGAAGCAAGCCACCGCACGAGGTGGTCCCGGTAGTCCGTGCCGGCGGCGCCGGTGATCCGCTGCCCGCCCTGGAAGGGCGGGTTACCCACCACCGCGTGAAAGCCACCGACCTCCATGACCTCCGGAAACTCCAGCGGCCAGTGGAAGCACTCCCGCTCGGGCGCCGGCTCCGGCCGGCCGGTGCCCAGCCAGGCCCGGTTCTGCGCGGCCAGCTCCCCGGTCGCCACCGGGTCACCGGTGAGCGCCGCCTCGGCGTACCGCCGCACCCCCTCCAGCGCCGCCTCGTACTCAGCCGCCGAGCGGCCGGCGCGGAGCAGGGCCGCCGCGACCACCCCGTCGGCGACCAGCCGCAGGGCGCCCGTGCGCAGCTCCGCGGCGGTGAGCAGCTCCGCCTTGTCCTCGGCGTCACGCACGTCGCGTACCACAATGGACTCCAGCTCGCGGCGGGACCGCGACGCCTCGCCCAGCGCCGCCGCGATGGCCTCGGCCGCGTCGTCGAAGAACGAGACATGGCCGGTGAGCCTGCGCCCTTCCGCCGGGTCGAGGTGCAGGTAGCGGAGCTGGTCGGGCGAGGTGATGCCGAGCAGCGAGTCGCCCCGCCGCAGCGCATGGTCGAGGAACTCGAACGGCCGGCCGCGGGCCAGGGTGACCAGCCACAACGACAGCTTGGCCATCTCCACGGCCATGTCGTCGCGGTCCACGCCGTAGAGACAGCGGTCGGCGACCAGGCGCCGGGCCGCCACCAGGCGCTCCTCCTCGGCCTCGCTGCCGCCGCCGGCCGGCAGCCCGTCCGGCACGCCGTCCCGATCCCACGCCTCGGCCACGCGGTTGGCCAGGTAGCGGCAGGCCGACACCAGGAACGCGCCGGACCCCATCGCGATGTCCACCACCCGCAGCGCCAGCAGCTCGTCGGCCGGCCTGACGCGCCAGCCGTCGTCCACGCCGTCGGCCGGGCCGGGCGAGAAGCAGAGCGGGTCCAGGGTGTGGGTGACGATCTCCTCGGCGAGGTGCTTGGGCGTGTAGTGCGCGCCGGCCGCACGGCGGTCACCCACCTGGGTGACGTAGACCGCGCCAGCCGCGTAGACGAGCGGGCCTCCGCGCAGGTCGGGCCGCAGCACCCCCCAGTACGGACGTACCCGCGCGACCAGCGCATCGTCCCCGCCGCACGCCGCGCGCAGCCCGGCCAGCGAGGGCCCGTCGGGCTGCTCGGCTAGCCATCGCCGCACCTGGCCAGCGGTCACCTTGCGCCGGCTGCCCAGCGACATCCGCTCCACCAGCAGGTCGACCAGCCCGTCGCCGGTGTGGGCCTCCAGTGTGGACAGCGGCAGCTCCGGCTGGGCCGGGCCGATTAGCGGCAGCACGGTCCCGGTGGCCCGCACGGCGGAGTGGTCGAGCAGCCCCTCGTAGACGTACCCGATCTGCTCCACGTCGAGCGAGCGGTAGGACAGCGCCTGCGCCTCGATGCTGGCCCGCCCGCGGCGGTGCAGCACCAGCAGCTGGGTGAGCACCCGCAGCATGGTGCGGTCGTCCACCCGGACGGCCTCGAACCACGGGAAGCGGCCGGCGTGGAACAGCGCCCCGCCGTAGGCCGGCAGGCGCAGCGCGTCGTGGCGTACCCCGGAATGCACCGCGCGGGACGTGGCGAGCAGCCGCCCCCACGCTGTCGTGCGGCGGTCGAGGATGTCCTCGGTGAGCCGGTCGGCGTCGGCCCGCAGGCTCTGGAAGAGCGAGTGCATGGCGTACGACTCGGCGTAGAGCCGGTCGTTGACCGGCAGCAGGCCGCGGTCCTCGGCGTAGAGCAGGAAGACCATGCGCATGGTGGCGGTGACCGCGCCCCGGTAGACCTCGCGCGGCGCCACGCCGGCCAGCGGTGCGCCCCCTGCCTCGCGGTCGGCCCGGGAGAACGCGTCGACCAGGTGCTCGACCGCGGCCCGCACCTGCGCGCCGAGCTGCCCGGTGACCGCCTCCTCCCGGGTGCCGCTCTCGCGCAGCAGTGCGGGGACGTGCTCGCCGTCCGGCCGGGTGAGCCACCGGTGGCCGCCGAGCAGGTCGGCGAAGGCGGCCAGGGTGCCCGGCTCGTCCACCCAGATCTCGGCGTCGAAGGTCGCCACCCCGATGGGCAGGTCCTTTGTCGCGTGCACCAGGGCCCAGCGCCAGCCGTTGGTGACCAGCCCGACGCTCACCCCGGTGGCGCGGCACAGCTCGACCATGTGGTCCACCGGGCTGGCGGCCCACGCCCGGCCGGGCACCACCCGGTCTAGGTTGGTGGCGGCCGGCCAGGACGCCAGCAGCAGCCGCGCCGCGCCGCCGGTCTGGAGCACGAGGTCCGGGCGCAGCTCGTCCCCTGTGGACGGCGGCCGGTGGGTGAGCGCCTCCGGCACGGCCGGGCCGCGCAGCACCCCGTCCCGGCCGGGGGCCGCGTCGAGCGGCCACTCCAGCACCTCGCGGAGGACGAGCTCGACGAACAGCTCAGCCTTTGCCGGCTCGCTGCGCAGCTCCTCCACGGCCAGGGCCAGCCGGTCGCGCACCTGCCCGGGCACCGGGGCGCAGCCCTGTGGCAGCGCGGTGTCGAGCACCTCGATGTCGAGGAACGGCTCGACGGTCTCGACCAGGGCCAGCCACTCGGCGTGTGGGCTGATCTTCGACAGGCGCGGCGCGGGCCGGCGCCCCGGTGACCGGGGCCGGCCGGTCATCGGGCCGCCCTCGCCGGGATCAGGAACTCCACCGCCACCGGGAAGAACCGGGCCACCGGGTCGGCGTACCGGCGGGTGACCGCGACGCGGGCGGCCTCGATGTCGGCCGGGATGCGCTCCAGCCGGCGCTGCAACGCGTCCACGTCCCGGTCCAGCTGCTGGCGCTCCTCCTGGGAGAGCTCGAAGAGGCTGAGCTGCTCATGCGGGTCGGCGTCGAGCGCGGAGCGGATCGCCGCCGCCAGCTCGGTCAGGGTCTGCCCGGCGGCGTCCGCCTCGCGGGCGGCGTTGTCCCGCAGCATCCGGCGGACGCCGGCCTGGCGGTCGTCGCGCCGGCGCTCCAGGGCTCGCACCAGCCCCTCACTGACCTTCGGCAGGAAGGCTGCCAGCCGTTCCGCCATCTCCGCGGGGACTGCCCGGGTGCTGCCCCGGGCGGCGGCGACCGCCACGTCCGTCTCGCGGACCGTGCCGAACGAGGCGAAGCGGCCCTCGCGCAGCCAACCGCCCGCGGTGATCACCTGCTCGTGCAGGCGCCACCCGGCCGCGCCGGTGACCACCAGCCGGCCGTGTGCCAGCACGGCCGGCTCGGCGAGCGCGCTGTCGGGCACCACCCGGGCGGTGACCCGGGACAGCTTCGCCTGCCGCCCGCCAGACCACACCTCGGCGCGCAGCAGCCGCAGGCACTGCTGCACGAGTGGGTGCCCGAGGTGCAGGTGCACCACGTCCTGGCGGCCGCGCCGCCGGTCGAGCGGGCGGGCCGCGTCGGCGTCGAACGTCGCCGGTCGCGGTTTGCCGGTGCGGGGATGGGCCAGCCCGGCGACCGCCCGGCCCCACTCGTCGCCGAGCGGCGGCACGGTGAACAGCTCCCCGGTGAACCCGTCCAGCCGGGTCGGGGCCAGCGGCTGCTGGCGCCCGAGCCGCAGGCCGACCTCGACCACCCGCTGCACGGCCTGCGGGGTCAGGCCAAGGCCGGTACGGCTCTCGTGCAGCTTCGCGACCAGCGCGTCCAGCTCGGTGGCGAGCTGCCGCTGGATCTTCAGGACGGCCCGCTGCGCGGCGCCGGCCTCGGCGGCGGAGGTGTCGAGCCGCTCGGTACGCCGGCCGAGCATCGCCTCGGTCACCTGCTCGGCGATCACCGGCCCGACGCTGCCAAGGTCGGTGCGGATCTGCTCCACCTTGCGGACCGCCTGGGCGAGGAACTGGAGATCACCCTCCAGCGAGCCCGGCGCGGCGCCGTCCACCTCGGCACCGGCGACTTCGGTGTCGGCGAACCCGGCCCCGACGAAGTGGTAGACCAGCACCTCGTGGGCGCGCTGGCCGTGCCGGTCGACCCGCCCGTTGCGCTGCTCCAGCCGGTTGGGGTTCCACGGGATCTCCCAGTGCAGCAGCCGGTGGCACTGCTCCTGCAGGTCGATGCCTTCGCTGGCGGCGTCGGTGGCGAGCAGGATCCGGGTCGGCGACTCGGCCGGCGAGGCGAGGAACATCTTCTTGGTCTGGTCGCGCTCCTCGGCGTCCAGGCCGCCGTGCAGGACCGCGATCCGCCCGCCGGCGTCATAGCCCCGGGCGGCGAGCTGCTCGTGCAGCCAGCGCAGGGTGTCGCGGTACTCGGTGAAGACGATGACCCGCTCGTCGGCCTGGCCGCCTTCCGGGCCGGCACCGCCGGCGGCCGGCCCCATGATCTCCTCCAGCCAGCGCAGGAAGACCTCGAACTTGCTGTCCGCCTGGTGCCGGGCCCGCTCCGCCCAGGCGGCCATGCGGTCGACGAGGCCCCGCTCGGCCGCGGTCATCGCCGGTGCGGAGCCCCCGGCCGCGGCCAGGGCGCGCCGGGACAGGCTCTCGTAGGAGCTGTCGTCGTCCTGGTCGGTGTCGAGCGCGTCGTCAACCGCGTCGAAGGCGTCGCGCAGGACCCGGGGGCTGGTCCGCGGTGCGGCGGCCGGTGCCCGCCCGCGCTGCGACTCGACATGCACGGCGAGGGTACGGGCGAACGCGGCCGGCGACGAGAACAGCCGCTTCTTCAGCAGCACCAGCGAGAACTCCACCGCCAGGCGGGCCGCGTCACCCTCGGCCGCGGCCCGGGCGACCCGCGACTGCGCGTACTCCTGCAGGTCCTGGTGGACCCGGCGCTCGGCGGCGGCGTACTCGACCGGCAGCGCCACGACCCTGCGGGGTGGGAAGAGCGGCCGGCCGTCGAAGTCGCTGCGCAGCTCGGTCTTCAGCCGCCGGACCATGACCTGCCTGAGCTGTCGCGGGTCGGGCGGCACCCCGCGGGCGAACCGCTGGTCGTCGAGCAGCTCCAGCAGCGCGGTGAACGACTCCTGGTAGCCGTTGTGCGGGGTGGCGGACAGGAACAGCCGGTGCTCGCAGTGCGGCGCCAGCTCCCGGACCGCCTTGGTGCGTAACGAGTCGGTGGCGTACCGGCCGCGGCCGGTCGGCGCGCACGAGTGCACCTCGTCGACGACCAGCAGGTCGAACGCCCGCGGCAAGGTGAGCTCGGGGGGCAGCACGTCGCGCAGCATCCGCATTGGACGGTCCCGCTTCAGCCAGTCGATGCTCATGACCAGGCGCGGGAAGTGGGTGAACGGGTTCACCCGCACGCCGCGTTCCCGGCGCAGGGTGCGGACCAGCTCGGTGTCGAGGATGCGGAACTCCAGGCCGAACTTGTCCTGCATCTGCTCGCGCCACTGGATGCACAGGCTGGCCGGGCAGACCACCAGCACGGTGCGGGCCCGGTAGCGCAGGATCAGCTCCTGGATGACCAGCCCCGCCTCGATCGTCTTGCCCAGGCCCACGTCGTCGGCGATGAGCAGGTTGGCCCGCGGCATGGCCAGGGCGCGTACCAGCGGGTCAAGCTGGTACGTCTCGATGTCGATGCCGCTGCGGAACGGCGCCTGGAGCAGGCTCCGGTCGGCGCTGGTCAGCGCGCCCCAGCGCACCGCGTCGAGGAAGGCGTCCAGCGTCTGCGGGTCGTCCAGGCCGCGCCCGCCGTCGAGGCTGGGCAGGGCCGCCGTCTCGTGCACCCGGGCACCCGCCTCGACCTCCCACACCACCCGCAGCGTGTCGTCGTAGCTGTCGTCCTCGACCGAGGTGAGCGTCAGCAGGTGCTCGGGTGGCTGCGGTCCGGCCGTGGCCCGGTCGGCCGTGATCGTGCTGGGGACCGCGTCGACGACCACCCACCGCCGCCCCCGGACCGTGACGAGCTGCCCGGGTACGGGAGCACCGGCGGGCTCTGGCCCAGGGCGCGGAAGATCCTCGACCAGCGTCATCACGGCCATGGCCCGACCCTACCGAGAAGGCTGGAAAGCGTTCTGCCGCGCGGCGGTCCGGCCGGCCTATCTCGTCTCACGCACCCTAAATGGGTGACGAGGCTGGCTGTTCGTGTGGTGCCGGCTCCCCGTTGGCTCCTAATGGTCAGGCCCCTGGATCGATCGGGCTCCTGCCCGACCACATCGTGCCCGCACCCGTCGTGACCGGCTCGGCGCCAGGCTCGGCATCGCCTACCGAAGGCCGCCGCTGGCGACCGACAACCGACGGTGCAAGGACATCGCTAGGGCAAGCCGGCGGCGAACGGACATGATGCGCGACTGTGTCTGTTGCCAGACTGTTGGCCGGTCGGCCACCTATGTAAAATCCTTAGCTATGCAGCCCCATCCGATACGGATCACCGTGGCTGTGGCCACTGTGCTGCGGATGTTCCTCGACGATGTCGCCCAGCCGCGTTACGGCTACGAGCTTATGCAGGTCACTGGGTTTCCCAGCGGGAAGCTGTACCCGATCCTGGCTCGCCTGGAGGCCGCCGGCTGGCTGCATCGAGAGCGGGAGATCATCGACGCGTCGCTCGTGGGTCGTCCGCCACGGTACTGGTACAAGCTCACCGAGCACAGCATCGCCCCAGCGCGTCACGAGCTGGCCGCGTTGCGCCAGCAGATGACTCCGGCCACTGGTACGGCCGGACGGACGCACCCGGAGGTTGGACTGGCATGAATAGTAGCCGCCTCATGATCATCGCACTCGGAAGCGCAGCCTTGGTCAACATCCTGAACGTGACCTTGATCGGCATCCTGAACGCGACAGTTGCCAAGCTGACCGCAACGGAGGTCCGACGCGGCTGGGAGCGGCTGCCTCATGCCCTGCTGTGCTTAGCGGCCAGAAGGCTGAGAGCCGATCTGCGCGAGGACCGGCTCGCGGAGTGGGCCGGTGAGCTTCACGAACTCCTCAGCCATCCTCACACTCGGCCGGTGACCCGGCTCGTCCACAGCATCCACTACGCGCTCGGGCTGCTGCGGGTAGCTCCCTCCATCGCACGAGCGGGCACAAGGCCCGATCAGGTGACCCGAAGCCCGGAAGGTTCCCTTCTCCCAGCGTCCCTCCGTGGCTGTTGGCACAGGGAAGAACGAGTACCGGACAGGTTCATGTTCAATCTCGTTCAGCTCCCGCCGTGGTTCGGGGGAGCATACGCACTGCCGTCGCCTTGCCGCGCTCGTAGACATCCCTGATGCCTCTTGGCCGGCCACGGGCCAGCCAACGAGAGCTACAGGAGGTGCCGTCTCTCACGCCTGGCGGCCAGTCAGCTCACACAGCAGCAACCAGTTGGCACCGGGTCGAGGAGACGACATGTTTGGAAGCATGATACGTGCTCACCGCCTGCGCAGAGCAATCACCCAGGAAGAGTTGGCCCACGCATCGGGACTGAGTGTCCGCACCATCAGAGACCTGGAAGCAGGCCGCATTGCTCGGCCCCGGCAAGGCACCGTCCGGATACTCGCCGATGCCTTCGAACTATGCGGCGACAAACGCGAGCGGTTCTACACGGCCGCGCTGCTGGAATCCGTACCGAGCGACAGCAGGCACACCGGCTGAGCCGCCAAGAACATCCACAGAAATCACTGTAAAAATGATCACTTCGCGTCGTGGGAGAGGACGAAGATCCAGCGCGCCATCAACTTCTGGCAGGAGGTCATCCCGCCGGCCAAAATGGCGCCCTGACGCAATAGCACGGACGTTGCGAGCCACATAGTAATGACCAACAGAACGTGACGTAACGACCAACTTGGCGTCTTTGTCCCGCGGACGATACCTCAACTGCCGCCGAACCGCCGGTGAACTGCCTGGAGTCCGCAAGCCCCAATGGCCAACATGGAAACAGCGAGGCAGCCGAGGCGAACCAGCCAGGACCCGAGACCCACCATCGGTTCTGCCGTCCAGCCGGCGACTCGTCGTCGACGCCCATGACGACGCGATAGCGGAATCATTGGCACAGTCAGCGTCCACCCGAAGCATGTTCGATGCAGAGTGGAGGAGAGCGATGGTCAGCCAAGGTGCACATGGACTGAGCTGGCCGGGCCCGACCGCATGGTCACCCGGTACAGACAGCGTCCGCCCGACCGCACAACAGGAACTCTTATCACCACCTGCACGCAGGATCACGGTTTTCTGTCCGCCCTCGGGGGCATCCGGTCCGGGCACAGGACACGAACCGGACTGGCGAAAAGCGGCCGTCATCGTGAGCTGCTATATGCGCCCCACGATGGACCCGGACCCCACGCAACCGGCGGTGGTCGTGATCCTCATCCTCGCTTCGATCCGGGGGCCGCCGTACTTCTACAGCGCGCATATATCATCCACAAAATCGTGCGTAGAGTCTCGTCTGAAAAGTTATCATGTCATTTCGTTGTCGGCTTTCAAGGACAGTAGCGAGCGCGGTTCTCGCCGCATTCGCTGCCGTGCTGACAGTCACCGTCTCCGCGCAGCCAGCCAGCGCAGCACCCACCGTCTCTGGTGACGGGCGGGCGCGTGACGCCGGCCCGTCAGCCTGGGTCCAGCTGCGGTCACGGAGGATGGGCTGGTCATGCGGGTGCTGGTGGTCGAGGACGAGCCGCGGCTGGCTGAGCGCCTGCGGGCCGGGGTGGTCGCGGATGGCTTCGCCGTGGACCTCACGGCCATCGGTACGGACGGGCTGTGGCTGGCGCGCGAGGAGCCGTTCGACGCGACCGTGCTCGACCTCATGCTGCCGGGCATCGACGCTGACCACCTCTGCCAGCACCGCGGAAGGGGCATCTGGACCCCCGATCCTGATGCTCACCGCAAAGGACGCGCCGTGGGACGAGGTAGCCGGGCTCGACGCCGGTGCCGGCGACTACCCGACCAAGCCGTTTTCGCACGCCGTGCTCGTGGCCCGGCTACGCGCTGGAGCTGCTGCTGCGCCGTCGCGAGGAGGTGCTCAGCAAGCGAGAGATCCTCGCCCACGTGTGGGACTTCAGCTTCGACGACAACCCGAATATCGTCGATGCCTACGCGCGGCGTCCGCGGACAAGCTGGACCTGCCGTTCTCGCGGGCGGCGATCGAGCCCCTGCGAGGGACCGGCTACCGGCTGGCCGCCGATAACGGCTGACCACCTACGCCGCGCCAGAGCCTCACTACGGGGGTCGATGCGGCTGCGCACCGCGTGCGTCGGGGCCGCCGTCGTCGGGGTGACCCTTCTGGCCGGCGCCATTGCGCTGGTCGCGGTGCTGGTGCGGGAGGGGGAGGTACGCTCCACCGCCTCGCTGCGTGCCGCGCAGGCGGCCCGGGCACTCCAAGCCGGCGCAGACCTGAGCCGGATGGCACGGCCAGTAAGGCGGCGGAAAGCTGGTAAGGCATGTAGATGTGTCTGCTGCCCGACTGTTGGTCGGTAGGTTACCTATGTAAAGTCCTTAGCTATGCAGCCCGACCGAGCATGGATCACCTTGGCAGTTGCCACGGTGCTGCGAATGTTCCTTGACGATGTCGCTCAGCCGCGCTACGGCTACGAGCTCATGCAGGTCACTGGGTTCCCCAGCGGGAAGCTGTATCCGATTCTGGCCCGCCTGGAGGCCGCTGGTTGGCTGCGCCGGGAGCGCAAGATCATCAATGCGTCGACCGCGGCGCGTCCACCACGGTACTGGTACAGGCTCACTGAGCACGGCATCGCCTCTGCCCGTTACGGGCTTGCCGTGCTGCGCCAGCAGATGACTCCGGCCGTAGGTACGGCTCGGCGGACACATCCCGAGGTTGGCCTGGCATGAACGGTACTCGACTCATGATTATTGCGGTCGGCAGCGCGACCTTGGTCGGCGTACTGAACGCGACAGTTGCCAAGCTGACCGCAACGGAGACGGGATGCGGCTGGGAGCGGCTGCCTCATGCACTGCTGTGCTTAGCGGCCAGAAGGCTGAGGGCCGAGCTGCGCCAAGACCGGCTCGCAGAGTGGGCCGGTGAGCTTCACGAGCTTCTCAGCCGCCCGCACGCCCGGTCGGTGATCCGGCTCGTCCACGGCATCCGCTACGCACTCGGGCTGCTGTGGGTTGCACCGACCATCGGGCGGGAGGCGACGAATCTCAAGCATTCAACCCGGACCTGGGCACGCCCCCTTCCTCCAGTCTCCATCCGCGACTTGTGGCACAGCAGCGAGCGGATACCGGCACGTCGGTACCGAGGTGCCAGCTCGTTTCTGGCCATGCAGGTCTGCGGCCGGAGCCGGTCAAATGAATTCGAGCCGCCACGGAGTCCATTCACGGGTTGTCGGCTGTGACACGAAGCTCGGCCAGCAGGATCGCGTCCAGATGACTCTCGCCGCGGGCCTTGGCCGCCTGTACCTTGCCTGTACCTACGTGTACGCCGCGGCTAGCGCGACGGTGACCTGTAGGTGGGCCAGAACCGTATACAAAGGCAAAGCCCGGGACCGGCCCGTTGGCGCGCCCCCACTCGACCATCGACGCCAGCTCCTGGTACAGCCAGCGAGACGCGACGCTGATTACCACCGGTCACTGCCCCTTATTATAACTGAAGGATGATTTGCGGAGTTCGTGCTGGTCCCGGGAGGCTGGTACCGGTCGGGCTGGACACCAGTGTGTTGGGTGGGGCGTGGGTGGCCGACCCGCGGACGATCACGGCGGCGCTGGTTGAGGCCGGTTACCGTGACCGTCGCAGACGGGTGTTCACCGGGGCGCTGACCGTGGCCGTGGTGCTGGCCCAGTGCCTGTACCGGCGGGAGAGCTACGACCTGGTCATCGGCAGGGTCCTGGCCGAGGTCCCCAGGTCCGGGTGGAGGGCCGCCCCAGCGGGCCGGCGCTGTCGAAGCCCGTACCCGGCTGGGCGGCGTGGTCATGCCGGCGGTGTCGACCACGCCGCCGCCGCGATGCCCGCCCCTGGCGGGGAGTGTTACGCGTTCGGGCTGCTGGTCACCGCGTTCGACGGCACCGTGGTGGACCTGGCCGCCACCGACGACATCCGGGCCGTGGACGGTTCGCGGGTGGTGCCCGTGGTGGTGTGCGGTCTGCGGTGGGTGCTGGCCACCCGCCTGGGATGCTGCTCGGTCAGCGAGCCGGCTCTGGCCGACCAGTTGGCCGGGCAGATCAGGTCCGGCACGCTGAACCTGGCCGACCGGCCGTGATCGTGCTGAAACCGAGTCGACGACCACCCACCGTCGCCTGCGGACCGTGACGAGCTGGCCCCCGACCGGAGCGCCGGCAGGCCCTGGCCCTGCGGGCGGAGAATCCTCGATCAGCGCCATCACGGCCATGACTCGACCCTATCGAGAGGGCGTGAAAGCGTTCTGCCGCACGGCAGCCTGGTTGGGCCAACTCGTCTGGTCATTCCGGCCCAACCTAACGGCAACGGCAGCAGATGGTGAGCTGGCGTTCGCCTAGAGCACCCTAACGGGAGACCCCTGGTGAAGACGAACCTTGCTGCCGGCTGCCGGCAGTGCGTCGAGCCGTAGCCCGCCACCTCTTGGTGGAGAGTCAGTCGAGGTGATCGGCTGGTGCCGTGTTCAGCAGCCAGGACAGCGGCATCTTCGTGACCACTGCGTACTCACTGTTCTGGTTGAGGCGATGCTGGGTGACGGTCTGCGCGGCATCGCGGTCGACCATCCAGTAACGGGGTATGCCGGCTCTTGCGTACTCCCGGCGCTTAACCATCTCATCCATCGCCTCGGATCCCGGCGACACGATCTCGACCACAAGCAGGAGGTCGGCAATCGAGAGCCAGATACTTCGTGGCTGCGGCCTCGCCCACAGCGTCAGATCGGGGATCCGGCCGCCATCACCGCCGGGACCGGGGATCTGGACACCAGCCGCCTGCAACACCTGCTCGGCTGGCCAGCCGGCCATCGCTAGCCATACCAGCAGCCGGCTTGCGATCGCGGCGTGCTCCGAGTCTGGCGGCGGCATTACGGAAAGAACTCCCTCTGAGCTGGTCTCATAGCGATGCCCATGCATGTCCGCAGCGATCATAGCCGCAAGATCATCAAGCGTGACCACAGAAGGCATGTGCCTTCCGACGGTTTCAGCGCTCATTCGACGATCCTAGGGCGTCGTCTAGATCGCCGAGTAGGTGGCGAGGGTTCGGTCGCATGAGCTGCGCTCGCCAAGCGCCACGATCCGCCAGCACCCCGGGGTCGCGCTCGCCCACCTCGTTCCCAGGAGCCGACGGCAGGGCGCACCGCCTTACCAACCCCACATTGCATTGCCCGGCAGATGACTATTCAAGGCCTCACGCAAAGCGCCTCTACGTGAGACCCCCTCCCGCCAGCTAACCGGCGCTGAGCGGCCGGCCGCACAGCCGGGAGCGGTAGGCCGGGCCGAGCCCACGGGTGCTGCCGCTTGACACCGGCGGACCACGTGGGTGGACTGAGCGCCATGACCGAC
>Ga0075420_100002971_pt1 | contig 14739 bp, 12 predicted proteins | sample SoiMetdeltSBSDD4_FD_75296 | JGI IMG/M metagenome (GOLD analysis project Ga0075420, IMG submission 75296) | Bulk soil microbial communities from a Populus tree surrounding site in Tennessee, USA - Soil MetaG P. deltoides SBSDD4 | ecosystem: Environmental > Terrestrial > Soil > Tree plantation... | reverse complement strand
GCCACCGGCCGAGAACCCGCGTCTGGTCACAGACCACCCGACCGAGGAGATCCTCACCCGGCAGTCCACACGTCGACACACGACGCTGACGGCCCTACCCACGGAAACGGCAGTAGGTCCCAGTTTTGCGCGAGCGCCTCTCTCGTCCCTACGGAACGCTCTGGGCGCCGGCCAGTTAGTTGCTTGGCTCGCTCGTAGGACCGGGTGGGTCTTTCGATGCGGCAACGCCGCCATGATCGCGACCCTGACACGAATGTGAAGTGGATGGAACTTCGCGTTCGCCGTACCGGATCGCGATTATGGGTGCGCCTGGGGGCTCCGTAGGACCCGATCCGGCGGACGTAGAGGCCCTAGATCAAATCAATTTCGCGGAAATTGGGCTTATCCCGGCCCGGGTTAGGGCCAATTTCAATGAAGTTGAGTTGACCTTGGGGCATTATGAGGCAGTCCTCGCCGCCGAGCAGGCCATGCCGTTGGTCGCCTCCCAGGACAGGCCCCACGTTGCCACAGCCGCGCAGAACCTGCTCCACGCGGCGGAACCGTTGACGTGCCGGTGCCGGTGCCGGCGCCGACCGCCTCGTGTACCGGCAGCAGCCGCCTCGGTGACCAGACGCTGGCTGGCGCTAGCCCCTACGCTGGCTGGCGCCCTAGGCGACATCGGTTGAGCTCGGCGCCGATGAGCCTGATCGGGATCTCAACGCTGGGCGTGGGCGCGACAGTAGTGCGTCGGGTAGTGACGAGATGCACACGTGCGGCCTACGGCGCGGGACCAGGCGGACCGTAGGCCGGCGGGCCGCCGGGGCCGAACGGGGGGCCGTGGGCCGGTGGGCCGCCGGGGCCGACCGGCGGGCCGTAGCCAGGTGGCTGCCCGTAGCCGTAGCCGGGAGGCCGGCCAGGGCCGATGAACCCGGGCACCGACGGCCGGCCGGGCATGACGACCACCGGGATCGGCACCACCGGCTGGGCCGGTGGGTCGAGGGTCCGCCGTACGCCATCCGGGAAGGTCACCTCGTAGCGCTCGCCGTCCCACACTGCCCGTGGGGTCTGCGGGTCGCGGCCGGTGAACCCGGCCCGGCAGCCGGCGATGATGGCGAGCAGGCGGCGCTCGTCCGCAGCGCTCACCGTCGCCTGCTTGACGGTCTGGTCGAGCCCCCGCTCCACCCCGTCGCGCAGCAGGGCGAGCTGGGTGGCCGCGACCTGGTACTCGCGCATCGCCTTCACGCCCGCGTCGCCGGCCACCCGCCGGGCCCACTGCCGGGCCGAGTAGCGCCGGCCGAGCGTGCCGAGCGCGGCGACCTCCGGCGGGGAGAGCCAGCCCGCCCGTACGTACGCCGGCAGCACCCGCTCGGTCATCCGGCCCTCCCAGGAGCGCAGCCAGATGGTCACACCCACCATCACAATGAAGATCGGCACCATGACGGCGAAGTAGCCGTACAGGAAGACGAGCAGCTCGCCGGAGGCGGCGGTGAGGGTGGCCATCAGGTTCCACGCCCCGTGCAGCATCATCGCCACGAGCAGCCCGGCCAGCGGCGCGGCCAACCTGATCCGCCGGTCCGCAGCGCGGGCGGCGATGCCCAGCCCGATGCCGGTCATCGCGGTGAACAGCGGGTGCGCGAAGCCGGTCAGCACGATCCGGGCGATGAACAGCTGGATCACCGCCTGCGCGCCGGAGGCCGGGCCGTACTGCTCGACGCCCGAGGCGTAGCCGTACCCGCCGAGGTAGAGAATGTTCTCCACCATGGCGAAGCCGGTCGCTGACAGTCCACAGTAGACGATGCCGTCGGTGATGCCGGAGAGCTCGCGGCGACGGAAGACGAGCAGGAATATCGGAAAGAGCGCCTTGAGGGTCTCCTCGATGAACGGTGCCACCAGTACGCCGACCAGCGCGTCGGGCAGGCCGGACCGCTCGAAAAGGACGCTGGACCCGGAGTTCACCAGGAGCGCGCCGCCGGTGGCCACGCAGGCGCCCCAGAAGAAGCAGAGCACGAGGTAGCGCAGCGGCTCCGGCTCGTACCGGTCGAGCCAGAAGAAGATGCCGACGAGTACTGGCACCGGCAGGATCGCCGCGCAGAGCCCGACGATGAGCGCGGTCACGCCGATCTCGTAGCCCAGGAAGATCAGCAGCACGATGCCGCTCACCGCGATCAGCGCGATCACCCCGGCGAGCAGCAGCCCGCGGACCCAGCCCCGGCCGCCCGGTCGCGGCGGGTGCTGTGCCTTCTGCGGGTACGGCGGCCCGTACGGCGCCTGCCGCCCTGGCCCCTGCTGCGACGCTCCAGCGCCCGGCGCATCTGGAGCCCACTGGTCCGACATGTCCGTCAGCCTAAGCGCCAGACGGGGTCGCCGAGGCGGGCCGTGCGCCGTGGGCTGGACGCATCGCCGAACGGGCTGTGTCTGTGGCCAATGCTGACACGCAGCTTACGTTGAATGCAGTGCTAGCATCGCTTGCATGGAGGTGACCGATATGGCAACGCTCACGATCAGAAATCTGGACGAGGCAGTCAAAGCCCGCTTGCGTGTACGCGCGGCCCGTAATGGCCATTCCATGGAGGCGGAGGCCCGGGACATCCTCCGTGCCGCGCTGGCCGAGCCGGCCCCGCGCCGCAGGCTGGGCAGCCGCGTCCAACAACGCTTCGTTGACCTCGACGACATGGACCTTGTGCTGCCACCCCGGGCAGAACCGCCGCGTGCTGCGGACTTCGCCGCATGATTGTGTTGGACACCAACGTCATCTCGGAGCTGATGCACCCGCGCGGCGAACCTCGCGTCGTGGCATGGGCCGACGAGCAACAGGCCGACGAGGTGTACCTGACCGCGGTGACCACCGCGGAGCTGCGCTACGGCGTCGCCCGTCTACCGAACGGGCGTCGTAAGGCCGACCTGGCCGACCGCATCCAGAGCACCCTCGATGAGGACTTCACCGGTCGCATCCTCTCGTTCGACGACGACGCGGCTGCCCACTACGCGGACATCGTCCTGGACCGGGAACGGTCTGGCCTGCCCATCAGCATGGCCGACGCCCAGATCGCGGCGATATGCCGTCACCACGGTGCCGGTCTCGCGACTCGCAACACCAAGGACTTCGTGCACACCGGGATCGACGTCATCGACCCATGGCGGGCCACAGCACGGGGGTAGCCAGCTCGGCGCGGCTACCCTCGCGGAGTGGCCACCGTCCCGCCCTTCGTCCTGGAGCTACAGGCGGCCCTGCCGGCCGGGGCGGTGCTCACCGACCCCGACCTGCGCAGCGGCCACCGGCGCGACGAGGCCGACCTGTGCCCGGCCGGCCTGCCGGCGGTGGTGGTCCGGCCCCGGGACACCGCGGCAGTGCAGGCAACCCTGCGCATCGCGAGCCGGTACGGCGTGCCGGTCGTGCCCCAGGGCGCCCGCACCGGCCTCGCCGGCGGGGCGAACGCGGTCGACGGCGGGATCGTGCTGTCCCTGGTCGCCATGGACCGGGTGCTCGAGGTCGATCCCGTGAACCGGCTGGCCGTGGTCCAGCCCGGTGTGGTCAACGCGGCCCTGGGCCGGGCCGCCGCAGCGCACGGCCTGCGCTACCCACCCGATCCGGGCTCCTGGGAGTCTTCCACGGTCGGCGGCAACGTGGCCACCAACGCCGGCGGCATGTGCTGCGTCAAGTACGGCGTCACCGCAGAGTATGTCCTGGGCCTTCAGGTGGTGCTCGCCGACGGCGAGGTGCTGCGGTGCGGTCGCCGTACCGCCAAAGGGGTCGCCGGCTACGACCTCACCCGGCTCTTCGTCGGCTCCGAGGGCACCCTCGGCGTGGTCACCGAGATCACCGTGGCGCTGCGCCCGGCGGCCGAGGAGGCGCTGACACTCGTCGCGGTCTTCCCCACCACGGCCGCCGCCGGAGCCGCGGTCAGCGCGATCGCCGCGGCCGGCGCCACGCCGAGCCTGCTGGAGCTACTGGACCAGGCGCACCTGCGGGCGATCGAGGCGTACCGCCCGATGGGCCTGCGCACCGACGCCAAGGCCCTGCTGCTGGCCGCCTGCGACACCGGCCCGCGGGCAGCCGACGACCTGGCCCGGATCACCGCGCTGTGCACCGGGGCCGGTGCCGACGAGGTCTACGCCGCCACCGACGCGACCGAGGCCGCGGCGCTGCTCCAGGCCCGCCGGCTGGCGCACCCGGCGCTGGAGCGCTTCGCGGTGGCCTCCTTCCCGGCCGGCAACGGCGGTCTGATCATCGACGACGTGGCGGTGCCCCGCTCCCGCCTGGCCGAGCTGCTCGACGGCATCGAGCGCATCGCTGCCGGGTGTGGCGTGCCGGTCGCGGTCGTCGGGCACGCGGGCGACGGCAACGTGCACCCCAACATCATCATCGACCGGGCCGACCCGGACAGCGTCGCGCGCGGGCGCCGCGCCTTCGACGCGATCATGGCGCTCGGCCTCGACCTCGGCGGCACCTGCACCGGCGAGCACGGGGTGGGCCTGCTCAAGCGGGAGTGGCTCGCCGCCGAGCTGGGCCCGGTCGGGATGCGGGTGCACCACGCGGTCAAGCAGGCCCTGGACCCGCAGGGCATCCTCAACCCGGGAAAGATCCTCAGTCCAGAGGAGACGGTCAGTCCAGCGAAGGTGCGGTGAAGGTGCCGCGCACGTCGGGCGCGCCGAGCCGGGCGGCGTCCGCGGTCCGGTCGTCCGGCTTGCGCTGCGACTCCCGCTCCGCCTCCACCATCGCGAGGTAGTGCCACACCTCGCGGTCGACCGCCGCGCCGTCCCAGCCGAGCACCGGGGCCATCAGCGCCGCCGCGTCCGCGGCCGACTCGGCCCCGCGGTGCGTGGTCTCGAAGGAGATCCGGGTACGCCGGGTCAGCACGTCCTCCAGGTGCAGCGCGCCTTCGGCGCGGGCGGCGTACACCACCTCGGCGGCGAGGTACTCCGGCGCTCCGGCGAGCGACCGGCCCAGCGCCGGGTCCTCGGCGACCAGGGCGAGCACCTCGACGGCGAGCGTGCCGTACCGCTCCAGCAGGTGCTCCACCACACCGGCCGGCACCTCGTGGCGGCGAGCCAGGTCGGCCCGGTCCCGCCACATCGCGGCGTACCCGTCGGCGCCGAGCAGCGGCACCTGCGCGGTGCGCGACGGCGGCACCGTCCCGCCCAGCCGGCGGGCCGCCCGGTCCACCACGTCGGCGGCCATCACCCGGTACGTCGTGTACTTGCCGCCGGCCACCAGCAGCAGCCCCAGCATCGGCTCAACCACCGCGTGCTCGCGGGAGAGCACCGAGGTCTGCTCGTCCCTGGTGTGCGGCGAGCGGCCGGGCCTTGTCTCGGCGGCCAGCAGCGGGCGCAGGCCGGAGTAGACGCCCTCGATGTCGGCGGTGGACAGCGGCCGGTCCAGCACCTTGTTCACCTGGTCCAGCAGGTAGCCGATGTCGTGCGCGGAGGCGGCCGGGTGGGCCCGGTCCAGCGCCCAGTCGGTGTCCGTGGTGCCGATGATCCAGTGCCCGCCCCAGGGGATGACGAACAGCACCGACCTGGCGGTACGCAGGATCAGCCCGACCTCGCCGGTGATCGCCGAGCGAGGGACCACCAGGTGCACCCCTTTAGACGCGCGCACCCGCAGGCCGGGACGGGCATCGCCGAGCATCGCGGAGACGTCGTCGCTCCACACGCCGGCCGCCGCGATGACGGTCCGCGCCGAGACGTCGATCTCCTCGCCGGTCTCCTGGTCGCGTACCCGCGCCCCGGTGACCTCCCGGGCATAGCGGCGCAGGCCGACGGCGCGGGCGCTGGTCACCACCGCGGCCCCGTAGCTGGCCGCGGTACGGGCGAGGGTGACCACCAACCGGGCGTCGTCCACCTGCCCGTCGTAGTAGCGGATCGCCCCGGTCAGCGCGTCGTCCCGCAGCGACGGGAAGACCCGGCGGGCCTGGGTACGCGACAGGTGCCGGTGCAGTGGCATGCCCCGGCCGGGGTGGTCGCCGGCGACCGACAGCACCCCGGCGAACGCGTCGTAGAGGGCCACCCCGGCGCCGTAGTAGAACCGGTGCCACGCCCGCACGGCCAGCGCGCCGACGTTGCCCCGACCCTCCGGCGTGGCCAGCGGCACCAGGAACGGCACCGGCCGCACCAGGTGCGGAGCGAGCCGGGTGGCCAGCAGGCCGCGCTCTCGCAGCGCCTCGCGGACCAGCCCGAACTCCAGCTGCTCCAGGTAGCGCAGCCCACCGTGGATCAGCTTGCTCGAGCGCGACGACGTGCCGGCGGCGAGGTCCCGGGCCTCCACCAAGGCTACCGACAGCCCCCGGGAGGCGGCGTCCAGCGCGGCGCCGACTCCGGTCGCCCCACCCCCGATGACCAGGACATCGAAGCACTCGTCCCGCAGCCGGCGCAGGTCGGCGACGCGCCGGGCCGGGGAGAGTGCCCCGGCGCGGTACCGCGATACGGCAGGGTTTCGCACCTATCCACCGTATCGGGGCCTGCGGATGGGATGTGCGAGCCGTACGGTTCGGGCATGTCCCAGCCGCCCGCCCGCAGCTCTCCGGTCGCTGTCGTAGCCGCCGTGCTGGCCGGCGGGTGGGTCGTCGGCGTGACCGTCGCCGCACAGGCGCTGGCGTGGGTGCTGGAACAGGCCGAGGTGCTGCTCGGCCGGCCGGCCCCGGGCTGGGTCTGGCCGGCCGCGGCGTGGTTGGCCGCCCTCCTCGCTGGCGTACCGGCGCTGCTGGTGGCCCTGGTCCCGCGCTCGCCCGCGGTGCGCGCCGCTGGCCGGGCGTGGCTGCTCGCCGTGGCAGGGGCCGGGCTGCTCGGCTCGCTGCGCGCCGTGCCGGTGCTGCGGCAGGAGCTCTACCTGGCGCTGCTGGCGCTGGTGGCGGGCGGTGTCGGCCTGGCACTTGCAGCCGCAGCAGCCCGGCGGCGCCCGCTGGCGGCGGCGCCCCGGGCCGGCGGCGGGCTGCCGCTCGCCGCCGCCGCGGGCCTGGCCTGCCTGCTGCCCTGGCTGTGGCTGGGCGCGCTGGGCGGGGCGCACGAGACCGCCCTCGCCGCCCTCGCCGCGCTGGCCGTCGGCGGCTACGCGACGGCGATGCTGCCGTCCGGTTTCTGGGCGCCGTTATCCACCGGCGGGCGGATCCGGCTGGTCCTGGTTGGCGGCCTGACCGCCGGGGTGGCGCTGGTGCCGCTCGCGGCCGGGGTGGGCGGCAGCGGGGTGCAGCTGGCCGCGCTGCTGGCAGTGCCACCGCTGGGGTTCGCCGTGGCCGCGCTGGCGCCGTGGGGCCCGTGGCCGCGCTGGCTGCTGGCGGCGCTGGGCACGTTCGGCCCACTGGCCTTCGTCGACCCGGAGGAGACCTGGCTACTGCTCAACGTCGCCGGCCGGGACGCCGCGTTCTGGGTTGCCGCGGCGGCGCTGGCGCAGCTGGTGCTCGCTCTGGTGGCGGGTGCCGTGCTCGCCGCCGTCGCGGTGCGCGGGCGCCCACCAGAGCCTTGGCAAGGGTCGATCACACCGAGCCGGGCGGCCAGGTCGCGCTGGACGACCACACCGCGTTCGGCGGCGAGGCCACGGTGGGCGAGCTGGGCTGCGGCGGCCACCGCGGCCGCCGTCGCCGCCACCGGCCTGACCGGGTACGCCGTGGCGGGCCAGCCGGGCCTGCACGGCGACCGGCTCTTCGTGGTGCTGCGCGAGCGGGCCGACCTGAGCGGCGTGACCGGCATAGCGGACCGGGCCGAGCGGCTCGGCACGGCGTACCGCAGGCTGGTGGAGCACGCCGACCGGACCCAGGCCCCGCTGCGCCGCCAGCTGGACCGCGCCCACCTGTCCTATACGCCGTACTACCTGGTCAACGCGGTCGAGGTGCGGGGCGGCCCGGCGGTGGGGGCGTGGCTGGCCCGGCGCCCTGAGGTCGACCGGGTGCTGCTGAGCCCCCGGCTGCGCCCGCTGCCAGCGCCCGCGCAGGCGCGGCGCGGCGGCGACCCCGTACCCATTGGTCCACTGTGGAACGTGCAGCTGGTCGGCGCGGACCGGGTGTGGCGCGAGCTGGGCGTGACCGGGCGCGGGATCGTCGTGGGCACCTCCGACTCCGGAGTGGACGGGGCACACCCCGCCCTCGCCCCCGGCTTCCGCGGTGGGGACGACTCCTGGTACGACCCCTGGAACGGCAGCCGTACGCCGGCCGACCGCACCGGGCACGGCACGCACACGCTCGGCTCGGCTGTGGGCCGGGCCTCCGACGGCTCGGCCCCGACCGGCCGAGCCCCGACCGGCCGAGCCCCAGGCGGCCAGGCACCGCCTGGGGTGCACGCGATCGGCGTGGCGCCCGAGGCGCAGTGGGCCGGCTGTGTCAACCTCGACCGCAACCTGGGCAACCCAGCGCTCTACCTGGACTGCCTCCAGTTCATGCTGGCCCCGTTCCGCCCCGGCGGGGACCCGCTGCGCGACGGCCGCCCCGAACGCGCCCCGCACGTGCTGACCAACTCCTGGAGCTGCCCGCCGCTGGAGGGGTGCGACGCCACGGTGCTGCGGCCGGCGACCTCGGCGCTCACCGCCGCCGGCATCTTCTTCGTGGCGGCGGCCGGCAACTCCGGGCCGGCGTGCGGCTCGCTCGACGAGCCGCCGGCACCGGACCCGGCCGCCTTCACCGTCGCCGCGGTCGACCAGACCCGCGCTGTGGCCGAGTTCTCCAGCCGCGGGCCAGCACCGGGCGCGGGGCAGGCATCAGGCCGTGAGCCGGCACCAGGCCGTGAGCCGGCACCAGGCCGTGAGCCGGCACCGGGCGGCGCGGCAAAGCCGGACCTGGCCGCCCCGGGCGTCGCGGTGCTCTCCGCACTGCCCGGTGGCACGTACGGCAGGCTCGACGGCACCTCGATGGCAGCACCCCACGTGGCCGGCGTGGTCGCGCTGATGTGGTCGGCGAACCCGAGCCTCATCGGCGACGTGGCCCGCACCGCGCAGATCCTGCGGGAGACCGCAAAGCCGGCCCTGCCATCGTCCGGCAACGGGGACGACGGCTGCGGCAGCGCCGCCAACGCCGTCGGGGCGGGCGTGGTGGACGCCTTCGCCGCGGTGCAGGCCGCCCAGGCCGCGGCCAGGTGATCCAGATGGACCGGATGAGTCGGATGGGTCGGATGGACCGGCCCGCGGTCGTCGAGTGGACCGTTGACCAGCTCGACGACACGGTAGCGCTCTGCGCCCAGGCACTGGACCTGCCCGAGGACGCCGCCGAGGCGGGACCGATCCTGCGTACGCTCACCGCCGCCCGCGAGGACCGGCACATGGTACGAGTCGCCACCGCGGACGGTTCCGGAGTGGCGCTCGGCTCGACCGGTCCCGGCCCCGGCCCGGGCGACGCGGGAGCGGGATACATCGACCTGGTCGCGGTGCACCCGGCCGCCCGACGCCGGGGCCTGGGCCGGGCCCTGGTCACCGCGGTGGAGCAGCGGCTAGCCGAACGCGGCGTGACCGGGGTGCACCTCGCCGGGCACCCGCCCGGGTTCGCCTGGCCCGGGGTTGACGTGCGCTACACCCCGGCCATGTGCGCGGCCGAGGCGCTGGGCTACGCGCACACCCGTACCGCCTGGAACATGACCGCGGATCTCGCGGCGGTCCCGGACCCGGCCCCCGGCGAGGCCCGGCTCGCCGCGGCCGGAGTGGCGGTACGCCGGGCCGGCGCCGCCGACGTGCCGGCCCTGGCCGCGTTCGCCGACGCGGAGTTCGGCGGCGCCTGGGCGGCTGAGCTGGCCGACGCCGTCCGGTACGGCGGCGTGCACCTAGCCGAGCGCAACGGGCAGGTAACAGGCTTCGCCGCCTACGGCGGCTGCCGCCCCTCCTGGTTCGGCCCGATGGGCACCGCGCCGGCCGGGCAGGGGCTGGGGATCGGCACTGTGCTGCTGCGCCGCTGCCTGCTCGACCAGCGGTCAGCCGGCCTGGCCACCGCCCAGGTCTGCTGGGTCGGGCCGGTCCGCTTCTACGCCGGCGCGGTCGGCGCCCGCGTCGAGCGGGTCTTCTTCCTCTTCCACAAGGCGCTCAGCTTCCACAAGGGACCCGGCCCCGGCGCGGCTCAGCCGACCACCGAGTCCACATAGCACCAGCGCCAGGCCTCCCCGGGCTGGAACGAGCGGATCACCGGGTGTCCGGTGTCCTCGAAGTGGGCCGTGGCGTGCCGCCGGGGCGACGAGTCGCAGCAGCCCACGTGCCCGCAGGCCAGGCACAGGCGCAGGTGGACCCAGTAGTCGTACCCCTCGGCCAGGCAGTCCTGGCAGCCCTGCGTGACCTGCCCGGCGGGCTCCGCCGCGGCCCGGGCCTCGGTCAGGTGGGTGCAGCTCATTCCTCACCGCTCCGGATCAGTAGTGCCTCTTCCAGGTCCATGTCCCGCTGCGCCCGGCGCAGCACCTCCTCGGCGATCTGCCCGGAGTCGCGGGCCTCGCGGAACACGTCCCGCTCCGCGTCCAGCATCTCCCGCCGCAGCCGCACGTACGCCTGCGACGGGGTCTCCCGCCCGTCCGCGCCCAGCCGCTCCCAGGCGAGGTTGACCCGCTGCTCGGCGAGGCGCTCCAGCCGCTCCACCACGCCCGGCGGGGCGCCGTCGGCGAGGCGGCTCAGCCGCTCCCGCGCGGCCCGGCTCGCCGCGTGCTGGGTCGCCGCCTCGGCCAGCCGGTCCTCGCTCGGGTCGTCCGGCGGTATCCGCAGCAGCCGGGCCACGGCCGGCAGCGTGACGCCCTGGAGCACCAGCGTCCCGATGATCACCGCAAAGGCGAGCCAGACGAACAGGTCCCGCGGGTAGGCCGCGCCGTCGGCGAGGGTGGCCGGCAGCGCCAGCGCGGTCGCCAGGGTCACCACGCCGCGCATCCCGGCCCAGGCGATGACCGTGGGGTAGGTCGCTGGCGGTGCCGGGTCGCGCTGGCGCACCCGCGGGATGAGCCGGGTCAGGTAGGTGGCCGGGTAGAGCCAGGCGAACCGGACCGCGATGACCGTCAGCAGCACCGCGGCGGTGATCCCGGCCGCGGTGACGGGCGGGGTGTCCAGCTGCGCCAGGATCTCCCGCAGCTGCAACCCGACGAGCAGGAAGACCAAGCCCTCCAGCAGGAACTTCGCCATCCGCCAGAACGCGTCCATCTGCAGCCGCGAGCTGGCCGACATCAGCGTCGGCCAGCGGTGCCCGAGGTAGAGCCCGGTGACCACGACCGCGACCACCGGCGAGGCGTGCACCAGCTCCGCCACCAGCACCACCAGGAACGGGGTGAGCAGCGAGACGGCGTTGTCCAGCAAGGGGTCGATGGTGCGCCGGTGCACGAAGCCGAGCACCACCGCGCCGAGGCCGCCGACCACCAGGCCGCCGCCACCGGCGATGGCGACCTCCTTCGCCACGTCCAGCGCGCCCACCGCGCTGCCCACCGCAGCGGCGACCGCGACCCGGAAGAGCACCAGCGCGGTGGCGTCGTTGATCAGGCTCTCCCCCTCCAGGATCGTGACCACCCGCCGGGGCAGCCCGATCCGGCGGGCCACCGCGGTGGCCGCCACCGCGTCCGGCGGCGCCACCACCGCGCCGAGCGCGAAGCAGATGGCCAGCGGCACGTCGGGCAGCAGCGCGTGCAGGACGAAGCCGGCCACGGCCGTGGTGCACAGCACCAGCCCCACGGCGAGCAGCAGGATCGGGCGCAGGTTGAACCGGAACGCCGGCACCGAGGTCTCCAGCGCCGCGACGTAGAGCAGCGGCGGCAGGATGCCGATGAGGACCAGCTCCGGCTCGAGGTGTATCTCGGGAGCGCCGGGCACGTAGGACAGCGCCAGCCCGGCGACGACCAGCATGATCGGTGCCGACAGCCGGGTCCGCCGGGCCAGGGCGGCGACCGCCACGACCACCGCCACCAGGCCCACGACCTCGACTACTGCCTCCACCCGATCGAGGGTACGGGGCTCACCAGCGGTCCTGCTGGGCGCGGATCTCGTAGAGCAGGATGGAGGCGGAGACGGACACGTTGAGCGAGTCGGCCCGGCCGAGCATGGGCACGGCCACCCGGTCGAAGCCGTGCTCGTACCACTGCGGGGAGATGCCGTAGCGCTCGCTGCCCACCACGAGCGCGGTGCGCCGGCCGTACGGCGTGCGCCGGTAGTGCCGGGCGCCGTCGGTGTCGGCCAGGAACACCGCAAAGCCCCGCTCGCCCAGCCACTCGACCGCCTCGGCCGGCCCGGGCAGCTCGATGGTCGGCACCCGTACGCTCATGCCCTGGCTGCCGCGGAACACCTTGGGGTGGGTGAGCCGGACCCGGCGGTTGGTCAGCACCAGGCAGTCGCCCCGGCACGCGTCGAGGGTGCGCAGCAGCGTGCCCAGGTTGCCCGGGATCTCCACCGCGTCGGCGACCAGGACCAGCGCCGGGTCGCCGAGCGACACGTCCGCCGGGTCCCACCGGGGCAGCCGGGCCACCGACACCAGCCCGTCCGGCCGCTCCCTCTCGGCGATGCGGGCCAGCGTCTTCTCAGATATCCGGTAGCTGCGGTACGCCCGCTCGGCCACCTGCTCCACCCGCAGCCGCGCCTCGTCGGAGTAGCCGGCCTCCGGGCACCACAGGAACGTCTCGATCCCGACCCCGGCCTCCAGGAGCACGTTGTGCGCCCACAGCCCCTCGGCCACGAACAGCCGGTCCGGGTTGGTGGTGGCGTTGCGTTGCAGGTCGAGCACCCGCTTGATCTCCGGATGCCCGACGCCGATCTGCTGCGCCTGCACGCCCTCCCCTTAGGACAGTCCGCCGGCCTCTGATAGGACAGTCCGCCGGCTACCCGTGCCGCGGCCCGTCCAGCGACTCGATCGTGGCCAGCGACGGGCCGCGCTCGGCCGCGGCGCGGCGCGCGGCCGCCTCGGTGTCGCGCAGCACCCGCAGCGCGTTGTGCCAGGACAGCTGCTGAAGCTCGGCGTCGGACCAGCCGCGCCGGGCCAGCTCGGCCAGGAGCGCGGGGTAGCCGGCCACGTCGGCCAGGCCGTCCGGGGTGACCACGGTCCCGTCGAAGTCGCCGCCCAGCCCCACCGCGCCCACGCCGGCCACCTCGCGTACGTGCTCGACGTGGTCGGCGGCGTCGCCCACCCCGCACGGCGGCGGCGGGTGGGCCGCCACCCACGCGTCGCGCGCCGCATACCAGGCTGAGCCCCCCGGCGGGTACGCCGTGTCCAGGCGCTCCTCCTCGGCGACCAGCTCGTCGGTCCACGCCCGGCACGGCTCGTTGAGGAAGCCGGGCACGAAGGTCACCATGACGATGCCGCCGGTGTCGGCGACCCGGCGCAGCACCTCGTCCGGCACGTTGCGCACGTGGTCGCAGAGCGCCCGGGCCGAGGAGTGCGAGAAGAACGCGGGCGCGGTCGACGTGTCGAGCGCGGCGTGCATGGTCGACACGGCCACGTGCGACAGGTCGACCAGCATGCCGAGCCGGTTGCACTCGCGTACCACCTCGTGCCCGAAGGGCGACAGCCCGCCCACGCCGGGTGAGTCGGTGGCGCTGTCAGCCCACGGTGTGTTGCGTGCGTGGGTCAGTGTCAGGTAGCGCACGCCCAGCGCGTACGCCATCCGCAGCACGCCCAGCGAGGCGGCGATCGAGTGCCCGCCCTCCATGCCGAGCAGCGCCGCGACCCGCCCGGCGGCCCGCGCCCGCTCGACCTCGCCGGCGGTGGTCGAAAGCGCCAGGTCGCCGGGGTAGCGGGCGATGAGCGCGTGCACCGCGTCCACCTGCTCCAGCGTTGCCGCGACGGCCGCGTCACCAGCCAGCTGGCAGGGCACGTAGACCGACCAGAACTGGGCGCCGACCCCGCCCCCGCGCAGCCGGGGCAGGTCCGTGTGCAGCCCGGTGGCCCGCTGGTCCCGCCCGACGTCCAGCGCCCCCAGGTCGTAGCGGACCCGCCGGCGCAGCTCCCAGACGAGGTCGTTGTGGCCGTCGAACACCGGCGCCTCAGCCAGCAGGCCGCGCACCCGCTCGGCCATCTCACTCGCGGCGCCCGTCGCGGCGGTGGCGCCGGTCGCAGCCGCCGCGGCTGTTGCGGCCGTCGCGGGCATTGCAGCCGTCGCGGCTGTCTCGGCAGCGCCGGCGGTGGTCATGGCGTGGCGGCGGGGACCAGGGGCGAGCGCATGCGCATCAGCCAGAAGCTGGACGGCAGGCGGGTGACCCCGGTGAGCACCTCGCCGTTCACCTCCCCGAACGACTCCTCAGCGAGGCGTACGAAGCCGGCCGGCTCGCGTACGAACTCGCCCCGGTCGTTCTCCGACATCCACCGGGAGACCCGGCCCTGGCTCGGCTCGATGCAGGTGTCCACGCTGATGACCTGCCCGCCGCGGGCGAGCGCCCGGGCGGTGAGGGCGAGCAGCGCGCGGCCGTCGGCGTCGGAGACGTGGTGCAGCAGCCCGAGCAGCAGTACGGCGTCTGCCGGCGGGAGCTGGCTGAGGTGCTCAGGCCCGAAGACCTCGCACCGGAACTCGGCGCGGTCACCCCAGCGCCGGCGCGCGTACCCGATGTAGCGGGGGTCGGTGTCGAAGCCGAAGTAGCGGACCGGTGGCAGCCGCTCGAAGTAGTACGCCGGGCCGCAGCCGATGTCGATGACGCAGTCACCCGGGCGCAGCCCCAGCTCGTCCAGGCAGCGGTAGCGCAGCCGGTCGGCGCCGAGGCCGCGTTGCAGCGCGACGTAGAGCGGGACGTGCCCGAGCAGCCGCTTCATCCGTGCCAGCACCGCATCGCCTCCCGTCCACGGCGAGAACATGCTAACGGGGGGCGGGCCGACCGTTGCCGGCCGGCCCGCCCCCCGCCACTTGCGAAGG
>Ga0075420_100002970_pt1 | contig 14741 bp, 11 predicted proteins | sample SoiMetdeltSBSDD4_FD_75296 | JGI IMG/M metagenome (GOLD analysis project Ga0075420, IMG submission 75296) | Bulk soil microbial communities from a Populus tree surrounding site in Tennessee, USA - Soil MetaG P. deltoides SBSDD4 | ecosystem: Environmental > Terrestrial > Soil > Tree plantation... | reverse complement strand
TTTTCGTGGGGAGTTCTTGTCCAACTCCCCACACCCCTAGACACCAATGGTTCCCTTGGATTCCTTTTCGGTTCTAAATCGGGCCCAGTCTGCTAAGAAGCAGCCTAAACGCCTCATGATAACCTCATGGGACTTTTAACCAAATAAAAATTTTTCCCCGCTCGTCCTGAGTTTTTTTGTCTCCAAAAAAGTATCGAAGGATGCGGGAAAATATAATTACCCTTCGATACATCCGCCTACGTTAAAACTACGGCGGACACTCAGGGCGAGCGGGTTGGGATAATCCGAAAATGGCTGCACAAGTCACGCGTGTGGGTGAAGTACGGAGTGAGCCGCCCTGCGATACGGAGTAGAATCACCACTGACTGCAATTGGTAAAAGGATAAGGTCAGTAACGGATAAGAAGTTAGTACCTATTGAGATATCACTGTCTGAGCGCTTTAGGCTGCTTCTTAGCAGACTGGGGCGTGAGTTATATCTCACAGGAATCCAAGGGAACCATTGGTGTCTCATTACCCAGCTTCCGATTCTCTTCAGCCGGGTACCCAATTGTAACGAAGTGAAGATTGGGTTTAAGGGTGTGGGGGGCCGGACAAGGGCCCCACCACGAAAAGCTCTCCAACGCAGTTGGGTATTAATTAATTCTTCTTACCCGAAAACACCCTAATGAAACTTTCGAAAAATGTGATAGAATAAAATCACGCTCCTTATTTATCATAAAATATGAAGGACCCGAATGATTCCACGCGTAAAAGGAACACAAGATTTTATTGATTGCACCCTCTTTAACTTTATTATCGATACGATCAAAAAACATCTTACTCTCTATCATTTTACAGAAATTCAAACACCAATTCTGGAATCAGTCGATCTTTTTCGTCGGTCCCTGGGAACACACACTGATGTCGTTTCGAAAGAAATGTTTCTGATAGAACCGCGCCAAGAAAGCAGTGAAGATCGCATTTGTTTACGTCCAGAAGGAACCGCTCCCATTGTACGCGCATTTAACGAACATCACATTCAAATAACTCCATGGAAAGTTTTTTCATGGGGGCCAATGTTCCGGTACGAACGTCCTCAAAAAGGAAGATTCCGTCAATTTAATCAGATTACCATGGAAATCATTGGTTCAGGATCAATTGCTGAAGATGTACAATGCATCACGATGCTTGATCGTTTTTTTCATGAAACTTTAAAAATCTCCAATTATGCTCTTGTTCTTAATTTTTTAGGGTGCACACAAGATCGTGAAAAGTATCTTGTTCTGTTGAAAAAATTTATGAACAAAAGCGAAATTGCAGAACACATCTGTAATCAATGCAAAGAGCGCAAAGAACACAACATTATGCGTATTTTTGATTGCAAAACTCCACAATGCCAGGAACTTTATACACAAGCTCCGCACATTGCAGATCATTTGTGCGAATCGTGTGCACTCGAATGGCAAGAACTACAAAAACAATTGCAACTTTTATCCGTATCTCATGTATATCGTCCTACACTCGTCCGCGGCCTGGATTATTACAACAAAACAGTATTTGAATTTGTCAGCAAAGATCTTGGTGCACAAGACACATTTTGCGGTGGCGGACGGTATAATCAATTAGTAAAAGATCTTGGTGGCAACCAAGATAAACCTGCAATTGGTGCTGCAATTGGTGTTGAACGTCTCATGCTTTTACTCGAGCCACTGCGCGATCAATTAGCCATTCCTCATGCACCAGCTTTACACATGATTATTCCCATGACTCCTGCGCAGCACACATTAGCATTATTGCTTGCAGATGAATTGCGTGCACACAACCTATGTACTGATATTATACTTGAAGGCTCTATGAAAAGTATGATGCGCAAAGCAGGCAATTCTGGCGCGGCGTATGCACTCATCTTGGGTGAGACAGAACAACAAAATCGCGCTGTCATGGTCAAAAATATGACCACCGGAACCGAAGAATCCGTTGCTCAAGTTAATTTGGTCAAAACCTTAAAAAGATGATCTTTTAGTGCATGCATAGGTCTTAAGCCATATAATGATGTCCCAATACCGATTAATCTTACACAGGTAATCGTAGTTACCTAATTCAAGCAACTTCTCTGATCGTACAGTGCTATGGAATCTTTTCATACTCTCCGCCGCCTCTTTGCTTCGCAAAGAAGGCAACAGTGCACATAATTGCATGTGAAAATTTGTCAAATTTTTATATTGTTCACTTGCAGAAATATCGTTGAACTGAGGTAAATATAATTCTTCAAACAATTCAATTGCCCTATATTCAAAAGCAAACTCTTGTACTATGGGTTCAATAAGATACATGCAAGCAATTCGTTTATCCTCAACGCTCCTTTTTATAAACAATTCCATATTAACCTTAATTGTTCCTGGAATAATATCATCCGCTTTTATAGCAATGTATCTTTTATCATCCTCTTGTTGTATAGAACAATTCGCTATACATGGTTCTCCAGTAAGTAAAAATTGAGAAGAGTTCTGATTATTCTGAATATTAATTCTTTGTATATTAATGTCATTTTTACGTGCTTCTGCTGCTATCATACGCATAAAAACATAGGGTAAATTTTTGTCTTGTACAAAATTTGAAAGCCCTCTTGTCTTGTTTGCTTTATTAATGTTCTTTAATTTTTCTATGATATTCATGCACCCTTGCCACAACGGCTTATTTGGGGAATAAACTTTTTGAATATTTTCAAGCAATTCTTGTTCTTTGTTTCGTAATGTTTGCTCTAAGTTAAATAACTTGTTGTGATATTTTTCTATTTGCTCGCGAGAATCTGAAAGGCCTGCCCTCATATTAATATACATGTTAAGTTTTTCATTATGCTTGGTTTCTATGTCTTGATACGGATCTTTTATAGGTTCATCCATAGCAAATAAAGATAGAGATATACTTATACTTGTTATGATAAGAGTACATAGCATTTTACTTATCACGATATTCTCCCTAATTACTTTATTTTAAACGCCCTACAATAGTATAAAAAAACAAATATAAAAAAAGGAATTGTAATGAAAAAGATACTAACTATTGGAAGCAGTATGCAGGACATTTTTATCGAGTACGAAGGAGTGGAAACATTGCATCTCCACACCGATGAAGAAGATTTGTCATATGTTTGCATGCGCTCAGGCAGAAAAATAGAAGTAAAAAATCTTGTGTATTATTGCGGCGGCGGTGCGGCAAACAGTGCTGTATCATTTGCCCGTTCAGGTTTTGATGTAAGTATTTTTTGTAAAATTGGCTCTGATCAAGCAGGGGATTTTATTCTCAAGGTGCTCGAAAAAGAAAACGTCTCCACCAACAATGTTATTACAGCACAAGACGCACCAACAGGAAACGCTTTTATCGTCCCCGGCCCACACGGTAACAGCGCTGTTTTGGTATATAGGGGTGCAAACATTACCATAATGGAATCGGAATTACCTGAATCAGCGATTTCTCAAACAGATCAACTTTATATCACCTCGCTCAGCGGTCCTGCTGCACCATTGTTGATTCCTCTTACAAAACTAGCAAAAAAACACAATAAGCCTGTTGCCGCAAATCCTGGCACCAGTCAATTAAAAGCAGGCGCTGAATATTTAAAAGAAGCCTTATCTGGTATCGATATTCTCATTCTCAATAGCTATGAAGCAGAATTATTGATGACATCACTTATAGTCACAATACCAGTCCCTGAAATTAAAGAATACGATGACTCTTTACCAGAATTACTCAAAAAACCACTTGGATCAGCAACCACCTGTTTTACCTTACAACAATTTTTTAAAACCGTGCATGCATGTGGACCAAAAATCGTTGTTGTAACCAATGGAGCCGAAGGAGTATATGCCTCTGATCAAAAAACCATTTATTTTCATCCAAGCATTAAAATTGATATTGTAAGTAGCATTGGAGCAGGAGATGCATTCGGCTCATGTTTTATAGCACAATTGAACAATAATATATCAATTGAAGATGCGTTACGCGCAGGCGTTCTCAATAGCGCTTCAGTTATTCAACATCTTGGAACCCAAACGGGACTATTATCTGGAGATGAAATTACTAAAAAACGAGAAGAATTGGATAAAAAGTTGCTCAAAAAATATGAATTAAATAGAGTTTATCCGAAAAATTAATTGTTTCTTGTTTCGAGCTTTCTATGTTGTATGTCAAAAATCCGCTCGCCCTGAGTATTTTTGCCTTGCAAAAATGTATCGAAGGGTGAATAAGAGAATTTTTTCATTGAATCATCCTTCGATACATTTTCCTTCGTTGCACTCCGGAAAACACTCAGGACGAGCGGGTTTCGGTTAATAAATTCAAGATTTTGAATTTTAGGATAAGCTCTTAATATAAAAATAAGTTTCATAAAGGAATTGCCATGAAAGCGTACCAAACAGACATTGAAACCGTTATTCAAACTCTCGCTGTCGATGCCGAGCAAGGTTTATCACACAAAGAAGTGAAAAAAAGACAACAGCAACATGGCTTTAATATCCTCAAACCAGTAAAGCAACGAACCATTGTTTCTATCTTCATTAGTCAATTTCAAAATCCACTTGTCTACATACTTTTTTTTGCTGCATTAATTATTTTTATTTTCGGTGAAGATAAACTTGATGCCTTTATTATCAGTGGAGTTCTTTTTTTTAATGCAATTCTTGGGACCATACAGGAAGCACGTACAAAAAATATCATCGAAAGTCTTAAGCATTATATTAAAACAGAGTCAGTTGTCCTGCGCGATGGTGAAAAAACGGTGATTGATGATAAAAATCTTGTTGTAGGTGACATCATATTTTTGCAAGAGGGACAGCGTGTACCAGCGGATGCTCGCGTGATAACATCCAACAATATGCGTATTGATGAGGCAGTATTGACTGGTGAAGCCCATGCAACAGAAAAAAACAGCGAAACCATACGGCACGATGCACCTCTTGGCGATCGTAACAATATGCTTTTTAAAGGCACTTATGTCTTGACAGGTTCCGGCAAAGCGATTGTTACAGCGATAGGCACCGATACCGAAATTGGAAAAATACAACTTATCACGGAAGAAATTGATACCGATATTCCACTGCGTAAAGAACTTGAACATCTTTCGCACTGGATCCTAATTTTTATCTTATTCACCTGTCTCTTTCTCTTTGGCATTGGTATTTTCATTGGCAAACCAATTAAAGAATTGCTTGTCATGCTTACTGCGCTCTTCATCTGCGTGGTTCCAGAAGGATTACCTGTTGTACTTACACTTGTACTTGTTGCAGGCGCCCTGCAAATGGCACGACATTTTGTACTTGTTCGCAACATGCAGGCAGTTGAAGCATTGGGGCGTACCAATGTCATTGTCATCGATAAAACAGGAACACTGACACGTAACGAAATGATTGTGTCTCAAGTATGGACTGAAGATACGGTATGGCACATCACTGGAGAAGGATATCATTGCGAAGGAACTATCTGCAAAAACGGTATCATCATAAAAGAATTTGCAACCGAAAGTCCCCTTGTGCACATGGGAATTGCAGCTGCATTACTCAACAGTGCTGAAATTATTCATCTGCCAAAACTTAATATTTTTGACATCAAAGGAGATCCAACAGAAGCTGCTCTTTTTATTTTCTCTCAAAAATTAGGATCCGTTGTTTCTGAACAACTATCACAGTACACAAAGTTGTACGAAATTCCATTCAGCTCTGCCGCTCGTTATCATGCTGGTTTTTATAAAAAAAATAATGAATGTGTTGTTTTCATCATCGGATCACCTGAAGCAATTCTCAAGCGAGCGCTGCATGAACCACAACAAACAGATCTTGCGTTAAAACACCTGCTTGACGATGGATTGCGTGTTGTTGCAATTGGCATGAAACATATGTCACTTGATATGTGCAATAACACAAAAAATAGTGAAGCCTACCAAGCTTTGTTCGATACCGATGTTCAATTGCTTGGCTTTGCAGGAATTGAAGATTCAGTCAGAACAGAAGTTGCTAGTGTTATTCAAAATGCACGCGATGCTGGTTTATCAATTATTATGGCAACAGGAGATCATCAAGTCACTGCTCTGCACATAGCAAAGCGTGTTGGTATCTTTCGCACTGGTGATGATTATGTTGATGGTTCGGAAATAGACGATCTCTCTGATGAAAAATTATTGAATCGTATTAACCATATTACTGTCTTTTCACGCGTTTCAGCACAACACAAGATGCGTATTGTACAACTGTTGCAACGCTCAGGAAAGATTGTTGCAATGACGGGCGATGGCATTAATGACGCACCATCCTTGGTAACAGCAGATTTAGGAATAGCAATGGGAAGCGTAGGAACAGAAGTTGCAAAACAAGCAGCGGATCTTGTATTACTCAACGATTCTTTCGTCAACATCATCAATGCTATAGAACAAGGTCGACATATATTTTACACTCTTAAACGCATCATACTTTATTTTTTCTCTACCAATATGGGAGAAATTTTAATCGTGCTTTTTGCATTACTTGCAGGCCTGTTTACGAGCACAGATATCCCTTTACCCATTACGGCAGTACAAATTTTGTGGCTTAATTTGGTAACCGATGGTTTTTTAGATGTCGGACTTTCCATGGAACCAAAAGAACCTGATCTCTTGAAAAAATTCTGGCTCAAGAAAAAACATCGTTTAATTGATAAAACATTACTGTTAAAAATGTTATTCATGGCAATTCCAATGGGCATTGGCTCATTAACTGTATTTCTTTTTTATTATCAAGCAGACCTTGCTCACGCTCGCACTATGACGCTCATTACTATGGCAATGTATCAATGGTTTAACGCCTGGAACTGTCGTTCAGAAACACGCTCACTTTTTGAACTTGGATTATTTTCTAACCCTTGGCTTATTGCAGCGATGTTGCTGGTGCTTTCTCTGCAATCTGCGATTGTATATATACCATTTATGCAACATATTTTTAAAACAGTACCACTTTCATTACATGATTGGGTGGTAGTTGTGATACTCGCCGCTCCTATTGTTGTGATCGAGGAGATTCGTAAAGTGGTTGCACGTAAATGGTATGCGTAATTGACTGTTGCAATCAAAATTTCTCCTACCGCTCGCCCTGAGTGCCACGATAGTGGCGTATCGAAGGGTCAGTTCCAATAAGTGTTAACGCAAATCACCCACAATTGACTGTTGCAATCAAAAAGAGTAGAGTAACGATCAAATAGATGTAATCGTATAGACATACTTTCAAAAGGATCATTGATGAAAAATCGTATGATGATAACAACTGCGTTTTGTATGGTAGCAATAAGCACATTATCATATGCTGCAGATAAAGCGGTAGTCGTTACAAAAAAAGAAACTCCAGCAACTTCAGTCAAAAAAGAAGCTCCTAAAAAAACAGAACATTTTTCCGCGGCAGGATTAGTAGGTGATGGTAAAGTTACCGTCGATGCCGCAATTGGTTTTGTTGAATCATTTACCATCATGGGAGAATGTGTAGAAGGTCAAAAAGCACGTAAAGATATTGAAGCTAAACGTGATCTAGCAACACAAGAAATACAAGATGAATCGAAAAGATTTGAAAAAGCAAAGACTGATTATGTAGCAAAATCAACAACCATGTCAGATTCAGCACGTGAAAAAGAAGAAAAAAAATTGATGAAAATGGAACGTGATATTAAAAGTCTTGTAGCAGAAAAAGAAGAGGAACTAAAGCTTGATATGCAAATTGCAACCGAAACATTAGCGCAAGGATTGGAAGCTGGTGTTGCTAAACTTGCTAAGAATGAAAATCTTGATGTTGTATTTGATAAAATGACGGGACGTGCAATCTATGTCTCAGAAAAATTTGTTTATACCTCTGAAGCTCTCACAGAAATAAACAAAAATTACGAAGTTAAACTTGCACAAAACAAACAAGCTGAAAATGCTACCAAAGTTGCTGATAACAAAGCTACTGCACCAAAACCAGCTAAGGTTGGTGCGTAATATTTGGTGATAACAGATTAAAAAAACGGTTGGCGTTCCAACCGTTTTTTTGTACAGAGGAAATCTTTATGAAACACATAACATCGTTATTCATTATACTGCTTACAACTACCATAATCGCATCTGAAAACCCAAATAACTATACCATTAAATTATTTACCGAACACAATGATCTCATCACTCAAATTCCATTTGTTGCGCATATGCGAGTAGAATATTTTAAAGGTTACCCTTATCTTTATGATGGAAATGTAAACGAGGAAATACATTGTCTCTCGCAACACTATGCATCTCATCCAAACAGCGCACTTGCCATTGTATATCACGATAAAGCTCCTGTAGGATTTTTATGTGGAACGGATCTTATCAATTACAGTGCACTTTTCGAAAATTCTATCACCGATCTCTTTCAACAAGCCGAACTCAACCCAAAAAACTATTATTATGTAACCGATATCATCATTACGCCAGAACACAGGGGCAAACATTTACCACAAAAACTTTTTGAAATACTGGAAGCATACGCGCACACAAAAGGATACAAATCCAGTTGTTTTATAACAAGATTTCATGCTGAAGAGCATCCTCTTAAACCTTACAAGTACAGATCTCTTGTTTCTTTATGGAACAGATTAGGCTATACCCAATCATCATTATTGGGATATATGAATTGGCAAACCCATCAAATAGATGGTGGTGTAAAACAAGAACAACACCCACTTATCTTTTGGTTAAAAGATCTTAAGTAATCAAGAAAATTGTGTTCGTATCCTTCGACAAGCTCAGGACGAACGGGATTTGAACATAGAAATATTTTTACCCGTTCGTGGTGAGCTTGCTAAACCCCATATTTCATGTTATTTCATATGGGGACCCCGGCGAAGAGTAACGGAGCTGGGGATAAAACCATACGAACGCAAATAAAATACTCATGAATATAAAAGCAATCATCGGCCTGGGCAATCCTGGCACAAAATTTCACAATAACAGACATAACATTGGTTTTCTCATTGTTGATGCATTAGCAGAAAAACACAACGCATCGTGGCACAAAAAAGAAGATCGCGAAACCGCTGACGTTCAAATCGATGATAAAAAAATCATACTCATCAAACCACAAACATTTATGAATAGTTCCGGTAAAATCATTCCGTCTTTGCTCAAACAAGGAATAAAAGCAGAAAATATTCTTGTTGTACATGATGAGCTAGAAAAACCCTTTGGAAAGGTTGAAATTAAGACAGGTGGTAGCCATCGCGGACACAATGGATTACGTTCCATCATGGAATTTTGTGGCGCTGATTTTCATCGATTACGGTTTGGTATTGGAAGACCGGAAAATAAAGAAGATGTGCCTGACTATGTCTTGAGTAATTTTGCTAAAAATGAAAATATTGGACCTGTCATTGATCAAGCAGTTGAGTTGATTGAAAAAACACTACGAGAATAACATCTATCTTCTTGCCTGTTTATGATTTACATGTTTCTCTTTTGGAAATTTTGTATTCTTAGTTAGCTTTTGTTGTCGAGGTGCATGATATTTTTGTTTTCTTCTTCCATCCGCTTCACCAAGATGATTTCCGGCTGCTGCGTGCACAATCATCGCTGCTAAAATTTGCTGTTGCGGTGGAACGTTGTTCATTTGAACATGGTCTCCTGCCGCAAAACAATTTGCACATACCACAGCAAACATTATTGCTTGCTTCATATAAAAACTTTTCTTCATCTTTTTCTTACTCCATACCGTTTTTTATCTTAGTTTCCTTGTATCCATTCTTTAATTGCGACACAAAGCTGTGAATTAAATTTTTCTCCGCCACCTTGAATACTGTTTTTTGATCCACCACCACGTAAACCCTGTGTCTGTAACCACGAAGCAAATTTCTTCATATCAACTACATGGGTGAATTCAGAAGAAACCGCACTGTAAAACTGTACTGGATCGGTAGCTAAGCCATGGCTGTACACAAAGTAAAATCCTGGCTGTTTTTTTTCAAGCAGACCAACAAGCGTACGCATATCTTCGACTGACAGGCCAACATCGTACACGCACAAGAATGGAATATTATTAATGTGTTCAACAGATTGCAGCATGTTTGGAATTTGTGCAGTAACAAGCTGTTGTCGTAATTGTCTCACTTCATTCTGCGCTGACTTGAGTTGTTCTTTTTGTTTGTTCACAACGTCAAGTACTTCTTCTCGCTTAACCTTGTATTCTTGACTCAATGTTTTCATTGCATTGAATGTTTCTTGGAACAAATCAATTGCCCCAGGACCGGTCACTGCAAAAATACGGCGATGCCCTGCAGAAAGCGCAGTACTTTCAGTAATTTTGAATGCACCAATGTCACCAGTTGCACGCACATGCGTACCACCACACAATTCAACAGAAAAGTCATCAACTTGTACCATACGTACGTTTTCTGGTTTGTATTTTTCACCAAAGAATGCTAAAGCTCCCTTTTTTTGAGCATCTTTTAAGCTGCAATATTCAATAACAACCGGAATATTTTCACGAATTTTTTCATTCACTAAATCTTCAACTCGTTTAATATCTTCAGCGGAAAGCTGTTGATGATAGGTAAAATCAAAACGTAAATAATCAGGATGCACTAATGAACCTGATTGCTGAATTTGTTTACCAAACAATGTGATCAATGCTGATTGCAATAAGTGAGTTGCTGTATGATTTTTCATTGCATTAGTACGCCATGTTTTATCAACACGCGAAATCACGTGGTCTCCAATGGCAATGGCCGTTGGCGCCACGATTTGTGCAGCAATTGCATTACCAATAAAACGAACCTCTGTGATTGGCGTTTCTTTACTATTGACAGTAATCCAGCCCTGATCAGGAACCTGTCCACCACCGACAATAAAGAATGGTGATTGCTGCGCAATAACGTACACGGTTTGTCCTGGAGAAACACTGGTAACCAACTGTGCATCAACAACAAGAGCTGCAACTTGAGATTTCGTTTCTAATTCTTTGTACCCAGTGAATTCACTTGTTACATCTACTTCAAGCTGCGTAAGCGCATCAACAACTTTTTTACCGGACTGACTTTGCTGTTTTTCCATTTCTGCATCAAAACCTGCCATGTCAACGGAATAACCTTTTTCACGAACAGCAGCCCCAATCAATTCGATTGGAAATCCATAGGTATCATATAACTTAAACGCCTGTTGACCGGTGATAACTTTGTTTTCTTGTGATTCTGCAAAGTAACTATCTAAAATTGCTTTACCGCGAACAAGGTTGACTGAGAATTTTTCTATTTCACTTTTTAAAATAGTGTAAATAAGATCTTTGTTGGTTTTTAATTCGGGATAAATATCACCAAAGTCTTGTACAACAACACGTGATAGTTCTGGAAAAATATTTTTATCAGTTAATTTTTGAACAAACAAAGCAGCACGGCGAATAATTTTGCGCAACACGTAACCACGCCCTTCATTGGTCGGTGCACATCCATCGGCAATAATCATGGTCGAAGACCGGATGTGATCAGCAATGACATGGAAAGCTGCCTTGAGTTCGCCCTGCTGATTTTTGTACACAACACCAGTCAGTTCTTCTATTTTTGCTAAAATTGGTGCAAAAAGATCCGTGTTGTACACAGATTCTTTATCTTGGACAACGCTACAAACACGTTCAAGTCCCATACCAGTGTCAACACCAGTCTGCTTGAGAGGCTTGAATGATCCATCAAGTTGACGATCAAATTGCATAAAAACAAGGTTCCAAACTTCTAAGAAACGATCGCAATCACAACCAGGTCCACAATCAACGACATTCGCATGGCCATAGCTTGCACCACGATCTATATAAATTTCTGTACAAGGACCGCACGGACCAACATCACCCATCTGCCAAAAGTTATCTTTTGATCCAAGGCGATAGATTCGTTCTGCTGGAACTTTAACATCAGTATTCCAAATTGCATATGCTTCATCGTCAGTTTCAAAGATTGAGACATACAGTTTTTCAGGATCAAGCCCAAGCTCACCTGTTAAAAAGTCCCAGGCATAGCGAATGGCATCTTTTTTAAAATAATCACCAAAAGAGAAGTTTCCCATCATCTCAAAAAAAGTGAGGTGCCGTTTGGTAAAGCCAACATTATCTAAATCGTTGTGTTTACCGCCAGCTCGGACGCATTTTTGGATACTCACAGCTCGAGTATAGTTTCGTTTTTCAAGCCCCAAGAAAAGATCTTTAAACTGATTCATACCCGCATTGGCAAAAAGAAGCGTTGGATCCTGAGCGGGAATTAATGACGAACTTGCAACAGGTTCGTGGCCATTTTTAGCAAAAAACTGTATAAACTTATCTCGTATCTGACGTGAATTCATCTTTTTATCCCTTTATAGCATACCTCTTATACGTAGTATCCCATATTTTGAGATAAGTTAAAAGTGGATACATCAATGTTTTGAGTCCGCAAATCTAGTCAAAATCGCACTAATACCTTTAGGAACGTTTTTCTTGATATCTTCATTATCAGCAAACATCTTCTTCATCGTCCTTTTAACAGCAGGCAACTTCAGGAAATAAAGCAACGAATGATGCTCGCCGATATATTCAAGTCCTTCCTTATCTTCAAGGAGTTTATCTATCAATAAAGCATTGCGAAGCTCCATTACTTGAGATAGCTCAACAAGAGCTTCTTGAAAATCTATTGGTTTATGTGGAGAGATTCTGTTATTTGTTTCAATTTTAAGCATCAGGTCAACTACAGGAATTAGTAATATTCTCAACTGATTTTTGTCATAAATAAGATTGAAATCTCGTACAAAGCGCTTTTCTTGTAAATTATACGCACTACTATTTTCTCCCTTTTGTAGAAGTAATGTCACTTCTTTCACATCATTCCTCTTCACTGCTAACATCAAAGGTGTCATTTGACCATCTCCACACCGTTGCTTTGAAGCACATGGACAACTGACACAAACACAAGCGCTATCCATAGTGTAAACGTCTTGAGCACACAACAAAATCAGTATAAGTATTATTTTTTTTATCATATTTTATTCCCCTCTTTTATTACGTTTAACAGTACACATTTTATACAAAAAATTGATAGCATTTTTTATTTTTCTGTTATGCTGACAAAAAAATATGATCATCATACAGGAGAGATAATGTTTATATTATTCCTTTTAGTACTATCTTTTTCTTCACTCATTCATGCTGAATGGCCGTATATTCCGTTCGATGTTGCCATGCAAAAAAACAGATTTCCTAATGTGTATGCAGTAACAGAAAAAATTGTTGGTATCGAAGGAAATACATTATATGATTTTTTTAAAAATCTCTATGAAGAACAAAGCAAAACTACAACACAAGCCGATCTTGCCATTCCAAAAATAATTCACCAAATTTGGCTAGGAAGTCCTCTACCAGAAGAATTCAAAGTATTACAACAAACCTGGCTTGCATTCCATGCTCATCGTGGCTGGAGATATAAATTATGGACCGATGAAGACGTTGCTCAATTAGAACTATACAACCAAGAATTTTATGATGCAACGGATAATTACGGTGTAAAATCTGACATTTTACGGTGGGAATTGCTCTATAATTTTGGCGGTGTATACATTGATGTGGACTATGAATGTTTACGATCGCTTGATGACCTTCATTATACATACGATTTTTATACCGCATTGCAACCATTGGACACTCTATTCATCCAACTGGGCGCAGCTCTTGTTGGCTCTTGTCCCGGACACCCTATCTTAAAACATTGTATTGAAACAATTAAAGATGATTGGCATCATAAAGGAGCACCAAAGAAAACTGGTCCGGTACATTTCACCAAATCTTTTCATGCAATGGCAGGAAAACATGGAACCAACGATATAGCATTCCCTGCTTTTTATTTTTATCCACTTGGATCTCGCGATGTAATAGAGCAAAAAATCGAATGGGCACGTCAGGGAGCATTTGCAGTCCATTGGTGGGCAAAAAGTTGGATGCCAAAAACCTATCGTCCTGCGTTATCTCGCAATATAGATAATGAAATATCTGCACAAAGTTGGAATGATTGATACAAAAGACATTCACTCGTGACTAAAAAAGGACCTCTGTGACAAAACAGAGGTCTTCTTTATCCATATCACCGCTTTTTTTCATTGTTTCCACCATTTTATTGATTTCTAAATAGAATATAATTTATTATTTTATATGATAATAATTGTAAGTTTTATATTTTATAGGATGGCTAGGATGAAAGTAATAAAATATTTTCTATTGATATTCGTACCATTATCTCTGGTAACAACGATTAAGCCAGATACAAGAAAAAACACACTTATTTATGTCGCAACCTCAGATGGAGAAACAATTGGAGTTGAACGATGGAAAATAGATGAAATGAAAACGTTATTGGTACTGTTAGAACAGCAAAGAAATTCTAATACTCAGAATAATCCAATACCAGCAACGATGGTCTCATCAGAAGAATTACAATTAGTTTCCGATGCTCTCGCCTCTATCTCAGTAAGAGATTTTACATTTTTCTATAGAAATCTTCTCAAAAAAGATACAGCACAATTAAAACAAGGACAAACCGTATTATCACTTGAGAACGGTAAGGTACGTCAACTCCTTGCCGCAGCAGAACGCGTTCAAGCATCAGGTGTAAATGCTTTTTGTTTGAGTTATATCATACCATCCGAAATTCAAAAAACATTATTAAATCCCTATTTTATTGCTCCAATTATTACCATGATGCCGGTGCTGCACCAAACTTTGGAAGGTCATCCTG
>Ga0075420_100002969_pt1 | contig 14742 bp, 10 predicted proteins | sample SoiMetdeltSBSDD4_FD_75296 | JGI IMG/M metagenome (GOLD analysis project Ga0075420, IMG submission 75296) | Bulk soil microbial communities from a Populus tree surrounding site in Tennessee, USA - Soil MetaG P. deltoides SBSDD4 | ecosystem: Environmental > Terrestrial > Soil > Tree plantation... | reverse complement strand
CTGCGCACCTACAACAGCGGCCCGCTCGTCATCAAGGACAAGGTGCTCGTCGGCGCCGGCAACTGCTCGCCCGGACACGCGAATTCAACGACCGGGACCTACGCGGGAGTGTTCCCGCCGGGCGGATGCTTCATCACCGGCCACGATCTCGAGACCGGAAAGCAACTGTGGCGATTCAATACGATCGCCCAGGCGGACGAGCCTGGTGGAGACACCTGGAACAACCTGCCCAACGAGAAGCGCGGCGGTGGCGCCATCTGGGTGGCCGGGCAGTACGACCCGGAGCTGAACTTGACGTACTGGGGCACCGGGTCGCCTGCACCATGGTCGACCGTCACGCGCGGCACGTTCGACGCCAAGGGGCTCTACATGAACTCGACCCTGGCGCTCAATCCCGACACCGGCAAGCTCGCGTGGCATTACCAGCACATCGGGGCGGACCCGTACGACCAGGACTACGCATTCGAGCGGATCGTGGTGACCGTGAGCTTCCAGGGGACGCCCCGCAAGGCCGTGATCACGGTTGGCAAGCCCGGGATCTTCGAGGCGCTGGATGCCGCGACCGGCCAGTTCCTGTTCGCGAGCGATCCGGGTGCCCAGAACGTGGCCACCGCGATCGATCCGGCGACGGGGATCAAGACCCTGCTCCCCGAACCACCACCCCAGGGCGTGACCCGGTGCCCGGGCAACATGGGCGCCAGGAATTTCCCCGCCGGCTCGTACAGTCCGACGACGAACCGGTATTACCTGCCGATTATCGACACCTGCATGAGAAAGATGGGGGAGACGCCGGCCCGGTTCCTGGCGTTCGACCTGCAGACGCTCGAGTTCGCCTGGGACATTCGTACGCGCATTCCGCAGTCGTCCGCCACGCTCACGACCGCTGGAGGCCTGGTGTTTTCGGCGACGCCGGATCGCTATTTCCGGGCGCTCGATGACCGCGACGGGAAGGTGCTGTGGGAGAGCGCGCGTCTGAATGACATCCCGAATGCGTTTCCGATCACTTATATGGTGGACGGCAAGCAGTACATCGCGATGCCGGTGGGAAACCCCGGTCTCCAGGGCAACGCTGCCCTGAGGACCGCGCCTGAGCACGGCGCCGTGCGAGGTGCTTCATCGTCGATGTTGTGGGTGTGGCAGCTGCCGTAGAAGCGTGAAGATCTTCGAACACAAGCGAGCAGCCCCGGGTGCCGGCGTGGTGTCGGCTGTCGCCTCGCGACGCGGTGCCGTGATGGGTTTGAAATTGAGGTATAACACCTGCGCATCGAACCGCGCGCGGACCCGCGGACATTGAAAACATCGGCTGTCGCTCAGGGAGCAACCATATGACGCACCGGAAGCCATCATTCCTGCTGCGGCTCTTGATCGTCGGCTCGTGCTGCGTCGCGAATCCGTTCACGCCTGTCGTTGGCGCGCAGGCGCCGGCGGCCTCGACCGGCACCGCCAGCCTGCCGGCGGGTGTCGAACGCGTCACCTCCGTCGAAGGCCTCACGGAATACCGGCTCGCGAACGGCCTCAAAGTGCTCCTGTTCCCCGATCCGACCAAGGAGACCATCACCGTCAACGTCACCTATCTCGTAGGCTCGTCGCACGAGAACTACGGCGAAACAGGGATGGCCCACCTGCTCGAGCACCTCGTCTTCAAAGGCTCGCCGAGGCATACCAACATCCCGCAGGAGCTCACCGAGCACGGCTCGCGGCCGAACGGATCGACCTGGACTGATCGGACCAACTACTTCGAGACCTTTGCCGCCACCGACATAAATCTCGAATGGGCGCTCGATCTCGAATCCGATCGCATGGTGAACTCTTTCATTGCGAAGAAGGACCTCGATAGCGAGATGACCGTCGTTCGCAACGAGTTCGAGGCAGGCGAGAACAGTCCGTTCGGGGTCCTCCTGCAGCGGACCATGGCGAGCGCATATATCTGGCACAACTACGGCAAGACGACTATCGGAGCGCGATCGGACATCGAGAACGTGCCGATCGACCGCCTGCAGGCGTTCTATAAGAGGTACTACCAACCCGACAATGCCGTGTTGCTCATCGCCGGGAAGTTCGACGAGCCAAAGACGATCGCGCTCGTGCACAAGTATTTCGCCAAGATTGCCCGGCCCGCTCGAACGCTCGAACCCGTCTACACACTCGAGCCGACGCAGGATGGCGAGCGGTCCGTTACGCTTCGACGCGTTGGCGATACTCAACTCGTTCTCGCCATGTATCACGTCCCATCTGGAGCCCACGAGGATTACGCGGCAATCGACGTCCTTACACAAGTGCTGGGCGACACGCCGTCCGGGCGGCTGCACAAGGCGCTGGTCGAAGCGAAAAAGGCCAGCAGTATCTTCGGGTTTGGCTTTCAGTGGCGTGAGCCGGGGGTTGGGATGTTCGGCGCGGAAGTGCGCGTCGGTTCGCCTCTGGAAGCGGCAAGGGACACGCTGCTGGAGACGGTTGAAGGACTGAGTGCGACACCTCCGACCAAGGAGGAAGTCGAGCGGGCGCGTGCGCAGCTGCTCAAGAACATCGAGCTCGACCTCAATCGCTCGGACCAGATTGGCCTGACGTTGAGCGAGCCGATCGGGGCCGGGGACTGGCGCCTCTATTTCATGCACCGCGATCGCTTGCGCAAGATTACGACCGAAGAGATTCAGAAGGCCGCCGCCAGGTACTTCAAGCCATCGAATCGAACCCTGGGGATGTTCATCCCGACCAAGCAGCCGGATCGCGCCGAGATCCCGCCGACGCCGGACGTCGTCGCGATGCTCAAGGATTACAAGGGCGATGCCGCGGTCGCCGCCGGCGAAGCCTTCGATCCGTCGCCGGCGAACATCGAAAACCGGACGGCTCGCAGTGCCGCACCGTCCGGGCTGACGATGGCGCTGTTACCCAAGAAGACCCGCGGCGCAACCGTGGTCGCTCAATTGGCGCTTCGGTACGGTGACGAAAAGAGCCTGATGAACCGCACCGGAGCCGCTGTGCTGGCGGGACCGATGCTCATGCGCGGCACGACCAAACGAACGCGTCAACAGATTCAGGACGAGCTCGACCGGCTCAAGGCGCGCATGAACGTGTTCGGCGGCGCCACGCAGGCGAATGCCATGATCGAGACGACACGAGAGAACCTGGTGCCCGTCCTGCGACTTCTTGGCGAGGTCCTGCGCGACCCGGCATTCCCGCCCGACGAGTTCGAACAACTCAGACAGGAGCAACTGGCCGGAATTGAGCAGGGCAGAAGTCAGCCGCCGCAAGTCGCGATGACCGCGTTCAATCGTCATCTCGGGCCGTACCCCAAGGGAGATGTTCGTTATACGAGAACGCCGGAAGAGCAGATTGCCGACATCAATTCGGCAACCCTGCAGCAAGTGGCGCAGTTCTACCGCGACTTCTACGGCGCGTCGAACGGCCAGTTGACGGTCGTCGGGGATTTCGATCAGAAAGAGATCGCCCAGCTCGCCACCGAGCTGTTCGGCAAGTGGAAGAGTCCACGGCCGTTTGTGCGCGTCCCCAGTGTCTATTCGGACGTGGCCCCGATGAACCAGTCGTTCCCCACGCCCGACAAGCCGAACGCGTTTTTCGTGGCCGGATTCAACTTGAAGCTTCGCGACGACCATCCGGACTACCCCGCGCTGCTCATCGGCAACTACATGCTCGGCGGAGGCTTTCTGAACTCCCGGCTCGCCACACGGCTGCGACAGAAGGAGGGATTGAGCTACGGCGTCGGCTCCGGGCTGAACGTGAGCTCGCTCGACGAGTACGGCCGCTTCACGGCGACCGCCATTTACGCGCCGCAGAACGTCGAGAAGCTCGAGGCAGCGTTCAAGGAAGAAATGGATCGCATGCTGAAGGACGGGTTCACCACCGAGGAGGTTGCCGCGGCCAAAACCGGATACCTGCAGTCACGTCAGGTGAGCCGCGCACAGGACAACGAGCTGGCGGGTCGCCTGAACAACTTCCTGTTTCTCGACCGCACCCTGCAGTGGGATGCGGAGCTCGAAAAGAAGATCCAGGCGCTGTCGGCAGACCAGATCAACGTCGCCATGCGCCGGCACCTCGACCCCAAACGGATCACGATCCTGAAGGCCGGCGATTTCAAAGGGACACGCTGACCTGGTTCAGTCGCGCGACCTCGAACCGTCGACCTCACCGCTGCGTCAGCGTCTGCGATCCGTGGCCGGGGGCCGTTTTTCGGAAGAACGCCGAGAGCTCGGTCACGCGGTCGCGGATCAAGCGCTGATTCACACGGCGCACGGCGTTGTCGACGAGCACTTGCGTCCCGATCGGCTCGCGGCTCAGATCGAACGCGAACTCCTTCCGCTCGAACAAATCGGACACGTAGAGTGATCGGCCGTTCCGCCGCAGCAGCGCATAGGTCGGCGCGTAGCTCGAAGTGACGAGATATGAGTCCCGGCGGCGCGACGGCAGGTCCGTGCCGCGCGGCACGATCAGCGGCGCGCCGAAAATCGGACCCGGATCGCGGACGTCGTGCTGCAGCAGGGTGTACAGCGTCGGCGCAATGTCGGTGGAGAACGCGATGCGGCTCAGGTCGGTCGTCAGCTCCGGCTTCAGCGAAACTGGAACCTTGAGGAGCAGCGGAATGCGAATGTCCTCCGGGAACAGCCAGAACGCGTGCCCCCACAGGCCCTCCTCGCCGAGCGAGTCGCCATGGTCGCTGGTGACGATGATGATGCTCTCGTCATAGCGTCCCTCGCGCTTCAAATACGAGACGAAGTCACCGAAACAGCCGTCGATCCGCTTCAGTCTCGAAGCGTACGGGCCGTAGAAGCCGGGATAGTCACCATCGGACGTCGCGGCGTGGCCCTGGTGGCGCGTGTTGATCAGGTGGACGTTCATCGGCGCGAGGAACGCAAATAGCGGATGCGCGCCGGTGCCCGGATGAGCGAGGTGTTGTTGCAGTCCGGTCAGGTTGCTGCAGAGATCGGTCTCGGGGCTCGGCACGCCGGGGTCGATGACGGTCGGGCGCACCGACGGGTTGAGCCGCCCGGCGACCGTGTAGTCGTTGATCGCGATCCGGTAGCCTTCGGCATCGAGCAGCTTCTGCATCGTGTTCATGCGCTCGAAGCCCGGACCGAGAATCTTGCGGACGACCGAGCTGCCGGTCCAGATCGACGGGATCGCCAGCGCGGTGCCGCCATGCCGCGTGAAGGCGTTCCTGAAGACGAATGCGTCGCCGGCGAACCGATCGATGTTCGGCGTGAACGACACCGCCGGGTTGTAAGGCGAGAGATAGTCGCGGCGCAGGCTGTCGACGACGAACAGGTAGATGTCGGGCCTGTGCGTGGACGGTGCCCTCAACGCCGGCGCGAAGTCGACGTCCGGAATCTCGATCGATCCGGCTGCGGCGGCATCCACCTGCAGGTGGCGATGATAGCCGGCGTCGAAACCCGGCCATCGCACCAGCGCTTTGGCCAGCAGCGCGAACGACGGCTCTGCCGCCGCGTGGCGCTGAAAGACCAGCGTCGGCTGCATCGCCTGGTCGCCGCTCCATGCCGTCAGCGTCGAGGCCGCTCGAGGCAGCCCGGCGAACAGGATCATCGCCGCGATCGGTGCGATCGCCACCGCGCGCATCGACCACGAACGTTCGCGCATCCCCGCGGTCAGGCGCAGCATCAGCCCGAAGGCGGCCGTCCATTCGGCGGTCACGATCAGCCGCTGCAGCACGAAGTCCCAGTCGAGCCGTTCCACGCGCGCGATGGCGAACAAGGCCACGATCGGCAGCGCCGCCAGGGCGACGGCCGTCCACCGCGGGCTCCACGCCGGCGCGAACAGCAGCTCCAGCGGCGTCACCAGCCCCCGCTCGTCCACGCGCGGTCTGCGCACGGCGATGCCCGACCACGTCAGCGCGAGCGCGACACCGGCAACCGGACCGACCGCAAGCGACGCCATCGCGTCGAGCGAGATGGCGGGCAGCACCAGCCGCCGGAGCAGCTCGCAGAGGCCCGCAGCAATCGCAGTCACCGTCAACAGGTGGGCGCAGCGCCGCGGCCGCGAGGCCTGGGCAGCGCAGCCGTCGATCAGCGCGAGTAATGTCAACGCGATGCCGAACGCGGTCGCGGTGAGCGCGAACGTCCACCCGCCAGTCAGGATCCACGCGGAGATGCGGTCGCCGCCATCGGCCTGGCGACCGACGACGTGTGCGAGATGCACTGCCCACAGCCCCGCGGCAGTGAAGGCGCAGGTCGCGAGCAGACGGTGCACTCTCCCTGCCGGCGGGCCGTCGTCGAGCGGACTCCAGGCGCGCAGCGCCGACAGGTGATCGATCGCGGCGAGCCAGACGAGCGGAACGAACGCAGCGAGACCGGTCACGAGGCTGCGGCTGTCGTTCCAGAGCGTCGGCAGGTGCGGCGCGGCGGCGAGCTTCAGAGCGACCGCACCAAAGACCGCGGCGTAAGCAACTGCCAGCCGATGTGCGATGCGGTCGGCGCCAGACCTGGACCTGCGCCAGTCCAGGTCGGGCCAGAGGCTGGCGACGCTCACCGCGTACGCGCCGAGGTACCAGACGTGATGCCACGCGACGAAATCGTTCACCCACGGCAGCAGCTGCGGACGAATGAACATGTCGAACGCAAACGGGCTGTAGCTGACGATGCCGTAGGCCGCGGTCAGGAGGAAGAAGGCGATCGCGGCGGCGCGGAGCGCGAGAAACGACGCGAACCGCATCATTCGTTTTCCGGCGCGCCCTGCGCGTCGCGCAGAAGATCGAGCGCGGCCTGACGATTCGGCTGCACGTCGAGCGCGGCTTGCGCCTCGCGGCGTGCCAGTGCGGCCGCGCCGCGCGCGAGCAGCAGTCGCCCGAGCCGCAGCCTCAGTTCCGCGTATGCAGGATCGACGGCGAGCGCGCGCCGATAGATCGCTTCGGCTTCCGGGCGCCGGCCACCTGCTTCGTACTGCGCACCGAGATCCGCGAGCAGTTCGACGTCGGCCGGATAGAGAGCACTGCAGCGCTCGAGTGTGGCAACCAGATCGGGCCGCGGCGCCGGCGGCGCGTCCGCCAGCGTCAGGCACTCCTCGTCCGACGCGGCGTTGACGCCGCGGGAGAGCGACACCGGCAGCGCGGCAGCCCACAGGCAGAGCGCCAGCGCCGGGACAAGGACGCGTCGCGTGAACATGGCGAGGAATCCCGGGGCAGACGAATCCGTGCGCGGCGCCGGCATGGCGCAGCCCGGAACTGAATTTCGGAGGGAGTTAGAAAGTTGCCGGGGGGCTGGGTCGCAGTCGAAAACCTCAGTATTTTCGCATACTTAGGCCTGGCAAGTAAAACTCGGACGGGTTTGCTGCAGCTGGCAGCGGCGTCGGCAATACACTATCCGGTGGGGGAAAGACCTTCGGACCGGACGTTTCTGCGGGCAAAGAATGAGGCAAGTAGACATGACGATGCGTTTGGCGGGAATCGGGTGGCTTTTGACCGTGGCGTCAGCCGCGGGGCTGGCGCAGATCAATGTGGGTGAACAGAAGCCGGAGGCCAGCCTCCCCTTCACCATGACGACCACCAGCACGTTCGGATTACCGTGGCGCATCGCCTTTCTCCCCGACGGCCGCATGCTCGTCACCGAAAAGATCGGGCCCGTGTGGCTGGTGTCCGCTGATGGGCAGAAGATCGCCCCGATCGCCGGCACGCCCGCGGTCTACTGGCAGGGTCAGAACGGCATGCACGGCGTGTACATCTCGCCTCGCTACGCCACCGATCAGAGCATCTACCTGACGTATGCCGAGCCCGGTGACTATGGCGGCGGCCTGGCACTGGCACGCGCGAAATTGAACCTCACGGAGAAGACCGCGCGGCTCTCGAACTTCGAGGTGATCTGGCATCAGATGCCGAGAGGGAAAGGAGGCCAGGAGGGTGCGGCGGTCGCGTTCTCGCCCGACGGCGAGTACCTGTTTCTCTCGGTGGGCGAGCGCCAGCGCTTCACTCCGGCGCAGGACCCCGATCAGCCCGCCGGCAAGATCCTTCGCTTGACGCTCGACGGCAAGCCCGCCCCGGGCAATCCCGACTTCGGCAAGACCGGCGCCGCCACGATTCCGCTCATCGACCCGCCGCAGGACACCGAAGCGGCCAAGACGGCGAAGCCGGTCAGTACCTACACGTTCCCCAACGGCAATCAGACGCCCGCTGAAACCTGGGCGTCCGGCGTTCGAACCCCGTATGGTCTGGCGTTCTCACCGACCGGCGAACTCTGGGAGGTCGAGCACGGTCCGCGCGGCGGCGACGAGCTGAACCTGATCGAGAAGGGGAAGAATTATGGCTGGCCGCTGGTGTCCTACGGTCAGAACTACAACGGCGTGCCGATTCCGCACCCCGACACGCGGCCCGATCTCGCGAAGCCTGTCCTCTATTGGGTACCAGTCATCGCGCCGGGCAATCTGATGTTCTATACGAGCAAGCAGACATTCCCGCAGTGGTACGGCAGCGGCTTCATGGGCGGGATGGCGACGATGTCGCTCAACCGCATCGTCTTCGACGGACACGGCGGCGCCAAGATGGCCGAGCGGTGGAGCGTCGGCAAGCGCATCCGCGACGTGGAGCAAGCGCCCGATGGATCGCTATGGATGGTCGAAGACGCGAACCCGGGCGCGTTGATTCATGTGACACCGCTGGCGGCCAGTTCGCGCTGACGCTGACCAACTTGCCCCCCGAAGCTCGCGCACAGCTCACGCGAGCGAAGGGGGGCAGTTCCGGCACCTCGCGACAATCAACGTCATGTCGTCGCGCTGTTCCTGCGGGCTGAAGCGGCGGACGCCGTCGTAAATGGCGCCGATCAGATCTCGTGGCGCAAGGTTTCGGTGGGCGAGCAGCGTCTCCACGAGCCGTCCTTCCCCGAACTCGTCGTCCCGGGCGTCGAAGGCCTCGGTGATGCCATCGGTGTAGATCGCCAGAAGATCTCCAGCAGATAAACGGAGCTCCGCCGTTCGGCACTCCCACGTGTCGAACAGCCCGAGCACGGTCGCCGTCGGTTCGAGGCGTTCGACCTCGCCGGCGCGTCGCAGCACCAGCGCCGGCAAATGTCCGCAGTTCGCGTAGCGCAGCCGTCCCCCTCGATCGTCGAACTCCGAATAGAAAAAGGTCGCGTAGGCATTGTCGGCAGTGCTCTCGTAAAAAAGCCGGTTCACGGTCTGCAGAAAGCGCTCGGGCTGCTCGACAGCCGTGGCGCATTGACTGCGCAGATTCGCCTGAAGATTGGCCATCAGCAGCGCGGCAGGCATGCCCTTGCCGGCGATGTCGCCGATGACCAGCCCCAGGCGGTCCTGCCCGAGATCGAGGAAATCGTAGTAATCGCCGCCCACCCGATGCGTCTGGACGCATGCGCCGGCGTACTCCAGCGTGCGCATTGGCGGAAGTCGCTGAGGAAAGAGCCGCGACTGCACCTGCATGGCGATCTCGAGCTCGTGGGCGGCGCGCCGCTCGGCCTCCTGCTTCTCGGCGGCGGCGCGACGTTGCGCTTCGACCGCGCGGCTGACTTCGTCGAAGCTCACCAGGGAGAACGAGTTTCGATCGACGTCCTCGAAGCGCGTGAAGGCGCCGCCCCACGCGGACCGATCCTGCTCTGTCGAGGGCGGCGGAGACGGATCGGCGGCATCACCTGTCCGATCGTAGACGACGCGTCGGAGGCGTGGTGCGTTCTGGAAGCGAACGCCCCGCCGCCGCCATTCGGTGTAGGTGGCGGGCAGATCCTCGGTCACGAACACCACCTGTGTGGCACGGCCGACGAACCGGGCCTGCGGAGTGTCCGGCCTGGCCTGGATCAGTGTCAGCACTGCTGATCCGTCGGGCGGAGCCACCGCCAACAACCGTTCACCGGACCCGACGCGAGCGTCGTAGGCGATGTGGAATCCGAGCGTGTTCAGGTAGAAGTCGAGACTTCGCGCCTGATCTCTGACGTAGACGTTTACCGCGTGCACACGGAGGAAAGGATCCGCCATCGGTCAATGTCGCTCGTTGCTGTAATTGTCACCCGATGCGGTCCGCGTCGTATCTCGAAGGCACTCGGTCACCCGACCGCGATGGCTCGTTGACTGCCCTGTTCCGGGCCATCCCGTTGCCCGCCTGCCACTTACCTGGGTGATTCCTCGTGCGCGTGGGTCCGTCCAAGGCCCTGAAACAGGCCTGAAACCTGAGCGTTGTATCCTGCCTCATCAGTTCAAATTGAGGAGGCACAAATGCGTGTACCGTTCCCCATCGAGCGAGCGGACGGCGGGGGTGCAAGGACTTTCATCAGGGGCCTCGGAACTCTCGTGTTGATGGGCACCGCGGTGGTCATCGCGTTCTCGTCCACGTCATGCGTGCCGACAGGACACGTCGGCGTCGTTACGCTGTTTGGCCGCGTCACGGGCCGGACGCTGACCGAAGGCATCCACGTCGTGAACCCGGCGGCGAAGGTCACCGAACTGAGCATCAAGACGCAGGAGGTCAAGGAGCACGCGTCGGTGCCGTCGAAGGAAGGGCTGATCATGGGACTCGAGGCGTCGCTTCTCTACCACCTCGATTCCGCCCGCGCAGCGGAAGTCTTCCGGCAGATCGGACCGAACTATGCCGAGGTGCTGCTGCAGCCGACATTTCGATCGGCGATGCGCGCCATCACGGCGGGGAACACCGCCGCATCGCTGTACTCGGATGCGCGCGAATCGATTGCCCGCCTGATTCAGGAGGACGTGGCGCGGCAGGTCACCCCCCGCGGCATCATCGTCGAGAACGTGCTGCTGCGCGACCTGCAGCTGCCCGACACGCTCAAGCGCGCGATCGAAGCGAAGCAGCAGGCGCAGCAGGAAGCGCAGCGGATGGAATTCGTGCTGCAGCGCGAGAAACAGGAGGCCGAGCGCAAGCGCGTCGAGGCAGCCGGTATCAAGGACTTCCAGGACATCGTCAGCCAGGGCATCAGCGACAAGCTGCTCGAGTGGAAGGGCATCGAGGCGACCATGGAGCTCGTGAAGAGCCAGAACTCCAAGGTCATCGTCGTCGGCAACTCGAAGAACGGGCTGCCGCTGGTCTATGCCGGAGATCGGTAGGAGTCGGGGACGCTTCCGCAGCTGGCAGCGACGAGTACGTGCGGAACGTAGTCTGGCTACGCGCCCTCCGAAAGCGTTGCCGGCACGTCTTGATTGTAGCGGTCCGCATGAATTTCCAACCACAACGCCCATGCCGCAGTCCTAACAGGCATGCCCCCGTTGAGCGGATACGCCAGCTTCATCCTCGACCGAATGGAACCGGATCGCCGGTACGAACTCCAGGATCTTCGCGCGTTCGACCCCGACGCCAGCATTGAACGGCTCCGCGAGATCATGCACGAGCTGTGGGTCAGCCGGCAGGTCGAGCGTAGCGGGTACTCCGGCTGGCGGCGTCACCGGTCCGCGCCCCCCCATCGTCCCCGTCCGGTTTCGCGCGAAACCAAGGCGGTCAAACCGGAAGACTTGTTCGATCACGCCACGTTCGCGGACTTCTTCAAGTAGAACTGGAGCGGCCTCAGCTTGTGAGATGCTGAGTGAGCATGCGGTTCGTTCGGCAATTCTGCAGGTCCGATATCGTGGCGGTGGCCCTGCTCGTGGGCGCCGCCGCCGCGGATGCCCGGCAGGCGGCGAGGACGCGCGAGCCGGCGTCGAAGGCGGCGGCCATCCTCACGTGGCCTGCCGCGCAGCGCGAGCAGTACATCGCCGCGCTGGACTCGTTCTTCCTGACGCGCACCGTCAAGGCGGGTCCGCATGCACATGTGCTCGCCCGCGGCCGTCCCTTCGAGGCGTTCGAGACTGGCGGTCAGCGCGCGAACGACTTCGAGCGGTTCATCGACGCTCAACGGGTCCGTGGTGTTCTGGTGCTGCAGGACGGCAAGGTCCGCCTCGAGCGCTATGCGCCTCCGCACGGTCCCGCCACGCGCTGGAACTCCTTTTCCGTTGCCAAATCGATCACGTCGACGCTGGTCGGCGCCGCAATCAAGGACGGCTCAATCAAGAGCCTGGATGACCCTGTTACCCGATACATCAGGGCATTGCACGGCAGCGCGTATAACGACGTCAGCGTCCGGCAGCTCCTGACCATGACATCCGGCGTGAAGTGGAACGAGGACTACACCGACGTCAATTCGGACGTCGCGCGGATGTACGCCCAGCCTCCCGATCCCGGATTCGACATGACGGTGAGCTACGTGCGGAAGCTCCCGCGCGAGGCGCCGCCGGGGACGAAGTGGGTGTACAAGACGGCGGAGACGAACCTGGTTGGCGTGCTGGTGGCCGAGGCGACAGGGAAGCGTCTGGCTGACTACTTGTCGGAAAAGATTTGGCGTGCGTACGGCATGGAGCGTGACGCCGAATGGATGATCGATGACGTGGGACACGAACAGGGCGGCTGCTGCCTCGCCATGACGCTGCGCGACTTCGGCCGCTTCGGTCAGTTCATTCTTGACGGCGCTCGCGTCAATGGCCGGCCGATCGTTCCCGAGAACTGGCTCGCTGATGCGACCCGCACCCAGGCGGCGACGGGTGCCGCCACAGGTTACGGCTATCAGTGGTGGACCCGCGCTGACGGGACATTCGAGGGACGCGGGATCTACGGGCAGACGCTCCACATCGACCGCGCGCGCCGCCTCGTCATCGTCATCAACAGCGCGGCGGAGCAGCCGACAGGCCGGGAATCAGGCCAGGCACGACAGGCATTCATCGCCGCGGTTGCGGCGGAGATAGGCGCCGAGAAGCGATAAGGAAGGTGCTTCCCGGGGCGATCATCGGCGCGTGCGCGCGCACGTTCAGCCGGCCAATAACTTCCTGGCAATCCATCGAGCGTCGCTCGCCCGCTGCGGCCCGTCGACCTCGGACCCCGCCACGGCGCCGTCGAACAGCACGATAAGCGCGCGAGCCGTGGCTTTCGGGTCCTTCACCCCCGCCGCCTTCGTCCACTCGAGGAGGCGCTCCGCGAACCACTCTCGCTGACCGTGAGCAATGGCGCGCGCCGGGTGCGCCGCATCGGTGAGCTCGCTCACCGTATGCTGCAACGGGCACCCGCGGAAGTCCTTCGACTCCGCCCACTCGACGACCCAGTCAAAAAACCTGACGGCGCGTTGTGACGGCGGCGTATCGGCGAGGTACGCCTCGATCTTCGCGCGGGCGTCGAGGGTACGGCGCTCGAGGTACGACGCCACGAGCTGGTCCTTGCAGCCGAAGTGCTGATAGAGCGACGCCTTGGCCGCCTCGGCCTCCGCCAGGACGCGGTCGATGCCCACGGCCCGCACGCCCTCGCGATAGAACAGGCGATCGGCCGCGTCCAGCAGGCGGTCACGGACGCCGGTGTCGGAGGTTTTCGCCCGTTTCCTGCCTTTCTGCGGCACCTCTTGACACTACAGACAGATCGGTCTATTGTCAACGGCGCGAATAGACAGACCTGTCTGTTCACCGCATGCTACTGGTGATCGTCAGATTCAGCCCTGCCCCTAGCGGGGCCGTCAGGAGTTTCGACATGGGTTACGCACTTTCAGGCAAGACCGCACTCGTCACCGGCGCCAACCGTGGCATCGGCGAAGCCCTCGTGGACGCGCTCGTCGCGGCTGGCGTCCGAAAGGTGTACGCCGCCGCCCGCAACATCTCGGCCCTCGATCCGCTGGTGGCCCGCCACGGCTCCCAGGTCACGGCGTTGCAACTCGATGTCACGAACGCTGCGCAGATCGGCGCCGCCGCCGCGACCGCGGGCGACGTCGACCTCCTGATCAACAACGCGGGCATGGTCGGCTTCTTCGGTGGCGACTTCACCGATCCGAAGTGGATCGAGGGCGGGCGACAGGAGATGGAAGTGAACTTCCTCGGCACCTTCGCGGTCACGCAGGCCTTCGCGCCGGTACTCGCGAAGAATGGCGGCGGCGCCATCGTCAACCTCAACTCGGTGGCCTCGTTCGTCAGCTTCCCGATTCTCGCGGCATACAGCGCTTCGAAGGCCGCGACGCACTCGCTCACGCAGGTGACGCGCGCGATGCTGCGGGGACAGAACACGCAGGTGTTTGGCGTATATCCAGGCCCGATTGACACGAGGATGGCCGAACCACTGCCGCTCGAGAAGACCTCGCCGGCGGACGCGGCGCGGGCAATCGTCGCGGGCATCATCTCGGGCGACGAGGAAATCTTCCCCGACAGGATGAGCCAGGGCACGGGGGCGGCCTTCTTCGCGGATCCGAAGGGACTCGAGCGGCAGGTCGCGGGGGTACCGGCCGCCGCTTGAACCTCGTAACCGGCCATTGACGGCCTTTTCCGCCTGAAACGCCGTCGTTGGCCTGGGCGTAATGCACGATGCCAACGCCAGGGAGTCCAGGGTCGTGTACGACTTGCCGGAACTTCAGCCCAGCAATGTCAGGGTCTGGGTCGTGATCGTCATCGCTGCCGTGCTCATGATCTGGCGGTCGTGCGTGTGGGTCCAGACCCTCCCTGAAAGGCAGAAGCGCGGAGAATTCGGCAGCGCCAGACCCGTTCGGCTGATGGATGAGGCTGTCCCGATGCGACGCCCGGGCTGACGCGGGCAGCGAACTAGACCCCATCCCCCAGTCGCCTGTGCTCGGGCTAATATATGTGCGCTTCAGACTGACTCGGATGGAGTGCGGGAAGCCTGAAGGCGCTGTCTCGCCGAAGCCCCCGCGGGGCGAAGGCGGACGAATCCCGCTGTCGGCACACGATACCAACCGGTGGAGCCGGAGAGTCGGCTCCCGGAGGCCTCGCACATGAAATACACAGTCGTCGTCAATGGGGAGCGGCGCACCGTCG
>Ga0075420_100002968_pt1 | contig 14746 bp, 13 predicted proteins | sample SoiMetdeltSBSDD4_FD_75296 | JGI IMG/M metagenome (GOLD analysis project Ga0075420, IMG submission 75296) | Bulk soil microbial communities from a Populus tree surrounding site in Tennessee, USA - Soil MetaG P. deltoides SBSDD4 | ecosystem: Environmental > Terrestrial > Soil > Tree plantation... | reverse complement strand
CCAAGCAGCGGACCAGGACCAAGCAGCGGACCAGGACCAAGCAGCGGACCAGGACCAAGCAGCGGACCAGGACCAAGCAGCGGACCAGGACCAAGCAGCGGACCAGGACCAAGCAGCGGATCGAGTTGGCAGCCACCGCTGACGCTGACCGGCGTGGCCGTGGACCACTCCGAGTTCAACCCGGCCTGGCTAAGCGGCGCGACGGTCAAGCCACAGGCGCGACTCACGTTGCACGGCTCCGGATTCACGCGGCACAGCCGGGTCGAGGTGACCACCACGGATGGCACGGTGCACGCCGCGGCCGAGCCTCGATTCGTCAGCGACGCCCGCCTGGAGGTCGCCATCGGCAGCGATGACGACGTGACCCACGTGCGGGTCATCAACGCCGACGGCGCAGACGCGCGATGGCCAGACGGAAACGGCGCCAGCGACCCCGGCGGGACGCAGCTCACACTGCGCCGGGCCAGACCGGTTCAGGGACAGGTATGGGCGACGGACCCCGCGCACCCGACCGCCCAAATCCACCGGGCGACCGTGCGGCGCTACCTGAGCATCACGCTCTTCGGGTCGGGTTTCGACGACAAGACCAACGTGCACCTCTGGTCCGGAGCGGATGAGACGATCGCGGATCACGTGGTCGCGCTGTCCGATGGCGTACTCGAGGCGACGGTCGAAGACTATACCGGGCAACGCCTCACCCGGATTCGAGCCAGCCAACCGGATGGCCGCTTCGAGGAGCTGATCCTCGACGAGGACGGCCCACCCCACGAAGTAGCCGCGGCACAGGCCCAGGAAGCGATCGCGGAGGACGCGCCGAAGGCGAGCGCCGAGGAGGTCACCGACGAGCCGGCGGAGGTCACCCAATCCACCCCAACCGAGGCGTCGAATACGCAGCCGCTGGCGACGAACGACAGGCCGAGCGCCGGAGCTGCGGGTGGGCGTACCTCACGGCCTTCCGCATCGAAGTCGACGAGCAAGAAGGACAAGTGACATGGCCACCGTCCGTGATAGCCAGCAGCTTCAGGACCAGGCGGCTGCGCTGCGCCGGGAACTGACCGAACTGCTCGGCAGCCGGCTGGGGGACGATCCCCGCCTTGCCGAGGACGTCGACCGGCGGATCAACCAGTTGCTCATCGGCGCCGGCAACGGAGCGCCACCGCCACGCGACAACGGCCTGGCCGCCCTGATCGGGCTCGGCGACGAGGCCGTCGCGGAGCTGGGCGAGGCCCGGCTGCCATCGGGCGTGGAACAGTACGACGAGACGGTCGCCTCCGAGCGCATCCTCGCCATCGCCGATCTGTACTACCTTTACCAGCACGAACGGCTCGGGGTGTTCCGGGTCGTACGCAAGCTGGAGGAGCTGTTCCGGGCCGGCACCCTCCGGCTGTCCAGCGGCACGGGCGCATACGGCCTATACCGGTTCGACCGGCGGGAGGTCTTGCGCTACACCCGCCAGGACCGGGCAGCCGCGTATCGCCGCGCCTTCGGGTACGGCACGTTGCCGGCACCGACCGGCGGGCGCCCCAACCGGGACTTCCACCCGCTGTTCGCCGGCTTCAACGAGGAGGTGGCGGCGTTCTGGCGGGACAAACGGATTTCGGACGTGATCCGCGAGCGGGCGTACGACCCGTCGTACGGCAGCATCGCGGTGGTCCGCCGTGCCGGCCTGGACCTGCGCAACAACCTCAAGTTCGCGTCGTACGGCCACATCAACGTGCTGCGGGTGGAGGTGATGGCGCTCCTAGAGGAGGCCATGACGCTGCTCGGCAGCGCCGACATCCGGGACCAGTTCGGGGCGGACAACGCATGGGACGTGATCGAAGAGGTGCTGACCCGGTACTTCCGGGAGACGCTGTCGACGTCGCTGCGTCAGCGGATGGCCGTCGCCGGCCGGCAACTGCTGCGCTGGGTGGCCGAACCGCACATCCTGCAGAGCAACCGCACCCAGTTCGAGGCGCTGCTGCTGGAGGTCGCCGAGTACGCCGAGGAGTGGGTGACCAGCGCGGGCGCCCTCGGGGTCTCCACGTCGCGGCGTCGGCGCCCACCGGCGCTTCCCTGGGACGCCCGGCGCGGCCAAGCCCGCACGGTCCGCGCCCCGGTCGGCTGAGGAGGGCAGATGTTCTCCCCAGCACTGGAAGCGGAGGTGGAGGCGGCGCTGCGCTCCACGGATACGTTGCGGGTGGCCGCCGCCCTCACCGCCGGGACCCGGGACGAGAACGACCTCACCAACCTCGTCTTCGGCGACAGGCACCCGGACCGGGGAGGCCGGCCGCTCAAGCGCACGGAGCCTGACTTCGGCCGTCTGAGCCGGGAGTGGCTGGACGTCCGCAGCACCCTGGTGCGGCCGCTGCTGTGGGCGTACATCCGCGCCGACGCCCAGCGGATCGCGCTGGGCGAGTGGCGTTGGTGGGGCAATGGCACGCGGGTGGAGAATGAGCCGGACGTGCGGGACCGGCTCCTGGAGTACTGGCGGGCGGCGACCCCCAGCCCACCCACCGGCGACGCGGTCTGGCAGTGGGCGTGGAGTGCGGCGTTCATCTCCTACGTACTGCGCCACGCTGGCGCCGGCTCGCATTTCCAGTACTCGACCGCCCACCGGGTGTACTTGCATCGGGCGATCCGCAACGCCACCACCGAACCCGGTCACCCCATCCAGGCGCTGCCGGTCACCGCCGTACGGCCCCGGGTCGGCGACCTGGTCTGCACCTGGCGCTCCGGCCGGCGCGTCACGTACGCGCAGCTCGCCGCGATGGCCGCGCCACCGAGTGGCCACCCGATGCACTGCGACATCGTGACCGAGGTCGGCCCTGGCGAGATCCGGGTGGTCGGGGGCAACAAGGCCCCGGCCCCGGGCGTGGCGTGCGGGACGGGCCACGACGGCTGCACGGTCAACAGCGGTCGGCACGCCCTCACCGGCGGGGTCCTGGCCCCTCTGACCGGAACCCGCAGCGGCTGGATCGCTGTCGTGCGGATCGGCCCCTGAGATCGGAGGCGTGATGTTCTCTCCCGCGCTGGAGGCGGAGCTCGAAGCCGAACTGCATCGCGGCGGCGCCGAGTACACCGTCATCCTCGACGACACCCGGCAGCGGATCACGGCGACGACGGCCGAACCGTTCCGTCACGTGTGCCAGATCACGGCGTCGTTACCCGACGCCAACCGCGGCGGCGCGTGGACCACGTGGATCGGCTCCGGAACGCTGGTCGCGCCGAACAAGGTGCTCACCGCCGGGCACGTAATCTACGACCGTGGGTACCAGGTGTTCGCGCGTAACGTCCGGGTGGCGCCGGGCAAGGTCGATGCCGGTACGGGGCCGCGCCAGGAGCCGTACGGCTCGGCAGTTGCCTCACGGCTGGACGTGACGCCCACCTACCGGTCCACGACCGCCAGCCAGGACGTGGTGGAGGCCAACGACTACGCGGTCATCACGCTCGCCCAGCGGATCAGCGACCGCCGGCCACGGGACCGCACCCTCGGCACGTCGCCGCTCGGCTGGTGGCGGCAGCTGAGGGCGGCGTCCGACGCGTTGCTACGCGGCAGGCAGATCAACAACGCCGGGTATCCGGTCGACCGGACCAACGGCGACCGCATGTACCACGCGTACAACCGGGTGGCCAGCACGACCGCCCACCGGCTGTCGTACGTCAACGACACCTTCGGCGGGCAGAGCGGCGGCCCCGTGTGGCTGCGCTGGCAGAACAGCCGGATCCTCGTCGGCGTGCACACCGCCGGGTTCCTGCCTGGGCAACCACAGCAGAACTCCGGGGTGCGGCTCAACGCCACCAACCTGGCCGTGATCAGGACCTGGCTGCGCGCCTGACGTGGTGGCGAACCCGGTACGCGACCTGGCGGAGTTCGTCGGCATCGCCAGCGTGAGCGCGTCAGCCCGGCACGCCGCCGACGTGGCCGTCGCGGCGCACTGGCTGGCGGCCCGGTTACGCCGGGCCGGCCTGCCGTCGGTCTCGGTGGTTGCGACGCCGAGACATCCGGTCGTACTCGCCGCGTGGCGCAGGGCGCCCGGCCGACCGACAGTGCTTGTATACGGCCACTATGACGTGCAGCCCGTCGACCCGGCGGTGGCGTGGCGGTCGCCGCCGTTCGCCACCGTGGTGCGCGGCGACCGGATCTATGGGCGAGGTACCAGCGACGACAAGGGCCAGTTGCTGTGCCACGTACTGGCGATCGAGCGGTTGCTACGCGAGCGCGGACGCCTGCCGGTCAACGTAGTCTGCCTGTTCGAGGGCGAGGAGGAGATCGGCAGTCCGAACCTGTCCGACCTGCTCGACCGGTACCGCGACAAGCTCGCGGCCGACGTCGCGGTCTGTTCCGACACCCGGATGCTCGCGCCATGCCGGCCGGCTTTAACATACTCACTGCGCGGCTCGATCGGGCTCGAGCTAGCGGTCTACGGCCCAGCCACCGACCTGCACTCCGGCACGTACGGCGGCGCGGTGCACAACCCGCTGCAGGCGCTCTGCGAACTAATCGCATCGCTGCACCACGACGACGGCCGGGTTGCCGTGCCCGGCTTCTACGCCGGGATGCGTCCGGTGTCGGAGGCGGAACGGGCACGACTCGGGCACGGCGACGCGGACCTGCTTCGGGCCGCCGGCTCGGTACTGCCGTGGGGGCTCGACGGCGTCTCGCTGTACGAGCGCACCACCGCTTGGCCGGCCTTGACCATCAACGGCTTGACGGGTGGGTACCAGGGGACGGGCGGCAAGAGCGTGATCCCGGCGCGCGCCCGCGCGAAGTTCAGCGCGCGGCTGGTACTCGACCAGGATCCCGCGCTGGTGACCAAGGCCATCGCGCACCACATAGCCACGCATACCCCGCCCACGGTCCGTTCGCGCCTCGACGTGCTCTCGGCCACAGCGGCGGTAGGGCTGAACCGATCGGGTCCTGGCATAGTGGCCGCGGCGGCCGCGTACCGACACGGTTTCGGCGCAGCGCCGGTGTTTCTGCGCTCGGGCGGCACCATCCCGGCGGTAACCCTTTTCCAGCAGGTACTCGGCTTGGACACGGTGCTGCTCGGCTTTGGCCTGCCGGACGACGGCACCCACGCCCCGAACGAGTCGTTCCACCTGCCGACGTTCCGGCGTGGCATCGCCACCGCAGCGCGGTTCCTCGACGAGGTGGCGGGTCTGCCCTCTGACTGGTCCAGTGCCTACGAAAGGCGCGTCGATTGACGGGTCTAACTAATCTCTCAAGTTGCAGAAGAGTCGACGCGAGTCCGCCTCAGTGGCGCCTTCCATGGCGACGCTAGGCGATGCACACAAGGTTCCTGGAATGGCTCCATGAAGCAAATTTAGAACGAAACTCACTACGTCAAAACAACAACCACCGCCCGAATGACAAGCCAGAGCTGGTCGACCAGTGACGTGGCTGGAGCGCCGGCCAGGTGGTAGGTTCTGGACGGCCTGGCCCATTCGCCGCTACTGCGGGTGTGGCGCCGCCACATTCCTGGCTCTGCCAGCGGCAGTGGTGCCGAGCATAAGAACCATGTACCACACCTCCCGGCTGACCAGGGCAGCCCAGGCAAGCCGCTGGCCGGCGCTCCAGGCGCCGAGGACAACCAGCCTTGCGGGGACGCTGCGGCCTGCCTCGCACGTTCAAAACACGCTGGTACGTAAGGCGGGCGGCTCAGCCTCGGCAGGGCCGGTGCTGGGCGGCTTCGACGGCCGCATGGGCAGCGCCGACCTCCGCCACCCCGGAGTCGTGACCGTGCGCCTCGCTCTGGCGGGCCAGCAGCTCGCCTAGCGGGCCCGAGGCGCGAAGTCGCGGTAGGTGCGCGGCGCGCAGGTGGGCCTTCAGCGTCACCGGCAGCGGCACCAGGGTCAGCTGGGCGGTCATGGCCACGATCTCGGCGGCCTGGGTGTCCCACTGCACGTTGAAGTCCATGTCCGGCCCCCACTGCGGAAGGCCGGGCGCAGGCGGGTGGACCCATCCACCCATCGCCACCACTGGCACCCGGCCGAGGCTGCCGGGCCGGGCGACCTCGAGCAGGGCGAGGTTCGTCCAAGGTCCAATGGCGACGATCGTCGCCCCCTGCTCGACGCTGCTGTGCAGCAGGTCGAGTGCCGCACCCGGCGGGGCGGGGCGCCGGCCGAGCCCGCGCGGCCAGTGCCGCTCGTCGCCGACCACAGGCCCGGCCGAGCGCAGCGTGGTCATCGACACCTCGGCGCCGGCCGCCACCGGGATGTCCACCCGGCCGGCCAGCTCGAGGCAGTGCGTGACGTACCCGGCCCGGCGGCCCGCCGGGTCGATGGCCGTTGTGACGCCGGCGAGCTCGACATCGGGCCAGCCCAGCAGCATGGCCAGCGCGCAGGCGTCGTCGGTGTCGCCGCCGAGGTCGGTGTCGAGATGGATACGCATCACCACAGCATGCCTCAGCTCCGGCCCGGCACCGGCGCTTCGTCCTGTTAGGACAGTCAAGACGGTGTCGGCAGTGGCGTGTCAGCGGTGTCCGGTGCGCTCTTACGCGTCGCCTTCACGGTCGTAAGCAGGAGGTCGGGTGCCGCCAGGACATGCGGCCGGTCGATCAGGTGGTACACGTGCATGAGCCTGTGGTTGAGCTTTGGCGAGGTCTGGGCCGCCCGGATGACCCTTCGCAGGTACCGATCGCGGAGCGCGAAGCCGACCGGCCGGCGGCCTGTGGTCTGCGGATAGGCGAAGTCGACGCTTCGCGCCAGCTCCCAAGCGGACCCGACGACTCCCGTTACGTGGCGGTAGAAGGCGCGCGCCATGTCCGGCCCGGAGCCACGATGACGGTCCAGGAACCGGCCCAGCGCGAGCGCCTCCACCGCCGCGACCGTCATGCCGTGGGCGTAGACCGGGTTGAAGCTACAGAGGGCATCCCCAACCGCCAGGTAGCCAGCGGGAAGCCGGCGCATCCTCTCGAAGTGCCGGCGCCGGCTCGCCGGGAACTGGATGACGGCTACCTCGCTCAGGGGCTCCGCGGACTCGATGAGCTGCGCGATCGACGGATGGGGAAGGCTGGCGGCGAACTCGACGAAGCTTGCGCGGTCTGCCGGGGGGTGGTCGTTGTGGAACTCTCCCAGCGTCACTATCCACCGGTCACCATCGATCGCCATCGCACCGCCGAGCCGCTTGCCACTCGGCGGAGTCTGTAGCTGGGCGACCATGCGCAGGCCCCCGAGGTCCCCGCCTTCGCGGTGGAGGAGCAGGGTCGAGTACGCGAGCCGCACGCCGATCGTGGACTCGGTCGGCACAGGCAGGCCCAGCTGGGCAAGCCACCTGTCGGAGCGGGTGCCGCGGCCGGTCGCGTCCACCACCAGGTCGCTGCTGACCGTTGCGCCACCGGCCAGGCGTACGCCGGTGACCCGGTCGCCCGCACCGGCAAGCCCGGCGGCCGCCGCCTGCCGCACCTCGACGTTCCCCAGGCCGGCGAGCCGGCGCCGGAGGCACCACTCGAGCAACGAGCGGCTGACGTTGACGACCTTCACGGTGCAGTCGAACCCCGCCCGGAACCCGCCGAGCTGCCAGACGGCGAGCTCGCGCCCGATGTCCATCCATACGGCACCTCGGTCCACCAGCTCGGCCGACAGCCCGGGAAACAGGCGCTCCAGGCTCTCCCGCCCGACCGCGAGAAGACCGTGCGTGTGCTCGCCGTGCGGCAGGCCGCTGCGTCCGGCAGGCCCCTGCGGAAGCGCGTCCCTCTCGATGACGACAACGCGGCTGAAGCGCTCGCTCAGCACCTGTGCCGCCCCTAGGCCCGCGATCCCGGCCCCGAGCACCACAGCCGTTGCCCCGTACGCCTCGACCATGTGCGCCTCCCCGCTCCGGCCGTGTCCTCGGCGCCACGGCCGAGGCGAAGAGCGACCGCAGCGACGTGACCACGATGGCACTCCCGAACCCACCTTGACGAGGGCGGACGCGGAGGCGACGAGGGCGGCTTCGGTGAGCTAGATGGCGCCGTTCACAGGCTCGTCCAGCAGTAGAGGCGCATGCTCGCCGCGGTGGCGCGGCGGGCAAGGGCCGCCGGTTCGGCGAGCAGCCCGGCGGGTAGCTTCGGGCTCGGTGCCGGCAAACTCCTCGATGGTGGCCAACGAGGCCGCCGCATTGGCGAGCTGGTCGTCGCCGCTGTTGGCGATGGCGTGCTGGAACTCGTCGGTAACAGTGACCACCCAGGCACCATAATGGTGGTGCTGTCAAACGGTGTTCACCTTGCGGCTTCCGATGCCTGAGGCACGCGGTACAGCCTCGTACCGAGTCAAGCTAGATCTTGCAGATCCTGCAAGATAGCATGCAGGATGTGCAAGTACGCTCCCAGCTTCTCCCGCTTCTTCGGTCGCCGTTGCTTGGTGAGCTACTGGCCTGGATCTTCCTCCACCCTGACCAGGCCTGCTCGGTCACGGACCTGGCCAAACGGCTCAACGCATCACAGTCGACCGTGAGCAGGGAGGCGGACCGCCTCGTCGCGACCGGCCTGGTGACCGAAGTTCGTCGAGGAAACCTTCGGCTGTTGCAGGCCAACGTCGAGAGCCCCTTAGCTCGTCCGCTGACCGACCTGTTGGCGCTGACGTACGGACCGGCCACGGTCCTCGGCGACCTGCTCGCGCCCGTGCCCGGCGTGGACGAGGCATATATCTACGGCTCGTGGGCAGCGCGGTACGCCGGAGAGCCGGGCCCCCCGCCGCGAGACATCGACGTACTGGTCGTGGGCGAGGCGGACGACGACGACCTCTTTGACGCAGCCCGTGCCGCCGAGCAACGGCTAGGCCGCGAGGTCAACATCCATCGGGTGCCCTCCAGGAGTTGGCGTGCGCCGGAGGGCGACCCGTTTCTCATGTCGATCCGTAGCCGCCCGCTTTTCTCCGTCGACCTTGAGGAGGATCGGCCATGATCTGGCAGCAAGGTCGCGACACCATCAACGGCATGCTGGCCCGGACCGAGCTGGAACGCGTCCCCGCCAGCCGGGAACATGCCGATCTCCTACTGAGCCAGGCGGACCGACACGTTGGTTCCGCCCAGGCTATAGCCGAGTCCGACCCAGCTGGCGCGTACCAGCTCCTATATGACGCCGCGCGCAAAGCCCTCGCCGCCGTGCTGGAGAACCAGGTCTCCGCGCCACCAGCCGCGGAGGTCACATCGCCGTGCTCGACGCAGTGTCGGCCCAGCTCGACCCTCCACTCGGGACGGTCCTGCGCCCGTTCGACCGACTTCGACGCCGCCGTAACCAGGCCGAGTACCCGACCGCCGGCCAGCCCGGCTTTCAGCCCGACGACGTCAACCGAGACCTGCCGAAGGTGCGCGACATCGTCGAGACGGCCACGAAGGTGCTCGATCAGATGAGCCCGTTCTAACAGGAGAACCCGGGCCTCAAGCACGGTCACGGCAAAGCCGGTGGCTGCGAGCTGGAATCGTCGGAAACACCCCCACGCGTACGTTCGGGATACCTCATTCGGCCCGTCCTCTGCCGTTGCCCGTTTGTCGGGTCTTACGCGGGCTGGGCGCGCTCCGGCTCCCGCTCGGCCGTGCGGGCGATGTTGCGCGCCATCCCGCCGAAGACCACGGCATGGAACGGCCACACCGCCGCCCAGTACGCGTGCCCGGCCAGCCCCCGCGGCAGGAACACGGCCCGCTGCCGGTAGCGGCTGCGGCCGGCGTTGACCGGTTGCGCCACATCTCCAGCCAGGCCCCGCCCAGGCAGCCGCATCTCGGCGCGCAGCCGCAGCAGCTCGCCGGGGATGATCTCCTCGACCCGCCAGAAGTCCAGCGCGTCACCGGTCTGGAGCCGGTGCGGGTCGCGGCGCCCCCGGCGCAGGCCGGCGCCCCCGGCGAGCCGGTCGGCGCCGCCGAGCAGGGCGGCGAGCCGGATCGTGAGCAGCCCGACCGGAACGAGCGCGATGCCGCCGTAGAACGTGACCGCGGCGGCGTGCAGCGCCAGGTCACGGCCGCGCAGGGCGGCGACGACCGCGCGGGTGAGCCGGGCGGCCCACGCCGCCACGTCACGCATGGCTCGACCCTCGCACGCCGGCCCCGGCGTACATGGGCAGATTGGACCACAACGAGGCTCCGAGCTGACGTGAGCCCGTGGAAGCCGCAGAGCCCGCGCCGACGGCGGCCAGGCCCCGCATCTGGTAGCGGCCATCACCCACACCGGGGTGGTGCTGGGACAACGGCAGGTACTGGAAAGAGCAACAAGATCACCGCGTTCCAGCCGCCGCTGAACGACCTGCCGATGCCGTCGTCACGGCCGATGCCATGCAGACCCAACGCGGGCATGCCCGGTTCCTGCGCGAGGTCAAAGGCGCGCACTTCGCCCTCCCGGTGCGGCGCGATGGAGCCCTGCCGGGCGCGAGTCTCCGCGAACGCGACATTCGTCAGGTTCGGTCGGGCTGGCCAGGGCGCCGGCAGAGCTGCGACAGGTGCGCATCGCGGTTGGCCCGACCCGCAGCGGTCCTGAAACGCCTACCACCCCCTCAAGATCACGAGTTCGGACGGGATTGTGCAGTCAGACTGCACAATCCTTGCCGTCATCGCGATCTTGAGAGTCCTGGAACCGTGGGGCGACAGCAAGCAACGCGCAGAGCGGGACGAAAGAGGCAGGCTGAGCACCACTTGGTGCGAGGACACGGCCCCAGGATGGCGCACCCCTGTCACGGCCGGACCGCACGCAGATGTCGTGCGGTCCTGGGCTGCAACACGTGCCCGTCCCACCAGCCGGGCGGCTACGCAGCCAGCCCCGGCTACGTAGCCGCTGAATAGAACCCAGGACCGCCCGAAGAAAGCCGAGGGAAGTCGGCACTGGTCGCGACGGGCAACGCCGACCGTCTGTGTACAGCTCAACCAGGCGGTGCGGGACCCGTTCCAGGCGCACGAGCGTGACGTGCGGGCCGACCTTGCCGCCGCCCCGTTTGCGATGTGGTTACTCCCCCACGCCATGACACGGCGACCGTCCCAGGCGCCCACGAGAAGGATGACCAGGGCGGCCAACCGCAGTCACCGCACAGGACGAGACTGGTCTGGCGGGCCGTGGAGGATCTTAAAACACGAACCGCGTCCTTTTCGGACGCGGTTCGAACGAACTACTTTTGGTAGCCCCGACCGGATTCGAACCGGCGCTACCGCCTTGAGAGGGCGGCGTCCTAGGCCACTAGACGACGGGGCCGTACTACTTCCTCGCTGCGAGAGCCGAGGTGGCTGGGGTACCAGGACTCGAACCTAGACTAACGGAGCCAGAATCCGTTGGGCTGCCAATTACCCCATACCCCATCGGTGCTCGCGGCACCGACGGTGAACTCTACCCGACCCATGACAGACCGCCAAGTCGGCTGGTCACCGCGACGGAGCCGGTCACTCCAGCGGCACGACCGGGTTGGTCAGCTCCCCGATGCCCTCGACCCGGACGGTGACCAGGTCGCCGGCGACCAGCGGGCCGACCCCGGCCGGCGTCCCGGTCAGCACCACGTCCCCCGGCAACAAGGTCATCACGTGCGAGACATACGACACAACCGTCGCGACGTCGAAGACCATGTCCCGGGTACGGCCAAGCTGGCGTACCTCCTGGGTTTCCTCCGAGCGACCCACCTCGCAGCGGATCTCTACGTCGGCGGCCAGGTCGGTGACGATCCACGGGCCGAGCGGGCAGAACGAGTCGAACCCCTTCGACCTGGTCCACTGCCCGTCCAGGCGTTGCAGGTCGCGCGCTGTCACATCGTTGCCGCACGTGTAGCCGAAGATCGCGCGCTGGGCGCCCGCCCGGTCCACCCGGCGGGCGCCCGGCGCCCCGATCACCACGGCCAGCTCGGCCTCGTGCTCGACCTGCTTGGACTGCGCAGGCAGCCGGATCGCGTCCCGCGGCCCGATCACCGAGGTCGACGGCTTGAGGAACAGCAGCGGCTCCGCCGGCACCTCGGCGTCGTGCTCGGCCGCGTGGTCGACGTAGTTGCGGCCGACACAGACGATCTTGCTGGGCAGGATCGGTGAGAGCAGCAGCACGTCGGCGACCGCCCAGCGCTGGCCGGTGAACCGCAGCTCCCCGAAGGGATGACCGTCGATCTGCGCGACGGTCATCCCTTCCGGACCCGCGCCCGGCTCCCCCTCCACGGTGCCGAAGGACATGCCGGTGCCGTGGACGAACCGAGCGATACGCACCTGGCCAGCCTAGATGGACCTTCCCGGCCGGCAGTCGTAGAGGGTGTACAGGCTCCCGCTGTACCCAGGGACCGGCACGCAGCTCAGCTGTACCCAGGCGGCGTAGCCGGGGTAGTCGGTGGTGACCATCCCCTTGGCGCCCGGCCCGTCGACCAGCGCGTAGCGCAGCTCACCCCGCTCGACCAGGTCGGCAAAGCGGGACGGGGTCACGTTGGGCACCTGCGCGGTGAACCCGCCGACCGGCAGGACCGTACGGCCGGCCAGGACGAACGGGTTGGACTGCGGTGCCCACGGGATGGCGATGTCGTACTTCTCCGGCGTCGGGTGGGTGTCGAGGAAGTGCTGCAACCAGGCCACCTCGTCGTCCGGTAGCACCCGCGGCATGCGCCCGCTGAGCACGGTCGCGACCTCGCGGGAGGTCGGGCCGGCCGCCGGCCGGTGCGCGTCGACCAGGCTGAGGTTGTCAGTGACCGACGCGGTCCAGGCCGCCGGTGCGAGCAGCACCGCGACCACCGCCAGCGCCGCGCCGACGGCAGCGGTGCGGGCGGCGCCGGCCCGGCGCCAGCCGGATGCGCCGTCGCGGCGGGCCAGCCCGGCCACGGCCAGGACCAGCGTGGCGACCGCTCCGGTGGCCAACACGGCGGGCGCGAGCCACGGGTAGAAGCCGGAGAAGTGCCCGGACAGGTACGCCACCCAGGCAACGGAGGCAGCGACGGTGAGGGGCAGCAGCCACTGCCGCCAGCCGCCCTGACGGTAGGCCGTCCACAGCGCCACCGCACCGGCGCCGGCCAGCGCGGCGACCGCTGGGGCGACGCAGAGCAGGTAGAAGGTGTGCGGCTTGACGCTGACCACGAACGCCGTGGTCTGGGTGAGCAGCAGCAGCACCCACATGGCGTAGCCGGCCCATACCACCCGGGTCCGGCCGGCGGTGTCCGCGGCCTGCCCGCCTCGCCGCGCCGCGACCAGCGCGGCGACCAGTCCCAGCAGGACCACCGGGTAGAGCCAGCCGACCTGAGGAGCGACGTTGTCGCCGAACATGTAGAGCCACGGAGAGTGGCTCTTGCCCAGCGGGCCACCCACGCCCAGCTCCTCCGCGCCGGCGTTTGACACGCCGTACCGGTTGAAGGCGTTGTACCCGAACACCATGGACAGCGGGGAGTTGTCCATCGAGCCGTCGATGTAGGGGCGGCGCGAGGCCGGGATCGCCAGCATCACCACGATCCACACCGAGGACAGCACGAGCGTGACCGCGCCGGCGGCCGCCAGGTGCGCGATCCGCCGCCACACCGGCACGGCGGCGAAGGCGAGGTACGCCAGCGCGAAGGGCACCCACGCGGCCCAGCCGTGCACCATCTTCGTCTGGAACGCGAGCCCCAACCAGACGCCGCAGAGCAGCAGCCAGCGCAGCCGGCCGTTGGCGACTGCGCGCTGCCACGCGTCCGCGGCCAGGACCGTCAGCATGACCAGCATGACGTCGGGAATCTGGGTACGGGCCAACGCGGCGACGATCGGCGTGCTGGCGTAGACGGCCGCTGCGATGAGACCGGCGGTAGGCCCGGTCCAGCGGCGCACCACACTGTAGAGAACCAGGATCGTCACTGCTCCGGCGAGCAGCTGCGGCAGCAGGACCGACCAGGAGCTGAAGCCGAAGAGGCGGGCGGAGAGGGCCTGGACCCAGAAGACGCCAGGCAGCTTGTCCATGGTGAGCGTCGCGGCCGGGTCCACCGTGCCGTACAGGAACGCGGTCCAGTCGCTGGACATGCTCTTGACGGCGGTCTCGTAGTAGAGGTGCAGCTGCATGCGGTGCACGTCCCAGGCGTGGACGACCAGCGCGACGGCCGTGACCAGCAGCAGCGCCGGCCGGGCCCAGCGCGGTTGGTCGGCCGGCGAGCTCCAGGGCATGCGCCAGCCGCCACGAGACCGGTCCGGCTCGGTACCGGCCTGGACAGCCTCGCCCGCTACCGCGGCCTGGACAGGCTCAGCCGTAACCGTCCCAGCCTCGTCTTGGACAGGATCAGCCGTAACCGTCCCAGCCTCGTCTTGGACAGGATCAGCCGTAACCGTCCCAGCCTCAGCCTCGACCGGGTCAACCCCAGCCGGCTCGACCTCGACCGTTCCAGCTTCAGCGTCGACCGGCTCAGCCTCAACCGTCCCGGCCTCAGCCTCGACCGGCTCAGCCTTGACGGTCCCAGTCTCGGCGGGAACGGTCCCTGCCTCGGCCTCGACAGTCTCAGCCTAGGCAGAGACAGGATCAGCCTCGGCAGAGACAGGATCAGCCTCGGTCTGGGCATCTACAGGGGGAGACACGGCAGTCTTTTGGGACACAGAGTCACCTCATGATGAGAGGAATCTAGGTAGCCACCCGTCCGGAGCGGGCGGGAAGTAGATCAGCCTGCGAGCCTAGCCAGCCGACGGCAGCAACAGGTGTGTGTACTGTAGACTTTGCCCGTTCGGATGATAAGCTGTCGCTTTGCCGCGTAACGGTTCGCTGGCGATCCTGTCCACTATGGGCACTGCGCGCTCACCCTGTGTACGCCACCGGCAGGCGCTGCGCGGACAGTGCCGGCCAGGCCTGCACCGCGCAGAACGGGGCACACTGATGGGCCCCGTCCGCCCCGCGGGTGGCGA
>Ga0075420_100002966_pt1 | contig 14747 bp, 14 predicted proteins | sample SoiMetdeltSBSDD4_FD_75296 | JGI IMG/M metagenome (GOLD analysis project Ga0075420, IMG submission 75296) | Bulk soil microbial communities from a Populus tree surrounding site in Tennessee, USA - Soil MetaG P. deltoides SBSDD4 | ecosystem: Environmental > Terrestrial > Soil > Tree plantation... | reverse complement strand
CTGGCCGGCCGTTCCGACCTCGGCGGCGCCGTCTACGCGGGCGTTGGCGTGGGGATCGTGGTCGCCGGCGGCGCCTGCCTCGTTCTCACCCGTTCCGCCGATGCGTGGCTTTGGCTCGGCGCCGTCTCGATTGCAATCACTGCTGCGATCTGGCCCATGGTGAAGGGGAGCCCTGCACCCGCCCCGGCGCCTGCGCCGGCAATCCGCTGGAACGCGGAGTTCCGGCGACTCGTGCTGTGCTACGGCACGTTCGGCTTCGGCTACATCATCCCGGCGACCTTCCTTCCCGCGATGGCAAAGGAAATCATCGCGGATCCGCAGCAGTTCGGCTGGGCTTGGCCGGTGTTCGGCGCGGCGGCGATCGTGTCGACGCTGGTCGCCGCGCCGGTGCAGCGGATTCTTTCCCATCGATCGGTCTGGATCTGGAGTCAGTTCCTCATGGCGCTCGGCGTCGTGATTCCGCTTGCCGTGCCGGGGCTGCCGGGGATCCTGCTCGCGGCACTGCTGGTGGGCGGCACGTTCATGGTCATCACCATGGCCGGCATGCAGGAGGTGCGCAGGGTGGCGGGCTCCCAAGCACGTGCGCTGATGGCGGCGATGACCGCTGCTTTTGCGCTCGGCCAGATCCTCGGCCCGGCGCTCATCAGCGTTCTCGTCCAGGCAAAAGGGGGGGTTGCTGCGGTATTGGCGCTTGCCGCCGCGTTGCTTGCGCTGAGCGCCGTTTCACTGCTACGAAGGGAGACAGAACGTGCGTGAATCGAGAATGCCGCCGCTCGCGGCCGCCGACATGACCGGGGCGCAGCGCAAGGCTGCCGACGAGATGGCCGCCGGGCCGCGCAAGGGCGTGAAAGGTCCCTTCATTCCCCTGTTGCGCAGCCCCGAACTCATGGACCGGCTGCAGAAGGTGGGCGAGTACCTGCGCTTCCAGAGCTCGCTCGAGCAGCGCATCAGCGAATTCATCATGCTCATCGTCTCGCGCGAATGGACGCAGCAGTTCGAGTGGTTCGTCCATGTGCCGCTCGGCCGCAAGGCGGGCATCGCGGAGGACACGATCGTCGCGCTCGCCGAAGGACGCCGGCCTGCCGCGATGAGCGAAGCCGAAGCGGTCGCCTACGACTTCTGCGAAGAGCTGCTGCGCACCAGGGGCGTCTGCGACACGACCTATCGCCGCGCCGTCGCGGCATTCGGCGAGCGCGGCGTAATCGACGTGCTCGGCGTCGCGGGCTACTTCACCGCCGTGTCGATGGTCATGAACGTCGCCCATACGCCGCCGTCGGTTGACGAGTCCGTCAACGCGCTGCTGCCGTATCCGTTCTGAGGTGGTCAGCCCCGGGGCGCTCAAAGGAGCAGGCATGGACTAGAATCCCCCTGCCGTGATCCCCCGCACCCTGTTCACGCCCGAGCACGAGACCTTCCGCGACAGCGTGCGGCGCTTCCTGGAAGCCGAGGTCAGGCCGCACGACGAGCGCTGGCAGGAGCAGGGCTACGCGGACAAGTCGGTGTGGAAGAAGGCCGGGGACAACGGCTTCCTGTGCATGAGCATGCCGGAGGAGTACGGCGGCTCGGGCGCCGACAAGCTGTTCAGCATGGTGCTCATCGAGGAGCAGTCGCGCATCAACAACAGCACGCTCGGCTGGGGCCTGCATTCCGAGATCGTGGCGCCCTACCTGCTCAACTACGGCAGCGAGGCGCTGAAGAGGAAGTACCTGCCGAAGATGGCGAGCGGCGAGATGGTCGGCGCCATCGCCATGAGCGAGCCGGGCGCGGGTTCCGACCTGCAGTCGGTGAAGACCACCGCGCTGCGCAAGGGCGACAAGTACCTCGTCAACGGCTCCAAGACCTTCATCACCAACGGCTGGAACGCGGACCTGGTGATCGTGGTGGCGAAGACCGACCCGGCGAAGGGCGCGAAGGGCACCAGCCTGGTGATCGTCGACACCTCGATGCGGGGCTTCACCAAGGGCAAGCGGCTGAAGAAGATGGGCCTCAAGGGCCAGGATACCGCCGAACTGTTCTTCGACAACGTCGAAGTGCCGGCGGGGAACCTGCTCGGCCAGGAGAACAACGGCTTCATCTACCTGATGCAGGAGCTGCCCTGGGAGCGCATGCAGATCGCGATCGGCGCGGCGGCGAAGTGCGAGGCCGCGCTCGGCTGGACCATCGCCTACGTCAACGAGCGCAAGGCCTTCGGCAAGCCCGTGGCTAGCTTCCAGAACACGCGCTTCAAGCTTGCCGAGATCGCCACCGAGGTGCAGGTGATGCGCGTGTTCGTCGACCGCTGCATGCAGCTGCTGCTGGAGAATAAGCTCGACACCGTCACCGCGTCGATGGCCAAGTACTGGGCCACCGACATGGAGGGCAAGGTGCTGGACGAATGCCTGCAGCTGCACGGCGGCTACGGATTCATGTGGGAATTCCCCATCTCGCAGGCCTACGTGGACGCGCGCGTCACGCGCATCTACGGCGGCACCAACGAAATCATGAAGGAAGTCATTTCCCGCTCCCTGGGACTTGGAGGCAAAGATGCCTGAGGCAATGGTGTTCGATGCGATCCGCACGCCGCGCGGCAAGGGCAAGCGCGACGGTTCCCTCCACGAAGTCAAGCCGGTGGCGTTGCTCGCCGGCGTGCTGCGCGAGCTGCAGCGCCGCCACGACCTCGACACCGCGGAGGTGGAGGACGTGGTGATGGGTTGCGTCACACCCTCGGGCGAGCAGGGCTCCTGCATCGCCAAGACCGCGGCGCTGGTGGCCGGCTGGGACTGGAAGGTGCCCGGCGTGCAGCTGAACCGCTTCTGCGCCTCGGGGCTGGAGGCGGTGAACCTCGCCGCGCAGAAGGTGCGCTCGGGCTGGGAGGACCTGGTGGTGGCGGGCGGCGTGGAATCCATGTCGCGCGTGCCGATGGGCTCGGACCGCGGCGCCTGGGCGATGGACCCGCAGACCAGCCTGGATACCGCCTTCATTCCGCAGGGCATCAGCGCCGACCTGATCGCCACGCTGGAGGAATTCTCGCGCGAGGAGATCGACGCCTTCGCCCTCGGCTCGCAGAAGAAGGCCGCCGCGGCGCGCGAGGCCGGCCGCTTCAGGAAGTCGCTCGCGCCGGTGACGGGCGCGGTGGGCGAGGTGATCCTCGACCACGACGAGTTCATCAAGCCGCACACCACGCTGGAAGGCCTCGCCGCGCTGAAGACCTCCTTCGACAAGCCCGGCGAGCTGGGCTACGACGCGGTGGCGATCCGCCGCTACCCGCAGGTCGAGCGCATCCGCCACGTGCACACCGCGGGCAACTCCTCGGGCATCGTCGACGGCTCGGCTGCCGTGCTGATCGGCACCGAGAAGAAGGGCCGCGCGCTGGGACTGAAGCCGCGCGCGCGCATCGTCGCCGCCGCGCTCTCCGGGGCGGACCCCACCATCATGCTCACCGGCCCGATGCCCGCGGCGCGCAAGGCGCTCGCCAAGGCGAAGCTGAAGGTCGGCCAGATCGACCTGTTCGAGGTGAACGAGGCCTTCGCCGTGGTGCCGATGAAGTTCATGAAGGAGATGGGCGTCCCGGCGGAGAAGGTGAACGTGAACGGCGGCTCGATCGCCATGGGCCACCCGCTCGGCGCCACCGGCGCCATGATCCTCGGCACGCTGATCGACGAGCTGGAGCGCAGGAAGCTGCGCTACGGCCTCGCCACGCTGTGCGTGGGCGGCGGCATGGGCATCGCGACCATCGTCGAGCGGCTCTGATGCCGGTGCAATACGCCAAGGGTGACGATGCCATCGTCACCCTGACCTTCGACGCGCCCGGCGCGCAGGTCAACACCATGACCGAGGCCTGGCGCAATGCCTTCGCCGCCGCCGTCGGGCGGCTGCAGAAGGAAAGGGAGTCCATCGCCGGCGTGATCCTGCGCTCGGCGAAGAAGACCTTCTTCGCCGGCGCCGAGCTGAAGGACATCCTCAAGCTGACGCAAAAGGACGCGCCCCGCCTGTTCGCCGAGATCGAGGAGGTGAAGCAGTACTTCCGCGCGCTCGACCGGCTCGGCAAGCCGGTGGTCGCGGCGCTGGAGGGCGCGGCCCTCGGCGGCGGCTGGGAGCTGGCGCTCGCCGCGCACTGCCGCATCTGCCTCAACGACGAGAAAATCGAGCTGGGCCTGCCCGAGGCGACGCTGGGCCTCCTGCCCGGCGCGAGCGGCGTCACCAAGACCGTGCGCCTGCTCGGGCTGCAGGCGGCGCTGCCCCTGCTCGTCGAGGGCAAGACCCTGCGCCCGGCGGAAGCCGCCAGGCTCGGCCTGCTGCAGGGCCTGGCCGCGAACCGCGAGGACCTGGAGCGCATGGCGCGCGAGTGGATCGCGAAGAACCCCGCGCCCAGGCAACCCTGGGACGAGGAGAACTACCGCATGCCGGGCGGCACGCCCGCCACGCCGGCGGTGTCGCAGCTGCTCACCATCGCGCCGGCGATGCTCATCGAGCGGACGCGCGGCCTGTACCCGGCGCCCGAGGCCATCATGGCCGCGGCGGCCGAGGGCGCGAGCGTGGATTTCGACACCGCGCTCAGGATCGAGTCGCGCTATCTCGTCAAGCTCGCCGTGGGCCAGGTGGCGAAGAACCTGATCACGCTGTTCTTCAACCGCACCGCGATCCGCTCGGGCGCCTCGCGCCCCAAGGACTTCCCGAAGTGGAAGGCGGCGAAGGTCGGCATCCTCGGCGCGGGCATGATGGGCGGCGGCATCGCCTGGGCGAATGCCGCGCGCGGCGTGCCCTGCGTGCTGAAGGACACCACCCTGGAGCGTGCACAGAAGGGCAAGGCCTACAGCGAGGCGCTGGCGGCGAAACGCAACCGCCCGCAGGTCCCCGCGCTCATCACGCCCACGGCGAGCGCCGCGGACCTCGCGGGCTGCGACCTGATCATCGAGGCGGTGTTCGAGAAGCGCGATGTCAAGGCGCAGGCGACGAAGGAGGCCGAGCCCATGCTCGCCGCCGGCGGCTGGTTCGCCTCCAATACCTCGACGCTGCCGATCACGAGCCTCGCGCAGGCCTCCGCCAGGCCGGAGAATTTCATCGGCCTGCATTTCTTCTCCCCGGTGGACAAGATGCAGCTGGTGGAGATCATCAAGGGGAAGAAGACCTCGCCCGAGACGCTGGCGCGCGCCTGCGACTACGTGCTGCAGATCGGCAAGATCCCGATCGTGGTGAACGATGCGCGCGGCTTCTACACCAGCCGCACCTTCGGCACCTTCGTCGCGGAGGGCTGCAGCATGCTGCTGGAGGGCATTCCCGCGGCGGTGATCGAGAACGCGGGGCGCTTCGCCGGCATGCCGGTGGGGCCGCTCGCCGTGATCGACGAGACCTCGATGTCGCTGTCGGTCGCGGTGATGGAGCAGACCAGGGCGGACCTCGAGGCCGAGGGAAAGAAGTACGCGCCGCAGCCCGGGCAGGAGGTGATCCTGCGCATGGTGAAGGAGTTCAGGCGCCCGGGGCGCGCCGGCGGCGGGGGCTTCTACGAATACCCGAAGGAGGGAAGGAAGTTCCTCTGGCCGGAGCTGGCGAAGCATTTCGCGAAGAAGAATGCCTCCTGGGATTTCGAGGAGCTGAAGGAGCGCATCCTTTACCGCCAGGCGATCGAGACCGCGCGCTGCCTCGAGGAAGGCGTGCTCGAGCACGTGCACGACGGCAACATCGGCTCGATCTTCGGCATCGGCTTCCCCGCCTGGGCGGGCGGCGCGCTGCAGTACGTGAACCACGTCGGGGTGAAGAAGTTCGTCAAGCGCGCGGAGGAGCTCGCGAAGAAGGTCGGCCCGCGCTTCGCCCCGCCGAAGCTCCTGCGCGAGCACGCCGCGAAGGGCAAGCCCCTCGCCTGATGGCGCTCCCCGCGGTCCTGCAGCGCCTCAAGCTCCCGGTGATCGCGGCGCCGATGTTCATCGCCGGCAACCCGAAGCTGGTGATCGAGCAGTGCAAGGCCGGGATCGTCGGCTCCTTTCCGGCGCTCAACGCGCGCCCCAAGGAAGCGCTGGACGCCTGGCTCGGCGAGATCGAGCAGGCGCTCGCGGGCAATGCCGAGGCCGCGCCCTACGCGGTGAACCAGATCGTGCACAAGTCGAACGACCGCCTCGCCCACGATATCGAGGTGTGCATGCGGCACAAGGTGCCGATCACCATCACCAGCCTCAGGGCGCCCACCGAGGTGGTGGCCGGCGTGCACGCCTACGGCGGCATCGTGCTGCACGACGTGATCAACGTGCGCCACGCCGAGAAGGCGCTGGAGGCGGGGGTGGACGGGCTGATCCTGGTGTGCGCGGGCGCCGGCGGCCACGCCGGGACGCTGTCCCCCTTCGCGCTGATCGGCGAGGTGCGGCGCTTCTTCGACGGCCCGCTGGTGCTCTCCGGCGCCATCGCCTCGGGCTACTCGATCCTCGCCGCGCTCGCCGCGGGCGCCGACCTCGCCTACATCGGCACGCGCTTCCTCGCCACGCCGGAGGCGAGCGTGCCCGAGCGCTACAAGGAGGAGATCCTCAGGGCGGCGGCCGCCGACATCGTGTACACGGATCTTTTTTCCGGCGTGCACGGCAACTACCTCAAGCACAGCGTGGTCGCCGCCGGCTTCGACCCGCTCAACCTCCCCAAGTCCGACCCCAACAAGATGAATTTCGGCTCAGGTGGCGGCGCGGAGAAGAAGGTCTGGCGCGACATCTGGAGCGCGGGGCAGGGCGTGGGGCAGATCGACAAGCTGATGCCGGTGCGCGAGGTGGTGCGGCAGCTCGCCGACGAGTACGCCGTAGCGCGCCGGCGCCTCGCCCTGTCGTGATCCTCGACATCGAGAGGAAGGGCGCCGCGGCCTGGCTCTGGCTGTCGCGGCCCGAGCAGCGCAATGCGCTCAACGACGAGCTGATCACCGCGCTGGAGACGGCGCTCGAGGTGCTGCAAAGCGATGCGCGCGCGCGCGTGCTGGTGCTCGCCGGCCGCGGGCCGGCGTTTTGCGCCGGCGGCGACCTGGCGAGGATGGAGAAGGCGGCGAAGATGACCAGGGCGCGCTCGCGGCGCGAGGCTTCGCGGTTCGCGAAACTGCTCTACCGCCTGCACAGCTATCCGAAACCCGTGGTCGCGCGGGTGCACGGCCCGGCGTTCGCCGGGGGCATGGGCCTGGTCGCGGCCTGCGACGTGGCGGCGGCCGCGGAGGAAGCCGAGTTCGCGCTGCCCGAGACGCGCATCGGCCTGGTGCCGGCGATGATCAGTCCGTACCTGGTCAAGGCGATGGGCGCGGGCCAGGCGCGGCGCTACATCCTCACCGGCGAGCGGCTCACGGCGCGCGAAGCGCATCGCATCGGCTTCGTGCATGAATGCGTCCCGGCCGCGGAACTCGATGCCGTGGTGGGCAGGCTCTGCGAGCGCCTGGCGCAGGCGGGACCGGAGGCGCTCGCGCGCGCCAAGAAGCTGCTGCTGCGGGTGGAAGGCGCGCCGCTCACGCCGCAGCTCGCCAACGAGACCGCCGCCGCGCTCGCCGAGGCGCGCGCCGGGGCGGAGGCGCGCGAAGGCATCCGTTCGTTCCTGGAGAAGCGCAAGCCGTCCTGGCAGTAGGACGCGTCGCTAGAGCTTGCGCGGCAGCTTTCTGACGAAATCGTCGAACGCCCGCGGCTCGAACCATTCCCACACGCCCAGCCCGATCCCCGCGAGCCCGCCCGCGATCAGGACGATTCCAACCAGCGACCGGGGAACGCGCACCAGGAGCGTCCAGAGCACGCCCGTGCGCTGCAGCGGGTTGAGCATCAGCAGCGTGCCGATGCCGATGAGGGACAGTCCCGCCGCGATCAACCCCGGTGCGGGGCGGCGCGTCAGGTAATTCACCGTTGCGTGCCACTGCCCGCCGTCGAGAAGGTAGGCCGACGCGATCAGCCCCGCCCCGACGAGCAGCGCCATCACTCCGACGATGAACGCCGGCGCGCCCGCGTAGGCATCGTAAGCATCGTCCGAAGCGCGAAAACACATGCGCTGCGTGACGACGGCCTCGAGCCCGCCGAGCGCGAAGCCTGCGCCCGCCATGAAGACGCCGAAATGCAAAGCCTTGGGAATCGCGAGGTAATGGCCCGCGATCATGGCGATGATCCCGATGATCACCGCGGCAAATTCGATGAACGCGATCAAGCGCATTTCTATCGGCCGTCCTGTCCGCTCGGCTTCAGCGCATAGCGGAAATCACAGTGACTGGCGCCTTGCATGAGCGTCTGCGTCCGGGTGAGCCGCACGCCGGCGCCGAAACCCTCCGCATGGGCGAAGTCCGCGCTGCAGGTCAGCAAAAATCCCAGTTCCGGTGCGCCGATCTTTTCGTAGAACTCGGCGTAGCGACATTCGGTGACGTTGACTTCGAACGCATCCGGCGTTTTCCTGACCACCCCGTATTCCAGGGCATCTCCGGCCGCGAACATCTCGAAGGCCGAGGCGAGCTTCTCCCCGGGGTTGCGTGCTCCCTGGCTCCGCCACCACTTCTCCCCATACTTGCGGTACAGCTCGCCGAGCGCCTTCCGCACGATGGCGTTGGCCCGCTCCTCGCCGAGTTCCGCCTGGAGGGCTTTGACGAGCGGAACCAGGACCTGGGCTTGTATCTTGACCTGCTCAATCAGAGGAATGTTCATCGTCCACCTCCCGGCAGCGCTGCCTTCGGACCGGCGATCTTCATCGCCTTCGCGTACGCGGGCCGCGCTTCGATGCGCTGCACGTAGGTCGATGTGTTCGGCATGCCCGCGATCGGCCGGCCGCCGAATTGCGGCAGCGTGGTGAGGCTGAACATCACCATCACGTCGGCGCAGGTGAATTCGGGGCCGGCGAGGTAGGGCGAGGCGCCCAGGCGCTGCTCGAGAAACGCGTAGTAGCCGTTTTCCCGCCGCGTGACCACCGTGCGGATCCTGTCGGCATCGGGACCATGCGCGTTCGAGTTGAGCGCCCGCTTCGCGAAGAACAGGCCGAGGACGTTGTTGTTGAAATGCATCCAGTACAGGTAGTCGGCGTAGTTCGGCTGCTCCGGCCGCACCGTGAACCGGCCGCCCGCATGGCGCTGGCAGATGTACTCGACGATGGCGGCGGATTCGGCGAGGGTGAGGTCGCCGTCCTGGATGACGGGCGCCGTCGCCGCCGGATGCAGGGCCAGGTACTCCGCGGGCGCGAGGCGGTTCTCGCCCCGCTTGTACCATCTCAACTCGTAGGGCAGGCCCAGCTCCTCCATCAGCCAGACCACGCGATCCGATTGGGATACGCCGAGGTGATGGATGGTGATCATTGCCCGAGGAGTCTCGCCAGGTTGCCCGCCGCCGGAATCGCGAATCGCCTGATGCGCTCACGGGAATCCACCACGCTCGGGGCATCGCGGTGCAGCGCGAGCCCGGCGAGCGGATTGAGGCGGGTGTCCCTCGACCAGTTCGCAAGCGCCGGGTAGGCCGCAAGGGCCCGGTCGTTTGCCAGGCCCGTGAGGAATGCCGACAGGTAGTCCGTGTTCGCGTCCCAGTAGGCGATGGGGGGGCAGAGACGGTTCTTCTCCTCGTCGCTCTGCAGCGTGGCCTCGATCACCCCCAGCATGGCGAATTGGTAGCAAGCGAAACTCCAGCGGAACGGCTGCACGGTTATCCGTCCAGGCCCGAAGATCGGGCGCAGCGCCGGCCGCGGCAGGCCGCGCGCGGCGCAGTGGACGTGCAGCGTCCCAGGGCTCGTCGGCGTGCTGCCCTCGTCGAGGACGATCTCGTCGCGCCCGATCCTGCGCACGTGCCCCAGGCGGACGACGTCCTCGATCCGGCGCAGCAGCCCTAGCTCGGCCTCGCTGATCACCGCGCCGCGGAACATGGCCGGCGCGACGCGGGGATCGATGCGCAGGAAGAACGCCTCCGCTTCGAGGCGCGCGAAGAGATCCTCGACCGTAGCCGCCTGCGCCATCGCCTCGAGCTGGATCGCAATGCCGCGATAGAAATCCGGAAGCAGCGCGTGCGGCTGATTGAATCGGCGATTGAGCCACCATGCCTCGCGCGGCTTGATCCAGCGGATCTGCTGCGCGGGGACGCCCTGTTCCAGCAGCCAACCGCAGGCGTCCAGGGCGGTCTTGCCAGCGCCGATGATGGTGAAGCGCTCCGGACGCTCGCGGATGCGCGCGATGTCGCCCGCGGGCACGCAGCGCGCGCCGTCGGCCACTTCGAAGGGCGGCGCGCTGGTCGCGGGAAACTCGCCTTCCAGGTAGGTGGTGTCGACCACCTTGCGCCGGACGCGCACTTTCCAGGAGGCCTGCGAGAGCCGGGAGACGAAGCCCTGCTCCCCCAGGAACTCGCAGCTGGGGAAATAGCGCACGCGGCCGCCGGGCAGGAAGCGCTGGTGCATCACGTGCGCGAAGTAGGCCCGGATCTCGTCCGCGCCGGCGAGCTCGTAGAAGCCGGCATTCGTCCCGGCCACATCGCGGGTGTCCTGTCCAAGCGGCACCGAGCTGACCCCGTACAGGGCGGAGGGCTGGTGCAGGCGGACGTAGGGATAGGCGTCGATCCAGTGGCCGCCGGGAGCGTGGCGGCGGTCGACGATCGTGACCGTGGCGTCGGAATGGGCGAGCAGCGCGTCGGTGAACGCCATCGCCGCGGCCCCGGCGCCGACCACGAGATAGTCCGTTTCGAGCGCTTCAGTCATCACTTTTGACCCGGTCCGCAAAGCTACCACGGCCCGGCGCGCACAAGGCGCACCCCCGGCGGCAGCTGCGCTACCATCGGCATCCTTTCTGGAGGGAAGCCCCGCATGAACAAGCGCATCGTCCTCGCGAGTTACCCGGAAGGCTGGGTGACGGACGCCAATTTCCGCCTCGAGACCGCAGCGATCCCCAAGCCCGCCGAGGGCGAGGTGCTGGTGAAGAACCTGTGGCTCTCGCTGGACCCGTACATGCGCGGCCGCATGAGCCAGCAGAAGAGCTATGTGAAGGGCGTCGAGCCGGGCGAGGTCATGACCGGAGAGACGGCGGGCGAAGTGGTCGAGTCGAAGCACCCGAAGTTCAAGGCCGGCGACAAGGTGACCGCGCCCGCCGGCTGGCAGCTCTACTGGAGCGGCAAGGGCGAGATGCTCACCAAGGTGGACGCCGCGAAGGTGTCGCTCTCCTACTACCTCGGCTGCCTCGGCATGCCGGGGCGCACGGCCTACTTCGGCATGAAGGACATCTGCCAGCCCAAGCCCGGCGAGACGGTGGTGGTGTCGGCCGCTTCCGGCGCGGTGGGCAGCGTGGTGGGCCAGCTCGCCAAGGCCTGGGGCTGCCGCGCGGTGGGGATCGCCGGCGGCAAGGCGAAATGTGACTACGCGGTGAAAGAGCTGGGGTTCGACGCCTGCGTGGACTACAAGGCGGGCGACCTCTACGGACAGCTGAAGGCGGCCTGCCCGAAGGGGGTGGACGCCCTGTTCGAGAACGTGGGCGGCGAGATCCTCGACACCACCCTGCGGCTGATGAACGTGCGCGGGCGCATCACCATCTGCGGGCTGATCTCCGACTACAACGCCAAGGAGCCCTACGGGGTGAAGATGTTCCGCTCGATCCTCGTCAACCGCCTCACGGTACGCGGCATGATCGTGTTCGACTGGCTGGAGCGCTACCCGGAAGCGAACCAGGCCTTGCTCCAGCTGGTCACCAGCGGCAAGCTCAAGTACCGCGAATCCATCGTGGAAGGCATCGAGAACGCGCCCAAGGGCCTCATCGGCCTCCTGAAGGGCGACAACTTCGGCAAGCAACTGGTCAAACTCGGGTGAAACTCACATGATCGACCTGTATACCTGGCCTACGCCCAACGGGCACAAGATCCACATCATGCTGGAGGAGACGGGACTGCCCTACAAGGTGATCCCGGTGGATATCGGGGTGGGCGACCAGTTCAAGCCCGAGTTCCTCAAGATCTCGCCCAACAACAAGATGCCGGCGATGGTGGACAGCGACGGCCCGGGCGGCAAGCCCATGGCGCTCGCCGAATCCGGCGCGATGCTGTTTTACCTCGCCTCCAAGACCGGGAAATTCCTCCCCGCGGACCTGCGCCAGCGCTGGCAGGTGATGCAGTGGGTAATGTTCCAGATGGGGCACATCGGGCCGATGCTGGGCCAGGCGCACCACTTCCTCGGCTACGCGCCGGAGAAGATCGAGTACGCCATGAACCGCTACCGGAACGAGGCCAACCGCCTGTACGGCGTGGTCGAGCGGCGCCTCAAGGAATCCAGGTTCCTCGCCTGCGACGACTACACCATCGCCGACATGGCGGCGATGCCCTGGATGCGCTTCCCCGAGCGTCAGGGCGTGGACCTCGCCGAGTACCCGAACGTGCAGCGCTGGCGCGACGGCATCGCCGCGCGGCCGGCGGTCGAGCGCGCGCTCAAGGTGCTCGCCGAGCGGCGCCGGCCGGAGATGACGAAGGAGCAGAAGGAAGTGCTGTTCGGGGCGACGCAATATGCCAAGCGCTGAACTGAAGGGGAAGGTCGCCTGGGTCACCGGCGGCGGCTCGGGCATCGGCCTCGCGGGAGCGCTGGAGCTGGCGAAGGCCGGCGCGCACGTGGTCATCTCGGGGCGCACCCAGCGCACCAACGATTCCGGCCTCGCGCAGCTGAAGGCCGCGGGCAGCGCCGAGGCGCTGCTGCTCGACGTCGCCGACCAGAAGGCGGTGGTGCAGGCCGCCGCGGACATCGAGCGGCGCCGCGGCCGCATCGACATCCTGGTCACCAGCGCCGGCACCAACATCGGCGGCGGCAAGCGCAACTTCGCCACCATGAACCTGGGCGGCTGGGACGAGGTGGTGAACATCAACCTCAACGGCCTGTTCTACTGCTGCCACGCCGTGATCCCGGGAATGCGCGCACGCAAGGACGGCCTGATCATCAACATCTCCTCCTGGGCCGGGCGCTACGCCAGCGTGCTGACCGGGCCGGCCTACAACGCCACCAAGCGCGCGGTGATCGCCGTCAGCGAGTCGATCAACATGGAGGAGTGCATGCACGGCATCCGCGCCACTTCCATCCTGCCGGGCGAGGTGGCCACCCCGATCATGGAGAAGCGCCCGGTGCCGCCCTCGGCCGAGGAGCGTGCGCGCATGGCGCAGGCCGAGGACTTCGGCAGGGCGATCCTGTTCGTCGCCACCCTGCCGGCGCGAACCTGCGTCAACGAGCTGGTGATGGCGCCGACCTGGAACCGCTTCTACCTCGGCGGCCTGGAGGCAAAAAAATAGGGTCAGACCCCTTTTTCCGCGTCACCCTGCCGTTCCTGGCGGGGTATTTCGTCTCCTACGTCTACCGCTCGGTCAACGCCATCATCGGGCCGGAGATCGCGCGCGAGCTGGGCCTCACCGCGGCCGGCCTCGGGCTGCTCACCGCGGTCTACTTCTTCGCCTTCGCCGTGTTCCAGCTGCCGCTCGGGGTGCTGCTCGACCGCTACGGGCCGCGCCGCGTCAACGCCACGCTGCTGCTGGTGGCCGCGGTCGGCGGCGCCTGGTTCGCGCTCGGCCAGACGGCGTTCGAGCTGACGGCGGCGCGCGCCATCATCGGCCTCGGGGTGTCGGGCTGCCTGATGGCCTCGTTCTCCGCCTTTGCCCTCTGGTACCCGCCCGAGCGCATCGCCACCATGAACGGCATCGCCTTCGCCAGCGGGATGCTCGGCGCGATCGTCGCCACGGTGCCGCTCGAGCTGGCGCTGCGCGCGCTGCACTGGCGCGAGGTGTTCGCGGGCATCGTCGCGCTCACCCTCGTGGTGAGCCTGGTGCTCTACCTGGTGGTGCCGGAGCGCTCCGCCGCGACAAAGGGGGCCGGCTTTGCGGAGCAGTGGCGCGGCTTCGCGCAGCTGGCGAGGGACGCCGCGTTCTGGCGCGCCGCGCTGTGCATCGGCACGAGCCAGCTCGCGGCGGTGTCGCTGTCCACCCTGTGGGTGGCGACCTGGCTGCGCGACGTCGCCGGCTACAGCCCGGCGGAGGTGGCGCGCGCGCTGCTCGTGTTCAGCGTGGCCATGATGTTCGGCTACGTCGGCTTCGGGCGGGCGGCGGACCAGATGGCGCGCCGCGGCCGGAGCACGCTGCCGCTGCTCGCCGGCGGCGTCGCCGTGGCGTCGCTCTGCCTCGCGCTCCTCGCGCTCGGCGTGCGCACCGGCCTCCTCGCGCTGTGGACCGTGTTCTTCGTCAGCGCCACGGCGATCGTGCTGTCGTATTCGCTGTTCTCGCGCCGCTACCCGCGGGAGATGGCCGGGCGCGTCAACACGGCGCTCAACGTGTTCGTGTTCGCCGGCATGTTCAGCGGCCAGTGGGCGGTGGGACTGCTGCTGAGCCTGTGGCCGCCGACGGTTGCCGGCTACGCGCCCGAGGCCTACCCCTGGGCGCTCGGCATGCTGTGGCTGGTGCAGTTCGCCGGCCTTGCCTGGCTGTGGTCGGGCCGGCGCGCCTTCGCTACGCCGCGATGAAGATGTCCTTGTAGGACGTATAGGCGGAGGCGGCGAGCACCGGCCCCAGCACCAGCCAGCCCAGCCCCAGCGGAATCGCGGCGAGTATCCCGAACAGCATGATCAGCACGCCGTAGACGAGGAACGGCACGACGTTCTTCAGGCAGCCGAGGAAGCTTTCCTGCATCGCCTCGATCGCTCCCCGGCCGTGGAACGCCACCAGCGGCGGCGCGAACCAGATCGCCATGAGCACCGGCACCAGCAGCGCGAGCATGATGAGCACGGCGAGCGCGAGCGTGATCGCCGCCGACAGGGTCGCGACCTCCGGCATGGCGGTGCCGGCGCCGATGGCGAGGAAGCTCACGCCGGT
>Ga0075420_100002960_pt1 | contig 14771 bp, 12 predicted proteins | sample SoiMetdeltSBSDD4_FD_75296 | JGI IMG/M metagenome (GOLD analysis project Ga0075420, IMG submission 75296) | Bulk soil microbial communities from a Populus tree surrounding site in Tennessee, USA - Soil MetaG P. deltoides SBSDD4 | ecosystem: Environmental > Terrestrial > Soil > Tree plantation... | reverse complement strand
TCTGCATGGCCCAGGTGATCGGCGCGCTCAACCTCGCCGCCGGCCTGCGCGACGCCCACCTGGCGCACGCGCCCGTCATCGCCATGACCGGCGGGCGCGACCCGAAGACCAAGTTCCGCAAGGTCTACCAGGAGGTGGACGACGTGCCGGCCTTCGAGCCGGTCACCAAATTCAACGCCACCGTCGACGATGTCTCCCGCATCCCCGACATGGTGCGCCAGGCCTTCCGCGTCGCCACCTCCGGCACCCCGGGCCCCGTGCACCTGCAGTTCCGCGGCAACGAGGGCCAGATCGACCTGGAGGAGGCCGACCTGGAGCCCCTGGTCGAGCCACTGTTCGCATTGGTGCCGCCGTTCCGCCCCGAGCCCGATGCCGCCAGTGTGATCGCCGCGCTCAAGGTGCTGCAGGAGGCCACGCGCCCCGTGATCGTTGCCGGCGGCGGCGTGCGCACTTCGCGCGCCGGGCCCGAGCTCGTCGCGCTGGCGGAGCGCCTCGGCATCCCCGTCGCCACCTCGCTCAACGGCAAGGACGCCATCCCCGGCACGCATCCGCTCTCCGTCGGCGTGGTCGGCACCTACTCGCGCGAGAGCGCCAACCGCGTCGTGGCCCAGGCCGACACCGTGTGCTTCATCGGCACCGAGACCGGCGGCATGACCACGCACTTCTGGGCCGTCCCGAAGATCGGCGTCACCGCCGTGCAGATCGACATCGAGCCGCAGTCGCTGGGGCGCAACTACCCGCTCAAGGCTGCGGTGCTGGGCGACGCCAAGGTGACGCTCGCCCGCATGCTCGCGCACGCCAACGCCGACACCTCGGGCCGCCGCAAGGCCTGGGTGGAGCAGGCGCAGGGCCTCTGCCGCGACTGGCGCGAGAAGTACGCCGCCGCGCTCGCCTCCGACGCGGTGCCCGTGCGGCCGGAGCGCCTCTGCGCCGACCTGACGCGGTACACGCCCGAGGATGCCATCGTCGTGGTCGATACCGGCCACGCTGGCATGTGGATGGGTGGCATGTTCGACCTCACGAGTCCCGGCCAGAGCTACATGCGCAGCGCCGGGCATCTGGGCTGGGCCTTCCCCGCCGGGCTCGGCGCCAAGGCCGCCTGCCCCGATCGCCCCGTCGTCGTCTTCACCGGCGATGCCGGCTTCTACTACCACCTGGCCGAGGTGGAGACCGCGGCGCGCTGGGGCCTCAACACGGTGACGGTGGTCAACAATAACGGCGGTGGCAATCAGTCCAAGCGCGGCTTCGACCGGGCCTACGGCGGCACCCAGACGAGCCAAGCGCGGGAGCTGTGGACCTACACCGATGTGAACTTCGCCAAGGTGGCTGAGAGCCTGGGCGCCTTGGGGCTGCGCGTGGAGCGGCCCGCTGACTTCGTCCCCGCCTTGCGCCGCGCGCTCGCCGCGAATCGTCCCGTGGTGATCGACGTAGCCACCGACATCGAGGCCATCGCGCCAGTCGCCTTCAGTTAGGACGCCCACCGCACGACTGTCGATGTTGATAGAGGCTCCCTGGCGCTGACTGAGCAGGAGCTGGCGCGGCTCAAGGTTCCCCATGTCACTGACCGGCAACACCTCGGATCGCGCCACGCCGGTGCGCGAGTTCCAGTCCGGCAAGGTGCCGCTGTTCCTTTTGAGCTGAAGCCGGCGGCAGCGGCCTCAACCTGACGGCGGCCGACACCGTCATCCACTACGATCCGTGGTGATGCCTTCCTGCCAGACGGTCGCCGATCGCACGGCGAGTCTTGACCCAAACCTGGCTCTAGCCCTCGAGCCCGGCTTTCCGCATGCCGTCCAGGAAGCGCTCCATCAAGTCGGGGGTCTGATAGGGAACGCTGGCTCTGATCCAGCCGAGCGACAGGTGGGGCTGCTGGCGCCGCACCATCGTCAGGTGGGCGCGGGCTTCCGCGGTGCGCCCGCAAAGCGCCAGGCACGCACAGCACATGCGCTGCGCGCCCTGAAAGCCGGGACGCAGCCGCGCCGCCTCGGTCGTGTACTGCAAGGCCTCCGCGTATCTCCCGGCCGTAAAGTGGGCGACGGCGATCGACCCAAGGAACAGTGCCTTTAGGGGGTCCAGGGGGCTGAGCCTCATCGCCTCTTGTGCATGCCCGATTGCCTCGCGGTCGTGGCCGGCAAAGGCGAGCCCCTGACTGAGGTGGCAATGGGCTGCCGCAGAGCTCGGATTGAGCGCCACGGCCTGACGGAACGCCGCAATCGCCTCAGCGGTGCGCCGCTCCATCAGCCCGAGATAGCCGAGCGCGGTGTGGCCCCAGGGATCGCGATCATCAAGCGCGATGGCCGTCGTCGCATGGTGCCGACCAGTGGACAGTACCTGCTCACGATCAAGCCAGCCCATGTGGGCGGAAAAGACCAGCGCAAACCCCAGCAGGCTGTGCGCCGGTGCGTAGTCCGCAAGGGTAGCGACGGCGCGTTCAAGAATGCCGATTGCGGTCTCGTAGTCCGCCTTGGTCATGCGCCACACATGCGTTTGTGCGTGAGCCACAAGCTCCCAGGCGCCGAGATCGTGAGCCGACCGCGACTGTGCGCGAACGCCTTCCGCGGCCAGTAGCTGCGGCTCGATGGCGGCGGCAACGCTCTGGGTGACTTCATCCTGGACAACGAAGATGTCGCCGAGTTCCCGGTCGTACTTCTCCGCCCAGTGATGACCACAGGTTAGAGCGTCGACGAGCTGCGCCGTGATGCGAATCCGCTTGCCCGCCCGGCGGACGCTGCCTTCCAGCACGTAGCGGACGCCGAGCTCGCGCGCGACCCGTTTAACGTCGACTGGCCGGTGCTTGTAGACGAACGTCGAGTTGCGCGCGATGACGAAAAGCCACCGGATGCGGGACAGGCTGGTGATCAGGTCCTCCGAAATGCCGTCGGCGAAGTAATCCTGCTCGGGATCGCCGCTCATGTTCGTGAAGGGCAGAACGGCGATCGACGGCTTTTGGGGAAGCGGGAGGTGGGGTGGATACGGCTCGGCGGCGCCGGTTGCAATCTCCCCGGCGAGGGCTTCCTCGCGCACGGCGCCGATGAAACGGAGGCCCTTGCGCGGCAGGGTCTTGATCAATCGCTGCCGATCGCCGCTGTCGCCGATGGCGTTACGAGCCGCGTTGACCCGGTTGAAGAACGCGGACTCCGAGACGATGCGCCCCTGCCAAACCGAGGCGAGGAGCTCATCCTTGCTGACGACCCGGTCACGCTGGCGAATCAAGTGAACGAGCAGGTCGAACACCTGTGGCGCGACCTCGACAACCTCGGACCCTCGCCGCAACTCTCGACGATCCGTGTCGAGCGCACAGTCATCGAACAGATACTGCAATTTCCCACCCGTTCGCTGCACATGGTTCACGCGACCGTAGCATGGTGCGCCGGCTAAGGAAAAAGGGAGCCGCCACTAAGGGCAAGTTGAGGAGCTGTGAAAGACCGCACGAGGCCTCTTTGTCATTCTGGATGGCGGCTCTGCCTAAGAGGGCAGTTGAGATCTCCGTACACCGCCACCACAGGGAGGCGCCCGATGCAACCGCCAAGCCGGTACATGCGACTCGTGCCCGCACTGATGCTGTGCGTGCTCTGGACATCGATGCCGACGCCCGCGCAGGCGCCACAAAAGCTGGACATCAAACCGGTCGCGGAGAAGAAGCTCAAGCAACTGCCAGCCGGGCCGCTCTATTGGCGGATAGAGACCTTCCGCACCCTTGCGGACGCGCAGGCGCAGTCCGCCGCCAATGAAACGGCCCTGGCGGCCGAAGTCTCCGGGAAGGTTTGGCTGTTCACGTTGGGCACGAAGGGCGGCACCACGCCCGGCGGCACAAAGGTTACCGAGATCGGACCGGTGCCAGTCGCTGCCGCGCCCGAATATCTGCTGCGCATCAACCATGCAGCGGGGCCGCCGGGGGCAAAGACGCCGGTGCATACACATCCGGGCTCGGAGGCATTCTACGTGTTGGCCGGCAAGCTTGGCCAGAAGACACCTCACGGCGTCGCCTATGCCGAGGCGAGCCAGTCCATGAATGGCCACGGCGCGGATACCGCGATGGAGGTGTTCAACGCCGGCACAGCCGATCTGGATCAGCTGGTGATGTTTGTCGTGGATGCGACGAGGCCGTTCTCGTCGCCAGCCAAATTCGAGTGAGGAAACATGGCGAAATCATCCCAGTCCGGTTCGACCGTCTTGAGGCCGACGACCCGTTGCACGGCGCTTGCAGGGCTGGTCCTTGCCCTCGCGCTCTCGCCATCGCTGCTCTGGAACGGAGACGCCTTCGCCAGGCCGGCAAAGACAAATTCGGACTGCGCTTCCAAATACTTTGCGTGCATGGGCCGTTGTCAAGCCCGTGCGGAGAAGAAGACCGGCACGACTGTCAAGGCCCAGGGGAATCATCCTGATGCCGCTGTTCACCAGGAGGTCGCCAACTGCGAGGCCCGGACCTGCAAGCCTCAGAACGACAATTGCATTGCTGCGGTGAAGGGGGGCAAGGACGCGCGGCCTCTGACGCCGCAGAAGGCGACGAGGAAGCCCGTCGCCGGCCCGCTGCAGCCCCTGACGCCGCAGACGGTCACCACGTCGCCCAAGACGGCTCCGGCTCGGCCCCTGACATCGTCATCGACTTTGCGGCAACGCGGCCGCTAGCCGCGCGCTCGCACCGTGCCACGCCTGCGCCGGGATGAGTGCTCAGCGCGCAGGCGGACAGGAGACGTACGCCGACCGCAGGGCCACGCGGGGGCCCGCCGCGCCCCACGGGTGTCATTCGGGAAATCGGAATTACGGAATGCACGGCTGTTGCAGAGGCAGGTGCGACGGGCTCCGCCCCTGGAATTGGGCACCTGACCAATGAACCCAACCAGCAAACAGGAGGAAAACATGATAGGCGGTTACTCGCTCCGACTCCTCGGTGGCGTCGCGCTGATCATGGCCGCCGCCGCAACCACCGACGCCACGGCCCAGCCGCAATCAAAGCCCGTGGTCCGTGACCATCGCGACGGCGCGTGGCAGCCGAAACCAGGTGGCTATTACCGACCGGGGTATAGCAAGCATGGCGAGAAGCCGATCGTCCGCGATCATCGACAAGAGGCTTGGCAGCCAAAGTGCGGCAGATATGCTTGTGACCGCCCCCGACCTCGGCATTAGCCAGCAGCGCACACCCTGCCTGGAGGCCGCCGCGCCACGCTCGGGCTTCAAGGGTGCAGGAGGAACCCGCAACAGGCGCTCGCTGTTGCGAAATGAGGTGTGCGGGCCTCTCGCCACCGGCCAAGTTCGAGTGAGCGCTGCAGGCGGCATCTGGCCCGCCGAGCCCAGTGATCCGCCGCGGTGCAGGGCGGCCAGCGACGGCAGGACTTGGCACAACCTCCGGCCTCTGTCCGTCAGCTTCCAGGGCATTTCTACCTCCGACGGACGCCCGCAAGATCGTGCTTAGCCTCTCCCCTCACGCCTCGTTCGACACCTTCACCAGTCGCTCCAGCGTCGCCCGCGCCCGCCCGTCGTCCAGCGCGGCGGCGGCCAGCGGCACGCCCTCGGCCAGCGTCTTGGTGCGGCCCGCCACCAGCAGCCCGGCGGCGGCGTTCAGCAGCACGGCGTGACGGAACGCCACCAGGTTGGGCGACTGCTGGCCCGCCAGCAGGGCGCGCATCTTCTCCGCGTTTTCCGCCGGCGTGCCGCCCAGGATCTCGCCGAACGGATGCTGGCGCAGCCCGGCGTCCTCCGGCCTGACCTGGAGCTGGGTGACCTTGCCGTCCTCCAGGGCGGCGACGTAGGTGGGGGCGGCGATCGAGATCTCGTCAGTGCCGTCCATGCCGTGCACGAGCCAGGCCTTCTCCGACCCCAGCGCCCGCAGCGTCTCGGCCATGGGCCGCAGCAGATGCTGGGTGAAGGCCCCCGTCAGCTGCCGCTTGACGCCGGCCGGGTTGGTCAGCGGCCCCAGGATGTTGAAGATCGTCCGCACCCCCAGCTCGACGCGGGCCGGCATGACGTGGCGCATGGCGGCGTGATGGTTGGGCGCGTTCATGTAGCCCAGGCCGCAATCGGCCAGCGAGCGCTCGATGGTGGCCACGTTGGCATTGATGTTGACGCCCAGCAGCGCCAGCACGTCGGCCGTGCCGGTCTTGGACGACTGCGCCTTGTTGCCGTGCTTGGCCACCGGCACGCCCAGGCTCGCCGCAACCAGCGCGGCGGCGGTGGAGATGTTGAGCGTGCCCTTGCCGTCGCCGCCGGTGCCGACGATGTCGATGGCCCCGGCCGGCGCTCGCACCCTGGTGACCTTGGCGCGCATGATGGTGGCCGCCCCCACGATCTCCTCGATCGACTCGCCGCGCAGCCGCAGGATCATGAGGAACCCGCCGATCTGCGAGGGCGTGGCGCGGCCCGACATGATGATGTCGAACGCCTCCTCCGCCTCCGCCTGGGTCAGCGCCGAGTCGAGCGCGCGGGCGATATAGGGCCTGAGCGCCTGCGGATCGGTCACGGCGGCGGCGGGTGGGGAGGCTGACATGCGCTTCTGGCTCCGTGCGGTCAGGTTGCCCGACAACATGCAGTCACGGTCCCCGCTGTGGCAAGTTGTGCGCAGGCACCGTCTGGCCCCGTCGGCTGCCTGTGCCGAGCCCTGGGTCGGGAGCAACAAACCCGTCATTTATTTCAAGCCTAAATGACTTTCCATGGCCCATCGCCCGGTGTTAGCCTCCCGGGCTGAGACGGCCCCCCGAAACTCGGGAAAGGCAGCGGAGGCTCGATGCTGGCGGATCGGATCGAGGCCAAGTGGGTCGATGCCTTTGTGCGGGTGTTCGAGCTGTGCAAGGTGCAGCCGGGCGAGCTGTGCGCCATCCTCTCCGAGACCCAGTCGCGTCCTCTCAACGTCCATCTCGCCGAGCTGGCGCTGGCGCGCCTCGGCGCGGTCGTCTGCCATATGGTTGTTCCCACCCAGCGCCAGGATGCGCCGGTGCCGGTGCGCTCGACCGGAGCCTCGACGGCGCTCACCGGCCAGCGCGCGGCCATCGAGGGGCTGAAGGCGGCGGGCCTCGTGGTCGACCTGACCGTCGAGGGCCTGCTGCACGCCCGCGAACTGCCCCAGGTGCTGTCGGCCGGCGCGCGCGTCATCATGATCTCCAACGAGCACCCTGATGCGCTGGAGCGGCTGGTGCCCGACCCGGCCATGGAGCCGCGGGTCAAGGCCGCGGTGAAGCGGGCGCGCGGCGCCAGCACCATGCGGGTCCTCTCCGCCGCCGGCACCGACCTCACCGTCGACATGCGCGAGGCCTCCACCGTGGGCGTCTGGGGCTGGAGCGACCGGCCGAGGATGGTGGCCCACTGGCCGGCCGGGCTGGTGGTGAGCTTCCCGAAGTCCGGGTCGGTCAACGGCACGCTGGTGCTCGATGCCGGCGACGTGAACCTCACCTTCAAGCGCTACCTGGAGCGCCCGATCCGTCTCGACCTCGAGGCCGACTACGTGACGCGCATCGAGGGCGAGGGCACGGATGCGGAGCTGATGCGCCGCTACCTCGCTGCCTGGGGCGACCGCAACGCGTATGCCACCAGCCACGTCGGCTGGGGCCTCAACGAGAACGCCCGCTACGAGGCGCTCGCCATGTACGACCAGCGCGACACCAACGGCACCGAGTTGCGCGCGTTCGCCGGCAACTTCCTGTTCTCCACCGGCGCCAACGAGTTCGCCAACCGCTACACCAAGGGCCACTTCGACATCCCCGTGCGCAACTGCACCATCACCCTCGACGGCCAGGCGGTGGTCGAGGAAGGCCGCCTCGTGGAGCTGCCCGCGTGACCGTCCGATCTGCCGGCGCTCTCAGGGAGGCGCCGCGGTGCTGAGCCTGTCTGACCGATGAGCGACATCTCCCTCTGGATCGAGCGGCACGCCGGGTTCTTCCCGACCAGGACTGCCATTCGCTTCCAGGGCCACACGCTCTCCTATGCCGATCTCGCCCACGGCATCGAGCGGGCGGCGGCCATGCTCCGTGGCGAGCTGGGGCTCAGACGCGGCGACCGTATCGCCTGGCTGGGGCTCAACCACCCTCACATGCTGGGGCTGCTGTTCGCGGCTGCCCGCTGCGGCCTGATGCTGGTGCCCATCAACTGGCGCCTCGCCCCGCCGGAGATCGGCTTCATTCTGGGCGACGCCGGCGCCAAGGTGCTCTTCGCCCAGAGCAACCTCGCCGCCGGCCTTGGGCCGGAGACCGTGCCGCAGGGCTGCCGGCTGGTGCTCGCCGACGTCGCCAACGGCGACGCGCCCAGTCTCTACGATCTCATCGCTGCGGCGGGAGAGGCACCCGGACACGACGGCGGCCCCGACGACCCGCTCCTCATCGTCTACACCTCGGGCACCACCGGCCGCCCCAAGGGCGCGGTCCTGACCCAGAGGGCGCTGGAGGTCAACGCTGCCAATGCCGTCCACATGCACGATATGACCGCGCGCGACCACATCCTCACAGTGCTGCCCCTGTTCCATGTCGGCGGCCTCAACATCCAGACCACGCCGGCCCTCAAGGTTGGCGCCACCGTCACCCTGCACGACCGCTTTGATCCCGGTGCCTTCCTGGCCGCGGTGCCCGCCGACCAGCCGACCCTCACGGTGCTGGTCCCGGCCACCATCTCGGCCGTCATCGCCCACCCGGCTTGGGGTCAGACGGACCTGTCTTCCCTGCGCGCCGTCACCACGGGCTCGATGGCCGTGCCCATCGGCCTGATCGAGACGTTGCACGCCCGCGGCGTGCCGGTGATCCAGGTCTACGGCTCCACCGAGACCGCGCCCGTCGCCGTCTACCAGCGCATCCCGGAGGCCTGCGACAGCGTCGGCTGCATGGGCCGCGTGGGCCTCCACACCCAGGTGCGCGTGGTCGATGCCGAGGGGGCCGACGTCGGCCCTGGCGTGCCCGGCGAGGTGCTGGTGCGCGGCGAGCACGTGGCCGGCTGCTACTGGAACAACCCGGAAGGCACGGCCAAGGCGTTCGCCCACGGCTGGTTCCGCTCCGGCGACATCGCCGAGCGCGACGCGCAAGGCCGCTTCTGGTTCAAGGATCGCATCAAGAACGTGATCATCTCCGGGGGCGAGAACATCTATCCCGCGGAGGTCGAGCGCGTGCTGCACGAGCTGGAGGGCATCCGCGAGTGCCAGGTCATCGGGCGCCCTGACGCGCGCTGGGGCATGGTGCCGGTGGCGGCCGTAGTCGCCGATGCCGGCCTCTCGCGCGAGGCTGTACTCGCCCACTTCGAGGGCAGGCTGGCACGCTTCAAGCACCCGCGGGACGTGGTGTTCTTGGTCGAGCTGCCCAGGAACGCCATGGGCAAGGTGCGCATGGACGAGCTCGCGAGGATGGTCGAACGTGGAACGTAGGTTGGGTTAGGCCCGAAGGGCCGTATCCCAACATGTCGGGGCACCAACGTTGGGTTGCGCGCTGTCAATGTTGGGTTCTGCGCTCGACTATTTCGTCCATGGACGTCGACGTCTACCGCCGCCAGCGCCTCGCCGCCTCGTGGGGCTGTTGAAGCACATGGGGCGTCGCCGAGACCGCCCGTCGTATGGCCGCGCCCGCGCTTTTGCGCTTCCGCCTGTGGAGCCGGGGTGTGCTAATTGTACGTTGGGCTGGTCGCGAGGCGGCGTAACCCAACGTCGACAGACTCTTGTTGGGCTACGGGCCTTCGGCCCTATCCCAACCTACTCAGACTCGAGAGGGGCGCGTTGCAGTCTCGCGCGCATCGGTTCTGGTCGCGGATGGGGAGCCTCGGGCAGCGCCTGGGCGACCTTGCGGAGCTTGCCTCGGCCCGCCTTCCTGGCCGCCGCGCTGAGCTCGGGCTGGTGGCGGGTCTCGTTGCCCTGTTCGTTGTCGCCGGCGGATTGTCCACCAAGGTCGCCCTCATCGGCCTTGCCGTGGCCGTCGCGTTCGCGGCACTCTGGCCGGGCAACGATAGCATCGGCAACGCCGCGCAACGCGCCTCCGCCCAGACCGGCCCGGGCGGACAGACTTGGCGCCTGGTGGTCGACGCGGTGCCCGAGCCGGCCGTCGCCCTCAACGCGGCGGCGCGCATCGTGCACGCCAACCGCCTGGCCGAGGAGCAGTTCGGGGCCGGCCGCCGCGGCGGCCATATCGCCTCCATGAATCGCGACCCAGGGCTCCTGGCGGCCGTCGAGGAGGCTCTCGCGACCCGGCAGCTGCAGACCGTCGAGCTGCACGGGCGCGTGCCTGTCGAGCGGCGTCTGCTGGCCACCATCGCCCCCCTCGACTGGCCCTCCGACCGGGCCGAGCCCGCCGCGCGCGACGCCCCGGTTCTGCTCATCACCTTCCGCGACCTGTCCGAGCAGGACCGGCTGGCGCGCATGCGTGCCGACTTCGTGGCCAACGCCAGTCACGAGCTGAGGACCCCGCTGGCCTACCTCAAAGGCTCGGTGGAAACCCTGCTCGGCCCCGCCAGGGGCGACCCCGCCGCCCGCGAGACGTTCCTCAAGACCATGGGCGAGCAGGCCGAGCGGATGTCGCGCCTGGTGGACGATCTGCTCTCGCTCAGCCGCGTCGAGATGCGCGAATACCTGCCCCCCTCGGGCGAGGCGGACCTCTCCGCCGTCCTCGCCGACGCGCAGCAGACGCTGGAGCCGATGGCGCAGCGGGCCGGGGTCCACCTGTCGCTCTCCGGCCAGGAGCATGCGGCCGTCGTGCGCGGCGACCACGATGAGCTGGCCCAGGTGTTCCAGAACCTGATCCAGAACGCCATCAAGTACGGGCGCCAGGGCGGCAAGGTGGAGGTGCGGCTGTCGCAGGAGCCAGGGGGGCGCACCGTCCGCTACAGGGTGGACGTGATCGACGACGGCCCCGGCATCGCCCCGCAGCACCTGCCGCGCCTCACCGAGCGCTTCTACCGGGTCAGCGTGGCGGCCAGCCGCGAGAAGGGCGGCACCGGCCTCGGACTCGCCATCGTCAAGCACATCCTCAACCGCCACCGCGGCGAGCTGGCGATCCACTCGCAGCTCGGCCATGGCTCAACGTTCTCGGTGATCCTGCCCGGGGCCCGAAGGGGTCAGACCCCTCGCACGGACCGTTGAGCAAAGCACGGGGCTGGAGGCGAGGGGTCTGACCCCTACCGCGATCTGACCCCTGCCGGACTAGGTGTAGCTGAATCAGTATCTTATATTGTCATAGAGCAGCCATGTGGTTGCGGTAGAGCCGATGCTCGCCACCGGTGCCAGCGCAGAGGTCCGAGGCCCGATCGCAGCGGTCCAACACCGCCAACCGCTGCCCTGGGAGGAGCCACCGTATGCATGAGCATATCGTCAGGTCGTTCGACCAGGAGCTGGAGCTGCTGGACAAGAAGATCGCCCAGATGGGCGGCCAGGTCGAGCAGCTGCTCGCGCGCGGCTTCGATGCCCTGGAGCGGCGCGATCCCCAGCTCGCCGAGGAGATCGTCGGCGAGGACCGCAAGGTCGATGCCCTGGAAGGCGAGATCCAGGACCTCACCATCCAGATGATTGCCCGCCGCCAGCCGATGGCCATCGACCTGCGCCACATCATGACGGTGCTGAAGATCGCCGGCGACCTGGAGCGTACGGGCGACCTTGCCAAGAACATCGCCAAGCGGGCGCTGGCCGTGTCGGGCGAGAACCACCCCAAGCCGCTCATGACGGGCCTCAAGCACATGGTCGAGCTGGCGCTCAGCCAACTCAAGGATGTGCTCGATGCGTACGCCGAGCGCGACGGGGAGAAGGCCGTCGCGGTGTGGCGCCGCGACGAGCGCATCGACGCCATGTACAACTCCCTGTTCCGCGAGCTCCTCACCTACATGATGGAGGACCCGCGCAACATCGGGCTGTGCACACACCTCCTGTTCGCGGCCAAGAACATCGAGCGTGTGGGCGATCACACCACCAACATTGCCGAGGATGTGCACTATCTCGTGCACGGCGCCCCGCTTGCCGACGACCGTCCGAAGGGCGACGATACGGCCTCGACACTGATCCGCAAGGACTGATGGGCCCTCCGGTGACCGGGCAGGCGGCGCATATTCTGGTGGTTGAGGACGAGGCGGCCCTGGCGGAGCTGATCCGCTACAACCTTGCCGCCCAGGGCCTGCGCGTCAGCATCGCCGCCACCGGCGAGGAGGCCGAGATGCTGCTGGCGGAGGAGGCCTTCGACCTGGCCATACTGGATTGGATGCTGCCTGGCCTGTCGGGCCTGGAGCTGTGCCGGCGGCTGCGAAAGCGCGAGGCCACCCAGGCGCTCCCCGTGATCATGCTGACCGCCCGCGGCGAGGAGGCAGACCGTGTGCGCGGCCTCTCCACCGGCGCCGATGACTACGTGGTGAAGCCGTTCTCCGTGCCTGAGATCCTGGCCCGCGTGAAGGCCCTGCTCCGCCGCGCCGCGCCCCAGCGCATCGCCGATACCCTGCAGCGGGGCGATGTCGTCCTCGACCGCGCCGCACATCGGGTGACGCGCCGCGCCCGTGAGGTGCGGCTGGGGCCGACAGAGTTCAAGCTGCTCGTGTTCTTCATGGAGAACCCCGGCCGCGTGCTGACGCGCCAGCAGCTGCTCGACGGTGTCTGGGGGCGCGACGCCTTCATCGACGGCCGCACCGTGGATGTCCACGTGGGGCGCCTGCGCAAGGCGCTGATCCGCGGCTCCGACCCCGACCCGATCCGCACCGTCAGGGGCATGGGCTACGCTTTCGGCGGCGACGACCTCTAAGATTCGCGGTAGCGCAATAGGTCCGCTAACTCATCCACAAAAAGAATCGCGAGCTGTGGTGTCTGCGTCACAGGTGGCTGCCCAATCGTCACGCCGGTCGCCCGATGCGCTTGAGACGGATGCTAACCTCATAGTAACTTTCCCCCGTCAGCTGGCTCCCACGTGCCTGTCGAGCACGGGAGATTCCCCAGCAGTTCCTAGAGCGTAAGCGGCGCGCCGTAGCGCGCTCTGTCAGCGTACGCGTCTGTTCAGTCCCCAGTACTCAGTGGTGTTGATCGTCGGCTGGTCCGGCGCGCGTGCTCCGTGCCCTCTCTGCACGCCGAGCGTGCCCCCGTGTCCGGCTTGTGGGCGGGTTCCGCATGCGTTCCGCGCGGGCCTCCGCCGTTAGTCAATTGTGGGAGAACCAGGGCATGACCTGGAACGACGAGCGCGTCGATGCTTTGAAGAAGCTGTGGGCGGACGGTCTGAGCGCCAGCCAGATCGCCGGACGGCTGGGGGGCGTGACGCGCAACGCGGTGATCGGCAAGGTCCATCGCCTGGGGCTCGCGGGGCGTGCCACCACCTCGCGCATGAAGTCGCATCGGCTGCCGCGCGTGCGCACAGCCCAGGCCGCCAAGCGAGGCCTGATGCGCGCCCGTCCCAACGGCATCGCCAACTCGCCGCTCAAGTCGCTCTATCTGGCCGATACCGAGCCCTATGTGCCGCCGGCCGAGGAGCTCGTGATCCCGATCAACGAGCGCAGGTACATCCAGACCCTCACCGAGAGCTGCTGCCGGTGGCCGATCGGCGACCCGCAGCAACCCGAGTTCCACTTCTGCGGCAAGAAGAAGATCCCGGGCCTGCCCTATTGCGAGGTGCACGCCCGCCGCGCCTTCCAGCCGCCGCAGGCACGCCGCCGCGAGCGCGACTACATGCCCGTCGTCGCCCTGCCGAGGGTGATGCCCATGCCGGAGTCGGACTTGCCGGAGCAGTCGGACGAGAAGGCCGCGGTCTGACCGCAAGGCGCCGCCCCGCTGGGGCGCGTCAGGAATACCGGGGGAAGGCCGGGAGCAACGGCGGGGTGTTGCTCCCGGTCCTTTTTTGCGCATTCGGCCGCTTCTCTTGAAACCTGTGCTCCTTCGGACGCCTCCTTCGACGCCATTGACACCACGCGGCATGCACCGCATAAGGTTTGCTATGACCTTTGGAGCCACCACCAAGCGACGTTTCGGCGCCCGCCCGCTCACGCGGCTGCGATGACGAGCCCTGCGCTCAGGTCGTCCATGCCGCGCCAGTGCGCGGCTTTTTTGTTTGCTCCACCGTCAGCGCAGACACATTCAGGCAGCCTTCCGAGACAAATCCCATGGCCGCTCCATCAACCAAGCCAACCGCCGCCCCTTTCGTGCAATCGGAAGGACAATCCCAGGGCAAGGGCCTCACCCAGTCCGCCGGACCGTCCCCCGCCGTCATGCCCACCTACGCGCGGGCCAACGTCGTGTTCGAGCGCGGCGAGGGCGCCTGGCTCGTTTCCACCGAGGGCGAGCGCTACCTGGATTTCGCCAGCGGCGTCGCCGTCAACGCCCTGGGGCATGCCCACCCCCGGCTGATCGCTGCCCTCACCGAGCAGGCCGGCAAGCTCTGGCACAGCTCCAACCTCTACCGGGTGGCCGGCCAGGAGCGCCTCGCCGAGCGGCTGTGCCAGGTGACGTTCGCCGACCAGGCGTTCTTCTGCAACTCCGGGGCCGAGGCCTGCGAGGGTGCCATCAAGCTGGCCCGGCGCCATCACCACGCCAGCGGCCATCCCGAGCGGTGGCGCATCGTCACCTTCAAGGGCGCGTTCCACGGCCGCACGCTCGCCACCATAGCGGCGGCCGGCAACGCCAAGCACCTGGAGGGCTTCGGCAAGCCGGCCGACGGCTTCGACCACGTGCCGTTCGGCGACCTGGAGGCAACCGCCGCGGCCATCGGGCCGGAGACGGCGGCCATCATGGTAGAGCCGGTGCAGGGCGAGGGCGGCATCAACGTGGCGTCCACCTCCTGGCTCAGGGCCCTGCGCGAGCTGTGCGACGCCCACGGGCTGCTGCTGGTGCTCGACGAGGTGCAGACGGGCATGGGCCGCAC
>Ga0075420_100002954_pt1 | contig 14780 bp, 17 predicted proteins | sample SoiMetdeltSBSDD4_FD_75296 | JGI IMG/M metagenome (GOLD analysis project Ga0075420, IMG submission 75296) | Bulk soil microbial communities from a Populus tree surrounding site in Tennessee, USA - Soil MetaG P. deltoides SBSDD4 | ecosystem: Environmental > Terrestrial > Soil > Tree plantation... | reverse complement strand
GCTCATGCCGTCGAAGGCGAGCGCGCTTCGTCGCTGCCGGATGAGCTGCCCCGCGCTTGGCCCCCGTTCATCGAGCCCGGGCGCATCGGCAACCGGGGTCGCGCAAGGACGCTCGCATGCCAGTTCCACGACCCTTTCCTGCTCGGTGCCCGACTTCCACGACGCATCTGCCACCTGGTCAAGGATCTCCCATGGCACCGGTTCGTCTCGACTCAGCCGGTTGGCCTTGCCATGCCAGACAAGGCCCGTCACATTGCGAACGGCATCTTCGGCGAGCGACACAGGCACGCAGATCGTCGTGCGGGTCGCGGGAGTGGCAATTGGATCGGCAGGCCAGATGACGGCGACGCAATCAGGATGCTCTCGCTCCGCCCCCTCGAAATCCTCGTCCCGATCGACGCCCAGCAAGGATGCGATCGTGTCATCGGCCGAGCCGTCCAGCAGCAGCATGCGCCAGCCGAGGGCCTGGGCCGCGATGCGGATGCAGCCGAGCGCGTGCCCGACGTCGTGCTGGCAGTATCGAAACGCGCGCTCGCCGTACTTCCACGCCTCGCGCCAGATGACGGAGGAAAGGCCGACGATGAAGGCCTGGTGCGGGAACCCCTGCAGCAGCCGCGAGACCGCCGCCTTCGGCCACTGCGCACGCAGCTCCAGCGCATGCTCCTGGGCGGTGTAGTGATAGAGCCCCGGGCCCGGCGAAAGGCCTGCGACGTCGTCGACGAGCACATAGGCCTCGGTCGGATGCAGGTTGCCGCTGGACGGGTTGCTTCGCAGCGCCCAACGCACTTCGCCGGACTGCTTCCAGGCCGAAATGGCCAGCGAGCATTCGAGCAGGCGCGACAGGCTGCGAACGCCGAGCGGCGCGCTCGCGACGGCGCTGTCGAGATACAGGTCGTCATACGGCGGTGAGACCGGCGCATCCTCGGGTTTCATCCTCGGCAAGGCGAACGACGGCGCACCTGCGTAGCGTCGAAACGGATCCGGTTGATTCGCCCAATCGAGGTGGCCCGGTGAGCGCGCGTAGCGCGAGAAATGATGCTTCGTCTCCTGGTGGTAGCGCATCACCACGTCGACGAGATCGCCAGCCCGCGCGGCCGGCGCCGGGCCTGGGTCGCTCACTCGCGTGCGAGCGACGCCACGGGCGGGGGCAGCGGCTCGTCGCGCCCCATGGGATCCAGCAGCGACGGGCAGGTGCCGCGCACGTGCAGGCCGGGCTGGGCGTTGCAGTGCCATGCCACCTCGAACTGCGCGGCGGCGGCCTTGCGTCGCACCTCACCCTGCGCCACGGCCGCGCGCACGACCTGATGGAAGATCACGAGCAGTCCGACGATGGCCAGGGTCGCGAGGGCTGCGGGCCCGAACGATCGCATCACGTTTGCCTCCCTTGAAGTACGACACCCTCACGGACGGCTCCCGCTCGCAGGTGATTCCCGCGGGCCCGCCAGCGGAAGGGTGACGACGAACTCGCTTCCCAGTCCGATGCCTGCGCTGCGGGCGACGACGCTGCCGCCATGAGCGCCAACCAGCTCGCGCACCACGGCAAGCCCGACGCCAAGACCGGTGTTGTCGAAGCCGACGGCATGTGCGTCCTGAACGAAGGGTTCGAAGACGTGTGGCAAGGCCTCGGCTGCGATTCCGATGCCGTTGTCGGACACGGTCAGCACGACGGCATCGGCGGTCACCACGGCCGATAGCGCGACCTCGCCCCCGTTGGGCGTGTACTTCGACGCGTTGTCGAGCAGGTTGCCGACGACCTGCGCCAGCCGGAGCGGGTCGCCGCGCACTTGGAGCGCTTTCGATGGCATCTGCACCCGCAGCCGTTGCCAGCGGGTGTCCATCGCCGGGCGGCACGTATCGACGGCCTGGGCGATGGTGCCCGCCAAGTCGACCGATCCGATGTCGAGCCGCAGCTTGCCGGTGGCCACCCGCGAGACATCGAGCAGGTCGGCGACCAGACGCGACAAGTGGGCGACCTGCCTCTCGATCACGGCTCGGACCCTGGGCAGTTCTCCCGCTGGAATGCGGCCCAGCAGGGCCGCTGCGGTGCGGATGGGCGTCAAGGGGTTGCGCAGCTCGTGGGCCAGTACGGCCAGGAACTCCACCTGCCGACGGTGGGCATGCTCGGCGACGCATTGACCTTCCTGAGCGGTGAGCGCAGCCAGGACAAGCTGCGCATTCGCTTCTTGCAGCTGCGAGTGCTTGCGCTCGGACTCGCCCGCTGGCAGATGGTCGCGGTTCATCGGCCGCTGCGGCGAGGGGAGTGCCGGCATCTCCGGACGGCCGGGCTCGACCCTCGCTTTCGGGCCGACGTGATCGAATGCGTGGACGGGGGCACCGCGTGCTGCCGACGATGCCCGCTCCGGCAGCCGCGTCACGGCCTGATGGACGGAGGAATGGCCGGAGCTGCCCGCACGCTCGTGAAACGGTGCGACGGTCGACATGATCATGTGAGGCTCCCGGTAGGTTGCACACGGTCCACGGCGAACCGATGTCAAACCTACATTCATCGTAGGCGTCGCCGTGCCGCATGTTCTGTGCGGCAGCGTACGCTCCAGGCGCACAGCTCTCAGTCGGGCGCCGCTCGCGGTAAAGCGCCGACAGGAAGACACACACTGAACGTCGTCCCGTCGGCCGGCGTCGACGCCACGGACAGGACGCCTCCATGGGCGCTCACGATTTCGCGTGCGATGTACAAGCCCAGTCCCAGGCTGGTGTTCAGACTGTCGCTCCGATCCCCGTCCTCGTTCGGGACCTGCACGAGCGGTTCGAAGATGACCTGAAGGCGATCGGACGGAATCGGTCTTCCGCGGTTGTGCACCTCGATGCGGGCGTCGTTGCCTTCGCGCGTGACGGTCAAGCGGATGGGCGCTTGCGCGTCCCCGTGCTGCACCGCGTTGCCCAGCAGGTTCGTCAGGACCTGCCGCATTCGGGCCGCATCGAAAGGTGCGGTGAGCTGGTGCGCGATTTCGGCGATGAACGACCGATCGGGACACGCCGCCTCGATCTCTTCGAACACATCGCGGCAAAGCGCGGACAGGTCCGCCGGCGTTCGCACGACCTCGATGCCGCGGCCCAGTCGGGTGCGCGTGTACTCGAGCAGGTCGGTGATCATCTGACCCATCGAACGGGCACTGCGCCTGGCCACTTGCAGCGTTCTGTCGCGCTGCGGTCCCTGCACGCGCACGTCGCCGAGGAGGAGCAGCGCCGCAGTGATCGCCGACAGGGGACTGCGCAGGTCGTGGCCGAGGATGGCGAGGAACGTGTCCCGGGAATGGGCCACTCGCTCCGAATAGCTGGCAATCGATTCCGCAAGCGCCTGGTCGACCGCCTCGTTGAAGCGGGCGATGTCCTCGATCGCCGTGGCGTCGATGACCTCCATCTCCTGCTTCCACAGCCGCAGCACGGTGGCACGAACGGCGCGGTACTCGGCGGCCAGCTGCGGCAGATCGAACCCGACCAGTTGTCGCAAGACACCGTGCGTCGCGGCCGACGTCTCGCGCGTGTCCCCGCACTGCGCCAGCCCCTGCGACTTGAGATGGCGTTCCTCCTCCGTCTGCGGGTCGCGCAGGTCCTTCGACATGGCCAGCAGGATCTGCGACGCGTGATCGCGCAACGCCAGGCCCGACATCGTCTGCGCAGCCGGAATCGTGGCCCGCGCAAATGCTTCCCACTCGGCCACGATGGCCTCCAGGTCGCGCTCGATGAAGGCGCCGAGTCGCATGACCGCGGGCCCGTCAGGTCGGGGTCGGCATGCCCATCACACGCGATCCATGATGAGCATCACGGCGACGACGAGCACCACCACCCCCAAGCCGCCCACCGGCGCGTAGGTCCAGAGCTTGCTGTGCGGCCAACCCGGCACGGCGAGCAGGAGCATCACGATCAGCACGACGAGCAGCATCAATGCGGAAGTCATCAGTTTCTCCTCGACCGCTTCCCCGAGCATGCGTGTGAACCGGCTCCGCGCTGTCCGATGCTTGGTTCGTGGATGTGCGTCGCCTCCGATTGTGGGCATGACTTGTCGGAACTCGCTGTCTGCCACCGCACACAAGCCGCCGAGGCGGGGCCCGTGCGGCCGGTTTTCTCAGCCGCCCAATTGGATGAGCTCCTCGCAGATGCGCTCGTCCGGCGCGGCATGGGGCATTTCGGCCTGACTTGCGCGGCTCCCGCTCGAGGTGTGCCTGGTCGTCGGGAATCTCGCGAAAGACAAGAGATCGTCACGCCCGGATCACATCGATCCGGGCGTCGAGCCTGCGGGCAAGACGGCGCCGACCGCGCCGGCCCCGGCCGTCACGCCGCCTCGCTCGCCGGATCGAGCACGGCGTGCACGCGGTGGATCGCATCGGCCGGGAAGCCGCTGTCGGCCGCATGGCGGCGGATGAGGTCCTCGTTCTCCGCCAGGTAGACGCAGAAGATCGCGTCGTCCGTGACGTACGAGTTCAGCCATTGCACGCCCGTGCCGAGGCTGCGCAGGACCTGGTTGGACTTGCCGGCAGCCGCGGCCAGCTGGTCCGGCGTCTGTTTCCCGATGCCGGGCAGACGCCGCTCGATGACGTACTTGTGCATCATGGTCATCTCTCCTTGTCGACGGTCGCGCCTCCCGATGAGACGCGGGGACAGTGTGCAGGGGCGCCTCGTCGCCGGGGAGTGGCGGATCTGCCATAGTTGGGGGGCGTTACCGCCAACGGGGAGCGCACCCATGATCGATGTCACCGTGGTGCTGCTGGACGAGGGCCTTCCGACCACCTCCATCGCTCCCATCGAGATCTTCAGCTATGCCGGCGTGCTGTGGCGCATGCTGCACGGACAACCGGCCGAGCCGCTGTTCACCGTGCGCGCCGCCTCCCTCGACGGGCGCGCGCCGCGCAGCCAGCTGCCGATCTCCGTGCAGCCCGGCTCGGCAATCGACGACATCGAGAAGACCGACCTGATCGTGGTTCCCACCGCCGGGCTGGACCTGTCCCGGGTGTGCGAGCGCAATGCCGCCCTCGTGCCGTGGCTGCGCCGCTTCCGCGAACGCGGTGCGGCCATCGCCGGGATCTGCACCGGCGTGAGCCTGCTCGCCGAAGCGGGGTTGCTCGAAGGGCGGCCGGCGACCACCCATTGGGCCATCGTCGCGGCGTGTCGCCAGCGCTATCCGGGCGTGCACTGGCAGCCCGAGCGGTTCATCACCGAGTCGGACGGCATCTACTGCAGCGGCGGCCTGTACGCGTCGATCGACATGAGCATCTACCTCGTCGAGAAGTACTTCGGCCACGAGGTGGCCGTGCAGACCTCGAAATCGCTGCTCGTGGAGACGCCCCGCACCTGGCAGGCGATCTACTCGGCCGAGCCGCCGCCGCGCGTGCACGGCGACGAGCGCGTGGGCAAGGTGCAGCGCTGGCTGTACCGGCACTTCCGCGAGGAGGTGAAGTTCGACGCACTGGCCGCCGAGGTGGGCATGAGCGCGCGCACCTTCAACCGTCATTTCAAGGCCGCCACCGGGGAAACGCCGCTGGAGTACCTGCACCGCCTGCGCATCAATGCCGCCAAGCATCTGCTCGAGTCGGAACGCAAGACGGTCCAGGCGGTCGGCGTCGACGTGGGCTACCAGGATGCGGCCTACTTCCGCCAACTCTTCAAGCGCTTCACCGGGATCGGCCCGCACGCCTATCGGGAGCGCTTCGGCGTGCGCCGCAACATGCCGGCCTCGTGACCGCAGACATTGCCCGGCTCACCCGCTCTTGTGTTCTGGGCGCGGCAGGAGTGCTCACGCTGAGCAGCGGCCCGACGTCTGCACATTCCGCCGAGGCGAGGAGGTGACCTCCGGCGGCGGCCATCGAGACAAACCAGCATGCCGGACCGCCCGTTGACCGCAGTCAACGACCCTGCGCCGAGGCGCCTGCGTAGGTAGCTGGCTATCACCTCGCCCCGCAGGACGGATGCAACACTGGCCGCGAATCGAAGAGCCGGTGGGGCCCGCTCGCTTCGCCACCGGACGACGACTGGAGGAGACGACATGCCTGTCATTCCCATTGCCGCGTCCCCGCACGGCCCAGCCGGCGCCACAGGCTGCCACGACGACGACGGCCGCATCCGCCGGCTGGAGCTTCCGCTTGCGCGGCGGGAGTTCCTGAAGGGCTCGGGCATCCTCATCGGCACCATCTCGTCCGGCTCGGTGCTGGCCGCGCTCGCCCCGTCCACCGTGTGGGCGCTCGAGCTCAAGCAACTGAGCACGAGCGAAGGGCAGACGCTGATGGCGATGGGCCGAGTGCTGTACCCGCATCGCAAGCTGCCCGATGCCGTCTATGCGCTGCTGGTCAAGGGCCTGGATGCGAAGGCCGATGCGGCGCTGCATGACGGCATCCGCGCCCTCGACCGGTCGGCCGGCGGCAGCTTCGTCAAGGGCGACGCGGCCACGCGGCTGAAGCTGGTCAAGGCCATCGAGGGCACGCCGTTCTTCAACACCGTGCGCGGGCAGTGCGTGACCTCGCTCTACGACAACGACATGGCGTTCGCCGTCTTCGGCTACCCGGGCGCCTCGTTCGACAAGGGCGGCTACATCACGCGCGGCTTCCAGGACCTGAAGTGGCTGCCCGCGCCGAGCAAGCAGGCCAGCCCGCCGCTGTACCTCGGCTGATCCGGCCGGCGCCTCAACCGCACGATCGCAGGAGACAACATGGCCAGGTTCGATTCCAACGACGAGTCCGTGGTCGTCATCATCGGCTCGGGCGCGGGGGGCGGCACGCTCGCCAACGAGCTGTGCCAGCAGGGAGTCAAGGTGGTGGTGCTCGAAGCGGGCGCGCGCCAGTCTCCTGCGTCTTTCGTCAACGACGAGTGGAAGTCGTTCGGGCAGCTTGCGTGGCTCGACCCGCGCACCACCTCGGGCACGTGGCGCGTCGCCAAGGACTTCCCCGGGCTGCCGGCCTGGATCTGCAAGACGGTGGGCGGCTCCACCACGCACTGGGCGGGCGCGTCGCTGCGCTTCCAGGAGCACGAGTTCAAGGCGCGCACGGTGTACGGCGACATCAAGGGCGCGACGCTCATGGACTGGCCGCTCACGCTCGCCGACCTGGAGCCCTACTACGCCCGCGCGGAAGACAAGATGGGCGTGACGCGGACCCACCGCGTCATGGGTCTGCCCGGCAACAACAACTTCAAGGTGATGTACGCGGGCGCCACGCGGCTCGGCTACAAGGACGTGCACACCGGCAACATGGCGATCAACAGCCAGCCGCGCGACGGCCGGGGGCAGTGCATCCAGACCGGGTTCTGCTTCCAGGGCTGCAAGGCGGGCGCGAAGTGGAGCACGCTGTACACCGAGCTGCCCAAGGCAGAGGCCACCGGCAACCTGGACCTGAGGCCCGAGAGCCACGTGACCCGCATCGAGCACAACGACAAGGGCAGGGCGAGCGCCGTCGTCTACGTCGACAAGGACGGCAGGCAGCAGCGACAGAAGGCGCGCGTGGTGTGCGTCGCGGGAAACGCCATCGAGACGCCGCGCCTGCTGCTGCTGTCGGCGTCCAGCCTCTTCAAGGACGGGCTCGCCAACAGCTCCGGGCAGGTGGGACGCAACTACATGCGTCACATGACGGCGTCGGTCTACGCCATCTTCAATCAGCAGGTCAACATGTACCGCGGCACGACCATGGCCGGCATCGTCAAGGACGAGTCGCGCAACGACACCCGCCGCGGCTTCGTCGGCGGCTACGAGATGGAGACGCTCGCGCTCGGCGTGCCGTTCATGGCCGCTTTCCTCAACCCGGGCGGCTGGGGCGCGGGGTTCACCGAGTACCTGGACAACTACACGCGCATCGCCGGCATGTGGCTGGTCGGCGAGGACATGCCGCGCGACACGAACCGCATCACGCTCAACCCGAGCGTGAAGGACAAGTGGGGCAACCCCGCGCCCAATGTGCACTTCGACGACCACGAGAACGACATCGCGATGCGCGAGCACGCGTGGCGCCAGGGGCAGCGGGTGTACGAGGCCGCGGGGGCCGTCAAGAGCTTTCGCACGCCGCCCTATCCGTCGACGCACAACCTCGGCACCTGCCGCATGGGCGCCAACGCGCGCGACAGCGTGTGCAACGGGTACGGCCAGACGCATGACGTCGACAACCTCTTCATCAGCGACGGCAGTCAGTTCACCACGGGCGGCGCGGAGAACCCCACGCTCACGATCGTCACGCTCGCGATCCGGCAGGCCGAGCACATCGTCAAGCAGATGAGCGCGCGCGCGATCTGACCGCGGAGTCCGGAATGTGTCGCTTGTTCGTCGAGGCCGACCCGATTGCGTACGAGCAGCGCTCGCGCAGCGTGCGCATTCACGGCGTGCTGACCAGCATCCGGCTCGAGAACATGGTCTGGGACACGCTGGCCCAGATCGCCGAGGAGGAGGGCTGCACGACCAATGCACTGATCGCGCTGTTCCACGACGAGATCCTCGCTCGCCGCGGCGAGGTGCCCAACTTCGCGTCGTTCCTGCGCGTGACTTGCATCCGCTACCTGCGCGAGCGCTTGATCGCCGAGCAGCGCGTGCCGAACCGCGATGCAGCGGGCACGACGGTGCGCCCTTTGACATCGAAGCCGGCGCACGCGCGCACGGCGTGATCCCGACGATCCAGGCGAACGCCATGGCCTTCACCACGGAGCAGCACCGCGGCGTGTGCGCGAACCCCGACCGCTCCAGCGACGGATTCGTGCTGAACCACTCCATGCTGCGGGTGAAGGACCCCGCGGCGTCGCTCGATTTCTACACGCGCGTCTTCGGCATGCGCGTACTGCGCAAGCTCGATTTCCCCGAGATGCGCTTCTCGCTCTACTTCCTGCAGCGCGCCGACGCGGGCGAGCCGGCGCCCGAGGACGATGGCGAACGTACCGCGTGGACGTTCAGCCAGCGCGGCGTCCTGGAGCTGACCCACAACTGGGGCACGGAGATCGACGGAGCGTTCCGGTACCACGACGGCAACGCGCAGCCGCAGGGCTTCGGTCACATCTGTTTCGCCGTCCCCGACCTCGACGCAGCGATCCGCTGGCTCGACGAGAACGGGGTGCCCTTCGTGAAGCGGCCGCAAGAAGGGCGGATGAAGGACGTGGCGTTCGTGAAAGACCCGGACGGATACTGGATCGAGGTCATCGAGCCGGCCCGGCTCAGCCGCCTCGGAAGCCCGGCGCCCGACTGACGGCGCTGGCCGCCGCCGCGAGCATCGCGGTGACAATCGGTGCCTGTGTATTCGAAACACGAGGAGCCGATGGACTCGACCGTCTACACCCCGGGCCACGGCGCCAACGCCTCTGCCTTCATGGCCCGGCGCACTTTCGCCTCACACGGGCAGTTTTTCGCCGCGCACCTCGCGCCGGGGCTGTCGGTGCTCGACTGCGGGTGCGGTCCCGGCTCCATCACCCTCGGCATCGCGGAGGTGGTCGATCCCGCGCCCGTGGTGGGCGTTGACTTCAGCGACTCGCAGGTCGCGCTGGCGAGCGATCGTGCGGCCGCGGCACGGCGCGGCAACTCCAGCTTCCAAACGGCGTCCGCCGACGCTCTCCCGTTCGCCGACGCGAGTTTCGACCGCGTCTTCAGTCACGCGCTCTTCGAGCACCTGTCCGAGCCCTTGCGCGCGCTGCAGGAAGTGCGCCGGGTGCTCAAGCCCGGCGGCATGGTGGGTCTCTGCAGCCCAGACTGGGGCGGCTTCATCGTGTCGCCGCCGTCCGAGGCGCTCGCCCGGGCGCTGGGGGCCTATCGCGAACTGCTGACTCGCAACGGCGGCGACGCGCACGCCGGACGCAAGCTCGGCGTGCACCTGGCAGCCGCGGGCTTCGAGGCGATCGGCATGTCGGCGAGGTACGAGTGCTACCCCCGCTTGTCGCTCATCGGCGATTACCTCGCGCAGCAGTTGGAGCACGCTGGCGACCCGGCCTCGGCCCACACCTGGCGCCAATGGTCGGCAAGCGACACCGGTTTGTTCGCCCAGAGCTGGATATCGGCGATCGGCCGCAAGCCCAGCTGACGCTCCCCGCCGGTACGCGCGTCGCTGGGCGGTGCCAAGGGCGGCGCCAGCCGTCCGCCCTGTGACGGCCCCATCGTCGACGTCACAACGTCCGCGGCTGTTCCCGCTGGTGCTGCGCTGCTGCCGTTCGCGTGGCGATGGCGTTGACACGAACCATATTTCAATTACCATTGAAGCATGGAAGAAAAAGCGGCCGTCGCCTCGCTCGCCGCGCTGGCTCAGGAGATGCGCCTGCGCATCTTTCGCGCGCTCGTCGGCGCAGGCCCGGGCGGCCTGACGCCCGGTGCGCTGGCCGCCATGCTCGGCGTGGCGGCCTCCACGCTGTCCTTCCACCTCAAGGAGCTCACCCACTCGGGGCTCGTCACGCAGGAGCGCGACGGGCGCAACCTGATCTATCGACCGTCCATCCGGCAGATGAACGAACTGCTCGCCTACCTGACCGATCACTGCTGCCAGGGCGAGCCTTGCCCCCCGGTGCGCCGGCGGCGCACGACTTGTTGACACGGAGGAACCCATGAAGCGATTCCACGTCCACCTGCACGTCAATGACCTGGCGGCGAGCATCGGCTTCTATTCGAAGCTGTTCGCCGCGGCGCCGACGCGCGTCGAGGGCGACTATGCGAAGTGGATGCTGGATGATCCGCGGCTGAACTTCGCGATCTCCACCCGGGGCGCGAAGTCGGGCGTCGATCACCTCGGCTTCCAGGCCGACGACGAGGCCGAGCTCGCGCAACTGCGGCAGCGCGCCGAGGCGGCGGACAGGTCGGTGCTCGACGAGGGCGTGACGACGTGCTGCTATGCCCGCAGCGAGAAGCACTGGGTGACCGATCCGCAAGGCGTTGCCTGGGAGCATTTCCACACCCTCGCGAACATCCCCGTATTCAACGAGGCTTCGGCCGCGACCGGCGGCGCGACCGGCTGCTGCGCGCCGAGCGACGGCAAGACCGCATCGGCGGTCAAGCGTGCGCAGACGGCGGGTTGCTGTGGTGCCGCGCCGATCGGCAAGCGCGCCGCCGACGCGAACCGGCCCACCGGCTCCTGCTGCTGAGGCATCCATGAGCACCGCGACCTGCAACGTGCTCTTCATCTGCACCGGCAATTCGGCGCGCTCCATCCTCGCCGAAGGCGTGCTCAACGACGTGCGCGGCGGTGTTCGTCGAGACCGCCTTGACGCTCAAGCGGCGCATCGACCTCATGCTGTCGCTGCCCATCGACACGCTCGCGGGCATGTCCATGCAGCACGCGTTGAACCAGATCGGGCGCAGCTGAGCCCATCCGGGCCTGCACCGACACGAAAGCACGCCGACCCATGACCGTCCACGTCCTCATCCTGTGCACCCACAATTCCGCGCGCAGCGTGCTGGCCGAAGGCATGCTCAATCACTGGGCAAGCCGCCTCGGCCGCGACGTGAAGGCGCACAGCGCCGGCAGCGCGCCGAGCGGGCGGATCAACCCCTTGGCGCTCGACGCGCTGGCCCACGCGGGCATCGACACCAGCGGCTACCGCAGCAAGAGCTGGGACGAGTTCGGCGCGGTCGGCGGTCCCCCGCTCTCCATCGTCATCACCGTGTGCGACAGAGCTGCCGCAGAAGCCTGCCCGGTGTTCTTCGGCGGCATCGGCGAGCCGGTCCAGGTGCACTGGGGCTACCCCGATCCATCGAACGCCGAAGGCGGCGAGGACGGCAAGCGCCGCGCCTTCGAGCTCACCCGCCAGGCCATCGGCTACCGCATGCTGCAGTTGCTGGCGCTGCCGCTCGAGACGATGGACCGCCCCGCACTGCAAGCGGCCCTCACCGACATCGCGCGCAACTGATCCTCTCGACCATGACCACCACCGCACTGCCCGCCCGCGCCACGCCGGCGCCCATGAGCGTCTTCGAGCGCTACCTCACCGTCTGGGTGTTCCTCTGCATCGTCGCGGGCATCGCCCTCGGTCAGTGGCTGCCCGGGCCCGTGCAGTCGATCGGCCGCATGGAAGTCGCCCGCGTCAACATCCCCGTCGGCCTGCTCATCTGGGTGATGATCATCCCGATGCTGCTGAAGGTGGACTTCGGCGCGCTGCACCAGGTGAGGCAGCACTGGCGCGGCATCGGCGTGACGCTCTTCGTCAACTGGGCCGTCAAGCCTTTCTCGATGGCGCTGCTCGGGTGGATCTTCATCCGCCACGTGTTCGCGCCGTACCTGCCGGCCGAGCAGCTCGACAGCTACGTGGCGGGGCTCATCCTGCTCGCCGCGGCACCCTGCACGGCCATGGTGTTCGTATGGAGCCGGCTCACCAACGGCGACCCGCTGTTCACGCTCTCGCAGGTCGCGCTCAACGACACCATCATGGTGTTCGCGTTCGCGCCGATCGTGGCGTTGCTGCTCGGGCTGTCGTCCATCACGGTGCCGTGGGACACGCTGATCACCTCGGTCGTGCTGTACATCGTGATTCCGGTGGTCATCGCGCAGGCCTGGCGGCGCGCGCTGCTCGCGCGCGGCCCGGGGGCGCTGGATGCGGCGCTGTCCGCGCTCGCCCCGTGGTCGATCGCCGCGCTGCTGGCGACCCTGGTGCTGCTGTTCGCGTTCCAGGGCCAGGCCATCCTCGAGCAGCCGCTCGTGATCGCGATGCTCGCGGTGCCGATCCTGATCCAGGTGTTCTTCAACTCGGCGCTGGCCTACGGGCTGAACCGCCAGGCCGGCGAGTCGCACAACGTGGCGTGCCCTTCCGCGCTCATCGGCGCGAGCAACTTCTTCGAGCTGGCGGTCGCCGCGGCGATCAGCCTGTTCGGCTTCGAGTCGGGCGCGGCGCTCGCCACCGTGGTCGGCGTGCTGATCGAGGTGCCGGTGATGCTGCTGGTGGTGCGCGTCGTCAACGCCACCAAGCCCTGGTACGAAGCCGGCAAGGGAGCTTGAGCCGCACGCAAACGCTTGAAGCGTGCCGGTGGCGCTGGCCGGCAAGCCGACGCAGCGCTCATGCCGGCGCGCGCCGAAGCCGCAACGCCGCTGCACCATCCACCACGGCCCACAGGGCCACGACGGCGGCACACGCGGTGAGCCCCCAGGAGAGCCATCCATGCGACGCCAGGACGAAGCCCGTCGGCTCGTGCCGCCAGCGGGTGACCCCCTGCGCGGCGACGAAGGCGGTGTAGAGACCGCCGTTCAGCGTCAGCAGCATGTGGTTCACCCGCTCTACCGGCGACAGCCGGCGCACGCGGTCCTCCTCCACCGAGTCCAGCAGCGTCACGCCGAACTCGAGCGCCAGCAGCCCGAGCGCCGCCCACGCCCACGCGCCGTTCCAGTCGAGCCAGGACAAGCCCAGGAAGGTGACGGCATAGAGCCATGAACGCGCGCTATGCAGCAGCAGTTCGTGAGCCGCCTCGGGGCGCTTGCGCAGTTGCTCCCTCCATTCGTGGTTGACGAAGGTGTCGAAGGCGCCGAGGGCGGCATGCACCAGCAGCAGAGCCAGGGCGATGTCGATGGGCGTGAGCGTCGAGGTCATGTGGTTTCGCGATGGGCAGCGAGCTGGCGCGCCCGGTGACCCGGGACCGCGCACGGCCACTTCGCGGGGCAAGCAATCCACGTTCCCTGGTCGAGGGCGCCCGGATATATCCGAGCCGGGAGGCTGAATCCGCTGTGGGGCGAGTCGTTCTTTCTCTCCCGGAAGAGCGCGCCCTCGCGGCTGCGCGCCGCCGCTCAAGGTGCGCACGGCCGGCCGAATGATGCTGCGCACGATGGGCCTGTTCAACCCGCCCATGCGCGAACTGGTCGAGATGCTGTACCAGTTCGAGCGGCCGTTCCTCGTGCCACGACCGCGCAGCCACGCGCTTCGGGCTGGCGGCGACGCCGCTGCAGGCGGCGCTCGACGAAACCGTGCGCTGGGCTGACCGAGACCGGGCATCCTCGCGCGCGGACCCGGATGTGCGCTGACGGGCTCGGGCTTACCGGGCGAGGAGGGCGGCGCGCGCCTTGCGACCGATGAACGGGCGATCGGTGAAGACACGATTGCGACAGCCCGGCGGCAGCCGCACCGCCATGGATCGGTCACCAGGCATTCACAGCCGACGCCGCACACTGCTGCGGCATCGTGCAACCCGGCCACCCATGCGGCCTTTTTCTCGTTCCAGGAGATTCGCCATGTCCCGTGAAATCGCTGTTCTGGACCCGTCCGACGAACCCGTGCCGCCCAGGGACGCACCGTTGCCCGTCACGGCCTTGCGCGCCCTCGCGCACGCGCTCGATGCCCAGCGTGCGGCCGCGTGGCGCGCCCTGCAGTCGAATGCGCGCCTTGCGGCCGCGCTCGGATGGCCCGACTGCGCCCCCGTCGTCGAGGCGCTCGCCGACGAGTCGAGCGCGCTGTGCGCCTCGGTGCTCGAGCCGTTCGCGCGTGCGGCTCACCGCATCGTCGACGACGCCCGTGCCCTGCAGGGCGAGGCGGGCCGCTTCTGGGAGGGCCGCGCCGAACTGGCCGCGGGCGTCTTCACCCAAGCCGTCGACGGGTGGCAGCGTCACGCGGGCGCGGAATGGTCGGAGTGGATCGAGACGGCGCGCGAGCACGGCGAGACGATGACGCGCATCGGGGAACGGCTCGAAGCGCAGTCGGCCGACGGGGTCGAGCCTCGCAAGATGGCCGCCTGAGCGCGGCCACGCGCCAGCGGGATGCCGCAACGGCGGACCGCTGGCCGTGGCTGCGGTGCATGAACTCCGCCGGGCTCGTCCACGGCGCGAGCGAGCGCGGGCCACGCGAGCCGCGCATCGCGCCGTGGCCTGTCACGCGTCTTTCACGAAGCGGTCCTACGCTGCGCCGGAACC
>Ga0075420_100002952_pt1 | contig 14782 bp, 15 predicted proteins | sample SoiMetdeltSBSDD4_FD_75296 | JGI IMG/M metagenome (GOLD analysis project Ga0075420, IMG submission 75296) | Bulk soil microbial communities from a Populus tree surrounding site in Tennessee, USA - Soil MetaG P. deltoides SBSDD4 | ecosystem: Environmental > Terrestrial > Soil > Tree plantation... | reverse complement strand
AGGCAGCGCGCCCGGACCAACCAGGGCAACCGGGACGACGACGCCGTGGAGGGGGACGTGCTGGAGACGCGCTGCGACGACCCGTGGCCGTACGTCGTGATCGCCAACCGCGACGGGCTGGTCGAAGTGCGCCTCGTCAAGGAGGCGCAGGCGGCCTGCTCCTCGATCTCCGTGGGCGACTACCTGGAGGCCGACGGCGACAAGCAGCACGAGGGCCTGTTCCACGCCGACTCCGTCGACATCAAACGCCGCCGATAGGGGCGGGGCTTGCCCCACCCGCCGCACGCGGAGGAAGGGCTACTCGTCGAAGGCCCGGCGGAACGCCTCGGGGATCTCGACGGCGCTCGGGGCGTCCTTCACGGCGTCGGTCTCGGGGACGGGCGCGCCGGCCTTCGCCGTGGCCTCGGCGTCCAGCGCGGATGCTGCCCGGGCCTTGTCGGTTGAGAGTAGCGCCTCGGCGACGAGCAGCGGCACCTTGAGGTGGACGGCGAGCGCGAGCGCCTGGCCGGCCCGGGCCGGGACGGTCGAGCGGCCGTCGGTCCGCTCCAGCCGGAGTCGCGCCGACGGCTTGCCGCCCTCGTCGGCGATCAGCTCGACGGCGGTCAGCTTGCCGCTGAGCTGGGTCACGATCTGGGCCATCAGCTCGAAGGTCTGGCCGGGCAGGGTCCGCTCGGCGCGCAGCTCGTGGTAGATCACGTGGGCTTCCGGGCGCGAGACGGTGATCAGGAGGCGGCCGGACCGCGGCTCGGCACTCGACTCGTCGGCGGCGGCGCGCTCCAGGACGGCCACCAGCCGGTCTTCGCCGGCCCGCTTGACGGCCCGCACGCTCATCTCGATCATGGCCGGCCTCCCGGACGCCACGACGTCCGGCGCGAGCCGCGTGCAGCCAGGGCGCACTTTTCCATATCTCCAGCATGAGAGACGCGGCGCGAACTGTCAAGCGTTCTGGCGACACGTTGCGGGTGCTCTTCGGGACAGGCGGCCCGGAGCGTGCCCGTCCGGGCCGTTCACGCTCTGTCGAGGGAGCGCAGAGGCCGGGGGCCTCCCAAGCCGGATGACGCTGTATTACCTGTAAAAACCATTTTGATGGTGGCACACGCCCTGCATGTGTCTTACCATGAAAGTGAATTTTGCTGGTAATGACCAGGGAGGATCCCGTTGGCGACGCACACCTTCCCCGGCGCAACGCTCCCCGGCCGCGCGAGCATCGGCGCGGCGGCCCGCGCCAGGACAACGGCCGCACCGGAACGACGACCAGCGCACGACAACGTCCGCGCCCGACACCGGGCGGCGACGCGGGTCGGGCTGCTCGGGCTGGTGCACTTCGTCAACGATGCCTACTCCTGCGTGCTGACGGCGCTGCTGCCGGCCGTCCTGCCGGCCCTCGGGCTGACGATCGGGGCCGGCGGCGTCCTGACGGCCACCTACCAGCTCGTCTCGGCGGTGCTCCAGCCCGTCGTCGGCCACCTGTCCGATCGGCGCGGGATGGGCTGGCCGATCTGGGTCGGCCTCGGGCTGACGGCGCTCGGGAGCAGCGTCGTCGGGCTGGCGCCGACGTTCCCGGTCCTGATCGCCTGCGCGGCGGTCGCCAGCGTCGGGACGTCGCTCTTCCACCCGGTCGCGGCAGCCACGGTCGGGCGGCTTGCCCCCGACGAGGGGCGCGGGCGCTGGATGGGCCTCTACGAGACGGTCGGCTGGGCCGGCACGGTCGTCGGCCCGCTGGTGATCGGGCTCACCGTCGGCTGGGCCGGCCCGGCCGGCACCTGGCCGATCGTGCTGCCGGCCCTGGTGCTGGTCCTGGCGCTGACGCGGCTGGCCCCGAGCCCGACGGCTACCGTGGCGCCGTCCACGCCGGTGGCCGAGACCGCGCCCGCTCGTGCCGGTCGGCCCACGCGCCTGCTCGCCTTCCTGGGCGTCTTCACGCTGGTCGGCAGTCTGCGAGCCTGGACGTACAGCGCGGCGGCCCTGTTCCTGCCGCTGCTCGGGAGTGAGGTCGGGCTGGGCGCGAGCGGCGCCGCGCACCTGCTGACCGTTTTCCTGGCGGCCGGGGCGCTCGGCAGCCTGGCCTGCGGCTCGGCGTCCGACCGACTCGGGGCGCGCCGGGTCGTGGCGGGGGCGCTGGCGCTGGCGGTGCCGCTCGGGCTGGGAATGATCCTGGTCGAGCCGCGCGGCCTCGGGCTGTTCGCGTTCGCGGCGACGACCGGATTCCTGCTGACCGGCGCCTACACCGGCCTGACGGTGGCGGGCCAGCGGCGGCTGCCCGACAACACCGGCATGGTGACGGGGCTGAACGTCGGGCTGACGACGGGCCTCGGCGGCCTGGCGGTGATCCCGCTGGCGGCGCTGGCGGACGACGTCGGGCTGCGGACGGCGCTCGCCGGCGCCCTCATCCTGGGGCCGCTCCTGGCGCTGGTCATCTGGCTGCCGGCCGGCCGCACGCCCCACCGCCCGGCGCCGTCCGGCTGACGGCTGCCGCGCACCCGCTCCCGACCTCGGCGCACGCTCACGCCGCAGGCGATCGTTACGGGGCGTGCGCCGGATCGGGCGCCGGGCCGTGGGCCGCCGCCGGCGCGGCCTCGGCGCCGATCTGGCGCATGAAGCCGGCGATGTCGGCGTGCGCCCAGTGCTCCACCAGCCGGCCGTCCTCGACGCGATGGACGGCGATGCCGCTGATCTCGACGACGTTCCCGTTCGGCTGATACCCCATGCACTCGCCGAGGAACGTGCCGCGCGCCGTCACCCGGGTCATCACCTTGTCGCCTTCCGCGATGATGTCGTCGATCGTGTGGTTGGCATCCGGAAACGCGGTCTTCAGCATCTGCATGTACCGCCTGGTGCCCTCTCGACCGGGCGCGATGCCCGGCAGGGCCGGGTTGTGATCGACGTAGTCTTCGGCGATCAGCTCGTCGACGACATCGATGTTGCCCCGGTCCATCTCCGCGAAGTAGCGCAAGACGATCGCCTTGTTCCCCTCGATTGACACGTCACCCCTCCGCTGGACGAGCCCCGAACGCCTTCCTCACCGGGAGTACCCGAGTGGCCACACGATACGTCCGGCCAGCCTGGCCGTCAAGCCGGGGACGACTCGTCACCGGACCTCGACGACGTCGTCCTGCATGCTGGCGAGGAAGCCGAGCACCTCGCCCCGCTCACGCGTGGGGATGTTGAAGTGGTCCAGCATCGCCTCGGCGTGCTCCATGAAGATCGCCCAGTCCGCCGCGCTGATCTGCATCCCCTCGTGCGCCGTCTTCATGTCGCGCCCGACGTAGTAGGCCGGCCCGCCGGCCGCCTCGACCATGAAGTCGACCACCAGCTGGCGCCCCCGCCGCCGCACTTCGAGGCTGGAGCCCTTCCAGTAGTCCTTGATCCGCGGATCGGCCTGGAGACGCGCGAGCAAGTCGTCCGTCGCCGCCGCGATCCCGTCGTACCCTCCCAGCCGCTGATAGAGGCTCTGCTCCTGGGGCTCATTCGCGCTCATCGTCCCGCTCCCTTCCCGGCCAGCGTGCCATGCTCTCACTCTCGGGCCCTGGGCCGACCGTCGCCAGGAAGAAAGCCCACGGAACGACTCACAGTTTCGGCGCCCGTGGGCTGTCTGTGACGTCGAGCACACTGGCGGCGCCCGCGCCGTCGCACGCCGCCACGCTTCGCCGGCAGGCGTGGACGTGATTCCATGACCTCGGATACGCTCCAGGGAGCAGGGCTCGGAAGACGAGTGACTATGGAGCAGCGTCGGCGCTTCGGCGACCTTCTGAAACGCCACAGGCTGGCGGCCGGGCTCACGCACGAGGCGCTGGCCGAGCGGTCGGCCCTGAGCGCGCGTGCCATCAGCGACCTCGAGCGCGGCGTTAGCCGGCGGCCACGTCGCGAGACCGTCGACCTGCTGAGCCGAGCGCTGCAGCTTGCGCCGGCCGACCGGATTGCGTTCGATGCCGCCGCGCGGGGCGTGACAGCCGACCTGACGCGGTCGAGTCGCGGCCCCGGCGCGATGCCGGTGCATCTGACGAGCTTCGTGGGGCGCCAGGACGAGATCCGCGCGACGCGCGAGCTGTTGGGGGGACGGAGCGCCCGCCTGGTCACGCTGACCGGCCCCGGCGGTGCCGGGAAGAGTCGGCTGGCGGCGCAGGTCGTCGCCGAGCTGGAGGGCGAGCCTCGGGCGGAAGCGGCGCGCTACGTCGAGCTGGCGCCGGTCGCGGCGGTCGACGACGTGGTGCCGGCGATCGCCCGGTCACTCGGCGCGGCCCGCCCGGACGGCTCGGCCCGGCTCGACGACGTCGTCGACGTGGTCCAGGACCGCGAGCTGCTGCTGGTCGTGGACAACTTCGAGCACCTCCTTGGCGCGGCGCCGGTCATCTCGGACCTCCTCCGGCGCTGTCCGCGCCTGGTGGTGCTGGCGACGAGCCGGGCATCACTCCGACTCTCGGGCGAGTATGAAATGGCCGTCCCGCCGCTCGCCGTCCCGCCACGCAACGCGACGCTGCCGGGCGACTCGATCGCGCAGTACGCCTCGGTGCGGCTCTTCGTCGATCGCGCGGGCTACGTCAACCCGTCGTTCGCGCTGACGGCCGAGAACGCGGCGGCCGTGGCAGCGATCTGCGCCCGCCTCGATGGCCTGCCGCTGGCGCTGGAGCTCGCGGCTGCCCACACCAAGATGCTGGCGCCCCAGGCGCTGCTCCAGCGGCTCAACGGCGTCGCCAGCGGGTCGGCGCTGCGGATGCTCACCCGTGGCACCCGCGACGTGCCGCCCCATCAGCGGACGCTTCGCGCGACGATGCTCTGGAGCTACGACCTGTTGACGCCGGCCGAGCAGCGCCTGCTTCGGCGCCTGGCGATCTTCGCCGGGGGGTGCACGCTCGCGGCGGCCGCGGCGATCCGCGGCGGAGGCGCGAGCGCCGCGGCGCGCCACGGGGAGGCCCGAGGGGATGTCGGCGCAGCCGATATTCGCGCCGCGCAGCGGGGGCCCCGTGGTCGGCATGATGGGGCGAGCGAAGACGAGACGCTCGAGCTGCTGGCGTCGCTCCTGGACAAGAGCCTGCTCTACCTGGACGAGGGGCCGGACGGCGAGCAGCGCTTCATGCTGCTGGAGACGGTGCGCGAGTTCGGCCTGGAGCAGCTCCGGGCCGGCGGCGAGTACGACGCCGTCGCCCGCGAGCACGCCCAGTACTACCTCGACCTCGCCAAGGCGTTCGGGCCGCTCCTGTTCGCCGACGACGCCAAGCTGCGCCGCTCGGTCGCCGAGTACCACAACATCCACGAGGCGCTGCGCTGGCTCTTCCATCATGGCTAACAGCAGTCGTGGGCCGAGGTGTTCACGAGATCGTGGGTGTACACTGGCCCCACGCTCGGAGCTGCCCCGGCGGGACGTCGTCATCCGGAGTTGAAAGGGACAGCGGGCAGTCGACGTGGCAGGGATACAGATGCCTGAGCTCCCCGGCGGCACGGTCACGTTCCTGTTCACCGACATCGAAGGCAGCACCACGCGCTGGGAGCAGCAATCCGAGGCGATGCGGGTGGCCCTCACGCGCCACGACACCCTGCTCCGAGCGGCCATCCACGCACACGGCGGCACCGTCTTCAAGACGATGGGCGACTCGTTCCATGCCGTCTTCCGAGCCGCTGCCGACGCCGTCGCGGCGGCGGTCGACGCCCAGCGCCGACTCCAGGCCGAGTCGTGGGAGGAGATCGGCGGGCTCCGCGTCCGGATGGCGCTGCACACCGGCGCGGCCGAGCTTCGTGACGGCGACTACTACGGCACCACCCTGAACCGGGTAGCACGCCTGACCAGCATCGGCCACGGCGGCCAGATCCTGCTCTCCGAGGCGACCGCCGCGCTGGCACGTGACGACCTCGCCGCCGGTGTGAGCCTCCTGGACCTTGGGCAGCATCGCCTCAAAGACCTGACCCGACCGGAGCACGTCTCGCAGGTGGTCCCGGACGGGCTGCCGGCGGCGTTCCCACCCCTGCTCTCGCTCGACGTTCGACCGCACAACCTGCCGACCCACCCGACGGCGCTGCTCGGCCGCGAGCGCGACGTCGCCTGGGTCCGGGCGCGCCTGCTCCGCGACGACGTCCGGCTGCTGACGCTGACCGGCCCCGGCGGCACCGGCAAGACCCGCCTCTCGCTCCAGGTCGCCGCCGAGATGATCGATCAGTTCGCGGATGGCGTGTTCTTCGTGGCGCTGGCCCCGATCTCGGATCCCGGCCAGGTCGCCGCGACCATCGCCCAGACGCTGGGGGTGCGCGAGGTCCCCGGCCGCCCGGTCGTCGAGAGCGCGCAGGCGTATCTGAGCGGCAAGCAGATGCTGCTGCTGCTCGACAACTTCGAGCAGATCCTGGAGGCGGCGCCGGTCGTGAGCGACCTCCTCACCGCGGCGCCCGGGCTCAAGATCCTGGTGACCAGCCGGGCCGCCCTCCAGCTGCGCGGCGAGCACGAGGAGGCCGTCTCGCCGCTCGCCCTGCCCGACCGACGCCAGGCGCCGGAGCCGGCGGCCCTCTCGCAGTACAGCGCGGTGGCCCTCTTCATCGAGCGGGCGCGCGCGATCAAGGCCGACTTCGCGGTCACGAACGAGAACGCGCCGGCCGTCGCCGAGATCTGTCACCGTCTTGACGGGCTGCCGCTGGCGATCGAGCTGGCCGCCGCTCGGACCAGGCTGCTCACGCCCCAGGCCGTGCTCGCCCGCCTCGAACGGCGGTTGCCGATCCTGACCGGGGGTGCACGAGATCTGCCGGCCCGCCAGCAGACGCTCAGGAATGCCATCGCCTGGAGCTACGATCTGCTCAGCCGACAGGAGCAGATGCTGTACCGGCGGCTGGCGATCTTCGCGGGCGGCTGCACGCTGGAGGCGGCCGAGGCGATCTGCGACGCCGACGGCACGCTCGGCCTCGACCCTTCGGCAGGCTCAGGGCAGGCTGTGCTGGATGGGATGTCGTCGCTGGCGGCCCAGAGCCTGCTCAGGCAGGCCGACGGCCCGGATGGCGAGCCGCGATACGGGATGCTGGAGACGATCCGCGAGTTCGGCCTGGAGCAGCTCCGGGCCAGCGGCGAGTACGACGTCGTCGCTCGAGCGCACGCCGACTACTACCTGACGCTAGCCAAGGGATTCGGCGCGCTGCTGTTCGCCGACGACGCCAAACTGCGCCGCTCGGCCGCCGAGTACTACAACATCCACGAGGCGCTGCGTTGGCTCTTCCACCACGGCTGACGAGGGCATACGAGTTGAGTGGTGTGACCTGCCGAACGCCAGCAATAAGAACAGGGTTCCGATAACAAGGGTAGCACCCCACTCAACCGTGGAGGAGCGGTCTGAGAGCATGGCTGGCTTGACACATGACGGGTCCATCACGCATCGCAGGTCGGACGGGTTCCAGTTCGCCCAGGTCGTCAAGCACGCCGCCAGGCGGCACGTCGTCGGCGTCACCCGCCGGGTCGTCCACGGCACGTGGGAGGGTATCGAGGCGGTCCTGACGGCGACCGCCACCGGCACCGTCATCACCACCGCCGACATCGAGCGGCTCAACGCCACCTTCCGCGCCCGCCTCGCGCCGCTCACCCGGCGAGGCCGGGCCGTCGCCCGCACCGAGGCCGCCCTCAGCGCCGGCCTGTGGCTGGTCGGCACCGCCTCCAACGTCTGCTGGCCCCACGACCGCCTGCGCCAGCTCGCTCCCGACGACGCTCCTCGGGAGTGGCTCCTCCGGACGCCAGTCATGGCGGCCGGGCTCACCGACCATTGCTGGTCGCTGCACGACCTGCTCCGCTTCCAGATCCCCTTACCTCGCTGGACCCCACCCAAAACGGTGCGGCCGGCCACCGAAACATCCGCCCCGCGGAGCCGTGGCATGATCACGCTTCCGTGGGGTGCTACCTGTCCGGGCCGGCAGCGCATACATCTGCCCTCTCCTGGGCGAACGACTTGCTCGCTACGGCATGACGGCGGAAGTTGAGGCTAGAACCTCCCCGTGGCACGCCTCGTGCCTTAAGGGGATGCCAGAACAATCCAAGGCCACCGCTGCTGATGTCGCGTGCATGCGGGGCTTTCAAGGAAGCAGCAGGTGATCACTATGACCAGCGCCCAGCAAGTGCGAAATGTCCTCTCCGAGGAATATCGAGACCTGATCGTCGAAGACCTCAACGACGGGAGCGCAGTCGTGCGTGACATGAGCGCGACGAACACCACGCGTGGCTTCCCCGTCAGCGAGACGCTCTGCCGCTGCGCCGACCTCCTCGCGGATGAGGGGTTCGTGATCGCGCTGGTCCGCGACGAGGACGGCGTCTACCTGAACGCCCACTGACCAGTACACTCCCTCTGCTGCGGGAGGGTGATGCTGCTCTGGCGTCCGGGCTCCGGTCGGAAGGTTGCCGCCGGCGTCGGCGTGCTGGTTGCCGGCGCCGCGGTGCTCACCGCCAGCGTGCTCGCCGAGGATGAGGTCGCCAGCTTCGCCGGCGCCTTCGGGAACGTCGCGCCGCTCGTCCTGCTGGCCGTCCTGGCGCAGCTCCGGCCGGTCTGGCCGGCCATTCGTCCGCTAGTCTGGCTCGTGTACGGGCTGCTGATGCTGGTCGGGTTGGCGATCGTCGTCGCGGCCAGTGCGATGCCGTTCGACGTCGAGGCGCGCGGCGACCTCCCGCCCGATGCGGTCGCGGCGCTGATCGTAGCAGTCGGGCTTGGCACGCTCGGGCTGTGCGGCTCGCTGATACTGCTGATCGGTGGGCTCTGGGCGCGGCTTGCGGTGTGGCTCGGCGGGCGCGTCGATCCGACCGACCCCCGCCACGCCCAGGCGCTGGTGGGCCTCGTGGCCGCCTCGACGCTGGCATTCGTGCCGATGATCGCGCTCGGCGAGGCGCCCGCGCTCCGCGTCGCCGAGATCGATCCGGGCTTCTTCGGCCGCGACCGCTCGACGGGCGGCCAGCTCCTGGACCTGGTCTACGACCTGGCCTGGACGGTCCCGCTGGCCCTGCTGCTGGTCGGCGTCCCGATCCAGCGGACCGTCTGTGAGGCACTGATACGCCTCGGCATCCGCCCGATCGGGCTACACGGGCTCGCCGTCGGGATCGGTACCGCCGCCGTGCTCTGGGTCGTCGGGACCGTCCTGGACCAGGCGACCTGGTGGCTCTGGGGACTGGGGGGCTGGCCCCGGACCGACGCCGAGCTGGTGGAGCGGTTGATGAGCGTGGCGCTCTCGCCGCTCGGCGCGCTGGTCGCCGCGACGGCGGCCGGACTGGGCGAGGAGCTGATGATGCGCGGCGTCCTCCAGCCGCGCTTCGGCTGGTTGTTGCCGAACCTGGCATTCACCGCCGCGCACGCCCTCCAGTACAACCTGGACGCCCTGGTCGGCGTGTTCGTGCTCGGCGCGCTCCTGGCGCTGGTGCGGGCGCGCTGGAGCACGTCCGAGGCGATCGTCGCGCACGCCCTCTACGACCTGGCGCTGTTCCTGGGCGGCGCGTTCGGGCCGGGGTAGCCCCACCCCGCAGCCCCAGCCACCCTACCATGGGGCCCCTGTCCGCTGCGCGGCGCGAACATCGGCTGCGCCGACGTCCCCACGGCCCTGCGAGGGGAGGGGAGAAGCTCCGACGTTGCAGGCTAGCTCCCCCTCTCCGCGCCGGAGATGATGTCGGGGCGCGGCCCCGCGAATATCGTCCTTCGGACGACATCGAAGCCGATATTCGCGCCGCGCAGCGGGCCGGCGGGTGAGGTCCGACTTACGCCATCGCGCGGACCTTCGGCGCCGCCACGATCGTCGCGGCCACCACCAGCGCCGAGGCCGCGCCCGCGACGACCACGACCATCGGCACGCCGACGACGCTCCCGAGCGCGCCCTCCAGCATCACCCCGAGCGGCACCACGCCCATCATCGTCAGGCCGTGCAGGCTGATGACCCGCCCGCGCATCCGCGCCTCGGCGTGGGTCTGGAGCATCGTGTTCGTGTTGATGCCCGAGAACGCTGAGAGCAGGCCGATCGCCCCCGAGAGCACCAGCGAGAGCGCGAAGCTGGTCGAGAGGCCGAACGCCACCAGCAGCAGCCCGAACCCCGCCGCGCTCAGCATCAGGGCGAGCCCGCGGCCACGGTAGCTCCCGAGCATCGCCGTCAGGACAGCCCCGGCCAGCGCGCCGGCCCCGGCCGCCGAGTTGAGCGCCCCGAGCCCGGCCGCGCCGACCTCCAGCACGTCGCGCGCGAACGCCGGCGTCAGCTGGGTGAACGGCCGAGCCAGGAAGCTGAGGATCGCCATCGAGATCACCAGCCAGCACAACTCCGGCGTCCGCCGGATGTAGCGCAGGCCGTCCAGGATGTTCCCGAGGATGCTGCCGCTGCCGCGCGCCTCCGGCCGGCCCTTCGTGTGCATCGCCACCGCCGCCAGCACCACCGCCGAGTAGGCGAACCCGTTGGCGATGAAGACCGGGCCTTCGCCGATCACCTCGATCAGGACGGCCGCGAGCGCCGGCCCGGCGATCTGCGCGGTGTTGAAGGCAACCGCCATCAGGCCGAGCGCCCCGGAGACGTCCTTCGCCCCGACAATGGAGGAGATCAGGGCTTGCCGGCTGGGGACCTCGAAGGCGAACGCGGTGCCCGTGATGAACGCGATGGCGATGATGTGCCAGACGCTCACGCTGTGGGTCAGGCAGAGGATGCCGAGGATGAACGCGCAGAGCGTGACGATGCCGTTGGCCACGCCGACGATCAGCCGTCGGTTGTAGCGATCGGCAGCGGCGCCGCCGACCAGCGTGAAGACCAGGGCCGGAATAGCGCGGGCGAGGCCGACGAGACCGAGATAGAACGACGATCCGGTCAGGTCGTAGACCAGCCACCCGAGGGTGACCATCTGCATCCAGCTTCCGACCGCCGAGATGCACTGGCCAAAGAAGGCGAGTCGGAAGTCGTGGTAGGTGAGGGCGCCGAACCGGCCGCCCCGAGCGAAGAGGCCAGCGGTGCTTTGCGCTTCGGGTGCGGGGATCGCGAGGGCGGTCGTCGCCGAGCCGTTCGGTCGCGAGTCAGGTGCCGTTGTTGGGTGCTGAGAAACCGGGTGCTGCGCGGGTGCCGAGCCTGCTGTCAGGCCGGCCGATGTCGTGGTGAATGCTGACGCGGACGTACCTCCGCCTCCGTCTCTTCGCGCCTCATCGCGCTTGCAATGCCCGCCGATGGCGAAAACCAGAAGTAGAAGTATACCTCGCTGTCGAACGTCCTCCCTGCCCGGATCGGGGATGGCCCTCCTGGGAGGATCCTGGGAGCACGGCAGTCGATCCCATGAGGCCGCCCCGTCCTCGTCACCCCAGCCTCACTATCCCCGCCGAACCAGGGAATGCCGCTCTGGCCTGCGTGGGAGCACGAACCCGGTGTTGCTGGCAGTGCTCCGGTGGGACGTCGAAGGTGGTCGGGACGGCGGCGGCCGGCCTGGGCCTGGCGCTGGCCGGTTACAGCGGCCACGATCACGCTGGTCATGGCGCTGCCGTCGCTCCGCGAAGTGGCCGGCGGCCGGCCTGGAGCCAGCGCTCGCCCCATCCGCCTCCTGACGCGGCGACTGGCGCACTGCCTACAGGAACACGCCCGAGTCGAGCGCTTCGAGGGCCTCTTCGAGCCGCTCGACGCCGCTGGCATCCTCGGTGTCGCCGGCCCGCAGGACTTGCAGCGGTGTGAGGCCGGCCAGGTAGCGAAGCGGTGCGCGCATCCAAGCACGGGCGCCCTCATACGAGGTGAACGTCTGCCCGAGGTGCTCGTGGAGCGCGGCGAGCTCGTTCAGGCGCCGCCGGGTCTCCTTCTGGGGCAGCGTCTCACCACTCATCCACTTCTCGATGCTGCGCTGCTCGACGTCGAAGATGACGCGCAGATCCTTCTCTTCGATCCCCAGATCCTCGGTCAGCAGGCGCAACACCTGACCTGGGGCAAGCTGAAGCGCCGTGCCTGGGCTCACTGCTGTCTCCTCGGGCACCTGCGTTGCAGCGCAGGCGCCCGTCTTCTGCTATCGGGTTCGTCTCGAGCAAGACCCGAGGCACGGGATCTCACATTGTGACGAACTGTCACATCTAGTCTACCGTGAATATGTTGCACATTGCAACATGCGCCGCTCATTACGCTACACTCAATTTACGCAGCGTAATTTGGCGGAGCTTTCGCTTGATTGATCCCGCCGCCCGAGTCCTGAGATCCTGCCCCGAGATCGCCTGGGATGGCGACGTCTGGCGCGTCCACACGCGGCGCTACTCGCCGCCCGACCCGGGTGGATCGCTCAAAAGCCAGGGACGGTGGCACCGAGGCGGCCCATCGTTCCCGCCAGACCAGATCTTCGCCACGCTCTACACAACCGTGAGCGATGCCGTTGCCACCTGGGAGTACATCCGCCACTCTCGACGTAGCGATGCTGACGAAATGTGGCTCCGCCTCACCTCGGTCAATCTCAGCAGGCTTCATGTTCGTCTGTCCGTCGCGCTCGATCTTCGGGACCCAACGCTGGCAGGGCTCACGGTCAATGACCTCACCGGCGACGACTACGCGTTGCCGCAAGCTATTGGCGCAGAAGCATTCGCTCGGCGGTTTGAAGGACTCCTCGTTCCTTCGGCGACGGGGGTCGGAGAAGCGGGCCGCGACTTCAACGTCATCATCTACACCGAAAACCTGCGGCCTGACTCCTTGATCACCTCCGTAGAGAGCAAGACGCCGAATCTGCCGACCTGAGCAACGTTACCGATGAGTGGGGGGAGCCGGGCGGCGGGCCGCCTTCGGGATCACGAACCGCAGCGCAGACAGCGTCTCCGAAACCCGCCCCACCTTGTTGTCCACCAGACCGGCCGCCTTGCCGGCCGCGATCACGTCCGTGTCCTTCAGGTCACGTCCACCCTTCGGATGCAGCACCCAGACGGCGCCGTGCTGCACGATCGCCTCGCGCAGCGCCGCCAGCGCGCCGAGATCGTCGAGCGCGCCAACCTGCACGAAGACCAGGTCCAGATCAGCGCCGGCGATGGGCGGGTGCGCGCTCACGGTCGCGACCGCCCGGAGCTTCGCCAGCAGGTCCAGGTCCGTCAGGCCGAGCGTCGCGACCCGCTGCCCCGCCTTCACCCCGAGCTTGTCCAGCAGCGTCGGCGGGTTGCGGATCTTCTCGGCCCAGCGCTCCGCTGACGGGCCAAGCTCCAGCACGATCGACTCGCCGTCTCGGTGGAGCGTCAGCCGACCGTCCGCCGCCTCCACCCCGTCGAGCCCCGCGAACGGCAGCCGCGCCCGGTGCTCGCCGCGCAGGATCAGCTCCTCGCTCTCCAGGAGCGCCTTGACCTCCACAACGCGCTCGCCGACCTGCGCCAGGCAGCGCGCTTACTGCCCCATCGGCTCCTCCCGCTCACTCCGCATCCCTCCATCCATCGTACGCCGACCGCGGCCAACCTGGTGTCACGTCTACCATAATCGTGTCATGGCTGAGCGCTTCACCGACCAGCTTCGCCGCCTCGCCGAGCCGATCTGGCAGGCCCAGCACGACCATCCCTTCGTGCGCGGGATCGGCGACGGCACGCTGGATCTGGAGCGCTTCGCGTTCTGGATCCGCCAGGACTACCTCTACCTGATCGAGTACTGCCGCCTCTTCGCGCTCGGCGCCGCCCGCGCGCCCGACCTCGCGACCATCGCCCGATTCGCCGACCTGCTCCAGGCGACGGCCCGCACCGAGATGGACCTCCATCGTGGGTACGCCGCCCAGTTCGGCATCTCCGCCGACGATCTGGAGCGCGAGGCGATGGCGCCGACCACGCGCGGCTACACCGACTTCCTCCTCCGGGTGGCCGCCGTCGGCGACTTCGCCGAGCTGGCGTCGGCGCTGCTGCCCTGCATGTGGGGCTTCTCCGAGATCGGGCAGCGCCTGGCCGCCCGGTCGCGCCCGGCCGACGCCCGCTACGCCGCCTGGGTCGAGATGTACGCCGACCCAAACTTTGCGGCCCTCGCCGAGTGGTGCCGCGACCTCGTCGACCGCGTCGCCGACGACGCCGGGCCGGCCGCCCGTGAGCGGATGACGGCGGCGTTCCTCACCAGCAGCCGCTACGAACTGGCGTTCTGGCACATGGCCTGGACCCTGGAGCGCTGGCCGGATCAGGCGTCGGCATCGCGTCCATACCCGCATCCGGAAACGCCTCCAGGTCCAACGGAGCCGTGATGACGAACCGGGGCACGACGACACCACCTTCATCCGCCCATTCCGGTCCGTCTCGGCCCTTGACCCGTCCGGACATCGTCATATCCTGATGGTGTCGTGGCGAGGGATTCAGCCCCTCTCGGCCATGAGCTGCAGCGCCGGGTTGGCCCAACAGCCCGGCGCTTTCTTGTCGCCGGACACCACGCCCTGGCCGGTCGTCGCGGCCTGAAATCCTGAAGGCGGCCCCTCGCCCCTCGTCACCTTCGCGGTCTCGGACACCGGGATCGGGATCCTCCGCGCGAGCGACTAGGTACCTCGTAGCGGCCAAGTCTGCACGAACGTGTCAGAGATGCAGGGGTTTACGCGGCCAGGCGGGCGTCATGGAGCATGGCCCTGACGGCGATGTCGACCTCCTGCAGGCCGATGCGGAGGGCCGGCGAGACGACGGAGGGGAGGAGAGGGTCGAGCGCCTGCAAGCCCGGGCGAAGGACGCGCGTCAGGAGTTTGGCGAGGTAGAGGGCGCACCGACGGCCGTCGGTGGTGAGCTCATACCGGAGCTCACGCCCGAGGCGGCGAAGCAAGCCTTTGCGGACCAGGCGCCGGAGGTCGTAGCCCATCTGGCGGGCGGTGTACTGGTCGTCCGGGACGCCCAGGAGCTGAGCGACGTGCGGGCGCAACTGTCGGCTG
>Ga0075420_100002951_pt1 | contig 14790 bp, 11 predicted proteins | sample SoiMetdeltSBSDD4_FD_75296 | JGI IMG/M metagenome (GOLD analysis project Ga0075420, IMG submission 75296) | Bulk soil microbial communities from a Populus tree surrounding site in Tennessee, USA - Soil MetaG P. deltoides SBSDD4 | ecosystem: Environmental > Terrestrial > Soil > Tree plantation... | reverse complement strand
CGGCGGAAATGACGCCACTGATCATTGATTATATCAAAGGCCATCCTAAATGGGAGCTTAGCCTGCAGATACATAAGTATATAAATGTACCGTGAATGGTCAATGGTCAATGGTGAATTTGGTTGTGCCAATGGCTGATTGCCAACCGCTAACTGCCGATTGCTGACTGAACAATCCTCTTAACATTTATTTACCCATCATGGAATAAAAAAGTTTTAGTTTCGTTCTTGTATTTCAGCAATATTCATGAAAAAATATCTGTACATCTTACTGTTTGCAACCTGCCAATTTTTTATTACCAATTCCTCTTATTCACAAACTCCGAATGCCAAAGCAAATCCCAAGGCAGTCAAACTATATAACCAGGGTCTTGAATCCGCGAGTGATGGCAAATTTGATAATGCCATTGCTTATTTTTTACAAGCCATTTACCTTGACTCTAATTATGCCGATGCTTATGTGTCTTTGGCAGGTGTATACAGTCAAACGAAAAAAGATGATCTCGCAGTCGAATATTATCAAAAAGCAATTGCAAAAGATACCGCGGCAAACAAGGTATTTAAATTAAATCTTGCTATAAATCTTGCCGGAACAGGAAATTTCAATAAGGCGCTGGAAGTAATTAATGACTATTTATCAAATCCGAAATTGGGACCGGTAAGCCGAAAGTCGGGAGAATATCGCAAGCGTACTATCGAATTTGCATTGCTGCAGGAAAAGAAAAACGGGCCTCGTTTATTTTCCCCAAAAAACTTAGGTGATAAGGTCAATACTTCGGTATCAGAATATTTTCCCTCTCTTTCAATCGATGGCAGCCAGCTTTTCTTTACAAGAAAAGTGCGTGGTTTTAATGAAGATTTTTTTTCGGCAAAACAAGGAAACAATGATTGGGCAAATGCACTTCCTCTCGATGGTAATGTTAATACAGAAGATAACGAAGGGGCGCAAATGATATCCCAGGACGGTGAGTGGCTGGTATTCGCTGCAAATAATCGCCGGGATGGATGGGGTGGTTTTGACATCTATATTTCATTTCTTACACCACAGGGCTGGAGCGAAGCAATGAATATCGGGGGAAATATAAATACCGATCAATGGGAATCGCAACCTTGTTTATCTCCCGATAAAAAGGACTTGTATTTTGCGAGCAAGCGTTTCGGTGGTTATGGCGGCAGTGATATTTACGTATCACACCTGCAACCAAACGGAACATGGACTAACCCTGAAAACCTCGGGCCTGCCATTAATACTCCTGCCGATGAACAATGTCCATTTATACATGCCGATAATCAAACATTATTCTTTACATCAGATGGCCTACCCGGTTATGGTGGCACAGATCTTTTTTATTCATTAAAAGGTCCAAAGGGTGACTGGAGCGTACCGGAAAATCTCGGGTACCCGATCAATACAAGACATGATGAAGGTTCTTTGTTTATAGCGGCCGATGCAAAGACTGCCTATTATGCAAGTGATCGCAGTGATAGTAAAGGTGGGTTGGATATTTATAGTTTTGAATTGCCCCAAAATGTCCGGCCGAATAAAACACTTTGGGTAAAAGGAAAAGTATTCGATAAAAAAACAACTAAAGGTTTGCCTTCAGCAGTTGAACTCATCGATCTCGCTACAAAACAACTCATGTCAAAAGTGCAAACGGATGAACGCGGCAATTACCTTATCACATTACCGGTAGGAAAAGATTATGCTTTTAATGTCAATAGGAAAGGTTATTTATTCTTTTCAGACAACTTCTTTTTAACCAATCGCTCACCTGACTCTACCTATGAAAAAGATATTCCTCTGCAACCGATAGAAGCCAATGCATCCGTAGTGTTAAAGAATGTTTTTTTTGATGTAAATAAATTTGATCTGAAACCTGAATCAGAAGCAGAATTGGATAAGCTGGTACAACTAATGAACGATAACCCTACTGTAAAGATCCAGATCGGCGGACATACCGATAATGTTGGTAAACCTGCAGATAACCTTTCTCTCTCGAACAATCGTGCAAAATCGGTTGTTAGTTATCTTGTCTCAAAAAATATTTCCCCGCAAAGACTCTTAGCAAAAGGATTTGGCGAAACACAGCCCGTTGCTGATAATAAGACCGAAGATGGCAGAGCATTGAACAGGAGAACGGAAATGAAAGTGATAAGCCAATGATTTCTTCATTAAGAGTGCGGCACATCACTGCCAATGGTATCTTGTCGTCTATATAAAATCTTTTTTATCACAAACCCGAAGGCAACACCAATCGTAGCCGCAAGGAAACCAATTATTGCATAATAAATGACCTCAAAGGGCAAAAGGTTATGACTAGATGGATCAGCAATAGAATCAATTACAATTTTAAAAATAGTTGCTATAATAAATCCCAGCGCTGTAGTAAAAAATACTTTTTTGTTCTGCTGTTTTGTTATTAAACAAAACAATAAAGCGAGCATTAGAGTCAATATCCACGATAGCCAGATAATTTTTGTGTTTGTAAAGGCACTATAAGATAAAAACCAGATTGGCCCACCAGCCGTTACTACTGATATCAGCAAAAGCCATTTACTATTGATGTTCTTTATCATAACTGAAAATCTTTATTGAATTATTATCAATGATTGGGTCATCGGGTGAATTACTGAGGGCACGCTATCCCCCAGTAACGGCTGAAAAGTATTACTTTTTTACAAGCGTGATCTTCAATTTATCGCCTGCCACCTGAAAATCGGTAATGAGTACAACCAATGTCTTGCAATCGAAGCTTTCAACAGTATTAATGCCGCCATCTATTGTAATTGTATTTCCGGCTAAAGCCCAGGTTCCATTATCACTTTCCGGCGGTGAACACACAATACCTGCATCTGTTTTCTGATAAGTCCCGTTAGCACTAAACAAAAGTTCATCATCCCTTTCACAAGCGTCCGGAAAAAGAATAGCGTAATAATCAATTTCCGGGCTTGTTGGGGTTTCCTTGTATGTATAAGCAGTTATTTTGTATGCCCCTGAAACATTACTTACAGTTGGATTACATTCTACCGGATTCTTTCCGCAGGATAACAACAATACTACTGATAGGAGGAAGATGCTTGTCTTTTTCATAATTGATAATTTAATAGTTAAAAAATACTTTGATTGATTAGAAATTTACGGGTGTCGGGGATTTACAGAAACTCATTTAGTTTTTGCGTTTCGTATTCAGTCGGCCTACCAGAAGTTTTAGTTCGAAGCCAACCGGCGATTGCACGGAATTGAAGTTGGCATAAACGCCGGCACCTAATCCCACATAACGCAAAAAGGCCCAGTTGAAATCAGCCTTCACCACTCCCCCAAATCCTGTCTTAGCCTCTTCTTTAAAGGAATAATTGGAAGACAGATAAAATAGTTCAGTAACAACAGCCTGTGAAATGAACTTAAACTGCTGCCCTTTGACAAAAGACAATCCTGCTTCTGTAGTAAACCATGTTTTTTTCCCTGATGAAAAATATTTGCCTATTGTAACGCTTAAAATATCCATGTCATTAGAAGGCATTTCATCATACACCGGGAAAAAGAGTACATAAGTAACACCTTGTTCATAGTTATTGGGTAAATTTTTAGGATCTATTTGGATGTGCTGGTAAGAAATGGTGCCTGTCCATTTACTCTTCCATATTGCCTGGATGCCGAAATCAATCGATGCTCCGTTAGAACTTGTAACCCCGGCACCAGCCTGCACATAGAATTTCTTTATTGATGATTTTTTTGTCCCATCATTTGTTTGTTGGCAAAAAGAAATTGTGGCAGAAAAGAGTAATAATATACATGTAGTAATTTTTTTCATAACTTTTATTTACGGGTAAACAATTGAATAGATTCTTTAAATCCTATAAGCTGATGTTGAATGCAACAGCAGGCACCGGCCGATTGCTGAAGCCGATATTTTGGTAAACAGGGATCTTTTCCATTCTAAGGAATGCAGTAGCTGCATTGGCTTTCCTTTTATTCTTTGATGAAGCAACGAATAAAACAATGCCGCCGGCAAGTAAAGTACCTCCGACGATATAGGGTACGGTATTAACTGAATGAGTTCGTGCTATTCCGGTAATTGCATTTGTGTACGGACTAACCAGTACATTAAGGACAACTACGGTCGTGCCGACACCGGTTAATATCCACCCAAAGGTTTTCTGTCTTTTGCTTTTTTTAAGCAAGTCAACATTAGTGACTTTAGCTTTTGTGGTTTCCTGCTGGCAAAAGGATGTGGTGGCAAAAAGAAATAGAAAGAAGAGAATGGTGATTTGTTTCATGATAAATATTTTGAAACACCAAACTACAATCACTTAAACCTTATTAATTGCTGAAATTCGTATTAAGATTTTCCGGGTTTGCAGTTTCTGCAACCGGGTTTGTAGTTGAAATCCTGGCAATGACTATGATCAAAAAATCATGGTTTCAGACGATTATAACTCACCTTAAAGAGCCAAAAAGAGTGACTGCAAGTCCGGAAAGTCAAATTGCAAAAAAGGAATTATGCTTTTAAGCGTAATGCGACTACCTTACAATGTTGATTATGAAAGAACATTCACTATGCGCTTCATCTTTTTAATCTTATCATTCATCTTAGTATGTAAAATCGGCGCCCAGGAGCGAGCTGTCGTTGATGTAAGATTTAAAAAAATGGACTTGCCTCCTATAACATCTTCTTCTTTCTTTTTTTCATCGGAGAACCTGTTATGGTTCTCTACAAGTCAAGGGCTAACTTCTTTTGACGGAATTGAGACTCATTCATATTACCCGGATACAAGTCAAACGATAAATCTCGGGTTGTCCGGTATTTTGGCAATTGCAGAAGACAAAAACAAAAATCTTTGGATAGCGGGCAGGGAGCCAGGATTAATTCATTTTAACACGAGTACAAAAAAATGTACAGTTATCCGGTTGAATATCAAAAAAGCTACCATATTTAACGGTACAATTACCAGGCTGTTTTTTGACAAAAAAGGATTATTGTGGATTAGCACATTAGGCTGTGGTTTCTATATTTATAATACAACAGATAGCACTATTGAACATTTCAACTTTTCTGATCAGGCGTTGAACTGCGATAAAAAGTCGGCTCATCGTGGCACTCCCAGCATGACTCCTCATTTTAAAGACCCTGATAAAATGTGGTTAGGAAGTAGTGATGGAATATTTCTTTTTGACCGAAACACAAAACAAATCCAAAAGAAATACGAGTTTAAAAAAACCGCAAAGATCCATGATCAGTTTTTATGGGCTACTTTATATTTGGATGCACCAAATGATTCCATTTTATGCATAGGCACTACCCATTATGGTATGGGAATTTTCAATATAAAAGAAAATTCAATGACGTTGATCCCACCTGATTGGAGTGCCAAAACAAATATTTCTCCTTATCCAACATCTATAGATCATTACCTTTTTGTCCCGATTGGTTCTATAGAAAAAAAATCAGCGGATGAATACTGGGTGTCTTTCGCCGATTCTTTGCCAGTTATTTTTAATATTAAAACAAAAAAATATAGTTATTTACAAAGTCCCGATTTTCAGAACCCACTTCAGGAAGCGTTTTACTATGTAATAAAGCATGACAGAAAAGAAAATCTGTGGCTTTTGGCAAAAAACAATTTATATTTTGTTAGCAACGAACTCAATTTATTCAAATCACAAAATACTCCATACGTGGCCGGTTATACAGGTGATGAGACCGGCCTTTCCGATTTAATTTGGGACGATGAAATGAAGTGCTATCATGTGACGTATCGATATTTAAATAAAATCTACCAACTTGATAGTAATTTTAATATGATCGGTGCTACTACTACGACATTTCCGCCAAACGATGTATACAGAGATATAAAATTGGTGAAAGATGGGCAAAAACGAATCTGGTCATTGATTTATCGAATATATGGAGGTGATGCAGTTTCTGAAAATATTTCTGTGTATTCACAGAAGGATAAGCAGTTTATATTACCGCAAAAAATTTCGCCGCAATTAACGTTATTGCACAACCTGGTTGATATAACAGCTGATAAGCAAGGAAACCTGATATTCTCAAAGGCTAATGGAGATCTATTTTTTCTGAACTCAAAAACACTTAAGATAGATTCACTTTTGTTTCCCAAAGTTGACAGTTCAGATCAATTTGAGTTTATTGAATCATATTTGCATTATGATGTAAATTTTGATCGTATATACGTCTCGAACAAGAAAAACCTGCTACAATTTGACGTCCAAAAAAAGGAAAAAAGGATTATTACCCCGAAAAACTTGTTGTCAATAAGAACGGGCGAGTATCCTACTTTTTATTTCGATGAGGATGGGCAGGTTTGGGTTTTCCTTAGGACAAAGTATCGAAAGGAAATCTATATATATGAAGGCGATACGTTTCAGTTTAAGAAGAAGGTCATTCTGAAAAATTCAAAAAATGAAACCTTCAATGTGAATACGCTGAGACCTGGCCCGCATCAATATATGTTCATTGACACAGACGAAGGAGTAATTGCGTACAATTACCGGAAAGGGACTTTTAGTTTTGTTGACAAAAACAATGGGTTACTTTATAATTTACGGCGAAGGATCAGATACGTAAACGACTTACTGATTTTGGGAAATGGAGATAAGGTGCAGCATGTTTCTTTTAACAAACTCCTCTCTTTAACCAATGAGAGAAATCCCAGGATAAACAGGGTAACGGTATACAGTAAAAAAGATGTTTCGTCTCTAGATTTCAGTACTAATAGAATTCAACTGAATTATAAACAGAATACAATTGGCATTTCCTTTTCTGCCATGGAATATCTGTTTCCCGAAAGGATCCAGTATGCCTACCGGTTATCCCGGTTAGGAACTGATTGGCAATATTCGGATCAAAAAAGCAGGGAAATTGTTTATTCCAATCTTGCGCCAGGTAAATATGTATTCCAGCTAAAGGCACAGATCCTGGGAGGCAATTGGCAACAAAGCCCACTGGAATTATATATTACCATTACTCCTCCTTTCTGGCAAACCTGGTGGTTCAGGGTCCTGGCTGGCTTGTTGCTAATTAGCCTTGCTTTCTTTTTTATCCGTTGGCGTATAGCTCTTGTCAGAAAAAAAGAACAACTGAAAAGTTTACATGAAAAAGAATTGCTGGAGCTCGAAGCCAAAGCCCTTCGAGCCCAAATGAACCCGCACTTTATCTTCAATAGCCTGAACTCAATCAAGTCGTTGATCAATAAAAATGAAAATGATAAGGCTGCAAATTATTTGACTACATTTTCAAAATTGATACGCACGCTTTTTCAGAATTCTGATAAAAGGGAAGTGAGTTTGTTTGAAGAGATTGAAACCTGTAAGCTTTACACAGAATTGGAACAAATGAGGTTTGGCGACAAGATCGAATTTATTTTCAATGTAGATGAGAAAATAGATCTGAAAGATATCAAGGTGCCGGCGCTGATACTGCAACCCTTGATTGAAAATGCGATCTGGCACGGCGTAGCGCCAAAAGAAACCGGTGGACAGATCGTCTTTTCAGTAAAAGAAAACGATGACGCCATAGAATGTATTATAGACGACGATGGTATCGGCCGCGAACTTTCAAATCAATACAAGACTCAATACAGGGCTACTCATCAGTCAAAAGGGATCGGGATGACGCAATCAAGACTGGAATTAGATAAAATTTTAAATGAAAGAGAAGATACCGTCGAGATTATTGATAAGATAGATAGTAGCGGTAATTCTTCGGGAACAAAGGTTATCCTCACTTTTAAAGAGCGACAGATTTGATTAAATGAAAATCAGAGTTTCTACATATTGGAAATGCCAGTTAATCGGGTGGACCCTGTTTTCCATTGTCGCTGCTGCTTTTGCAGTTTTGAATGAGCCATTCGACTATATACTGTCATTTGTTTTGCCCGTTAGTATCAAGCTGACTCTATTCGGAATACTTTCCTCGCACCTGATGAAGAAGCTTATTAAAAAATTACATGTATTGCAAAAATCAGTGAGCCGCCAAATTTTTTATTTCTTTTCAATCACCACCCTTTTCTCGGTATTGTTTATTGTAATTTTTAACTTGATAGTTGACGCTTCAAAGGGACTTGAGTTCCTTTCGGAGCTTTTAAGATTAAAATCATCTGCACTAAATATTTTTTTCTTTCAAGGCATATTTTTTTTTGGTGCTTTTTTAATCTGGAATCTCATTTATTTCATTTTTCATTATATTCAAAAAGGGAAAAAAGATGAACGGTTAAAAGTATTGCACGAAAAAGAACTCCTGGAACTCGAAGCCAAAGCTCTTCGCGCACAAATGAATCCTCATTTCATTTTCAACAGCCTGAACTCGATTAAATCCCTGATCAATAAAAATGAAAATGATAAGGCCGCAAATTATTTGACTACTTTTTCAAAATTGATCCGCACACTTTTCCAGAATTCTGATAAAAGGGAAGTGAGCCTGTTTGAAGAAATTGAAACCTGCAAACTCTATACAGAATTGGAGACAATGAGATTTGGCGATAATATCGAATTTATTTTCAATGTAGATGAGAAAATAGATCTGAAAGATATCAAAGTGCCTGCCCTGATATTGCAACCATTAATTGAAAATGCGATCTGGCATGGATTGGTCCCGAAAGAAAGCGGTGGAAGGATCATCTTCTCAGTAAAAGAAACGGATGGCACCGTGGCGTGTATAATCGATGATGATGGTATCGGCCGCGAGCTTTCAAATCAATACAAGGCTCAATACCGGGCAACTCATCAATCAAAAGGAATTGGGATGACGCAATCCAGGCTGGAATTAGATAAGTTGCTGAATGAAAGGGAGGATACTATCCGGATCATCGATAAAAAAAGTGAAACCGGAACCGCGACAGGAACTAAAGTAATTATCACCTTTAAAGAAAATGAAAATTGATAAAAGCTATTGTCATAGATGATGAACAGAACTGCATAGACAGTCTTGTTTTTGATTTGCAGAAACATTGTAAAGAGGTGGATGTGTTAGAAACATGTACCACACCGAAACAAGGTTTGCTTGCTATTAAGAAACTCAAACCTGATCTGGTTTTCCTGGATGTGCAAATGCCCTGGATGAGTGGGTTTGAAATGCTGGAGCTGATAGATGAAATTGATTTTGCTATCATTTTTACTACTGCTTTTGACCAGTTTGCGGCTAAAGCGTTCCGCATCAGCGCTATTGATTATTTACTCAAACCGGTCCACATAAATGATCTGAAAGAAGCAGTAAGAAAAGCGTCTGAAAAAATACTGCAAAAATCAGGAACCGATAATATTGCTAACCTTTTACAGAATATTAAAAAACCAGAAGTCAAGCAGCGCATTGCCGTGCCCGGCAGGGAAGGTTATGAGTTCATTGAAGCCGGTAAGATCATTTATGCGAAAGCGGAAGGTTCCTACACCCATGTCTTTTTAGACGATAAAAGAAAACTTATCATTTCAAAGACCTTAAGTGACATTGAGGAACTACTCCCAACGGAACATTTCCAGAGGATTCATCATAGTACCGTGGTCAATCTCTCTCATATCACTCATTTATTTAAAACTGACGGCGGTTTTGTGGTTTTGGATAACGGGGAAAAACTGGCCGTATCAAAATCGAAAAAAGAAAGCCTGATGGAAAGGCTAGGTCTGAAGTAAAGGACTTGAGCGTGATTTTCTTCGATTTTTGACAAAAACAAAATCATATTCCCCTGCATTTTTTCCGGGCAAATTTTATATTTGAATGAAGCATTCATGTAAATGCAGGAGAATTTATTATATCAAATTTCTTTAACCCTGATCCCAAACATTGGACCCGTTCAGGCAAAAATCTTATTAGATAAATATCAACCGGCGGATGTTTTCAAAGCAAGAATGTCGGAGCTTGAAAAAATAGAAGGCATCGGAACAATTCGGGCGAAGAGCATTAGAAATTTTAAAGATTTCGAAAAAGCAGAGGACGAAATTAAATTCATCGAGAAGTATAAGATCAAACCCCTGTTTATCACCGATAAAAATTATCCGCGGCGGTTATTGAACTGTTACGACTCTCCTACTCTTCTTTTTTATAAAGGTGATGCCGATCTGAATGCATCCAAAATCATCGCGATCATTGGTACAAGAAAATATACAGAGTATGGCAGACAACAAACGGAAAAGCTTGTAAGTGAATTGTCATCACAGAATATTCTTGTTGTCAGTGGCATGGCCTTCGGAATTGATGCTATCGCCCATAAAGCAGCTTTAAAAAATGAATTGCCGACAATTGGTGTGTTAGGTCATGGGCTCGACCAAATGTACCCTCCCGAGAATTCCAATCTTGCAAAAGATATGCTGCAACACGGCGGTGGATTACTTACTGAATTCAGAAGCAACACAAACCCGGATAAACATAATTTTCCTACACGCAATCGCATTGTAGCCGGCATGAGTGATGCTACCATCGTGATTGAAACGGGTGAAAAAGGTGGCAGTATGATCACGGCGGAATTAGCAAATGGTTATAACAAAGATGTATTTGCATTACCAGGAAGAGTAAATGATAATAAAAGTGCCGGCTGTAATTTTTTAATACGGAATAATAAAGCCATGCTCATGACCGATGCTGGAGACATTATTGAAATGATGGGATGGGAAGAGAGAAGTCGGAAGTCAGATCCCGATCGCTATCGAAACAGGAGTCAGAAAGAACTATTTATAGAGCTTTCAAAAGAGGAAAAGATCCTTGTTGATATCCTTAAAGAAAAGGACCTGATACATATTGACGAATTGAATCTGAAAAGCGGGCTAAGCAGCAGCTCAATGGCTGCAGCCATTTTAAACCTTGAGCTGCAGGGTGTAGTGGCTACACTTCCGGGAAAACTTTATAAACTGAATTAAAATCCCCCAATTTTCCCGATTCCATTAATAATCATAAGCTGAAGTCTATGGAATTGTTGTATTACTTTTGCTGTCCGATCCACGTTAATTGATTGTATTCATTAAAGTTAAATCGACTATACGATTGATGAACGGGGCAACGTTTTAAAGCCAACTGTTGTCTTAGTCCATTAAAGACTGACCGATTCGAATTTATGCCCTTAAAACCGCTGCGAAAATATTTTCTTCTTTTATCAATTGTCTTTTTACAAAAAATAATTGGTTTTGGTCAGCCATGTACTAACCTTGGTCAGACTCCGTCAACTGCTTTTCCGGTTTGCGGCACTACCGTCTTTCATCAAACATCAGTTCCGCTTTGTGGAACGATCAATCTTTATGTTCCCGGATGTTCAAGTGGTGGTCCGGGTGGAGGAGGCTATCAAAACAGGAACCCCTACTTCTATAAATTCACTTGCTATGTCTCAGGCACATTGGGTTTTCTTATTTCGCCACTGGCCGCCAACGAAGATTATGACTGGCAACTGTGGGACATAACAGGTCATAATCCTGATGATATTTTCACAGACAATTCTTTAGTAGTAACGGCCAACTGGGTCGGTACTTACGGCAATACAGGTGCATCAGCCACTGGTGTTAATTATATACAATGCGGATCAGATCCATCACAAAATCTCCCAACATTTGCTGCCATGCCAAACCTGGTCGCGGGTCACGAATATATTTTAATGGTAAGTCATTTTACTTCAGGCCAAAGCGGTTATGATCTTTCATTTGGCGGTGGTACTGCTGTTATTACAGATCCGGTTGCCCCGCATTTAACAAATGCCAAGGCGGATTGTGATGGCGTTAAGATCACCGTCAAACTGAATAAAAAAGTAAAGTGCAGCAGTCTTACCGGAACAGGATCGGAGTTCAGCATATCGCCGGCAATTGCGAATGTCATTTCTGCAACAACTGATTCCTGTGCATTTGGTTTTGATTTTGATGAGATCATAATCACATTATCTGCTCCTCTTATTAATGGTAATTATAGTCTTATAATAAACAACGGCAGCGATGGAAATACTCTTCGCGATTACTGCGATAATCTTGTCCCTCCCGGTGAAATTGCAACATTCGCTTACAATAAGCCAATTCCCATTTTTGCAGATAGTGTTGGCAAACTCGGTTGTGCTCCTGATTCGATAAAAATTTATTTCCCAAAAAAGATCGATTGTGGTTCTATTGCATCAAACGGGAGTGATTTTTCTGTTACGGGACCCTCACCGGTTACAGTTAGCGGCGCTTATGGAAACTGCATCAATGGGAAAACGGATTATATCGTTGTAAGATTTGCATCGCCGATCGTTGTCAAAGGAAATTATTCAGTGACACTAAAAGCCGGTACAGATGGCAATGTAGTGGTTGACGAATGTGGCTTAGAAACACCATTGCAAAACCTGCCGTTCTCTGCCGTTGATACAGTCTCTGCAAATTTTCAATACAATATCTTATACGGTTGCTTAAAAGACACTGTGGTCTTTTCACATAATGGAGCCAATGATGTAAACAGTTGGCATTGGACAATCAACAATTTACCAACGATTACAACTCAATCGACCTCTGCAATATTTTCTGCATCCAGTGTAAATAATGTACTGTTAACGGTAAGCAACGGCGTTTGCAGGGATTCGGTTTCAGAAGTAATTACTTTGGATAATGAAGTAAAAGCATCTTTTGAAATAGATGATTTTACTTGTCCTGAAGATCTGGTAAAAGTGAACAATACAAGTACGGGCATTATCGATACATGGAAATGGACCTACGGTTCGTTAGCGACAAGTTTTGTAAAAGACCCGCCTGCTTTTCTTTTTCCCACCATCAGTCGTGAAGTAAAATATACTGTCACGCTTATTGCAACAAATTTCGCATTGGGCTGCAGTGACAGTGCTAAGAAAGTTATTACCGTTCTTGACCATTGCAATATCGATGTGCCTACCGGCTTTACACCAAACAATGACGGTCTCAATGATAATTTTGGCCCGCATAATGCACTCAAAGCAGAGAATTACGAGTTCAGGGTTTATAATCGCTGGGGACAATTGGTGTTTGAGTCAAAGAATTGGAGAGACAGATGGGACGGAAAATTAAAAGGTATACTGCAAACATCAGGCGTTTATGTATGGATGCTGAAATATACCAACCGCGACACCAAGAAGCAAGTGTTTAAAAAAGGCACTGTTACATTGATTCGTTAAAATAATTTTTCTTATTACCGAACCTCCCAATAGCTATCGGGATCCCGAACACGCAAAGACTATGCGTTTTGTCTTTGCGCTCCCCGTCACTGCGTGGTATTAATAGCCTTACGAAAAATCATTTTCGACTTTATACCTGCTACCCTATCTTTGCACATGGCAACAAGAATTACTTCCACTACAGACAACAATTCCCAAAAATTTTTCGGCGAAGGTCTCACATTCGATGATGTATTATTGCTACCCGGCTATAGCCATGTGCTTCCAAGAGATGTTGAAATAAAAACGAAGCTTACAAAAGATATTACGCTCAATATTCCAATGCTTTCCGCTGCTATGGATACCGTAACGGAAGCAAATCTTGCAATAGCACTTGCAAGAGAGGGCGGACTGGGGATACTTCACAAGAATATGAGCATTGAGGAACAAGCTGCCCAGGTAAGAAAAGTAAAACGAAGTGAAAGCGGATTGATACTTGACCCGGTTACATTACCTGCTAATGCGACAATCGGTGATGCGCTGCGTTTAATGAAAGAAAATAAAATTGGTGGTATTCCTATAGTTGACAAAGCGCATAAACTTGTCGGCATTCTCACCAATCGCGACCTGCGTTTTGAGGTCGATCCAAAAAGAAAAGTGAGTGAGGTAATGACGAAAGAAAATTTGTATACGGCACCCGAAGGCACCGATCTTAAAAAAGCGGAACAGCTCTTTAAGAAGACAAAAGTTGAAAAGCTTCCGATAATCGATAAGCAGGGGAAATTAAAAGGCTTATTTACTTATAGCGACATTTTGAAATTAAAAAGCCACCCAAATGCGGTGAAAGATTCTTTTGGAAGATTGTTGGTGGGCGCCGGTGTGGGTATAACCAGGGATATGCTTGACCGTGTGGATGCACTCCAGAAAGTTGGTGTTGATGTCATTTGTTTGGACAGTGCGCATGGGCATAGCAAAGGCGTCATTAGCGCATTGAAAGATGTAAAAAAGAATTTTAAAAAATTAAATGTTATTGCGGGTAATGTTGGTACCGCCGCAGGCGCCAAAGCAGTAGCTGAAGCCGGTGCTGATGCTGTGAAAGTGGGTATTGGTCCCGGATCCATTTGCACAACACGTATCGTGGCAGGCGCAGGGGTACCACAACTTACTGCGGTAATGGAAGCATACAGTGAGCTGAAACAAAAAAATATTCCATTGATCGCCGATGGTGGTATCCGCTATACGGGGGATATGGTGAAAGCTCTTGCAGCAGGCGCCGATTGCGTAATGATGGGGAGTGTGTTTGCAGGTACTGAGGAAAGCCCGGGTGAGACTATCATCTATGAAGGAAGAAAATTCAAGGAGTACCGTGGCATGGGTTCATTAGGAGCCATGAGCACAGGGAGCAGCGATCGGTATTTCCAGGACGTGGAAGATGATGTAAAGAAATTCGTTCCTGAAGGTATCGAAGGCCGGGTTGCATATAAAGGCACATTGAAAGAGATCGTTTATCAATACACCGGTGGTCTTCGTGCAGGTATGGGTTATTGTGGCGCTGCCAGTCTCGAAGATCTTAAAAAAGCAACTTTCATTAAGATCACCAATGCGGGTATGAAAGAAAGTCATCCGCATGATGTGGAAGTGACAAGGGAATCGCCAAATTATAGCAGGAGATGATACTCCTGTCGCTAACGCTTGCACTAAAGCTTCA
>Ga0075420_100002950_pt1 | contig 14793 bp, 13 predicted proteins | sample SoiMetdeltSBSDD4_FD_75296 | JGI IMG/M metagenome (GOLD analysis project Ga0075420, IMG submission 75296) | Bulk soil microbial communities from a Populus tree surrounding site in Tennessee, USA - Soil MetaG P. deltoides SBSDD4 | ecosystem: Environmental > Terrestrial > Soil > Tree plantation... | reverse complement strand
GATCGCGGTTTCCGGCGTCGCGGTGTACGTGACGATGGTTTTCCTCGCGCGGCGGGACGCAAGAGCGCTGCTCAAGGCACAGTCCGACTCGGCGCGCTTCCGCGGGCTCACCGAGCTCACCGCCGACTGGTTCTGGGAAACCGACGCCGACCACCGGCTCGTGTGGCTGTCGGGCGGCGCGCCGGTCGCCACCTTCTTCGGCCATACGCCGACCTACGGCAAGCGGGTGTGGGAGATTCCGGGCGTGCAGGTCGAGCCGCACGCGCTCGAGGGGCACCTCGAGAGCCTGGGCGCGCGCCAGCCGTTCTTCGACCTGGAGATCTCGCGCGCCGACGAGCGCGGCGCGCGCCAGTACCACATCATCTCGGGCCAGGTGCGCCTGGACGAGGAGGGCCGCTTCCTCGGCTATCGCGGCGTGGGCCGCGACGTCACCGAGCAGCGCAGCGCCGAGCGCGCGTTGTTCCGTGCCAAGGAGCGGCTCGAGCTCGCGCTCGACGGCGGCAACCTCGCCGAGTTCCACTTCGACGCCGAGCGCGGCGAGCTCTCGGCGGGCGACGGCTGGGTGCGTTTCCTCGGCCACGCCACCTCGCCGGCGGTCACGCTCGGTGCGGAGCTGATCGCGATGATGCACCCCGAGGACCGGGTGCGCTATACCGAGGCGCTGGTGCGCGCGCTGCGGCACGAAGCGCCGGTGTTCGACTGCGAGTTTCGCATCCGCACGCGGCAGGGCAAGTGGAAGTGGCTGCAGGCGCGCGGCCGCGTGACCGAGCCGCGCCGCGTCTCGGGCACCGTGGCCGACATCGACGAGCGCAAGCGCGCCGAGGCCGCGCTCGCCGAGCGCGAGCAGCGCTTCCGCGACGTGGTCGACGCCTCGGGCGAATACGTCTGGGAGCTCGACGCCCGGGGGCGCTTCACCTACCTCTCGGAGCGCGTCGAGGCGGTGCTCGGCTATCCGCGCGCCGAGCTGCTCGGCCGCAAGCCGCGCGACTTCATGCCGCTCGGCGAGCCGCGCGCGGTGCAGGAATGGTTCGCCGGCCGCGCCGAGCAGGGTCAGCCGTTCCGCGACCTGCTGCACCGGATGATCACCAAGTCGGGCGGCGTGATCTGGCAGACGATCAGCGGCGTGCCGGTGCGCGACGCGGCCGGGAATCTCATCGGCTGGCGCGGCACGGGCGCCGACGTCACCGCGCGCAAGCACGCCGAGGCGCGCATCGAGCAGCTCACCACGCGCGACGCGCTCACCGGCCTGCCGAACGCGACCCTGCTCGCCGACCGCGCGAGCCAGGCCATCCTCACCGCGGCGCGCAACCGCGGCCAGTTCGCGCTGGTCTGCATCGACCTCGACCGCTTCAAGCTGGTGAACGAATCGATGGGCCATCGCGCCGGCGACGCGCTGCTGCGCGCGGTGGCCGAGCGCCTGGGGAACCTGGTGCACGGCGACGACACGCTCGCGCGCCTCGGCGGCGACGACTTCATCCTCGTGCACTCGATCAAGTCGGTCGAAGGCGCCGCGGCGCTCGCGCAGCGGCTGCTCGAGGTGCTCGCGCGCCCGTTCGTGGTCGAGGGACGCACGCTGAACGTCGCGGCCTCGATCGGCATCAGCATCTACCCGAACGACGGGCGCGATTTCGTCGAGCTGCTGAAGAACGCCGACGCCGCGCTCTACCACGCGAAGGAAAGCGGCAAGGGCACCTGGCGCCTGTTCGCGCCGGCGCTCAACGAGCGCGCGGCCGAGCGCCTGCGCCTGGAGAACGAGCTTCGGGGCGCCTTGGCGCGCGGCGAGCTGGTGCTGTACTGGCAGCCGGTGGTCCGCGGCTGGCCGCCCGACCGGCGCGTGAGCCCGCTGCACTGGCGGGGGCGCGTGGTCGGCGCCGAGGCGCTGGTGCGCTGGCAGCATCCCACGCGCGGCCTGCTCGCGCCCGAGCACTTCGTGCCGCTCGCCGAGGAGTGCGGGCTGATCCGCGCGATCGACGACTGGACGCTCGAGCGCGCGCTGTCGCAGGCCGGCGCCTGGGAGCGGCGCTACGGACAGAAGCTCTGGTACGCGGTCAACGTTTCCGCGCCCGAGATTTCACAGGGCAGCGCCTATGTTGAAAAGCTCGCCGCCACGCTGCGTGCCCATCAGCTTGACGGCCGCCAGGTGGAGCTCGAGGTCACCGAGCGCGTGCTGATGAGCGGCCTGGCCGAGACCGTGGCGACGCTGAAGGCGATCGGCGAGCTCGGCGTGCGCTTCGCGATCGACGACTTCGGCACCGGCTACTCGAGCCTCGCCTACCTGCGCAGCCTGCCGATCGACAAGCTGAAGATCGACCGCTCGTTCCTGAGCGCGATCGATTCGCAGGCGGCCGACGAGGCCATCGTGCGCGCGATTACCGCGCTCGCCACCACGCTCGGCATCTCGGTCGCGGCCGAGGGCGTGGAGAGCGCGGCCCAGCTCGAGCGGCTGCTCGGCCTGGGCTGCGAGGAGTGGCAGGGGCACTACTTCCGCGCGCCGCTCGACGCCGCCGGGTTCGAGGAGCTCCTTTCCGAGTCCTTCTCGGCGCGCACCGCGCGCAGCTCGGAAGCCTGAATCAGGCCTTCGGCGGCGGCGTGCGCCGCCGCCGGCTCGCTGTCCGGCGCCAGCACGAGCTGGCATCCGGTCTTTGCCACCTCCGAGGCCAGCTTCTCGATCTCGGTAATTCGTTTCGGGCTCACGGAGCGGATGTAGACCGCGCGAATGCGCTGCGGAAAGCGCGCCACGATCGCGCTGTAGATCTCCGGGTCCTCCTCGCCGCTGTCGCCGATCAGGATGAACTTGAGCTTCGGGTAGGTGGCGAGGATCTCCTCGATGCGCCGGCGCTTGTGCTCCTTCTCGCGCCGCAGGCCGAAATCGCGCAGCATCAGCGGGCCGAGCGGCAGGCCCTGCACCTCGAGATACTCGATCAGCGGGGCGTACAGGTTCCACGGGCTCTTCGAGACGTAGAAGAAGGGATTCACGCCGGCGTGCAGCGCGCGGTAGAAGGCGGCGACGCCGGCGAAGGGCTTGCGCGTGCGCGCGTTCGACAGCGCCACGCTCAGGATCATGCGCACCTTCTTCGTGACCTGGCTCGACACGATGGTGTCGTCGATGTCACTGATCACGCCGAAGCGCGCTCTTCTGGGGGGCACCAGTACCCTCCCGATGGCCGCGACTCCTGCATTCGACGGCTCCAGCAGCTCGATCTCGACCTCCTGCCACATGCCCGGGCCGATACGGCCGCGCGTGGCGATCTCCAGCCGGAAGTAGCCCTCGCGGTCGGTGAGCGCCTCGGTTTCGCGTCCGAGGAACCGCGCGCGCAGCCGCGCGCCCGGCACCTCGTCGGACTCGAGGCGCTTCCAGAAGTGGACCAGGTTGCGCCAGCGGCTGTGCTCGTTGGAGGCGGGGAGGAAGCCCTCGTCCTCCAGCACGCGGCCGCAGACGGTGAGCTTCTCGCGCGTGCCGTACCCGAGGTACGGCAGGATGATGATCTGATCGGCTTGTCTTGGTCTCAGCGCAGGACCAGGGCCGACAGCAGCCACGACACGACGCTGAAGAGGATGGCGCCGACCACGGCCGACCAGAAGCCGCCGACCGTGAATCCCTCGAGCAGCTCGGCCACGCCCCAGAAGAGGAGCCCGTTCAGCACGAAGATGAAGAGACCCAGCGTGAGGATGGTGACCGGTAGCGTGAGCAGCACGAGCACCGGCCGCACCACGGCGTTGATCAGGCCGAGCACCAGGGCCGCGACCAGCGCGGCGTTGAAGCTCGATACGGTGACCGAAGGCATCAGGTAGGCAACCGCGAGCAAGGCGACCGTGTTGATCAGCCAGACGAGCACGAGGCGCAGGATCATGGCTGCGCCGAGTAGAACAGGTTGGTCAGGCTCTTGATATCGAGGCGGCGAAAGCGCGTGTAACCCGCCCGGCGCACCATCGCCTCGGTCGCCGCCGGGCCGAGGCAGGTGCCCAAGCCCGGGCCGCCGCGCGCGAGCGACTGCGTCATGCAGTGGAACAGGCTGAAGCCGTAGAAGGTCGCCGCCACCGGGTTGCGGTTGTCCTCGAGCCGGTCGGCGGCCTTCGGTTCGACGATGAACAGCATGCCGTCGGGCTTGAGCAAGGCGCGCGCCTGCTCGAGCGTCGTCAGCGGCTCCTTCAGGTCATGCAGCACGTCGCACAAGGTGATCAGGTCGAAGCCGCCGCGCTTTTCCACCGAGGACATATCGCCGACCACGAAGCGAGCCGAGCTGTTCAAAGCCTTGGCGCGCTCGATCGACCCCGCGTCCGGGTCGACGCCGACGATCTCCGCGTTCGGAAACGCCTTGGCGAGCGCAATGCATACCCGCCCCGAGCCGCAGCCGACGTCGAGCGCCCGGCCGCCGGCGGCGAGCCTCTCAGCGGCGCTGGGCAGCGACTTCAGCCAGTAATCGGTCAGCCGCGTCTCGTACTGGCCGCGATTCACGAGGTCCAGCGCGCTCACGCAGTCGGGGCCGAAGTCCTCGAAGCGCACGCCGCCGCCCTCGGCGAAGGCGCGCGCCACGTCGGGCGCGACGCGCATGAGCGGCGGCACCATGGCGAACAGGCCGCCGACGAAGTGATCGGTGTCGTCCGATGCAAGGAAGTACGCGTGCTCCTCGGACAGGGCGTAGGTCTGCGCGGCGGCGTCGTAGTCGAGGTAGCCAGCGGCGACCATTCCCTTCAGCCATTCCTCGACGTAACGGGGTTCCAGTCTTGAGAGTTGCACGACCTGGGGTGCCGAGAGCGGGCCTTTGCCATTCATAGCGCGCCACAACCCGGTCTTCACCCCGACATAAACCATTCCCGCGGCCATGGCGCCTGCCATATCGCGGAAAACCTGGTCCAGCGCCTGCCGGGCTTTTTCCTTGTCTATTCCCAGAGCCCCTTGGGCATGGGCAGGCCGGCGTAGTCGGCGGCGGCGAGCGGCGCGTCGGGCTTGACGCCCAGGCGCTCGAGCACCGAGATGATCTGGCGCGCGTGCTGCGCCGAGTGCCAGGTGCAGCGCTCGAGCAGCTCCTGCAGCGGGCGCACGCCGTAGTAGGTCTTGACCGTCTGGCGGCAGGATTTGTCGGCGAGGCGTTTCCACCAGGCCTCGAGCTTCTTTTCTACCCGCGAGCCGTATGCGCCGATGTCTTCGACTGTCTTTACCGAAGAAGGCGGGGGCGCGTTGTATACCGAAGTCAGATCCTCGACGCCTTCCTCGATTGCCTGCAGAAAAGCATCGGGTATCTGGTACACGTGATACGCCAGGTCCCGAATGCTGCGGTCGCGGCTCTGCACCGCGCGCTCGCCGAGCCTGGCGGCCGGAATCTGCCTCACGTGCCTTTGCGCGGCGCGCAGCACGTGGAGCCAGCGCGAGACCAGCACCTCGGGCTCCAGCCGGCGCGCGGAGAACTCCTTGCCGATAAAGCGCGAGACGTCTTCCAGCGCCTGCGCGAACACGTAGTCCTTTCCGCGGGCGACGACGGGGACCGTTTTTACGCCCAGCTTGAGAAGGTCATTCATCGCTTCGGGCCGCGCCGCGACGTCGATCGATTCGAATTCGACGCCCTGCTGGTTGAGGAACTCCTTCACCTTCACGCAGCTCGAGCAGCCGGGACGCCAGTAAACCTTCAGATCGGTATTCATGGGGCTACGGTGACTCCTCTCACGCCGTGCTTCTCGATCGTCTTCGCCACGAGGCCCGAGCGCTTCACGTCATCGACGAACTCGCTCAGGTACATCGCGCCCGTTGTGCGAGATTTCTTGGTGCCCACCGCCTGCTGCACGCCGGTGACCTGGCCGTCGAGCACGCGCGCGCCGGGAAGCTTTTCCGCATCGGACACCAGGCGCGGTTTCAGGCCTGCGAGCACGTCCAGCTTCTGCTTTAGGAAAAGCTCATAGGAGGCATCGATGCCTTCGGCCCGCTCGAGCTTGGCGTGCTTGAGCGTCCGGCTGAGATACAGGTCGTAGGCGCTGCGCGCGGACACCGAGATGCGCACGCCCTCGCGATCGACGTCGGCGACGCTGCGGATCTTCGAGCCGGCGGGGACGAGGAAGGTGACCGGGATCTCGAGGTAGGCCTTGGTGAACGCGATCTCATTCGCGCGCTGCGGCTCGGCGCCGAGGAAGCCGACCTCGCACTTGCCGTCGCGCACGCCGTCGGCGAGCTCGCCCGCCTGCTTGAACTTGACGAACTCGACCGGCACGCCCAGGCGCTTGCCGAGCTCGCGGCCGAGGTCGGGCGCGATGCCGCGCGGCGCGCCGTCGGGCGCGTCCTTCAAGACCAGGAGGAAGTTGCCGTAGTTGAGGCCGACGCGCAGCGTGCCGCTCGGCGCCAGGTCTTTCTTTGCGTCCATACTCGCTTTCAGTCTCCCGTGGGCACCACGCCCTTGCCCTCGATCATCAGGATCACCGAGCGCTCGGGCGCACGCGTGCGGTGCATGACGCCCTTCGGCACGGTAAAGCCCTGCTGCGGCTTGAGCTCGACCGTGCGCCCGTCGAGGTCGATGAGGAACCGGCCTTCCACGACGTAGAAGAACTCGTCCTCGTCGTCGTGCTTGTGCCAGTGGAACTCGCCCTGCAGCACGCCGAGGCGCACCACGCAGTCGTTTACCTGGCACAGCGTCTGGTTGACCCACTGCTCGCGGGTTTCCTTCTGGATGCGCTCGACGTCGATCAGCTCAAGCGGGTTGAAGCGCACGTCGGTACTGATCTTGTAGGGGGTCTTCATTTGGGTTTCACCAGGGGGACGAAATCGTACTCGCCGATGCCCTGGAGCACGAGGAAGGTAGCCGACTTCTCGCCGCCGTTGGTGACGAGGTGCGGCCGTTTCGCACGCGCGGTGAAGGTCTCGCCGGGGCTGAGCCGCACTTCCTCCTTCGGGTCCTGCAGAAAGATGCGCAGCTCGCCTTCGAGGACGTAGAAGGTGTCCTGCACGTTGTTGTGATAGTGCCAGGGGACCTTCTGCGTCCTGGAGAGCTGGAGCTCCTGGATGCGAAAGCCCGGGCGCGCGGCATGCTGCTCGCGCCGCTCGACTTCGTAGAGATGGCTGCCGTCTTTCATGGCGTTCATCATAATGGCTTCGGGGTCGCGGCATCGAGCCCGAGCTTTGCGCGCTCGGCGTCTCCCGCGGCCGGCGCCTTGCGCTCCACGCGCGTGGGTGAAACCGAAAGCGTCTTTTCCAGGTGCTCGGCGACCGCGGCGCCGCGCGCGAAGGCGAGCTGGTCGAGCGCGTCGCCGGGCAGCGGCGCGGTCGTGTTCAGCCGCTCGAGCAGCGCATCGTAGAAGGCGCCGTCCTCACTCGCGCGGCCGGCGAGGGCCGAGAGCGCGCCGACGCGCTCCACCGGCTTGCCGCGTGCCTTCTCGGTCTGGGCGATGAACTCGGCGAACGCCTGGTCCGAGGCGCGTTTGACGAACAGCGCCTCCATCGCCCGCTGCGTCTTGCCATCGCGTGCGTTGACCGGCGGCGGCTCGTCGCCCGCGGCGTCGCTCTCGAGCTCGAGCGAGATCGCCCGGGCGACGTCGCGCCGGCGCAGCGCGGCGCGGTCGGCTTCGCTATGCTGGCCTTCCACCAGGAGCTTGAGCTGCGGGCGCTGCTCCAGCGCGTCGGCCACGCGCTTCAGCTTCTCTCGCTCCGGCGGCAGCAGCGCCGCGCGGCCGGCATCGAAAGCGATGTTCTCCACCGCGTCGCCGCCGCTGCCCAGCAGCGCGCGGAACGGCGCGGTCGCAATGTTGGTCAGCGCCGTGGTGATCGCCTGCCAGACGAGGTGGCCGTAGCTGAACTGCGGATCGTTCACGTTGCCTTTTACCGGCACGGCGAGCGCGATCCGTCCCTGCGCATCGGTGAGGAGCGCCACCGCGAGGTCGAGCGGCAGGTTGATCGCTCCCGGCGTCTCCACGCGCTCGCCGAGCGTCAGCTTGTTCAGCTCCAGCTTGTTGTCGCCCGCGAGCGTCCCCTTGTCGATCTTGTACTGCAGGTCGAGCCCGAGCCGGCCGGCGGCGATGCGCCGCCCGGCGAAGGTCACGCTATAGGCCGAGAACGGCGACATCTCGATGTTGCGGAACGCCACGTGCAGATCGAGGAACGCGGTCGGATCGAAAGTCGCGAGGCTGCCGTCGATCCGCGCCAGGCCGAATTCGTCGACGCGGCCTTCGAGCTTCGCGACCGCGCGGCTTGCGCGATCGCTGGACAGTCCCAGCACGTTGCCGCCCAGCTCCTGGATCTTGGCCGCGAACGGCAGCACCAGGCTCAGGTCGCTGAAATCCACCGCCGCGTTGTCCACGCTGACGCGCTCGATGCTCACCGGAAAGCCACTCTTTGCGGTCTCAGCCGTCGGCGGCGGTGCTGCGGCGGCAGGCTGCGCTCCGCCCGGCGGGCTCAGCGCCAGCGCGAGGTTTACGCTGCGATCCTTGTTCACCAGGACCTTCGCGCCCAGCGCGCGCACCGCGACCTCGGCGATGGCGAGCCGGTCGGGCGCGAGGCTGAAATTGATCCCGCTCGCCGACACGGACTTCCATTCCAGGAAGCGCTCGCCGCTGCCGGCCTCGGCGAGCTGCAGGTTATCGACGCTCGCGCTCCCGCCGGCGCGCAGCTCGGTGCGGTCCTTGATCGCGCGGTACTGCGCCTGGATCGTGGCCGACACTTCGCCCGAGTTGAGCACGAGCGCGGTGCGGCTCGACACCGCTGGCTGTAGGGGCCGCAGGCTCAGGCCCTGCAAGGTCGTGCGCAGCGTGGCGCGGTTCCCCGCGGGGTTCGTGTCGCCGCTCACGCGCAGGCTTCCTCCCTGCGCAACCCGCAGCGTGGCATCCAGGGTAATCGGCGTGCGTCCCTCGCTGCGGATGTTCTTCACCGCGAGGGTGAGGGGATCGATGTCGTAGCCGACCGGCTGGCCGAAGCCATGCGCCGCGAGCGCGATCTTGAGTCCTTCGATGTCGAACGCGTCCAGCGCGAAGCGCCAGGGCTTGCCGGCGCTGCGCGCCTCGCGCAGCGCGGCCTTGAGCTCCTTGCGGCTCCTGGTGCGTTCGCCTTCCTTCACGATCTCGAGCAGGCGCACGGTTCCGTCTTCGTCGCGCGTAACCTGCACCAGGCCGCCCTTGACCGAGACGCGACGCGCCGCGACGCTCTCCTGATGGAGCTCGAATGCTCCGCCCTCGAGCCCGACCGTATCGAGGCTCACCAGCGGCTCGCCCGCTGCTGCCGGCCCCAGCGTCACGCGCGAGAGGGTGACCGCGAGGTTGTCGACCGTTACGCGCGGATCGCCGGCGCCGACTTCGAGCGCGGCGGCGAAACCGAGCTCGAGCGCGCCGACGCCGAGCGCGATCGGCGTAGCGCGGCTGAAATCGCGGTAGCGCAGCGCGATCTCGCCGACCCGAAGCGAATCCAGCTTGACGCGCCAGGGTTGCGCCGGCGCTGTCGGGGACACAGAAACCGGGGCCACGGGCTCGGGCGCGAGCTGCTGGAGATTAATTACCCCGTCTTCATCGACATCGGCGCCCACCACGCCGCCGCGGAGCTCGACGGACGGCAGGCGCAGCTCGCGTTGCGCGAGGTCGAACCGTCCGCCCGTGACGGCTGCGGTCTTGAGCGCGAAGAACGGCTCCTTCGCGCCCTTCAGCGCGAGCGCGAGGTCCGTCGCGGTCAGCCGCAGATCGTCGACCGCGAGCTCGGGCGTCCCGTCGGTATACGCGGCGCGGTAACGCAGATCGACCGCGACTTCGCCCGCCGGCTCGTCGAACTTCACCCGATCCTGGATGAACCGCCAGACCGACGCCGGCCTTGCGCCCTTCAGCGAGACTTCGCCGAAGGAGAAGATCGGCTGCAGCGACATCTCGCCGCGCCAGGAGAGCGTGCCGCCGCCGGGCAGACGCGCGGTCACGTTGTACGGGCCGCGGCGGTCGGGGAGCGTGGTCAGGTCGCGCAGCTCGAGCGCGAGCGGCCGCAGCGTATCGAACCGCGGGCGCGAGCCCGAGCGGTCGCTGAACGTAACTGCGGCGTCGGTGAGCTCGAAGTGCTGCAGCACCACGCGCGGCGGCGCGGTCGCTTCGCGCGGGCCCTCGCTCTTCGGCAGGCTGTCGGCCAGCGCGGCGAAATTGAAGCGGCCGTCGGGCGCGACGTCGGGTCGCAGCTCCAGCCCGTCGAGCACGATGCTCGAGAAAGTCCACGCCCAACGCAGCAGGCTCGACAGCTCGAAGTCGACCAGCAGGTGCCGGAAGCCGGCAATCGGCCGGTCGTCGGCTTCGGCAAGCTCGAAGTCCCTCAGCTCGAGCTTGAACAGCAGCGGATTGAAGCGGACCTCGCCGACGCTTGCCTTGCGCTTCAGGTGCGTCGCGACGTATTCCGGAATCGCGCCCTGGATGTAGCGCGGCAGGGCGAAGGCGCCGAGCAGGAGATAGGCCGCGAGGAGCGCGCCGACCGAGACCAGCAGCCACGGGCGCGCGAGCCGCCTGAGAGGCCCGGGCCATTTCACGCTGGCCGCTTTTCTCCGTACGCCTTGAAGAACGTGTAGCAAAAGACGCCGTCTTCCTGGGCCGTTCTGTACAGCGCCCGGATCCCTTCGTCGAACCGCTCCGGTGAAATCATACGCGCCTTGAGCGCGGCTTCGCGCACGCCCTCGATCATCGCGGTGAAGGTCTTGCGCGTGAAGCCGTCGACCAGCCGCGGGCGGCTCGAGTCCACGTACACCATGCGCGGGGAGACCCGCACGGCGTCGAAGTCCGCCTGGCACAGCAGCGGATAGAGCTCGCGCCCGATGTTGGCGTTGCCGCCCGCGGCGCGCTGCAGCTCCACCTGGCAGCGGATCGCGTCGTAGGCCGCCGCGCTGTCCGGGTGGAAATACGTTGAGCCGTGGTCGCCCTCGAACACCGTGATGCTGCCGCCGGGCTTGAGGACATGCTTCAGGCGCGCGAGCACCTCGAGCGGCCGCGACACGTGTTCGAGCAGAAAGCAGACGAACACATGGTCGAAAGTCTCCGGCGCGAAGGGCAGGGCGAAGACGTCGGCCTGCTGGAAGCGCACGTTCTTCACGCCGGCGGCCTCGACCTTGGCCCGCGCCGCGGCGACCGAGGCCGCCGCGATGTCGATCGAGACGATGCGCGCGGCCGGGCTGTTGCGCGCGAGCGAGACGGTCTGCGAGCCGACGCCGCAACCCGCCTCGAGCACCAGCGCTCCGGCGGGATAGGCGGTGTCCGAGTGCAGCAGGTCGGCCACCGCGTCGGCCTGGTCCTGCAGCCGGACGTTCGCGGCCTGGTCGTAGCCGTGGACGTATTCGCGCTTCATGCCTAGACGATCTGCACGTCCAGCGAGCACGGCGGCGAATCCTTCACCGTGCAGCCGACCGGCGAGTGCGCATCGGCCCATGCCACGAGCTGGCGTAGCTCCTCGGGCTTCGCGTTGCCGCGGATCTTGACTATCGTGCGGACTGCTGACTGGCCGGCGGAGATGCTTTCGTCCAAGCCGAGCAGTCCGCGATGGTCGGCGTCGGTTTCGACCGTGACTTCCAGCATTTCCAGAGCGATGCCGAGCTTGGCGGCGCGCATCGCGATGCAAGTGGCGGTGCACGAGGCCATCGCGCCGCGCAGGTACCAGCCCGGGTTCGGCGCCGACGCGGCCCCGCCCATCGCCGGCGGCATGTCGCTCAGTACGCGCTGCCCGTGCGGGCTCGTAATCTCGCACTGCAGTCCTTCGGTGAGGCGTGCGGTGGCCGGGACCGGCTTCGCCTTTGCCTTCGCCGGATCGGCAGTGATCGCGGCGCTCAGGTTTTCGATGGCTTCACGAATGCTCATGTGAGTCCCTCCAAGGGCGCGGACAACTTTATCATCGTGCGAGCGCTTTCCGGCTCAAGCAGGCCAGCACGATGAGTCCCACATCGATCGCGAGCGCCGTGTAAAGCGCCGCCGACAGCCCCAGTCTGAACACGAACCCCCACAGGAAGCCGAGGAGCAACGCGCAGCCAACGCCGAGCAGGGCGGCCCACGCGCGCCGCAATCTTGCGCGGGCTTCCAGATAACCTGCCGCCAGCCACGCGATGAGGAACGTGAGTATCAAAGGCGGTACTCCGACGATGCCCGCCGCCTCGAGCCGGCTGGAGCCGAAGACAACCGCTGCGCCGAAATAGGCTGCTGCGGCAATCAGCGCCGCCGATGCAAAGCTGCCCCTGACCGCCCAGGCGATCGCGCCCGCGAATGCTCCGAGCATCACCGCGAGCACCGCATTCGCGGCGATGGCGACGTAGCCGGCTACCGCGATCGGCTCCATGGTTACCGCTTGCGCTGCTGGATCGCGTCCGGATTCACCGCGCCGGTGTAGTTGCCATCGAGATACAACTCGACGATCGCCACCGCCGCCTGCGCCATGGTGGCGTAGGTCAGGTCCGCCGGCCAGCCGAGGTGCGGCGTCAACACGACATTGTCGAGGCGCCGCAGCGGGGAGTCGCGGGAAAGCGGTTCTTCCGCGAAGACGTCCAGCCCGGCGGCGCCGAGCGCGCCTTCGGCCAGCACCTTCGCCAGCGCTTTTTCGTCGACTATGGCGCCGCGCGCCGTATTGATCAGCACGCCCTGCGGCCCGATGCGGCGGAGCCGCTCCTCGTTCAGCAGCCCGCGGCTTTGCTCCGAAAGCTTGAGCTGCACGGTCACGATGTCGGCTTCCTCGAGGAGGGCGTCGAGCTCCAGGAAGGTAGCGCGCGAGCGCGCGGCGCGCTCCGCGGTCAGCGTCGGGCCCCACGCAAGCACCTGCATGCCGAACGCCTGCGCCAGCGCCGCCACTTCGCGTCCGATCCGGCCGAGGCCGAGAATGCCCAGCTTCTTTCCCGCGAGCGTTCGCCCCGCGAGCGATGGCCATTCGCCGCGGCGCATCGCCGCGTCGCTGTGCGGTATCCGGCGAAACACCGAGATCATGAGGCCGAAGGTCAATTCGATGGTCGAGCGTGCGATGGCGCCCATCGTCGCGACGTCCGACGACGCCATGCCGACGAGCACGCCCGCATTCGTGGCTGCCGCCATGTCGATGTGATACGCGTGGTTGCCGGTCTGCGAGATCAGCTCCAGGTGCGGCAATGCCTCGAAGAACGCCGCGTCGAAGCGGGTGCGCTCGCGCAGCGCAATCAGGATCGGGTAGGGGCGCAGGCGCTCGAGCGCCTGGCGTTCGGTGTACACATCGACCGGAACGCGCCGGCGAAGGCGCTGAATGGCCGGGTCGGCTTCGAAGACGCGATGGTAGTCGTCCAGGACCGCGATCCGCTTGGCTTCCATTACTTCGCTTTCTTCGGTGTTTTGGACTTGCCAGCGCTGTTGAGGGCGACCGCCTGGCGAACGAGCGCCTTGAAGGCGGACGCATCCACTTGCTCTCCCTCGCGGATGTCGATCGCGCGGCGCACGTTCCCGTCGAGACTCGAGTTGAAGAGGCGCGCCGGATCCTTCAGCGACGCGCCCTTCGCGAACGTAAGCTTCACGACGCTTTTGTACGATTCGCCGGTGCAGATGATGCCGTCGTGCGACCACACTGGAGTGCCCATCCACTTCCACTCCTCGACCACGTCCGGGTCTGCTTCCTTGATGAGCTTACGCATCCGGCCGAGGGTCTCGCCGCGCCAGTCGCCGAGCTCGGCGATTCTTTTCGAGATGAGCTCCGATGGTTTCACGCTCTCACCCTGGGGGCCGGAAGCTTGCGCATGTTGGACCTGGCGTAGGGTACAGGTAACACTCTCAGGTCGCAGCGGGAAGGATCTGTCGCTGCTCCGCGATGTTCCAGATTTTTCGCGCGGCCACGGCCGCGGTGCGCATGATGGCGGCCTCGTCGGCCTTGAGGTGGCGGCCGTCGCGCACGACGGACTCGCCGTGGACCATGACGAGCGCGAGGTCGCCCGCGTTGCCTTTCCAGACCAGGTTCTTGATGGGATCGCGCACCGGCTGCAGGTGCGGTTTCCACAGGTCGTAGACCAGCAGGTCGGCCCGGGCGCCCGGCGTGAGGCGACCCAGGTCCGGGCGGCCGAGCGCATCGGCGCCGGCCCTGGTACCCGCGCGAAGGAGTTCGCGCGCGGTCCCAACGGACGCCTTACCGAAATGCTGCTTGGAGAGCAGGCCGGTGATGCGCGCCTCGCTGATGAAGTCCATGCCGTGCGAGTCGGTCCCGATGCCGGTGTTGATGCCGGCGCGCGCGAAGCGCGCGTACGGGAAGCTGATACCTTCGCGCGCGAAGCTGAACGCGCAATTGGCGACGCTGGTGCCGGTATCGGCGAGGACCTTCAGCTCCGGGTCGGTCGCGCAACCCGCGTGGGCTAGGACCACGTTGCGGCCGAGGAGGCCGGCGTGGCGCGCGTACTCGGCGGCGCCCATGCCATACTTTGTCTGCAGAAGAGAAATCTCCTGCGGGGTTTGCGCGAAGTGCGTCGTGAGGATGCAGCCCAGGTCGTCCGCCGCCTTGCGGCAGTCGCGCAGGAGCTCGGGCAGGCAGGTGTCGGTCGCGTGCGGGCCGATCGCCACCTGGGCGAGGCCATCGTTGCCTTCGTCGCGCGCCTTGAACAGCGCGATCGATTTCTGCAGCTGCGCGTGGCCGTCGTTGCCGAAGTCCCACACCGGATAGCCGTTCGCGCCGAGGCGCGAGTTCGACGCCGACAGGATGAACGGCGCGCCGATGGTGCGCAGGCCCATCTCGCGCGCGACGTCGAAGAAGACCTCCTGCCCGTGGTGCCACATGTCGAGCAGGGTGGTCGTGCCGCCCCTCATCAGGTCGCACATGCCGAGCGCGGTGACGGCGCGCAGCTCCTCCGCGGTGAGCTCCTTCGCCGCGAGCGCGGTGAGCGGCAG